>OGGZ01000513.1_pt1 | contig 42444 bp, 34 predicted proteins | sample 1571371 | NCBI WGS metagenome assembly OGGZ01 (sample SAMEA2582025, study PRJEB24529) | metagenome | biome: Human gut stool | place: China | collected 2011
TCACATAAATGAATTAAAAGCTACATATCCTTTAACATATAATAAAAATGAGTTAAATGGACCATTTATTATGGAAAAGATTTATGAAGTGACAAATGGTGATGCTATTATCACAACAGAAGTTGGCCAGCATCAGATGTGGGCTGCACAGTATTATAAGTACAGTAAACCAAGAACATTTGTATCATCAGGTGGTGCAGGAACAATGGGATATGGTTTAGGAGCCAGCCTGGGTGCTAAGCTTGGTAATAAAGATAAAGTCGTTATTAATATAGCAGGTGACGGATGCTTCAGAATGAATATGAATGAGATTGCAACAGCAACAAGATATAATATTCCAATCATTGAAGTAATTGTTAATAACCATGTATTAGGTATGGTTAGACAGTGGCAGACATTGTTCTATGGAAAGAGATATTCTAATACAACTCTTAATGATTCAGTAGATTTTGTCAAATTAGCTGAAGCTATGGGCGCTAAAGCATACAAGGTTACAAAACCAGAAGAATTAGAGCCTGTATTAAAGGAAGCTATTTCACTTAATATCCCTGTTGTAATTGATTGTCAGATAGGCAGTGATGATAAGGTATTCCCTATGGTTGCACCGAATGCACCAATCAGTGAAGCATTCTCGGCAGAGGATTTAGCAGCTAAAGGTCTTGACTGTTAATATTAAGAGATGTAGAATGAGTTAATATAAGACATTAACACTTTAATGTGATGTAATATAAAAGGAGGACACGAAAAGTGAGCAGAGTTTACAATTTTTCAGCCGGTCCGGCTGTATTACCTGAAGAGGTTTTAAAAGAAGCAGCAGCAGAAATGTTAGATTATAATGGTACAGGAATGTCAGTTATGGAGATGAGTCATCGTTCTAAGGCTTATCAGGAGATAATAGATGCAGCAGAGCAGGATTTACGTGATTTAATGAACATTCCTGATAACTATAAAGTATTATTCTTACAGGGTGGTGCATCGACACAGTTCGCAATGATTCCAATGAATCTTATGAAGAATGGAGTAGCTGATTACATAGTAACAGGTCAGTGGGCTAAAAAAGCATATCAGGAAGCACAGAAATTCGGTAAAGCTAATAAAATAGCTTCATCAGAGGATAAGACATTCTCATATATTCCTGATTGTTCAGATCTTCCAATCAGTGAAGATGCTGATTATGTATACATTTGTGAAAATAATACAATTTACGGTACGAAATATAAGACACTTCCTAATACAAAAGATAAGACACTTGTAGCTGATGTTTCATCATGCTTCTTATCAGAGCCTGTAGATGTAACTAAATATGGTGTAATCTATGGTGGTGTTCAGAAGAATATCGGACCTGCTGGTGTTGTAATTGTAATCATTCGTGAAGATTTAATTCCAGAAGAACCACTTGAAGGTGTTCCAACAATGTTACAGTACAAGATACACGCAGACAATGGTTCTATGTACAATACACCTCCAGCATATGGTATCTATATTTGCGGTAAAGTATTCAAATGGTTAAAGAAGATGGGCGGACTTGAAGAGATGCAGAAACGTAATATCGAGAAAGCTAAAATACTTTATGATTTCTTAGATGAGAGTGAATTATTCAAAGGAACTGTTGTTAAAGAGGACCGTTCATTAATGAATGTACCATTTGTAACAGGTGATGCAGATTTAGATGCTAAGTTCGTTAAAGAAGCTAAAGAAGCAGGTTTTGAGAATCTTAAAGGACACAGAACAGTTGGTGGTATGAGAGCAAGTATTTACAATGCAATGCCAATTGAAGGTGTTAAGAAATTAGTTGAATTTATGAGAAAATTTGAAGCAGAGAATAAATAGAATATTGCCTGCGGAATGGAGATTGATATGACAAAGATTAATTGTTTAAATCCTATTGCAAAAGTAGGTCTTGATTTATTTACAGATAATTATAATACAGTTGATAATTTCGAAGAAGCTGATGCTGTATTAGTAAGAAGTGCAGCAATGCATGATATGGAGATGCCAGCTTCATTAAAAGCAATTGCAAGAGCAGGAGCAGGTGTTAACAATATTCCTCTTGAAAAATGTGCAGAAAAAGGTATTGTAGTATTCAATACACCAGGTGCAAATGCAAATGGCGTTAAAGAGCTGGTTATAGCTGGTATGTTATTAGCAGCAAGAGATATCACTGGTGGTATCGAATGGGCTAAATCAGCAAAAGACGATGCTAATATAGCTAAGGCAGCAGAGAAAGAGAAGAAAAAATTTGCTGGTACAGAGATATATGGTAAAAAGCTTGGTGTAATCGGTCTTGGTGCAATCGGTGTTAAAGTTGCCAATGCAGCAGTTTCATTAGGAATGGAAGTATATGGTTATGATCCATATATTTCAGTTGCAGGTGCATGGAACTTATCAAGAAGTGTAAAACACATTGCGACAACAGAAGAGATATTCAAAGAGTGTGATTACATAACAATTCATGTACCATTGTTAGATAGCACAAAGGGAATGATTAACAAAGAAGCTTTCGATATGATGAAAGACGGTGTTGTAATTCTTAACTATGCAAGAGATGTACTTGTTGATGAAGAAGCTATGGCAGATGCATTAAAATCAGGTAAAGTAAAGAGATATATGACAGATTTCCCTAATCCATTATCAGTTAATATGGAGGGTGCAATTGTAACACCTCATATTGGTGCTTCAACAGAAGAATCAGAAGATAATTGTGCGATTATGGCAGTAAATGAGATTATGGACTTCATCGAGAATGGAAATATCAAGAATTCAGTAAATTACCCTAACTGTGATATGGGAGTATGTGATAAAGCAGCCCGTGTAACAATTTGTCATAAGAATATACCTAATATGTTGGGTCAGTTTACTTCTGCATTTGCAAATGAGAACATTAATATTTCTGATATGACAAATAAGAGCAGAGGTGATTATTCATATACAATGTTAGACCTTGATACAACAGCTTCTGATAGCGTAGTAAAAGCTATAGAGGCAATCGAGGGTGTAATTAAAGTCAGAGTAATAAAATAATGAGTTTTAATCAGATAGATATTATCTGATTAAATTTAAACGAAAAGTGTCGTTAGATAAATCTGGCGGCACTTTCGTATTATAAGAATGGAGAAAATAGAAGATGGCAACAATAAAAGCATTTGAATGTATAAAACCTACAAAGGAATTAGCTAAAGAAGTAGCAGCATTACCATATGACGTATATAATCGTGAAGAGGCATGCGAGGCTGTAAAAGGTAAGAAGTACTCATTTCTAAGAATTGACAGGGCAGAAACACAGTTTGATTCATCTGTAGATACATATGATGACAGAGTATATGCTAAAGCAAAAGAGTTATTAGATGATATGATTAACGAAGGTGTATATGTTAAAGAAAATAAGAAATGCTATTATATCTATGAACTTACAATGGACGGAAGAATACAGACAGGTATAGTTGCATGTGCAAGCATTGATGATTACCTTAATAATGTTATCAAGAAACATGAGAATACAAGAGCAGAAAAGGAAATAGACAGAATAAGACACGTTGATACATGTAATGCACAGACAGGACCTATTTTTCTGGCATACAGGGAGAATAAGAAGATTTCAGAAGTAATTAATGAAGTTAAAAAAACAGAACCAATATTTGCATTCGTGGCTGATGATGGAATTAAGCACGTAGGTTATATAATAGATAAAGACGAAGACATTAAAACCATTGAAAATGAATTTTCAAATATTAACAATATTTACATTGCTGATGGTCATCACAGGGCAGCTTCAGCCGTCAAGGTCGGAATCAAGAGAAGAGAAGAACATCCGGATTATGATGGAACAGAAGAATTTAATTACTTTTTATCAGTATTATTCCAGGAGCAGGAATTAATGATTATGCCATATAATCGTGTTGTTAAAGATTTAAACGGATTAACATCTGTTGAATTCATAGAAGAAGTTAAGAAGTCATTTGACATTGAGAAAGTCGGCACAGAGCCATATAATCCTCAGAAAAAGGGTGAAGTAGGAATGTATCTTGATAATGTATGGTACAAGCTAAGTGCAAAGAATGAAATATTAAGTGATGATGCAGTAGAGGGACTTGATGTATCATTACTTCAGAACAATGTCTTAAATCCTATACTTGGAATTGCAGATCCAAGAATAGATAAACGTATTGATTTCATAGGTGGAATAAGAGGACTTGCAGAATTAGAAAGAAGATGTGCGCTTGATATGAAAGTTGCGTTTGCAATGTATCCTACATCTATTCAGGAATTATTCAATGTTGCTGATTCAGGTAAATTAATGCCACCTAAGTCTACATGGTTTGAGCCAAAATTAAGGAGTGGATTATTTATTCATGAAATATAATACGAAGCAAAGGGAACTTATCTTAAAATATCTGTGTGAAAAAGAGGGCGAACACGTAAAGGCAGAGGATATTTTAGAATATCTAAAGAATAATGATACACCGGTTGGTAAATCCACGGTCTATCGATATTTAGAGAATTTGGTTGAGCAGAATCTCGTCAGAAAATATACGATAGAAGAGGGGAAGGGTGCATGTTACCAGTTTACTGGTAATGACAGCACGCATCATTGCAAAGAACACTATCATCTGAAATGTAGTGATTGTGGCGAACTGTTTCATGTATCGTGTGAATTTATGGACGAAATAAATGAGCATATTTTAAATGAACATAATTTTGTGATAGATAAAAGTAAGACAGTATTCTATGGAACCTGCGAAAAATGCCGTAAGAAAAAAGAGTGTAATAACGAAGAAAATAACAAACAGCGAGAAGAAAAGTCAAATGAGAAATGTTGCAGTAAATCTAATGCTAAATATGAAAATGAAACTTAGTTTCAAATTCACATTGACAAAATAAAAAATAAGGTATATTATAATCGGGTACAAATTGAAACTCAGTTTCAATTTGTACCCGTATTTTTACTTACCAGGAAATTTCGTTGAAATTGTCCTGGTAAGTAAAAAACGCTCTGCGAGGAGCGCACTGCGGCGGAGCAGAAAATGTTGCTATAGCAACCCGCCGCAGGCGGAGAATGTCGCAGGCGACATTATTTATTCTTATTAAGAGAGTCACAGCTATTTGCATCGGAGCGAAAGCAAATAGCAATTATGGCAGAGGAGAAATCGCTTTCGCAAGTTTCTCATCGCCTTTTCGTGTTAAATCGCTCAGAAATGAGGAAAGTATGAAGAAGGTTTTAGATAAATTAATTATACTTACAATGATCTGCATAATGGTTGTTCCACTTTCAGCGTGTGGCAGGAAGAGTATAGATGATGACAGGTTACTAATTGTGACTACATTATTTCCACAATATGACTTTACAAGACAGATAGCGGGTGATAAGGCTGATGTGAAATTGCTTTTATCACCGGGTATGGAAGCACATAGTTATGATCCGACACCATCAGATATCGCAAGTATAAATGAAAGTGATTTATTCATTTATACAGGTGATAATATGGAGACCTGGGCGGCAAAACTGATAAAAGGGCTTGAGAAAGATGTCAATGTTCTAGATGTCTCAAAAGGTGTTGATATTATTAAGACAGAAGATGAAGAGGGACATCATCATGATGAAGATGAAGAAGAACATGGACATGAGGGGCATAATCATATATATGATCCCCATATCTGGACAAGTATTTCTAATGCGAAGATTATGGTATCAAATATAGTTGATGAGTTGGTACAGATTGATGCAGAAAATGCTGACTATTATAGAAAAAATGCTGATAAATATTTAGAGCAGCTAACAGAATTAGATAATGAATTTAAAGAAGTTGTTAGAAATTCGGATGTTAAAACAATATATTTTGCAGACAAATTTGCAATGTATTATTTCGTACATGATTATGGACTTAACTATGTATCGGCATATGATTCCTGCTCTTCAGAGACAGAACCAAGTGCTAAGCTTGTAGCTAAAATGATTGATGAAGTCAAGGAAAACAATGCACCGGCTATATTCTATGCGGAATTATCTAATCATAAGGCAGCAGATACGATAAGCGAGGAAACCAACACTAAGGAATATCTGTTACATTCGTGCCATAACATTTCGAAAGATGAGTACAAAAAAGGTGTGACATATATAAGTCTTATGAAGCAGAATCTTGAAAATCTGAAAAAAGGTTTGAATTATAACGGGAATTAATGTTAGAAAATAAAAAACGTAAGAAAATGTGAGAAATGTCACACATAGCAGTGCAGAATGGAGATTAGTGTGAAAAATAATGCTGATGCGATTATTTTTCACACAGCTAATTGTTTCGGGGCGAAAACAATTGGCATATATGTCAGATGAGAAATCGCTTTAGCGAATTTCTCATCGCCTCCTCACGACAAAGTCGCTCGGAAATGAGGATTAGTATGAAAAAACTACAATTAAAATGTGAAAATTTAACAATTGCATATGACAGGGTAAATGTATTTGAGAATATGAGTTTTGAAGTAAATGAGGGTGATTACCTGAGTATAGTAGGTGAGAATGGTTCTGGTAAAAGCTCGCTTATAAAAGGAATATTAGGACTTGTTCCAATCAGAAAGGGTGAAGTGATATTTGAGGGTGGTGTAACTAAGAAAAATATCGGATATCTGCCCCAGCATACAGCAGCACAAAGTGATTTTCCGGCATCGGTATATGAAGTGATTCTTTCAGGCTGCCTGGCCAATGCAGGATTTCGCCCATTTTATACATCGAATGATAAGAAACGTGTTAAAAAGATTATGGAGAAATTAGGTATAACTGATTTAGCACAGAAAACATTTGGTAATCTGTCAGGTGGACAGAAGCAGAGAGTTCTTCTTGCAAGGGCATTACTTGCAACTGATAAGATATTATTCTTAGATGAACCTATTACAGGGTTAGATCCACTGGTGACATCAGAATTTTATGAAGTAATATCGAAACTTAACAAAGAAGATAATCTTACCATAATTATGATTTCACATGACCTGGAAAATGCAATGAAGTATTCGAATAAAATATTGCATATGAAAGAGAAAGATTATTTCTTTGGAACTAAAGAAGAATATATAGAAAATATGGAAGGGAAAGATTTTTTGAATTATGATTGATGAAATTATTAAAATGTTTTCTTATGCATTTATGCAGAAAGCAATTATAGTTGGTGGAATAATTGCTTTATGTGCATCTTTATTAGGCGTAATACTTGTACTTAAAAGATATTCGATGATAGGAGATGGACTGTCGCACGTTGGTTTTGGAGCATTGTCAATCGCTGTCGCATTAGATACAGCACCACTTACGGTTGCAATGCCTATCGTTGTAATTGCAGCATTCTTCCTGTTAAGACTAAGTAATAACAGTAAGATTAAAGGTGATTCTGCAATTGCACTCATATCGAGCAGTTCAATAGCAATAGGTGTTATTGTAAATGCAGCTTCGAATGGATCAAATATGGACCTGAATAGTTATATGTTTGGTAGTGTATTATCGATGAGTGGAAGTGATGTCTATATAAGTGTTATACTTGCCATTGTGGTTTTAAGTATATTTGCACTATTTTACCATAAGATATTTGCTATTACTTTTGATGAAAATTTTGCAAAAGCAACAGGCATAAAGACGGGCTTCTACAACACATTACTTGCCATACTTACAGCAGTTACAATTGTAGTAGGAATGAGAATAATGGGTACAATGCTTATTTCAAGCCTTATTATATTCCCAGCACTTACTTCAATGAGAATGTTTAGAAATTTTAAAGCTGTAATAATAAGTTCCGGTATAATATCAGTTATCTGCTTTGTGGTGGGTGTTATTATTTCATATATGTATTCATTTCCAACGGGGGCATGCATTGTAGTTACTAATCTGTGCGTATTTATTGTATTTTCTATATTGGGCAGAATATTTGCAAAGTCTTGAAGTAATTAAGATATAAAAGTGAACATACAATACACATATATTGTGCATGGTTGGTGCGATGCACCGGTTTGACACCCCAATCCTGAATCATAACAATTTTCTTTAAAATTATTAAAATTACTAAAAAGAACAAAATTTCTTGAATAGTTATGAAAAATATAATACAATATAGAATATTGTGAAAAATTATATGATTAATTTATTTTTCACATAACTACTTGCTTTGGGCGAAAGCAGATAGATATAATGACGATAAGATAATAGTCATTTAATGACAAAACGCTCAGAAATGAGGATTATAATGAAAGATAGAGAAAAAATTAATAATAATATGGAAAATGATGAATTAGAAGATGATGATTTAGAAATTGAGTTTGTAGATAATGATTTTGTAGAACATGATACAGAAGATACTCATAATAAGTCAGATGGAAAGATTGAGTTAGAGGAAGTTACAGATGATGAAGATGATTATGAAAATGATGATTATAACGAGATGGCAGAGGACGAGGATTATCTAGATGATGAAGAGGATGACGATGAATTCGACGAAAATGATATAGAATATAATCCAGATGCAGATTATAATGGCGAATATATTAAACAGAAACTTACCAAGAGCCAGATTATAAACAGGGTTATAGCAGGTATGGGAATTGCTATTGCAGCATTCACAATATTCTATAGTGCAGTTGCATATGGGATGTTAAATAAAGATGATACTCAGGCAACAGAGCCAGAGACAGGGACAACACCAGCAACTCAGGAAGAAACTAAAGAGCATAGTGAAAATGAATTCTTCGTAAGTACAAATTCTGATGAAAATATTTCAGATAATATTAAGGATTTAATTAATGATGCTAAGTTAGATGAGACTAAGACAGGTCATTCGAAAGTAGATGATAATGTTAATAATATCCTTAAGCTGACAACAAAATCAGATATGAATACATATGAAAATGTTAGAAATATTTACGATTATATGATATATTTCTATGATATTAAGTCTAATTCATTCGTAGATGAGGATACAGTTTACGATTTCTGTTCAAATTATGAATTCACATCATCATTTGATATGGAACTTATGTATCGTGCTAATAAGCTATTTGAGACTAAATCAGGTGATTCGAAGGATTATGCATGTGGATTCACAGTTTTACTTAGAAGATTAGGCTTTGAAGCATATTATATAGATGGTAAGAGAAAGACAGAGACATCGTATGAGAATCGTGGTTATACACTTGTGGTAATCAATGGTAAACAATATATATTCGATGTGGCAGCGGAAGATGAATTATCTGCCGGAGCAAAAGTTGAATATAAAGTATTTTGTAAGACTTTAGATGAACTTAAGGATAGTTATTCTGATGATGGAATTAAAGAAAGCATGGAGAAATTTGAAAACTTTAAGACATTAGGTGCATTTTCGTTTAATGCAAAAATATCAACAAGTTCCGGAGATTCAGATAGTGGAAGTGTATCTTATAGTGGAAGTGATAATTCTACATCAGTAGGTGATATGACGATAGATATTTCAGATACAGTATATTTCAAAGGAAGTGTATCAGGAAGTAAATCAAATATATGGAAGCTTATTGCAAAAGTCTATGATGAGGATATGAATTATGTTACAGAAGAAACATTATACAGTGAAAAAAATAATGATGTATCAGATGAAGTTTCATACAGACCTGCAAGAGGCGGCTATGTAAAACTTTCATATATTGTTACTGATAATAACGGAAGAACATGTTCGATATCAATTATGCTTAAGGTTAATGGGGACGATGAACCTGAGACTACTAAAAACGAGCCAACGACTGAACACATCGCAAGTTCCGGAGAAATAGAATAAATATAATAAATGGTACAGTTAATGACCAGTGCGTTAGGGTGAAAACCAAAATGAACTGGTCATTTTTAAAATTAGGCGAATATCGGGAAAGGAAATAATAAAATGATATTAAATGTGACAAACTTAAGTCATGGTTTTGGTGACAGAGCAATCTTTAATAATGTATCTTTCAGATTATTGAAAGGTGAGCATATAGGATTAGTAGGTGCAAATGGTGAGGGAAAATCTACATTTATGAACATTGTAACAGGTAAATTAATGCCAGATGAGGGTAAAGTCGAATGGAATAAAAATGTAAGAGTAGGATATTTAGACCAGCATGCAGTCCTAGAACCTGGAATGACCATAGGAAGTGTATTAAAATCTGCATTTTCATATTTGTTTGAGATGGAAGAACAGATGAATGAAATCTGTGATAAACTAGGTGAAGCATCAGAAGATGAAATGGAAGCAATGATGGAAGAGTTAGGAACTATCCAGGATATGCTTACTAATCATGATTTCTATACAATTGATGCAAAGGTCGAAGAGGTAGCAAGAGCATTAGGACTTCTGGATCTTTCATTAGATCATGATGTTATGGACTTAAGTGGTGGACAGAGAACAAAAGTATTATTAGGTAAATTATTACTTGAGAAACCAGACATACTATTATTAGATGAACCAACTAACTATCTTGATACAAACCATATAGAATGGCTTAAGAGGTATTTACAGGAATATGAGAATGCATTTATCCTTATTTCTCATGATATTCCATTTTTGAATAGTGTAGTAAATATTATCTATCATATGGACAATCAGGAACTTAACAGATATGTTGGTGACTATGATAAATTTATGGAAGTATATGAGATGAAGCAGGCCCAGTTAGAAGCAGCATATAAGAGACAACAGCAGGAGATTGATGACCTTAAAGACTTTGTAGCGAGAAATAAGGCAAGAGTCTCGACTAGAAATATGGCAATGTCAAGACAGAAGAAGTTAGATAAGATGGACGTTATAGAACTTAAGAAAGACAAGCCAAAACCTGAATTCGAATTTAAGAATGCCAGAGCTACAGGCAAAGTAATCTTTGAAACAACAGATTTAGTAATCGGATATGACAAAAATGCACCACTTTCAAAGCCGATTAATCTGAGAATGGAAAGAGGAGAAAAGATTGCGATTATCGGAACTAACGGAATCGGAAAGACAACATTTCTAAAGAGTGTTTTAAATATTATAGAACCACTTGCAGGAAAGGTTGCATTAGGAGATTATCTTGAAATAGGCTACTTTGAACAGGAGATTAAACCGGGCAACAACAGTTGTATAGAGGAAATATGGGAAGAATTTCCGTCGTATAGCCAGTATGAAGTTCGTTCAGCCCTTGCTAAATGCGGACTTACCACAAAACATATTGAAAGCCTTGTAAGAGTGTTAAGTGGTGGTGAACAGGCAAAAGTAAGATTATGCAAATTAATAAATCGTGAAACTAATATTTTGTTATTAGATGAGCCTACTAACCATTTAGACGTTGAGGCAAAAGAAGAATTAAAAAGAGCATTAAAAGAGTACAAAGGTGCAATACTTTTAGTATGCCATGAACCTGATTTCTACGATGGACTTGTAGATAAGATATGGAACTTAGAAGAATTTTCATTGTTAGCATTATAAAATGATAAGGTATGATATGGATAAATGGTGAATAATAATACAAACGGGTGTATGTTATGCCCAAGAAAATGCAATGTTAATAGAGAAGATATTTTAGGATATTGTGGTGTTGGTAATGAAATTAAAATAGCAAGAGCAGCACTTCATTATATGGAGGAACCTTGTATAAGCGGTAAAAATGGCAGCGGGACAATATTTTTTACTGGCTGTAATCTAAGATGTATATTCTGTCAGAATTATAAGATTTCACATAACAATTTTGGCAAAGTAATAAGTAATGAAAGATTAAGTGAAATAATCTTAGGATTGCAGGATAAAGGTGCTAATAATATTAATCTTGTGACAGGTACAATGTATGTTAATGAAATCATTAAGGCTCTTGACAGGGTTAAGCATAAATTAAACATTCCTGTTGTATACAATTGCGGTGGCTATGAAAATTCAGACACTATTGAGAAACTTAGTGGATATGTAGATATTTACCTACAGGATATAAAGTATTATAATAATGAATTAGCAGTTAAATATTCTAAGGCACCGGATTATTTCAAATATGCCTCAGTCTCGACCAAAGAAATGATTAAACAGGTCGGCAATCCATTATTCTATGATAAAGAGAATGAACCTAGTAAAATGCTTAAAAGCGGTGTAATAATAAGACACCTGGTGCTTCCTGGAGCAAGAAAAGATTCAATGGAGATTCTTAGATGGATAAGTGAGAATCTTGATAAAGGAAGCTATCTTATAAGTGTTATGAGCCAGTATACACCGGCATATAAGAGTAAAGATTTTAAAGAAATTAACAGAATGGTCACAACTTTTGAGTATGATAGCGTTGTAAATGAAGCATTGAGACTTGGAATTGATAACGGATATATGCAAAACCGCGACAGTTCAGGAAAAGAATATACACCTGATTTTGATTTAGAGGGTGTATAATGTGCAAAATTGAATTGATATGCCAATTTTGCACATAGCTATTTATGATATCAGTATCACAAATAGCATTTATTGCAGAGCTGAATTTAATATTTGACTCACGATTTCGCAGATGAGATAGTCTATGGAATGCTATGTAAGTAAAAAATAGAAAGGAAATATTGCATTATGGAAAGAGAAAATTGTTGGAACAGTTATTCTGAAAATGAATTAGAAGAATTAGAAAAGTTAAATGATGATTACAGAGTCTTTTTAGACAAAGGTAAGACAGAACGAGAATGTGTTAAGGAAACCATTCGTCAGGCTAAAGAAGCAGGCTATAAAGACTTACAAAATGTTATTAAGAATGGCAAGAAGCTTAAAGCAGGTGACAGAGTATATTGTTCATATATGGACAAATCAATAGTACTTTTTAATATTGGTAAAGAACCTATTGAAGAGGGAATGAATATTTTAGGCGCACATATCGATTCACCTCGTCTTGATATCAAGCAGAATCCTTTATATGAAGAGACAGAAATTGCATATTTAGATACACATTATTATGGTGGAATTAAGAAATATCAGTGGGTTACAATTCCTCTTGCAATCCATGGCGTAGTTGTTAAGACTAATGGTAATAAGATAGATATTGTAATCGGTGAAGATGAGAAAGACCCTGTTTTATTTATCTCAGATTTATTAATACATTTAGCACAGACACAGCTTGAGAAAAAAGGCGCTAAAGTAATAGAGGGCGAGGACTTAAATATTATTATCGGTAACAAGCCACTTAAGGGAGAAGAAAAAGATGCCGTTAAGAAGAATATTCTTAAACTAATTAAAGAAAAATACGATTTTGAAGAAGAAGATTTTATGTCAGCAGAATTAGAAATCGTCCCTGCAGGCAAGGCCAGAAATGCAGGTATAGACTCAAGTATGATTCTTGCCTATGGTCAGGACGACAGGGTGTGTGCATATACTTCACTTGCTGCAATGCTTGAGAAGAAAAAGGTTAATAAAACAGCATGCCTTTTACTTGTAGATAAAGAAGAAATAGGTAGTGTAGGTGCAACTGGTATGCAGTCGAAATTCTTTGAAAATACTTTGGCAGAAGTCCTAGACAGAATGGGAGAATATTCTGAACTTACATTAAGACGTGTACTTGCTAATTCAAAAATGCTTTCTTCGGATGTAAGTGCAGCTTATGACCCAACATATGCATCAGTATTCGAAAAGAAAAATGCAGCATATTTCTCAAAAGGACTCGTTATTAATAAATTTACGGGAAGCAGAGGTAAATCAGGCTCTAATGATGCCAATGCAGAATATCTTGGAGTAGTAAGAAAAATATTTGAGAAACATAAAGTTGCTTATCAGACAGCCGAATTAGGAAAAGTAGACCAGGGTGGCGGCGGAACTATCGCATATATAATGGCTCTATATGGTATGAATGTTATAGATAGTGGTGTTGCTGTATTAAATATGCATGCACCACATGAGGCAGTCAGCAAGGCTGATGTATATGAAGCTAAAAAAGGATATGTGGCATTCATCGCTGAGTAGATAATATAAATGATAATTCAGTTTTAAACAGTATATTATATAATTAATTATCTGTGAAAGAAAATCTGATTATATAGATATTTGAATTGTAGTTAGATGTAGTTTACAGATGTTAGGTATGGTTGTTTGTGCTTTGCAAATATTTAGACATTTAATTAAGGTGTCCGTCTATGATACAACCTCGATTTATGACGTATCGTGCCTAAGTTTATGCCACCAGATGCAAAAGTTCAGAGGAGTAAATTTCCGTTCAAGCGAAGCGCGTTTGATTTACTCCTCTGTAATAGACTTTGCAGCTGGTGGCATTTACTTAGGCTAGATAGAATATTATTAACTGATTTCGTTGAGTTTACGTTCACATATTTTATCTAAGATATAATTAATATCACTCAATTTATAAATGTTATTCTCTAAGCAATATCTTATTATTAAATCTGTTTCAGAGGAATTAGTAAGTGCATATCCTACAGTTTTAAGAAGCTGCCTGCTTTCAGCAAGATTCAGGTCAAGACCGAAACATATTGCTATTGCCTCCCATTTCTCAACAGGACAGGCTGAAGAGGATATTTTATTAAAAATACTGTTTTCTAAACCATATTCAGCACATATGGTTGCTGGACTTACGTTATTCTCTTTAAGATATAATTCTACAATATCCTGAAAGTTATCAGGATTACCATGTGATTCATACCATTCTTTACAAGCATCTCTGTCAGGGTCAGACTTCAAAGATAGGGTATTGAAAGCATATTTATCACTTCCACGTTCTCTTACATAATGTACCTGTATAAAAGTTCTGGCTTCATCACAATATGTATCTAGTTTTTTATTGATTCCTTTATTGCCAAATTTAGAAAATATAGACAAAACTATCACCACTTTCTGTAATCTTTATGATTTAACTATGATATATGATACCACATTTTGAGAAAATATAAAAGAAGATAATAAAGTTGATTAATTATTAAAAAATTAGTATAATATGATACAAATGTCAAAAATAAGAAGGTTTACGGATAATGAATAGTTTGGTATTATGTGTTTTTGATGTCAAATTATAATTAGATTATTTTGTAAAGAGATATTTAGAAAAGGAGTGCCGGTTAAGGCAGTTGTGAATACAGATATGTCATTAATTAAGCAGGAAAATATTAGAAATTTTTGTATAATAGCTCATATTGACCATGGTAAATCTACACTTGCAGACAGAATTATTGAGAAAACAGGTCTGCTTACAAGCAGGGAAATGCAGGCACAGGTGTTAGATAATATGGATTTAGAGCGCGAGCGTGGAATCACCATAAAGTCCCAGGCGGTAAGAACTGTATACAAGGCAGAAGATGGTGAAGAATATATTTTCAATCTCATTGATACACCAGGACATGTTGACTTTAACTATGAGGTTTCAAGAAGCCTTGCAGCTTGTGACGGAGCAATTTTGGTAGTTGATGCAGCACAGGGTGTAGAAGCACAGACACTTGCCAATGTCTATATGGCACTTGACCATGACTTAGATGTAATGCCTGTAATTAATAAAATAGATTTACCAAGTGCAGAACCACAGAGAGTAATTGACGAAATAGAAGATGTAATCGGTATTGAAGCACAGGATGCACCGCTTATTTCAGCAAAGAACGGATTAAATATAGAAGATGTCTTAGAACAGATTGTTAATAAGATTCCAGCACCTAAGGGAGACAGTAATGCACCTTTAAAAGCATTGATATTTGATAGCATTTATGATTCTTATAAGGGGGTAATAGTATTCTTCAGAGTAATGGAAGGTACGGTTAAAGTCGGCACACAGGTAAAAATGATGGCAACAGGAGCAACAGCAAGTGTTGTAGAAGTTGGATACTTCGGAGCAGGGCAGTATATTCCATGTGACGAATTATCAGCAGGAATGGTTGGATATCTCACAGCAAGTATTAAAAATGTTAAGGATACAACAGTGGGTGATACAATTACTGATGCAGATAATCCTTGTGATGAGGCATTACCAGGATATAAGAAAGTTAATTCTATGGTCTACTGTGGTCTCTATCCTGCTGATGGAGCAAAATATCCTGACCTTAGAGATGCACTTGAAAAGTTACAATTAAATGATGCTTCACTTAACTTTGAACCTGAGACATCGATAGCACTTGGCTTTGGCTTCAGATGTGGTTTCTTAGGATTGTTACATCTTGAGATAATTCAGGAAAGATTAGAAAGAGAATATAATCTTGATCTTGTTACGACAGCACCGGGAGTTGTATATAAAGTATATAAAACAAATGGAGAAGTAATAGAACTTACTAATCCATCAAATCTTCCTGATGCATCAGAGATAGATTATATGGAAGAACCTGTGGTTAAAGCAGAGATAATGGTTACAACAGAATTTATCGGACCAATTATGGAACTATGCCAGGAGAGACGTGGCAATTATCTTGGAATGGAATATATCGAGGGAACAAGGGCATTACTTAAATATGAATTGCCATTAAATGAAATTATATATGATTTCTTTGATGCATTAAAATCAAGGTCAAGAGGTTACGCTTCATTTGACTATGAGATGAAAGGCTACGAGCGTTCAGAACTTGTTAAATTAGATATTCTTATTAACAAAGAGGAAGTCGATGCATTATCATTTATCGTACATGCGGGAACAGCATATGAGCGTGGAAGAAAAATGTGCGAAAAACTTAAAGAAGAGATACCAAGACAATTATTCGAGATACCTATTCAGGCTGCTATCGGAAGCAAGGTTATTGCGAGAGAAACAGTTAAAGCTATGAGAAAAGACGTTCTGGCTAAATGCTATGGTGGTGATATTTCAAGAAAGAAGAAGCTTCTTGAAAAACAGAAAGAGGGAAAGAAACGAATGAGACAGGTTGGAAATGTCGAGATACCACAGAAAGCATTTATGAGTGTACTTAAGTTAGACGAGTAAATAAGTGTTATGTATTAAATAATTGAATAAAATAATGTTATTGTTTAATAGAAAGAGGCAAAACAAATGTCGGCAGGAATATATATCCATATTCCGTTTTGCAAACAGAAGTGTCTCTATTGCGACTTTGTATCAGCGAAAGGTTGCGATAGAGATATGGAATTATATGAAGAAGCACTGCTTAAAGAAATTGAATCAACAGAGATAGATGAACCTGTTGATTCTGTTTTTTTTGGCGGAGGAACACCATCTGTTTATAAAGTGGAATATATAGAAGAAATTTTAAAAATTATTTTCAGAAAATATAATATTGATAAGGATATAGCAGAAATAACTATTGAGGTTAATCCGGGAACAGTTGACTATGATAAGCTCAAAAGATACAGGGCAGCAGGAATTAACAGAATAAGTATAGGGCTACAGTCCGCTGATAATGAAGAATTAAAGCTGCTTGGAAGAATTCACACATATGAGAAATTCGTAGAAACTTATACAGAAGCAAGAAGAGCAGGTTTTAACAACATTAACATAGATTTAATGTCTGCAATTCCTTATCAGACAGTTAATTCATTTATGGAGACACTTAAGAAAGTCGTTAAACTTAATCCGGAGCACATCTCAGCATATAGTCTTATAATCGAAGAAGGTACGCCTTTTTATAATAAATATGGTGAAAACGGTGAGTTTAGCGATGCCATTCCAAGTGAAGAAACAGACAGGGAAATGTATCATATGACGAAAACGTTTCTAAAAGAAAATGGATATGAGAGATATGAGATTTCTAATTATTCGAAAAAAGGTTATGAATGTAAACATAATATTAAATATTGGAGCAGGGATAATTATTATGGCTTTGGTGTGGCAGCAGCTTCTCTTGTGAATAATTTAAGATATTCGAATATATCTGACAGGGATAAATATATAGATATTCTTTTAAGAAGAAAATTGGATAAAACTGATATAGAGAGGATAAATAATACAAATATAGATGAAATTCGTGATGAAATCTCAGAGGTTAATAAAGATGAACAGATAGAAGAATTTATGTTTCTGGGATTACGTAAAATGGAGGGAATCAGCTTAAAAGAATTCGAAAGAGTATCTGGCAAGACATTAAGAGAAGAATATGGCGAAATACCTGACAGGCTGATATCCGAGGGATTATGTGAAGTGGTTAGAATAGATGGAGATAAAGATGTAGAAGATATTCTGAAACATGTGGATAAAAATAAAAGTAAGGAGATGTGTGGTGGAATAAAAGATAACGAAGAATACTTCAGGTTAACAGAGAGAGGAATTGATATAAGTAACAGTGTATTTGTAGAATTTATGAAATAGAATTAATTATACTAAGCCTTAAAATACTAAGTCTTAAAATAATATAAAGTACTTGTTATTTTTCTATCAGTTAAGTATAATTAAATTTAGTCGTAAAAAGAAACGGAGGATTAAAAATGGGAGAAGTATACCATGAATATATGATAAAAAGAAAGCATACATTGATTGGAATGATGGTAAGAGTTCTGTTTATATTATTATGTGCGCTCTCAATAGTATTATCAACAGTTTTCGGACCGGTCGCATTTATCGTTGGTGTGGCTTTGGCATATGCTACAAGATATGTATTTCATATGACAGATATTGAATTCGAGTATCAGTATTTAAGTGGTGAATGTCAAGTTGATAAAATATGTGGTAAGATGAAGAGAAAAGGCTGTGGCAAGATTGAGATGGATAAAGTCGAGATAATCGCACCGGAAGATTCAAAATTACTTGAGCCATATGAGAAACAGGTATATAAGCTTAGAGATTTCTCATCATTAGAGAAAGATGCCGACAGATATGTAGTATTTCAGAGAAACGATTCGACATTAATCAAAGTTATATTTGAACCAAATGAAGATATCATAAGAGAAATGAAGATGGCAGCACCAAGAAAAGTTAATATAAAAGGTGAAGAAAGACCATATTAGATATAGCGTTCTTAATGATAATTTAAGCTATATACAAGTTGTTATCAGTGAAAAAAAATTAATAGCACAACTACTTGACAATACAAAGTAGCTGTGCTAAATTTATATCATACTACTTGATAATACAAAGTAGAAAGGCGATAGAACAATATGGAAGATACACAATTAATGAAAGGTATATTAGAAGGCTGTGTGCTGGCAGTTATTTCTAGCGGTGAAACATATGGCTACGAAATTTTACAGTCACTTAGCACATATGGATTTCAGAATTTAGGTGAGGGAACAATGTATCCCGTCCTTACCCGTTTAGAGAAGAAGGAATATATTTCCTGTAGGAGAGCAAAATCTCCATTAGGACCAATAAGAAAATACTATTCAATTACAGAGGCGGGAGAAGAGTATTTAAGAAATTTTAAAGAAAATTATGAAAGAATAACAAAATGTGCAAATGAAATATTAAATGTGAATGGAGAATAGTGCAAAAGAATTGTGCTGATGCACCAATTCTTTTGCACGGCTATTTGCTTCGGAGCGAAAGCAAATAGCTTTTATGGCAGATGAGAAATCACCTATGCGAATTTCTCATCGCCACTTCGCAACAAGTCGCTCAGAAATGAGGAATAGTATGAAGCAATCATATATATTATTAGAAGATAAATTAAACAAAGAATATAAAGAAGTATTTGAAAGAATTGACATATATGGAAATACACATTTTATTGATAGTGATGTCCAAAGCGGGAAAATGATGGAATTACTTGATAGTATGTTAGAAGCACAGAATGATGGACAGAGTGTATCAGTAATCGTAGGAAATGACATAGATAAATTCTGCAAGGAATTCTATAGTGATTACACTGTCGAAAACCGTATAAGGGAAGTACCAGAAAGGCTGTTTAAATTAGCAACATTTCTTCTGATTATAGAATTGATAGATTTTATCATAGGACTTACAGATGGAGAGGGTATATTAAGAAATACTGATTTGAGTCCGTATTTCATAGGAATTACAGGAGGTATTATTGTTGATACCATAGTATTTCTGTTAATCAGACCCCTTATCGATAGATTTAAGAAGATAAAACCATTTTTCTGGAATCTGTGTATGGCTTTAATGGTTATTATTATGGTAATGTTTTTAATATTTATACCGACAGATGATAAATTTACAATGAATATAAAAAGTATTGTACCGATAGCTGTTACAGCCGCATACATACTAATTTATCTGATATTCAGAATTATTATTAATTATAGAAAATATGGTACATTTAAGATTAGGACAAAGAAAAAGGAAAAAGAAGAAATAAGCTTCAGGGATGCAATATATGAGGGGATGAACTTAGAAAATGAATTGCCAAGGGGATGGCTTAAGGATTATAAGAAAAAGAATGATAAGGCTGTAAAGAAAGGAAAAACTCCTGTAAACGAGGCTGCGTATCTGGAGAATATTTCGAAGAAATATGATATAAAACGAGTAACTAAGCAAAATATGTGTATCTTTGTTGGAATGACCATAATTTTAATTTCAGGAATGTGGATAGCAGGACAATTTGAGTCTGTTTCAGATGGACTTATATACTCAGGACTTATGTGCGTGATTGAGGGAGGATTACTCAGATTTTTTAATAAATCAGCCAAAGAAACAGATAGAATATATAAAAATATGATTATGGAAATGCAGGAAAAAAATATTACGTTAGAAGAGTATGTTGAAAATTTGAAATAGAGAATTAAAATTTCAAAGATGATAGTCTAAATAATAATTATATGATTTGAAGTTTATAAAAATGAATTGACTTAATGGAAACAACTTGCTATAATTGTGTTTAGTGGGAAAAGTGCGACTATTTTTAGCACTTTCCCAAGGTCGTATTATTGAAAGCATTTATTGCATTTTAGTAATAAACGAAGTAAATTTTTAGGAGGAATTGACAAATGGCAAACAAATGGGTATACACCTTCAAAGAAGGTAACATGACCATGCGTAACTTACTTGGTGGTAAGGGCGCTAACCTTGCAGAAATGACAGAAATCGGACTTCCAGTACCTCAGGGCTTCACAATCACAACAGAAGCTTGTACACAGTACTATGAAGATGGTAGAAAAATCAATGACGAAATCATGGCACAGGCTATGGATGGAGTTAAGTGGATGGAAGATGTAAACGGAAAGAAATTCGGTGATCTTCAGAACCCACTTCTTGTATCAGTTCGTTCTGGTGCAAGAGCATCTATGCCAGGTATGATGGATACAATTCTTAACCTTGGTCTTAATGACGAAGTAGTAGAAGCTATGATCAAAGGTAATGATGATCCAGCATTTGCTCGTTTCGTATATGATTCATACAGAAGATTTATCCAGATGTTCTCAGACGTTGTTATGGAAGTTGGTAAGAAATACTTCGAACAGCTTATTGATGAGATGAAGGAAAAGAAAGGTGTTAAATACGACGTAGATCTTACAGCAGACGATCTTAAAGAATTAGCACAGCAGTTCAAAGCTGAATACAAGAAACAGTTAGGTGAAGATTTCCCTTCAGATCCAGTAGAACAGTTAAAATTAGCTATCGAAGCTGTATTTAAATCATGGGATAACCCACGTGCTAACGTATACAGAAGAGATAATGATATTCCTTATTCTTGGGGTACAGCAGTTAACGTAATGCCTATGGTATTCGGTAACTTAAATAATGAATCTGGTACAGGTGTTGCATTTACTCGTGATCCTGCTACAGGTGAGAACAAACTTATGGGTGAGTTCCTTATCAATGCACAGGGTGAAGACGTAGTTGCAGGTGTTCGTACACCAATGCCTATCGCTCAGATGGAACAGGAATTCCCAGAAGCATATGCTGAATTCATCAAAGTATGTGATATCCTTGAGAATCACTACCATGATATGCAGGATATGGAATTCACAGTTGAAAATAAGAAATTATATATGTTACAGTGTAGAAATGGTAAGAGAACAGCTCCAGCTGCATTAAAGATTGCTTGTGACCTTGTTGATGAAGGACATAAGACAGAAGAAGAAGCTGTATTAATGATTGATCCACGTAACTTAGATACATTATTACATCCACAGTTTGATGCTGCTGCACTTAAGGCTGCTACACCACTTGGAAAAGGTCTTGGTGCTTCACCAGGTGCTGCTTGTGGTAAAGTTGTATTTACAGCTGCTGATGCTGAAGAATGGGCTGCAAGAGGAGAAAAAGTAGTTCTTGTTCGTCTTGAGACATCTCCAGAAGATATCACAGGTATGAAAGCTGCTCAGGGTATCTTAACAGTTCGTGGTGGTATGACATCACATGCTGCTGTTGTTGCTCGTGGTATGGGTACATGCTGTGTATCTGGTTGTGGCGACATCAATATGGATGAAGAAAATAAGAAATTCACATTAGCTGGTCAGACATTTACAGAAGGATCAGAAATCTCTATCGATGGTACAACAGGTAACATTTATGCAGGTATTATCCCAACTAAAGATGCTGAAATCGCAGGTGAGTTCGGACGTGTTATGGCTTGGGCAGATAAGTACAGAACACTTAAAGTTAGAACTAATGCAGATACACCAGCAGATGCTAAGAAAGCTCGTGAACTTGGTGCAGAAGGTATCGGTCTTTGCCGTACAGAGCATATGTTCTTCGAAGAAGACAGAATTGCAGCATTCAGAGAAATGATTTGTTCAGATACAGTAGAAGAAAGAGAAGCAGCTCTTGATAAGATTCTTCCATATCAGCAGGGAGATTTCAAGGCTCTCTATGAAGCACTTGAAGGTAACCCAGTTACAATCAGATTCCTTGATCCACCTCTTCATGAATTCGTTCCAACAGAAGAAGAAGATATCAAGAAACTTGCAGATGCTCAGGGTAAATCAGTAGAAGACATCAAAGCTATTATCGCTTCACTTCATGAATTTAACCCAATGATGGGTCACAGAGGATGCCGTCTTGCAGTAACATATCCTGAAATTGCTAAGATGCAGACAAAAGCTGTTATCCGTGCAGCTATCGAAGTTAAACAGGCACATCCAGATTGGAATGTTAAACCTGAAATTATGATTCCACTTGTTTGTGAAGTTAAGGAATTAAAATATGTTAAGAAAGTTGTTGTTGAGACAGCAGATGCTGAGATTAAAGCAGCAGGTGTTACTCTTGAATACGAAGTAGGTACAATGATCGAAATTCCTAGAGCAGCTCTTACAGCTGATGAAATCGCTAAGGAAGCTGACTTCTTCTGCTTCGGTACAAACGATTTAACACAGATGACATTTGGATTCTCAAGAGATGATGCTGGTAAGTTCTTAGATGCTTATTATGATAAAAAGATTTTTGAAAATGATCCATTTGCTAAACTTGACCAGACAGGTGTTGGTAAGTTAATGGAAACAGCTATCAAACTTGGTAAACCAGTTAATCCAAAACTTCACGTTGGTATCTGTGGAGAACATGGTGGAGATCCTTCATCAGTTGAATTCTGCCACAAGATTGGTCTTGATTATGTATCTTGCTCACCATTCCGTGTACCAATCGCAAGATTAGCAGCAGCTCAGGCAGCTATTGCAAATAAATAATCAATTCCTAATTAGAAGTTAATATTTAATTAGATTATTAAACTCCAGATTATGTTCAATAAGAATGTGGTCTGGAGTTTTTTGTGAGTATAATATTCCATAAGGGAAACATTAACTATTCTATTATCTGTATAATAACACTTTATTTTTTAGAAATATGGTTTATAATTTTAATATAAATGTTATGAAATGGAGACTTATATACCAATGTATAATGAAAATGATAAACCTGATTTAACAGGTACAGAAAGTGAAACCACAGAAAATAATGATAATTCATCAGGTACTTATGGTGGTTCGTTTAAAGACTATACATATTCTACATATGATTATAACAGCTTCTATGATGAGAATTATAGTAACTCCTACGATAAGGCAAATAATACAAATTCAGTCGATTCATTCAATAATTATGATAATGAAAATTCATTTGGCAACTATAAGAACTCTAGTTCTGTGGAAACTTTTAATACTTATAATTCATATAATGTTACAGGTAGTGATAATAATTCAACTAATGTGTATCAAAAGTATAATGAAACTCAAGAAGATGCAACAGCGTATCTTGATAATTTCTTGAAAGAAGCAGTGAACTATAATCATTCTCTTAGCAAAATTCAAAAAAGGAAAAATAAGTTGAAACTTATGCACATTCCTACTATTATTGCATTTATTATAGCTATCTTAACAATCGTATTTGGTTATATAGGAATTTCTACATCAGGAGTTGCTTCAAGTATATTCCATGATATAAGTAACGGATTATTCTTCCTTACATTTTTTGTGATAATAATAGTATCAGTATTTTTCAGAAGAGATTACGCATCTGATTTCAGACCTAAATATCTTAAAGATATACTTAATTACCAAAATATAGATTCATATCTTTATTATTCCGGCAGAACCACTTTTAAATCTGAAGTTCCTTACTGTTTAACTGAACCGGCTTCATATGAAGAAACTAAAAAAATGTGTACTAATTATATTATATTTTCTATTTTAACACTGTTTGTTATTGGGAATATTATTACATTTATGAGATTTGGAATGTCAATTACACCTATTTTTGTATCCAATATAATATTAATATTTCCATGTGTAGGATTAATAATTATATTTAATGCACTTGATCCATATATGCAACTAAAAAGTGGATATTATGATGAAACGGTTGAAGCAGTATGTGTTGAAGTTGAGTCAAAAATCAGAAGATCATCAAGTGTTTCAAGTAATTCAAGCACGACCACGGTAGTGTACAGACCTTTTTTATATGCTAGATGTAATAATGGTCAGAAATATATTTTGTTTAATGAGTCGTTTAATAATTTTCATATTCCATATGTAGGTGAAATTACTAAATTAAAGTTAAATAGTCATAATCCGTTAAAATTTGTTGTTATAAAATCAAAACTTTCTAATCAAAAATTGTGGTTTGGAATTATATGGTTGATTTTAGGAGGGTTAATATATTTTTCGGTTGTTTTTAATACAACGTTTTAAAATTGGTACATATACATTCAGACAGACATTAAATTAAATGTTTAAAATGTTGTATTTATAAAGAATAATGAAGTTGAATATAATAAAAAAATATAAAAATATTAAATGGAGACTTATATACCAATGTATAATGAAAATGATAAACCTGATTTAACAGGTACAGAAAGTGAAACCACAGAAAATAATGATAATTCATCTGGTACTTATGGTGGTTCATTTAAAGACTATACCTATTCTACATATGATTATAGTAGCTTCTATGATGAGAATTATAGTAACTCTTACGATAAGACAAATAATACAACAGACAATTCAGAAGGCCAGACTTCTTATAATTCTACTGTAGATGAATTAGATGACAATAAAGTTTCAGAGACGTTGTCAGATGATTCAGATTCTATTGATTCATTTAAAATCTTTGATAATTTAAACTCAGTTGACTCTTTTGAGGCTTTTGATAGTACAAATGTTGTTAATGCATTTAATAGCACATCAAATAACCTGAATAATTCTACAAATAACTCTCAACAGATAGTTCCAACAGATGAGGATGCAACTATTTATCTTGATGAATTTTGGAAAGAAGCAGTGAATTATAATAAGTCTCTTAGTAAATCACAAAAAAGACAAAATAAGTATAAGAGATTAAATATCCCAGGAGTGACTATTGTATCTATAGGTATTCTGTCGATGGTACTTATAGCTATAGGTGCGATATGTGGCGGAAATGTGGAATATATTCTTACCGGTGTCGGTCCGGTAATGTTTGTTCTATCACTTATGTCTGCTATTATATTAGATACTTTCACAAAATACAAAATGTCTATTTTCATAATTAACCCTGATTTTCTACAGAATGAGATTCCGTCACAAAATATTGACCTATACCTTAATCTCACAGGGAAAAAAAGTTTTAGAGCCCATCGGTCGTATTGTTTAACTGCTCCATCAGTTAACGAAAGACCTAAAGTATTATGTGTAAAATATGCATTACTTACGGTTTTAGCTGTTTTTACTATTGGGAATATAATTTCATATATTAAATATGGTCCTCAATGGTCTAATATTCTTGCATTAGATGCTGTTTTATTATTTCCATGTATCGGAATATGTATGTTTTACATTGTTATTGAACAGCAGCTACAACAGAAATCGGATTATTATGATGAAACTGTTGATGCTGTATGTGTTGAGGTTGATTCGCGTATTAGCAGAAAACGTGTCGGCAGTGGACATTCTACCAGAGTATATAGACCTATTTTATATACCAGATGTAAAAACGGGCATAAATATATTTTAATGAATAACGTGTATACTAATACACATATTCCGTATATCGGAGAGGTTTATAAGCTTAAAGTTAATAGCAGTAACCCATTATGTTATGTTCAATTAGGATCAACTCTTAAGAATTCATTTTTTTGGTTTTCAATTGTATGGACAGCTATTAGTGGTTTAGGTTATATATTTGTACTTTTTAATGCAACATTCTAAAATTTGTATATATTTATTTCAATAGGTACTTAGATTAAAAGCCTGTATTGTCTTTAATTGACATACAGGCTTTTAATTTGTTGGGAATCTTTTTCAAAGGTTCTGTTATTTAAATCTGAAATCGTTATTAGCAAGTGAGATAGAAAGTTAAGAAATAAAGGGCGAATACAACAGCAGTAAATACCAGGCTGCCTATAATCTGTGAACGCATAGAACGATTTGTTACTGATGGCTCAAAATATAGAGGATTAGAACTGTTCACATTTAATTTGTATATTTCACCGGGATATGGTTTATAGCTTAACCATACATTTCTAAATAGAATATAACTGTGTCCGTTATTGCATCTGGTGTATAGAATTGGTCGATACATATAAGAGGTGGTAGTTCTTCTGTGACCAGATGAGTTTGTATATGTCGAATGACTTATATGTACATCAACTTCAATGCAGACAGAATCAACTGTTTCGTTGTAAAAACCACTTTTTAATTTGGCCTTATGTTCAATTACATTATTAAAAAAGATAGCAATACTAATATCTGCAAATAATGCGTACATATTTGCAAACAAAAAATATTTAGAATTAAAACCACATTGGATAAAAGATATTATATTAAAGACAATGAAAATTATTATTGCTGTTGTGAGAAATAATTTTTTAGAATACCACTTGAATTTGACGGGTTCAGTAGGTCCGGTCAAACAATAAGGTTTTTCAGCAGCTAAAGTAGTCATATCAATACTTTTTAGATAATCTGTAATTGGAGTGGTATCGATTTTATTTTTTTCTTTTTGTTTATATGATTTAGCAATGGAATTATCGAGACTGACAGCTTCCTCTAGAAAAGCATCAAGTAAATTTGTTAAATGCTCTTTATCGATGCCTGCTTTCCCGCCAGAAGAGGCATTATTAAAATTATTATTATCGTCGTTATACATAACTCATTCTCTCCATTTCGTATTATTCTTCGGGATGTGAGAGTGCGTCACTCTCAGTCAGAATAATTGTTTAATCGTGCATTTAATTAGCATTTAATTATTCAAATGTCTGGATACCCGAATCTTATTAAATTCTAAATGATATTTGTGAAAAAATAAAGTGAAATTATAGATATAATAAATATTTTAACGTCTATATAGACAATGGCATATTATAGAGCCGACACTATCGAGACAAATTATGCAACTTTAGGAAGAGTTAGCAAGCGATGACACAGCGTTATAGTTAAAAACTATAACAAACCATAGAAAATACATATTATACAAATCAGAAAATATAGTTGACAATTAGTGCTGTTCAATGTAAAATCACTAAACATAAGTAATCATATAAAACATATAGGAATAGTAATAATAAACATTCCCATAGATTTATAATGATGAAATATGAAAAATGAATGAAATGGAGGTAAAGAAATGTCTGAGATTTTAATAGAGAATTTATACAAAACCTTTAAGACAAAAGGCGGAGAAGTACATGCTTTAAATGATGTAAGTCTTTCTATAGAAGCAGGAGAAATCTTTGGAATAATCGGAATGTCCGGTGCAGGAAAAAGTACACTTGTCCGATGTATGAATTATTTGGAACGTCCAACTAAAGGAACAGTTAAAGTCCAGGGACAGGAATTATCTTCTTTATCAGGCCGACAACTTAGAAAGAAAAGAGAAAATATTGGAATGATTTTCCAACATTTTAATCTTTTAATGCAGAAAACAGTAATTGACAACATTTGTTTTCCTTTATATATACAAGGTACTTCTAAGAAAGCAGCGAGAAAAAGAGCAGAAGAACTTCTTGATATAGTAGGACTTTCAGAAAAGGCTAAAGCATATCCGGCACAGCTTTCGGGAGGACAGAAGCAGAGAGTTGCAATTGCAAGAGCATTAGCGACTAATCCGAAGATACTTCTTTGTGATGAGGCAACAAGTGCATTAGACCCACAGACAACATCTTCTATATTAGAATTGCTTAAGAAGATTAATAAAGAATTTGGAATAACAATAATAATTATTACACATCAGATGTCAGTTGTCAGAGAAATATGTACTAAGGTGGCAATTATGAAACAGGGAGTAATCGTAGAGCAGGGCGATACGGTTGAAATATTCAATCATCCTAAGTCAGATGTTGCTAAAGAACTTCTGAGCACAGACAGTGATTGCTTATCAGATAAAGAAAGTTATGATGTGGTAGATAGCATACAGAATGGAACAAGAGTAAGAATTGTTTATTCGGAAAATTCGGCATTTGAGCCTGTAATTGCAAATATGATTCTTAAATTCAATGAACCAGTCAATATTCTAAAAGCATCAACGAAAAATGTTGGTGGTGTGGCAAAAGGTGAAATGATTCTTGAATTTCAGAAGAATTTCACAAGACTTTCAGATATAGAAAAATATCTGAAAGAGAGAAATATTGAATTAGAAGTTATTGACGAAAAATGGAAGGAGGGTGCTTAAGATGTTTACTCCGGAAGTTATAGAAATGATAAAACAAGGAATTTATGAAACACTTTATATGACATTAGTTTCTACATTCTTTGGATATCTGATTGGTTTACCAATGGGCGTGTTACTATGTGTAACAGGCAAGGATGGATTAAAACCGAATGCAGTAATATACAAAGTATTAGATATAATTGCTAACATCGTAAGAAGTATTCCGTTCTTAATTCTGTTAATATTACTGATACCATTTACAAGACTTTTATTAGGACAAAGTTATGGTTCAACAGCTACAATAGTTCCGCTTGTAGCCGCAGCTATTCCGTTTATAGCCAGAATGGTTGAATCTTCATTAAAAGAAGTAGATGCAGGTGTTATAGAAGCAGCAAGATCTATGGGTGCTTCAACATTCAGAATTATAGTAAAAGTGCTTTTAGTAGAAGCAAGAACATCTATTATTACAGGTGCAACGATAGCAATCGGTACAATACTTGGATACTCAGCTATGGCAGGAACTGTAGGTGGTGGTGGACTTGGAGATATCGCTGTAAGATATGGTTATTACAGATATCAGACAGATATTATGATTGTTACAGTAGTATTACTTGTAGTATTAGTTCAGATATTCCAGTCAATCGGAATGTTAATAGCAAATCGCCTTGATAAACGTAAATAATTAGATGATAAATACAAAGCAGAACTTTAATAAAATAAAGTCAGACATAACCTAGAAATATAATTTATTATAATTAGTAGTTTAATAGTTTATAAGACTTATTTGATAAGTCTTTATATAAAATAAATAGAGAAAGAAGAGGACAAGAATATGAGAAAGACATTTAAGAAAATTTTAGCAGTAACATTAACAGGTGTAATATTAGCAAGCTCATTAACAGGCTGCGGAAAATCTAAGAAAGATGATAAAACAATTAAAATCGCAGCATCAGCAACACCACATGCTGAAATATTAGAGAAAGCTAAACCATTATTAGAGAAGAAGGGATACAAATTAGAGATTAAAGTATTCGATGATTATGTTCAACCAAACCAGGTTGTAGAGAGTGGGGAATTTGATGCGAATTACTTCCAGCACATTCCATATTTAGAATCATTTAATAAAGAAAAAGGTACACACCTTGTAAATGCAGGCGGAATACATTATGAGCCATTTGGAATCTATTCAGGTAAGAAGAAATCTTTAGATGAAATTGCAAAAGGTGATTCAATCGCAGTTCCTAATGATACAACAAACGAAGCAAGAGCATTACAGTTATTACAGGATAACGGAATTATCAAATTAAAAGATGGTGTAGGTCTTGAAGCGACAGTTAATGATATTGTTGATAACCCATATGATGTTAAAATTGTAGAGCTTGAAGCTGCACAGGTAGCAAGAGTTGTTGATGAAACAGCATTTGTTGTATTAAATGGTAACTATGCACTTCAGGCAGGCTTTTCAGTAGGAAAAGATTCAATTGCAAGTGAAAAAGCAGATTCAGAAGCAGCACAGACATATGTAAATATAATAGCAGTTAAAGAAGGCAATGAAAATAAAGATTCTATCAAAGCATTAGTTGAAGTATTAAAATCAGATGAAATCAAAGAATACATCAATGAAACATACGATGGAGCAGTAGTTCCATTTGAATAAAAATAGAGATTACAAACATAAATATTAAAAAACAGGGTATCAAAAGGTGTGTAGCACCTCGCACACATAAAAATATCCGGAGACAGGTCTGCCTCTGGATATTTTTATGTGTGGTAGTTCTTAGAGTGAATTTTGACACCATAATCATAGATGTACATCTTATTGTGCGTTGTTTTGAAGTTGAATTTTATTAGTATTTTCTTAGAAAATTCACCATTTTTTCAATAGTTGCTGTACTCTCATCTAAGAAAGGATAGAAAACACTAAAGGCATGTGTTAGTTTTGAATCCTTAGAAAAATTCAATAACTTATGTGGAACATTATATTTAGTAAGGACTTTCTCGTAATCTAATGTATAGTGTGAAAGATTGTCATTAGTACTTGTTACCAGAAAACAAGGTGGCAACGAAGTTACTATATCCTTGTGTTCTGGATTAACATATTTGGCAAAATTTCCTTTTTTATAATTCTTACCAAAGACATATTTAGGTAAGAACAAGCCTATCTGGTCAAAGCGTGTTGTATAAAACATACCACTTATAAGACCAAGAGCATTGATTTTAAGATGAGAGGGTTCTACATTTGCCGCATTAGCAACGTTCTTGCAATTATCAACAGCAGTATGATATGTAAGCAGACATGCACCACCACTGTCGCCGACAGCATAAATATGTTCAGTATCGCCATTGTATAGTGCTATGTTATCGGAGATGAAATTCATTGCCATAGTGATGTCTGATAATTGTTCATAAATCATACAATCGGGGACAAGACGATATTCAACACTAAATACCAGGAAACCCATTGAACTAAGTCTTGCACAGAAGAATCTGTTAAATTCCTTATTTCCCATAATAAGTCCTCCACCATGGATATTAACAATTACAGGGAGAATGACATTTTCCATATCTTTTGGACGAAATATATCTAATCTATGTTCTTTGAGTCCATCATTTGAATAAGAAATGTCTTTATATTCAAGTATGTTGTCCGGAAAGTTAAATTCTAAGTCTCTTTTATCAGCCTGCTTTTCGAATTTCTCACGTTGTTTATAGAAAATACTTTTAATACTCATAATTACCTCATTTCTTTTGTATGTTACTTTAATTCGACTTTTTTTTGATTATTTGGATTCATTCAATGCTTATATATAAAAAGCTCTGAATTATAGAATAAGAATACCATTTGTAATAAAAACATACAAGAACTTAAAAATAATTATGTATGTAAAAATTCATTAAAGAGAGTGATGACGACTGTTTCAAATTCTTTACAACAGAGCTTGAGGATACATATAGGGATTAATACTATATAGAAGATGATAAATTTTGCGCAAATCTGCCTTTGAAATGTATTGTTAAATAGTGATATAATTAACATAGTATCTATTTACAGTTGAAAGATATGATTTATGAGGAAAATTTATATATTGAAGATGATAAAGGCGAATTTGATGCGATTTTCGAAAGAGATGAAGAGGGTGTATATCTATGCGATGAGTTAAGTAGTGTAGATATTGAGAATATGATGAGGAGGGACACGTAGAAGAAATATATAGCAAACAGTATTTAGAGGGCAGATATGGTGCGGACCCATATCTTAAGAGAATAGTAAATTGGGAGGTTAAAGAGTGAGTTTAAAGCCGAAGAAGAAAAGTGATATTAAGAATTTTGAATATTCGAAGGTTAGAGAGGACTTGTTCGATATGTTAATGGAATTAGGCTCACTAGAGGATGCCAAAAGACGTGCAAAAAGAATATATGATGAATATGTATCAGCGAAAATATATGCACCGTCTGCTATGGTTTCGGCTACGAGAATGTTTGAGTTAGTAGAAGAATTAGAGAAATATTTAGAGTAATAAATTTATTAGAATATATTATTGGAGTATGTAAGAAGAAAATTTCAACTCAGATTTTAAGACATATAGAAGAGCTTAAAGTTTTTCTATATGTCTTTTTTAGATAAAAAATTCCATTGCAATTTATATACAAAAACGCTCTGAGAGAATATGCACGCATTTGTATACAAAATGTCATATAGAGTTACACAAAAGTGGCGTAGCGTATGTCTTACAATATTCTTTCTCAAAGTTGTATAAAATACCTCAAAAATCGCAAAAAAAATAAAAAAGAGACATTTGTAACATTAAAATTATCAGGAAAATAAAATATAATATCTCAAAACAGTTCACGAAATTACATAATGTGAACTTATCGGAACGTTAAAAGTGAAGATTGGAGATGCCTATGAATAATGCTAGTTACAAATTAAGAAAAAAATTTATAAGTGTATTGATAGTTAATATTGCAGTAGTGATGTTAATGTCAGGGTGCGGAGGACATAAGAGCAGTAAAGGAGCAGGTGATAAGGGAAAAAATGTTTTTAGTAATCTGACAAAAGATTCAGATAAAGATAATAAATCTTCTGATACAGATATAGATAATACAGATTCGAATGATAATAACACAGATAATGGTGATAAAGATACAGGAAAAAAGGGTACAAATAAAAAAGGTACCGATAATATGGATTCTAAAACAGATACCGAGCCTGTTAATATTGAGCAGGAATTATTAAAACAACGTGGAATCGATTTTGATAAGTCAGATTATCCTACATTTACAGGGGGAGAGGGAATCGTTGATACCAATTCTGTTTTTGGAAGTTCAGCATTCTATAAGTATACAAATTCTAATTACAATATGATTTCAGGTGGCAAGATTTATGAAGTGAATTTAGAGGCAAAGCTGTCAAATGGTCAAAATTGCAGATTGGTAGGAACCCTTCCGGAAGATGGCGAAATTATAAGCTGTAAATTAGAATATGATGGTCATGGTTTAGAAGTGGAGTATAGGAATCATCATAATTATAAATTAACCTCGACTTCAGCAGCAGGTCCATTTACGACAAAACAGATAGATACAGCCCAATATCCTATGTTTGCAAAAGTATATAGGTATCAGTCAGATGGCAAAACACTTGAAGATTGTACGGAAGCCTATATGAACCTGGATAAATTTTATCATGATACAGCTCCTTATATTGTATTTATGAATGGAAAGATTGGTATGGTGGAGCCAAAAAAAAATTTTTATGATGAAAATAGTGCAGGGAGAATATATTTTGATGGAGAATGGAGAGAATTTATCGGATATGACATAGATACGTCTGCTATGGGAAATGAGACACCGATAAGATTATTTAACAGTAATATTGTTATGACGAATCGTGCGTTTTATGAAATTATATATGCCAGAAAACCTGTATTAAGACCTGATAGAGATACATATAAGAATCAGGATGGTTCGTATGCACAGTATCTTCCCTGTTATGGAAGTATGCATCATATGAAATTACGAAAGATAGAACTTCTAAGTAATTATTATGAGGATGTGAGAAATATATGTTCTGCGAGTGTAATCACGAAAGATTATAAAATACTTCCTATAGAAGAAATTATGGGAGACAGATATAGTTATGATTCATTTTTCTATGACTGGTCTCTTGATGAAGTAGGTAATTATGAAAATCAAGGTAATAATGTTAGTAATTATGGCAATGGAGGTGTTAATTAATGAAGAAGAGAGTTCTGGCTATAGTAATATCTGTAATGCTTATATTGCTAGCGGGATGTGGAGATAAAGAATATCCCGAACATACATTGAGTACAGAAGAGACTAAGCATACAGTAGATAAGCAATATAATGATACTGTACAGCTTACCGAGACAGATATTCAGAAAATGAATGATAATAAGGCAATATTTGTATACAGTGACGAGAATTATGTTACTACATTAGTTGGTAAATACTATGATGAGAAAATAAATGACTACGAAGATGCGGTTGAATCATTAAACGGAGTGGCTTCATTAATTGGATTGTCAGCGGGTTCTGAATTCTTCTGCGTATTTGGTGAGCAGGATAGTAAAGGATATACATATTATACATTTCAACAGAAATATGGTGGACTTACATTACAATATGCAACCTTAAAGGTTATCGTTGACCCGGCTGGATATGCGGCGGGATTGTCGTGTTCATTTACACCGGATGTGGGCATTGCAGAAGAAAAGACATTCATAAGTGCGGCACAGGCAGAAAGTATAGTTAAGAAGCAATATCCTGATACAGATTTTAAATATTATACAGACTATACGCAGAAGTCAGCAGTTACATTTAACACCAGAACAGTTGAATGTATGGTTGTATATACATCTAATCCTGAACAATCAGTTTCATTTGATATGCCATATATTGAACATTTTGTAACATATGCAGGCGAATATCTGACCTCGGTTCCAACTTCTTCGATAGGTTCGGCAATAGATGATGCATACAAGACAGAGGATTATTTTAAAAATCTTCAGGCTGGCACTTATACAGGAACGGTTAAGTTATATGATGGAAGTTCTTTAGAAATCACAGTACCTACAGCATATAATTCGCAGGACGGTAAATATTATCTGGCGGATATTGACAGAAAAATTATGGTATCGGATTATGCAGCATTTAATTATGACAATGGCAGATTAGATTTCATAACATCAGATGATAACAACGGTTGGAATGATAATTATCTGATAACATATTATAACTACATTCGTGCTTATGATTATTATGCTGATATGAATATTAAGTCAATAGATGGTTTTGAAACCCCTATACTTATTACTGTAAATATGTGTAATGAGAAAGGCGAGGCAGAGAATAATGCGTGCTTTTATGGTGTGAATAATGGCTGGGCGTGTTTTGGAAGTAGTCAGGCAAACAGATATGGAGAGGCACTTGACGTAGTAGGTCATGAGTATACCCATGGAGTAACCCGAAGTTCTATGCAGGGAACTAAATATGCAAATGAGACAGGTGCAATTAACGAAGCATACAGTGATATTATGGGAAATATTATGGAAATGCGTGCAAATGCAACAACAGATGGTTCTTGGAAATTAGCTGAGAACAGTGGAGAAACACTACGTTCTATGAGTAATCCTAATCTGTATAAACAGCCTGCATACGTGGGTGATGAGTATTATGGTGCAAATGTAATTACACCACATCAATATAATGATAACGGAAGTGTGCATCAGAACAATTCATTATTATCGCATATTGCATACCGGTTATATAAAGATGGAATGAGTCTTTCAGATGAGAGTAAATTATGGTACACATCGATAGAATTAATTACACCGCTTTCAGATTATGATGATGTCTATGCGTGCTTATTATTTAGTGCCAAGATAAATGGTTTAGATAAGTATTCTGATAAAATTACTGAATTATTTGAGGCAGCAGGTCTGTTAGGTGACAGAAACAGTAATGCATATGATACGAAGAAATCAGGTTGTGGCAGACTCGAAATTAAAGTATCAGATGAACTTGCACAGGGTTGTGATTTCGTTGGAGTATATTCGGTTGCAAATGATGGAAGTCTTACATATGAAAGTTCAGTATGTCCTGATGTAAATGGAAGAATTTCCGTGTTAATTCCTGCTGGACGATATGCATTTATATATGGGCATGTGACAGAGGAGGGCGTACAGAATTACGGATATCAGAGGTCAGGCTGGGCTTCGGGAACAGATTACTTGGTTGCCGTTGAAATAGAAAATGGCAAAACAACAAATTTAGATGATGTAAGTTAGGAGGTGAAGGTATTTGAAAAAGCATAAAAAACTAATATGGATATTAATAATAATATTCATAATTGTGGCAATAGCTACAGGTGTTACGATATTTTGCTTAGTGACATTTAATGAGAGAGATTTCGTGATTAACAGCAAGAATACCAGTAATGAGGATATAAATATTTCTGATGATACTAAAGTATATGGGAATGCTGATGATAATTATTCATTTGTATATAATGCAGAGGCTGAGTTAGTCGAAGATAATTCGAACATTTACCTGTACACAGTTGAAGAGGGCGAACCACCATATATTATGATTTATTATTCCAAGGGCAAGATAAAGCCTGAGAAATATTTTAGGGATTATAAGAAAATGGTGAAAAAGTCATATAAGAAAGCTTCATTTAAGAAGATTTCACAGGTACATATTGGAGATAAGACACTTTATATGTTAAGAGCCGAGATAAAAAGTGAGGGTTCAACATATGTAATCGACAGATATATAGAGATATATAAGAATTGCAGTGTTCAATACACGATTAAGAGTAACCATACAGGAAGTGAGGATGAAGTCTTAGCTGGCATCATAAAGAGCTTCTGTTTCGACAGCAAAGCATATTCTAACCGAAATAATAGTGGTAATAATGATAGCAATAATACATCAGATACCATAGAATATAAAGATTTCAGTTCCATTTCTAATGATAAAATAGGTATCTCAATGTCTGTACCTGCGGACTTGCAAATGCAGGAGATACCAATAGGTCTATACGGCCAGAGCGACAATATTATTCTGTTTGCTTCATATCAGAACAGCGATGCTACGGGGGCTGCCATATATGATGCAGATGATTTTGTAAACAGGATAGCAGAAGTAGATGGACTGTTGCAAAGCCAATTAGGTGTAGACAAAGTCACAATAAATAATGGTTCAGAAGAACAACTTGGCAATTATCTGGCTTATGGATTTCCTATACAGATTGAAACTGATGGATTTAAGGGAAGTGGAAAGCTATATCTGATAAATGGTTCAAAGAATAGTTCAAATGCAGGCTGTTATATTTTATATTATGCAGTTTCTAATGAAGATAAATATACAAAGGCAGCCGAGCAGTGCATAAGCAGTTTCAGTATAGAAAGTGAGCCACAGGATATGCCGTCATATCAGAAATATTCAGATACAACTAATAAGATATCATTCTTATATAGAACAGGAATCACAGATAAAAAACCTGAGGATATGGGTGGTATTATTGGATTGGAATTGTCAGATGATTCATTTATTATGGTGGAAATAACTAATACCAGTACTGAGAGTGTTAATTCAGCCGATGATTATATGCAGCAGTTCGTAAAACTTCTGAAAGAAGACAATTCTGATATCAAGTATACAGTCAGCGAAATATCCAGGGCTGACAGTGGCAGGTATGATTTTAAAACAGTCGATATCTCATATAATTATGAAGGCAAGGACAGAGTTCTTTCATTAAGTTGTGCAGATGGTTCTAACGGAGTTATATATAGAATCTATTATTCTGGAATAACTGATGAAGCAGAGAAACTTAAAACATTATATAGTGATATTCTATGGTCGTTTAGAGCTGGCTAAGAAGAATGGAGGTCAATATGAGGAAAACAGGAAAGAAGTTAGCATTAATACTTACAATGGCAATAACATTAACATTATTTACATCATGCGGTGGTAAGAAAAGTGATGTCGGAGGATTAGGAGACGATAATAAGGTAAATAATATATTTAATCAGGGTAAAAATAAAGATACGGATAATAATTCAAATGGTGGTTATGACAATAATGATAAAGATAGTGATGATAGTGGTCAGAATGACAAATCAAATGATAAGAAGAGTAATAAAAAGGGCAGCAGTAAGAATAATAAAAGCACATTACAACTTGAGACTTATAAAGGAGATGGCTTTTCAATATTAGTACCAAAGGGCTGGAATATAATGACAGGCGGAGATGGTGTATATTTCTGGTATAACATTTACAATCCACAGGACGAGAGTATGATGGTATTCCAATATGGTAAATTAGAGCCTTTTCTCAAATCATATGAGGCAAAAGCATCATGGCAGAAGTGGGCACCAATAACAGGGACAGGAGACGAGACATTTGCTCATGCACCGGTATGTCTTGAAAAAACTGCAAAAGGAATATTAGATTGCTGGAGTGAATGTATTGAATTTCAACAGTATATAGGTCAGAATCCTACATTTATAAGTCTTAATAATCTTTCCATAAAGAGTTGTGATGCATATCAGGGAAAATTAGCTTCGTTAGGGCTTCCTGAAAGTATAGCGATTGCATCATGCAGTACAGCTACAGGAAAAAAAGCAGTAATTACACTTTCAACAGCGATATTTGATCCGGGATATATGGACATGTTTATGGAAGGAATAGACACTTATTATACATCAGCTTATAACACAACAGGAATTTTACTTCCTGAAAATTGCGATGAGGCCTATGCAAAAGCATTAGCACAGTGTGCAGCCAGTCTTGAATTCGACGAGGAATTTGTCGCAAGAGCAAATAGACAGAGCGATGCAGTTTTATCAGATGTGCAGCAACGCTCAGCAGAGAATGAGGCATTAATGGATGAATTTATGAGAAAATGGGGATATTAAGGGAAGAATCATAGTTGTGTGAAAATTATGGTGTAATTAAAGGGAAGAATCGTAGTTGTGTGAAAAATAGGTTGTAATTAAAGACAGTCAGGCGCAATCGTCTGGCTGTTTTTGATATTTATTACCAGGAAAATTCGTTGAAATTGTCCTGGTAAGTAAAAAACGCTCCGCGAGGATCGAACTGCGGCGGAGCAGAAAATGTTGCTATAGCAACCCGCCGCAGGCGGAGCATGTCGCAAGCGACATTTTTTATTCTTAAAAAATGTTGGATATGCAACAGAGAGTTATTATAATCTGGGTATAATAAATGTATAAGACATTTATTGAAAAGGAGATTAACTACTATGAATGGAAATAAAGAAACTAATACTAATGTAAGAAATAATACAAAAACTAATATAAAAAATATTATAGAAAATAATACAGAAAACCGTACAGAACTATTAAAAAAATATCTTAAAAGATTAGGAGAGGGTGAGAGTTTAGAAAGTGTCAGAAGTGATTTTGTGGAGAAATTCAGTGAAGTTGATGCATCTGAGATTATGAAAGCAGAACAGGAGTTATTAAGCGAGGGAACACCACTTACTGAAGTACAGAAACTTTGTGATATACATGCAGCATTATTTCATGGTGCAACAATTGAAGAAAAGATAGCCAATGCCGAAAAAGCTGTCAGAGAATCAGTTGAAGCAGAGGAAAATCAGAGAGAAAAACAGATAAAAAAACAAGAAAAAATGCAGGAAGAACAAGAGAAAGCTGAGTCAAAAACGGTTATGTCTGGAAGTGTGGATTATTCTGACAAACATACAAAAGCATTAAGACTTGAGAAAATTATCGGTCATCCGCTTTATACATTTACAAAGGAAAATGAAGCACTGACTGAGTTGCTCAATAAATATAATGAAACAAAAGATATAAATGTACTTGCAGTAATTCGAGATGTATCAATACATTATGCTAAAAAAGGTGATTTGATTTATCCACAGTTAAATGTAAGACATGGGATATCTGGTCCGTCTGATGTAATGTGGACGGTTGATGATGAAATCAGAGATGAATTTGCAAGCCTTATGAAAGAAGATAATCATAATGAAAAATGGAATCAGCGATTAGAGGCGGTATTAAAACGTATAGAAGATATGATTTATAAGGAGCAGAATATTCTTTTTCCTAATTGTGCTGTAAACTTCACAGAAGATGAATGGATTGGAATATATCACGATTCTAAGGACTATGCAGTATGTTTTGGTGTGGAAAATGAAATATGGGATAAAGCAGAGAATAAATCAACCAAAGCAGCTAATAAAAGTGAATATTCTAAAGAAGAAATAGTTATGCCGGGAGGTCATATGACAATTGAACAGCTTACGGCATTACTTAACACAATTCCACTTGAAATCAGCTTTATTGATGACAATAATATTAACAGATTTTTTAATGAGGGACCAAAAGTATTTAAACGTCCGGGTATGGCAATTGACAGGGAAGTGTTCTCATGCCACCCACCTAAAATCGAGCCAATGGTACGTGCAATTATTGAAGATTTTAGAAATAACAAAAGAGACAGTGTTCAGGTGTGGACGGAAAAAGGCGGTCGTTCAATGTTAGTCACTTATATGGCAGTAAGAGATAAAGAGGAAAATTATATTGGAACGGTTGAACTTGTGCAGGATATGGAATTTGCAAAAGAGCATTTTAAAAAGTAGTATTTTAGAGAAATGATTAGGGATAAGACAATAGAATTTTATATCAGAACAGGAATTTAAAAAATTAATGTAAAAAAATAATTACGGTGTCAAAATCTTCATTGAATTAAACGTATATTGTATGTGGCTATTCAATGACAGGTTTTGGCACCTTATTAATTAAACATTGAAAAAAAGGGGATGAAATGATATTATGAATTTAATAGTATGATGATTGAATGGAATCTGGATGGATAAAAATGGTGAATTATTATAATTAAAAGAAGGTGAAATATTATGCAATTACCATATTCTGAAGAACTGAATATAGAATATCTGGGACGTTTGTTTGATAATACTACTGAGTGCTACAAGTTCTTTTGGTTTAAGGCAATTGTCACAAAAGTAACTGCGGGAAAATATGAACTCACATACGAAGAGTTAGTAGATGAGATGATAGCAGATGCTTATTTTATGGTAACGGAATATCATCTTAATCTTGGACCTAAAGATGCACTAGAGGGCATAGTGAATTTAATTAAGATAAAGAATCCTGCTCTTAAATCATGCGAGAAGCAGTCAGTTATTATAGATTTCCTTAAAAATACACAGGATAAAGAGATTATTAGCAAAAAACGTGCATTGACATATAATGTTCCATATCGTTTGCAATCGCCATTTATGGAAAATGTGAAAGGCAAAGAATGGAATGTTGGTGAAAGCAGACTTATTGCCAAAATTAATCAGGAGAATCGTTTGATTTATTATTTTGAAGCATTGAATGGTCTTAGCACAAAGATAATTGTTCAAAGTGACTGGGCGCAGTATATCATAAAAAATCAGGAGATTATTAAAGGCTGGCTTGAATATAAAATGATTATGTATATTCAGAAACGTAATCCAAGTGTGCCGGGAATTGCAGATAAGTTGTATCCACCGTATGAACGTAACCTTGAAAGAGTGAAGAAGTATTGGAGGTTGATATTATCATTAGAGCCTGTCTACGAAATATATGGTGACAATATTTTAACGGAAAATGACTTATCGATTGACCATTTTGTTCCATGGTCTTACGTGGCACATGATGAAATGTGGAATCTAAGCCCGACTACGAAAAGTATAAACAGTTCTAAGAGCAACAATTTACCAGACTGGAATACATATTTTGAGAAGCTTGTCAGACAGGAATATCAGTCCTACCAAATGCTATGGAAATATGATGCGGTTCATAAAGAGTTTGATAAATGTGCGAAAGAACATATCAATAATGATGACATTCGTTACCGAATTTATCGAAAAGGTCTTGAATTTACTGAATTTGCTAGTGAATTAGAAACAATTATTTCACCGGTATATCAATCTGCAAAGAATTGCAGATTTACTAACTGGAAATATCAGAATGTAAGGTAATACGGAGTGGTAAAATATGAAGGAAAACCTTGTAGCATAAATGACTATGATACAGAGCTGCAAGACGGAAAATTGATAGTGGGGATTAGTCATCAACACGTTTTGTACTATAACGCATAATACAATTAGCATCTGTCAAAGTCATCTTAAAAATGACCTTGATAGATGCTAATATTTTTGTTAACAGTATAAAAACAATATAAATTTAGATGCTTCTAAGAATAATTCCGAGAGAAACTATCTGATTGTTAGATACGAATATCAATATTTTGTCCAACCATTGGATTAACTGATTTCTCTAACATTTCAATCATAGCTGCACCCGTCTCATCAGTAGCTTCTAAAGATTTACTTAACAGTGCCATTCCGATATCTGTGTTAACATTTGCACTAGACAAGGTAATTGAAGCAAGTGATAATCCTTGAATATCCATATAGCTACCTCCTTTTGATAAACGTGTTTATTTATATAAATTATAACGTAAGGTGGCTGGGGATGTCAATAAGAAGTGGAGAAAAAGATGGAGTAAATCTGTTGTCAGTTAGAAAAGAGTATAGATATCCCTTAGATATTT
>OGGZ01000530.1_pt1 | contig 41289 bp, 53 predicted proteins | sample 1571371 | NCBI WGS metagenome assembly OGGZ01 (sample SAMEA2582025, study PRJEB24529) | metagenome | biome: Human gut stool | place: China | collected 2011
TCTGACTGAGAGTTTACTCACTTAGCCGCGTGTCCACTATTGCTGGGTAAGATCAGATCCCAGGGATGATGCCGGTCTGCTAATCCTGCTTCTGCGCTTGCTTTTATTTAACGTAAAAGCGGGCAATCTGGTGGCAGACGGCAACGCAACGCTGCCGGAAGTATTTCAATATGAAAATTTTGCCCACTCAACGGTTCGCCATCAAGATTAAAGGTGATGTCGTGTGGTGCCTGAATATCAAACCACGACGAAGCGCCTTCGATAATATTCGGGTTATCTTCGTCAGATTTTAAGGTTGATACGAGAGCCGGAAGTATTTCATCGCCGGTAAAAATGCGCAGTTGCAGCAAGCCATCGTTAATTAACGCGTTCGGACACAATTGCTGACCGCCACCGGCCTGACGCCCGTTACCAATACCAATGACCAGGGCGTCACCTTGCCAGTGAAAGTTTTCACCGCGGATTTCACAACGGTCCGGTTGCAGAGTATCCATACGCATTAAGCCATGAATGATGTAAGAGACGCTACCCAGCGCGGCTTTTAATTTTTCCGGCGTTTCTGTGGTAATACGCGTCCCAAATCCGCCTGTCGCCATATTAATAAAACAGGTTTGTTTGTTGACCTGCGCCATATCTATCGCAATGGCGTCACCGGCAATTGCCAGTTTCAGCGCCTTATCCAGTGCCTCAGGAATCCCTACGCTGGTGGCAAAATCATTGGCGGTTCCTAATGGTAAAATTCCCAGCGCGGGTATGTCATCCCCCTCACACTGAATCAACGCCGTAGAAACTTCATTAATGGTGCCATCGCCACCTCCAGCAATCACCGTTGCGACGCCCAACTTCCGGGCCTCCTCTACAAATCGTGCGGCATCACCTTTCTCCCAGGTGACCCGCACATGGATCGTCATTCCTTCCTCACGCAACAGCATAATTGCTTCGCGCAAGGGTAGATTGTCAGTACTTTTGCCATTAAGAATCAGTAAGCTGGCGGGAAATTCTGCCATGATCGTATGTGCCTTTATGATTGGTCTGTAGATAGTGTAGAGCAGAAAACAAAAGGTGGAGTCAGAACAGGATGAAAGTCGGAGGATAAAAAGTCAGTTCAAGCATGGGTAATTCAGTTGTTACCACCAGGAGCTTGCAATGGGGGCAGTGAATGTTAACGGTAGCCACCGGTAAATTTGAAAAAAGAGCAAATATCTAATATTCAACTAAACAGTGGCATCTTCAATATACTATTCCAAATATATTAAAGCTCCCATAGGGTTACCCGGAAGGGCCTCTGAGTCTGTAATTCCTACTTATGTAGGAAATGTTGTACAAAACATTTATTATAATCCTATTCAATTATAATGATCGGCCATTATTATACTTAAACACTAGAGAGTGTCGTTGGTATTTAATGGGGGAAGGTGAGGTGAATAAAATAGCTGCTATATCATTAATTAGTGTTTTTCTTATGTCTGGTTGTGCTGTGCATAATGATGAGACAAGTATCGGTAAATTTGGCCTTGCATATAAAAGTAATATTCAGCGTAAACTCGATAACCAATACTACACCGAAGCCGAAGCTTCTTTAGCCAGGGGTAGAATATCTGGTGCAGAAAATATAGTAAAAAATGATGCAGCCCATTTCTGTGTTACTCAGGGCAAAAAAATGCAGATAGTTGACCTGAAGACAGAAGGTGCAGGATTACATGGCGTCGCTCGTCTGACATTCAAATGTGGAGAGTGAGAATATTTTTTGGTAAGCGTCAAATATGTGCGTTCTGGTTGTGCTTAGCCGGAACCTGTGCGAGCACGATGCCGTTACGTGAAAGGCATCGTGCTATGAAGGGAGATTCTATCGATGTGGTCAATGGAAGACGGTGACCAGGGATAGGGCTTATGCATAAAAAATAAGCCCGTGTAAGGGAGATTTAGGGTGTCACCAGTAGGGGCTTTCAACGGTACAATGCGGGTTTGAGCGGCATAAATTACCACTGAAAGCCCTTAAACGTTACTCTACTGTGGACACTGTGTGGACACTCTCGGCCTCAGTACCACCTCTTAGCGGATTAAGAGAAATGGCGTCCTGAAGGTACTCTGGCGCAAAATGAGCGTAAACCATAGTTTGCTCAATCCGCGTGTGACCTAGTATCCGTTGTAGCGTGATAATACTTCCTCCATTAATCATGAAATGAGTGGCAAAGCTGTGCCTTAGTGCATGTGTGGCTTGCCCCATTGGCAAATCCGGTTTTATTGCTTTCATTGTTCGTCTGAAGCGAGGGTAATCAGCATCAGGGAATAAAAAACCTCGTTTGTTATCCGCGATCATTTTGGCAACAGCCTCTGAGATCGGGACGGTGCGTGGTTTGTTTGTTTTCGTTTTAACAAACGTGACGCGGTTATGGATGATATTTTCTGCTTTCAAACGAGCTGCTTCTCCCCAACGTGCTCCAGTACTCAGGCAAAGAATCGCAATCTTTTTGTTGTCGCCGTCAAGAGCAGCAAGCAGTAAGGCAATTTCTTCCTGCGTGAGATAGCCTGTGTCTGGTTTTTCCTCCTTAAGCCTTTTTGTCCCTCTGATAGGGTGCTCACCAAAGAATAACTCCGCTTCAATCAGGGCTGTAAACATGCCGCTAATACATGTTAAATCACGATTGATACTCGAAGGTTTAATACCCTGACTTCTTCGGGTGGCGCAGTACTGGCTGATAAGCGATTTCGTAATTTGAAATGCGCATGGGTCATTCGTTATTTTTGTGAAGATTTCAATTTTTCCAAGATTAGATTTCCCATGCTCTTCGTGTTTACCCTTTAAATCCCACCAGATCTGTGTCAGCTCCGACAGACGTCGCTTGTCTGTTGGTTTTGATAGCCATTCTTTATTGTGGTGGTTGTACAACGTGTATTTCTCGAAAGCGACAGCTTCGCTTTTCTTATCAAACTTCCTACGGATGCGTTTTCCATTACGTCCAGTAGGGCGGATGTCCACTTCATATCGACCATCATCGAGTTTTTTGATTGCCATCAGAAAACCCTCCGAGTGGTGTGTTTTTTTGCGACTACTAATCGCTTTTTTCGTGGTGGCTGAAATTTAGCCACCAATAGTAGGCACTTGTGATGAATATATTCACGATGAATTGTTAACCAGTCTTTTGACCGGAGTGGGGCGACGTTGTTTCGTTTTGCCCAAAGTGTGCGAGAGCGGGCGCAATTTGCCCGGACTCAGGAGCGATCTGATTGGTCATGAACCATAAAGTGTATTTGGTGAATTGTGGGGTCTGCAGGATGTTCATCATGACATCTGTTGGAGGTGTTGAACGACCACTTTCATAGTAACTCAGCGTGCCATACGGAACCCCTGTTAAATCAGCAAGTTGTTGTCTGCTCAAATACTCTGATTTTCGCATTAAGACTATCTTCTCGCTTATCGTGTTTGACATGGTGTTTAGATCTCAATAGTATTTAGTTTAGATGTAGATTGTTTAGTGCTTGGATGTGGGCACTAAAAGGCATTATAAGACATTAAACGCAATTCATGAGGGCTAGAGGACGACATGAGCAAGCAAGTAACACTCATGACTGATGCGATTCCTTATCAGGAGTTCGCAAAACTAATAGGAAAATCGACAGGAGCGGTTCGTCGGATGATCGATAAAGGAAAGCTGCCTGTAATTGATATGACCGATCCACAATCAGCTTCAGGTCGTGCAGGTGAATATTGGGTATACCTTCCGGCATGGAATAACGGACTAAAACTGGCTTATGAAAGCCGCCCTAAAGAGATTCGTGACGGCTGGTTGATGTGGTTAGGTCTCGGTGAACCACGTTAAGGAGAACCGTATGAATGAGCCTCGTTGTATTGCTCAGTTACTGCGTAACGAAAGCCCCAGGGCGATTGACTTCACCATCACCCACGGTAAGGGGCGTAAGGGAATCATTATCCGCACCAAAAAACAGAGTCCGTTAAAAAAGGCTCTGACCTTTCTGAAAAGCCGGAGGGTATGGAAATGACAGTGATGACGCTCAATCTCGTTGAAAAACAACCAGCAACTATGCGCCGGATAATTGGTAAGCATCTTGCCGTCCCTCGCTGGCAGGAGACATGTGATTATTATAATCAGATGATGGAGCGCGAACGGCTAACGGTTTGCTTCCATGCGCAGTTAAAACAGCGTCACGCAACGATGCGTTTTGAAGAAATGAACGACGTCGAACGTGAACGACTGGTATGTGCAATTGATGAATTGCGTGGGGCATTCTCAAAACGCCGTCAGGTTGGCGCAAGTGAATATGCATATATTAGTTTTTTAACAGTCAGTCAGCGTCGCACTTTATTTATGCACGCACGACTGACAGAAAAAGAATTTAACCAGCCATATTGGCGAATTAATGAAGAATCATGTTACTGGCGTGATGCTTTATTCCGTGCATTACGTGAATTATTCAGTCTGTTTGAGTATGCACCGACAATTCTGACGTCGGTAAAACCAGAGCAATATCTGCATTAAGTAATTAACAAGAGTTTTTAACGCACTTAATTGTGCGGGGCTTCTTTTTGCCTGGAGAAAGTCATGCATACAGTTTCTGAAAATCAGTGCGGTAAATACGCATTACTGCTGCAACAGGCCAGAACCGAAGCACAGGCCGACGCAGCGACGCGCTTTTCTTCTCATCTTGACGCCATGATTCGCCACATCACAAAGGCGGAGTTATCCCGCGTGGAGATAGTCGAGCTGCTCAGTCAGGAGTCGGAAAAATTTCACAATATCGGATTGTCTCGCGGGGAGGTGCTTTGATGTCCTGTTCTCGTTCAATTGTATTACTGAATAACGCCTTAAAAATCGCCGTTATGGAAAATGGCGATTTGTCTCTTATTCAACTTGGTCTTGATAAAGAAAAGCGCGACATAACTGAATCTGTTATCGCGATTTATCAGAGCGAATTAAACCTCCTGTCTGATGTGATCAATTTACTTGTGAAACGCGCTGTATTTCACAAGCAAATTTCCTCAGTGGATGAACTGACAAAATTAACGACAGAACTCGCCAGCTATTGCGCTGATGAATTTAAGAAACTGAACGACAAAAGGAACTGGTAATGCCGGACAACGTAGATTTTATTCAGGAACAACAGGCTGAATTACTGGAGCGCCAGATTAACGCGGCAAGGGTAAAACATTGCGGTGTTTCTGCGCTGGTTTGCGAAGAGTGTGACGCGCCAATACCTGCTGCCCGTCGTGCGGCTTATCCGTCAGCCACGCGTTGTGTTTCCTGTCAGTCAGTCTTTGAAGCAAAAAACAAACATTACCGGAGAATGGCATGAGCATTCGTATTGAAATTGGCGAACGTTATGTCGTTACCAGTGACAGCTTTCAGTTTATTCTCCACGAGAAAAAGAGAGCGGAAAGCGGTAAAAACGCCGGTCAGGAATGGCTGGCGGTGGTTGGTTATTACCCGAAATTAAGCCAGCTCGTTTCCGGCCTGATGCATCACGATATTCTGACCGGAAGCGCAACGTCTTTTGCTGATTTAAACGCGCAGGTTCAGCAGGCGTTGTTCAGAGGCTTTTGGCTCACATGGCCGTTAAAGCCTCAGGGCGTTTTGTCCCTCCGTCAGCATTTGCCGCAGGCACCGGTAAGACGTTTACCGGTGCTTATGCATGGAACGCGCCACGCGAGGCCGTCGGGCGCGAAAGACCCCTTACACGTGACGAGATGCGTCAGGTGCAAGGTGTTTTATCCACGATTAACCGCCTGCCTTACTTTTTGCGCTCGCTGTTTACTTCACGCTATGACTACATCCGGCGCAATAAAAGCCCGGTGCACGGGTTTTATTTCCTCACATCCACTTTTCAGCGTCGTTTATGGCCGCGCATTGAGCGCGTGAATCAGCGCCATGAAATGAACACCGACGCGTCGTTGCTGTTTCTGGCAGAGCGTGACCATTATGCGCGTCTGCCGGGGATGAATGACAAGGAACTGAAAAAGTTTGCCGCCCGTATCTCATCGCAGCTTTTCATGATGTATGAGGAACTCTGCGATGCATGGGTTGATGCACATGGCGAGAAAGAATCGCTGTTTACGGATGAGGCTCAGGCGCATCTGTATGGTCATGTTGCTGGCGCTGCACGAGCTTTCAATATTTCCCCTCTCTACTGGAAAAAATACCGTAAAGGACAGATGACCACGAGGCAGGCATATTCTGCCATTGCCCGTCTGTTTAACGATGAGTGGTGGACTCATCAGCTTAAAGGCCAGCGTATGCGCTGGCATGAAGCGTTACTGATAGCTGTCGGGGAGGTCAATAAAGACCGTTCTCCTTATGCCAGTAAACACGCCATTCTTGATGTGCGTGCGCGCCGCCAGGCAAATCTGGAATTTCTTAAATCGTGTGACCTTGAAAACAGGGAAACCGGCGAGCGCATCGACCTTATCAGTAAGGTGATGGGCAGTATTTCTAATCCTGAAATTCGCCGGATGGAGCTGATGAACACCATTGCCGGTATTGAGCGTTACGCCGCTGCAGAGGGTGATGTGGGGATGTTTATCACGCTGACCGCGCCGTCAAAGTATCACCCGACACGTCAGGTAGGAAAAGGCGAAAGTAAAACCGTGCAGCTTAATCACGGCTGGAACGATGAGGCATTTAATCCAAAGGATGCGCAGCGTTATCTCTGCCGTATCTGGAGCCTGATGCGCACGGCATTCAAGGATAATGATTTACAGGTCTACGGTTTGCGTGTCGTCGAGCCACACCACGACGGAACGCCGCACTGGCATATGATGCTTTTTTGTAATTCACGCCAGCGTAACCAGATTATCGAAATCATGCGTCGCTATGCGCTCAAAGAGGATGGCGACGAAAGAGGAGCCGCGCGAAACCGTTTTCAGGCAAAACACCTTAACCGGGGCGGTGCTGCGGGATATATCGCGAAATACATTTCAAAAAACATCGACGGCTATGCACTGGATGGTCAGCTCGATAACGACACCGGCAGGCCGCTGAAAGACACTGCAGCGGCTGTTACCGCATGGGCGTCAACGTGGCGCATCCCGCAATTTAAAACGGTTGGCCTGCCGACAATGGGGGCTTACCGTGAACTACGCAAATTGCCGCGCGGCGTCAGCATTGCTGATGAGTTTGACGAGCGCGTCGAGGCTGCACGCGCCGCCGCAGACAGTGGTGATTTTGCGTTGTATATCAGCGCGCAGGGTGGGGCAAATGTCCCGCGCGATTGTCAGACTGTCAGAGTCGCCCGTAGCCCGTCGGATGAAGTTAACGAGTACGAGGAAGAAGTCGAGAGAGTGGTCGGCATTTACGCGCCGCATCTCGGCGCGCGTCATATTCATATCACCAGAACGACGGACTGGCGCATTGTGCCGAAAGTTCCGGTCGTTGAGCCTTTGACTTTAAAAAGCGGCATCGCCGCGCCTCGGAGTCCTGTCAATAACTGTGGAAAGGTCACCGGTGGTGATACTTCGTTACCGGCTCCCACACCTTCTGAGCACGCCGCAGCAGTGCTTAATCTGGTTGATGACGGTGTTATCGAATGGAATGACCCGGAGGTCGTGAGGGCGCTCAGAGGTGCATTAAAACACGGACTGAGAACACCAAATCGTCAGCAAATAAACGGAAGCCCGTTAAAACCGCATGAAATAGCGCCATCAGCCAGACTGACCCGGTCAGAACGAATGCAAATCACCCGTATCCGTGTTGACCTTGCTCAGAACGGTATCAGGCCGCAGCGATGGGAGCTTGAGGCGCTGGCGCGTGGGGCAACCGTAAATTATGACGGGAAAAAATTCATGTATCCGGTCGCTGACGAATGGCCGGGACTCTCAACATATTATCAATGATGATTGACATGAATATACTACTGAGATTAATCAGATCATCGATTGATTCCAAGATTATAGTATGGAATGGGAACCGTAAACTGCTCTGAGAGTTGTATGCATATATGCCTGAGGGCAAAGCTTAACGTGGTTATTTTGACCAACGTCAGCTACCTAAGAGTTATGGCTGGTCTTATGCTTCTGCATTCCCACAAGCATGTGATGTGTGGGAAAACGGAGCAGGGAAATCTAAGTTAAGTTGGATTCTAATGTAATTAAGATGCCTAAGTTTGCTTATCTTTCGCTGTGACGTGGAACTTTGTTATGATACTGCATGCATAAACAGTTGTTTTCTGCTGTTTAAATTACCAGTGAGCACTTTTGCTTGCTAAGTATAGAATGTAGTCATTTTAAACATGTTGCAAGGTAGTATCATGGCTGAAGAAGCAGGGCGCTTAACATTTTTTGATGTAACGAAAGCTGGTTTTTACAATCTTAAGGATGAAGTTCAAAAAAGCACGGATATTGTAAATATATTAGACTCCCTGTCCAACTGGGTTTGTTCTCGTTCTTTTGAAGAAACCCTACCATTGGTTGATGACTCTAGACTGCGGAAAAAGGTTTATTGTCGAGGTGTGCATAAAGATGAAAAGACAGGCGATTATTTTTTTGTGCTTTGGAAATCAGAACTTGATGGCAATGGTAATCTTCAGGGGGTTGCGCCAGATTCACAGGTAAATTCATCATCTAGTGACGTTAAGATGCTTTCGGATGATATGACTGATGGGGTTAAATATATTTGGGGTAAGCCATGTTATTACTGGTACATCCCTGAGTTCAATAAATTTGCTGCAATTCGTTTCCCTCACTCAAACTCAGACACTTATCTTTTTAGTCGCTATATTAGAGATTATGCTAATTTCAGAATGCCATATCCCGGGCGTAAAATTGCAGAAGTATGCAGACCAAATCCAGGTGGGAAAGACATAAAGTTTAGTGTTGTTACATTTGAAAGTGATGACGGAAGTTCACGAGTAAGATTTTTATTTGAAGCGCAGCAGTATATGAAAAAAGCTGGGCGTATAAATATAAAGAAGATTCGTGACTCTATAACACATATTGTAATAAGAGATACAATTGGAGCTAAAGTTCCAGATAAAAGAGCTTGGTGGGTAAAGGCTTTTGACAAATTTCCTGTATTACGTGATGAAGTACCTAAGACTCATAAAGAACGACAGATAGAGTTAATTATTGAAGAAAGACCAACTGAAAAGCAAATTGACGAACTTTTCGATTTTTATGAAGAGGATTATGCTTTCGGCTCTTCTTGGAACAATATCGGCTTTAAACAGGATGGTAAGAATGGGCAGACTAAGTGGTTAGATGAGTATGTTATGCGTGATTATTTGAATGCTACTTATACTGTAAATGATAACGCACATATCTCGGCTGAGAAATTGGCAGAGTTAATTAATGATAAACGAAAAGAACTCGTAAGTGGTCTCGATGGTTATGAGATTGATAAAACTCAAGTTATACCTTCGGGAAATAACAATGAGGTCGCTATAGGAGGATGATGTGATAATAAAGATCCTTATTGGGATTCTCATGGCCTTCGTTCTGCTTGTTGGCGGTTTTAGCATTTCAGAAAGCGTCAAATATTCATATATTGTTGATCTTCTTGGTGTTTTGCAAAATACGTCCGCGATGATTTTTGCAATTGCAGGTATTTGGCTAGCTTATCTCTATCCAAATGCAATCGCTGGTTTGATGAAATCTGAAAAAGTGGATTTTTTAGCAAGCAAAAGTGAAGCGAAGCGCATAGAAGGTATGATTCTTATTATCATTATGTCCGCTACTGTATTAATTTTTATTATTGCTTTTTACGCATTTAATGCTGTTCTCCGCGGTACGGATTTCTATGCGAACAATCGTCACCTTATTAAAGGTGTGAGTTGTGTATATATCTTGAGTATATTACTGACTCAGCTGTCATGCGTTATTGTTCTTATTTGGAGAAATGTCTCGTTTATAAATAGGTTGTATACAGTAATAAACGAAAAAGAATTGGAGGAAAAGTTATAGCGAACGGCATTTAATGCTGTTTTAATGATCTTAAGGGGTGTTTTTAATGCACCCCTTTCATGATTTTTTTTAGTGTTTGTTGTTTTTAATAAGAATTGTGAATTAACAGGAGAGGATGTGATACACATAACAAAGCCAAGAATTTTATTTAAGTATCGTAAGTTTGATAAAAACAATCTGAAGCTGTTATTGAACCGTGAGTTATGGTTTGCAAAACCAGATACTCTTAATGATCCTTTTGAAGCAAATTCTTCATTTTCAAATGTGCTTGATGCTGTTTGGAAACATTATCCACTGCCTCTTGATATGAGAATTAAATATGAGAGATATCTTAAACAGTCATTGCAGCAAGTCGGAATTTGTTCCTTTAGTAAAGCGAGGAAAAATCAATTGATGTGGTCACATTATGCCGATGAACATAAAGGTATTTGCATTGGCTTTAAAGAGGAGTATTTGAAGAAAGCTGGGGTTTCTTTTTTGGAAGCAGATGTGGAATATCAGGATAATTATCCCTTTGATGATATTGTTAAACGTATTCATTATTTTGAGGATAATGAATGCCTTAACGGGTTTGATAATATTTGCGGGGATATATTACTTTCTATTTTAACGACAAAGTACACAAGTTGGAAATATGAAAGGGAGCGCCGATTGATTGTGGAGAATTTTGGAGCAAGGAAATTTGAACCTTTAGCGGTCAATTCTATAGCTTTTGGGTTAAGAATGAAGGAAAGAGATAAAAAAACGCTACTGACTCTATTGTCAGGCCCAGAGTGGTCGCATTTGAAATGGTTTCAATCAACGAAATCATCAATTAAATACTCTTTAGATTTCATACGTATTAAATAGCTTTCAAATAGTTACGGTGGTTGTCATGTTATCGTCCCTCTTAACTGTCAGATCTGATTGAATACTGGATATGTAACCTATCAGTTGGTGTCTGAGTTAATACAACTGAAAGTATCAAACTGATGGCTTTTGTTCACAGTCGGCAGCAGATAATGAAGCACGAAAATCTGATGCTTGATGCGTTGGTTGGAGGGCAATTAGTCCGGGAGAATTACGGGTTGCTTAACGATATCAGTCCATCCAGAATGGCTCCGTCATCACACAGATGATAGAGAATGCCGCTAGCCGTGAAACTTGTTTCTAGTGTTAGCGGGGGTGAACAATGAGTGCAGCGATGCGTTAGACTTATTTGTGTATTATGGCTTAATCTCGGATAGAGTTTGTTATCCGGAGAATAGGTTATATGGTGACGCTTGATACTGTGTATTGGAAGTTTGGTTATGCATCGGAAGCTGCCCAATTATTGGAGACTGAATTAATAAATGCCCTCACTGAGTATGATATGAAGCAAGGGGGGGATATAGCGTCGTTGAAAAAACAGTTTCTAGAAATGGATAAGTACACGCTGGGTAAACTGAATTACGCACTGAAGTCAAGGATGGTGGGGGATGCTGATACACTGGAGCATGTGTCAGATGCTCTTAAAGCCAGAAACTACTTGGCACATGAGTTTTATCGCAAACATGCTGATGGTAAATTCACTCCAGAAGGAAGGCAGAGAATGCTTGCTGACTTAAAAAATATACATCAAATAATTTTTGAGGCTTACCGCAAGGTTCTGCAACTAAGTGACATTGATATTCCTCCTTTAGAGCATGATTAAATCTTGCATGCATTAGATGCATTAGTTTGCATGCCTCATTCGTTATTTTCATATTCGAGTGCCGTCAGTGTCGGCATGGTTTTGACGGATTCATACATCTGCATTAAAACCGCCCCATGAAGCGGGCGGGCGAGGCGGGGAAAGCACTGCGCGCTGGCGGTGGTGCTGATTTTATTTTTTCAGCGTCTGAGCGCGTCGTGATGGCGTTTAGATTGTTCGCCGGGGCGTTGGTGTGTATGCGGGCTGTTTTGTGCGGTGGTGAGCGTGTGAGGGCGTGATGGCGGGTTGTAAAAAAGCCGCCCGCAGGCGGCGATGTTCAGCCGTTGTCAGTGTCCAGTGAGTAGTTTTTAAAGCGGATGACTTCCTGACCGAGCCAGCCGTTTATCTCGCGGATCCTGTCCTGTAACGGGATAAGCTCATTGCGGACAAAGACCTTTGCCACTTTCTCAATATCTCCCAGTGACCCGACGTTCTCCGGCTTGCCGCCCATCAACTGAAAGGGGATGCGGTGTGCGTCCAGCAGGTCAGCGGCGCTGGCTTTTTTGATATTAAAAAAATCGTCCTTCGTCGCCACTTCACTGAGCGGGATAATTTTAATGCCGTCGGCTTTCCCTTGCGGGGCATAGAGAAACAGATTTTTAAAGTTGTTGCGGCCTTTCGACTTCACCATGTTTTCGCGGAGCATTTCGATATCGTTGCGATCCTGCACGGCATCGGTGACGTACATGATGTATCCGGCATGTGCACCGTTTTCGTAATACTTGCGGCGGAACAGCGTGGCCGACTCATTCAGCCAGGCAGAGTTAAGGGCGCTGAGATATTCCGGCAGGCCGTACAGCTCCTGATTAATATCCGGCTCCAGCAGGTGAAACACGGAGCCGGGCGCGAAAGGTGTCGGCTCATGGAAGGACGGCACCCACCAGTAAACATCCTCTTCCACGCCACGGCGGGTATATTTTGCCGGTGAGGTTTCCAGTCTGATGACCTTACCGGTGGTGCTGTAACGCTTTTCCAGAAACGCATTACCGAACACCAGAAAATCCAGCGCAAAGCGGCTGAAATCCTGCTGGGAAAGCCACGGATGCGGGATAAATGTCGAGGCCAGAATATTACGTTTGACGTAAATCGGTGAGCTGTGATGCACGGCAGCACGCAGGCTTTTTGCCAGACCGGTAAAGCTGACCGGTGGCTCATACCATCTGCCGTTACTGATGCACTCGACGTAATCCAGAATGTCACGGCGGTCGAGTACCGGCACCGGCTCACCAAAGGTGAATGCCTCCATTTTCGGGGCGCTGGCGGTCATTTTTTTTGCCGCAGGTTGCGGTGTTTTCCCTTTTTTCTTGCTCATCAGTAAAACTCCAGAATGGTGGATGTCAGCGGGGTGCTGATACCGGCGGTGAGTGGCTCATTTAACAGGGCGTGCATGGTCGCCCAGGCGAGGTCGGCGTGGCTGGCTTCCTCGCTGCGGCTGGCCTCATAGGTGGCGCTGCGTCCGCTGCTGGTCATGGTCTTGCGGATAGCCATAAACGAGCTGGTGATGTCGGTGGCGCTGACGTCATATTCCAGACAGCCACGGCGGATAACATCTTTTGCCTTGAGCACCATTGCGGTTTTCATTTCCGGTGTGTAGCGGATATCGCGCGCGGCGGGATAGAACGAGCGCACGAGCTGGAACACGCCGACACCGAGGCCGGTGGCATCAATACCGATGTATTCGACGTTATATTTTTCGGTGAGTTTGCGGATGGATTCCGCCTGGGTGGCAAAGTCCATGCCTTTCCACTGGTGACGCTCAAGTATTCTGAATTTGCCACCGGCCACCACCGGCGGTGCCAGCACCACGCATCCGGCACTGTCGCCACGGTGTGACGGGTCGTAACCAATCCATACCGGGCGGGAGCCGAACGGATTGGCGGCAAACGGCGCATAGTCTTCCCATTCTTCCAGCGTGTCGACCATGCAGCGTTGCAGCTCCTCGAACGGGAACACCGACGCCTTGTCGTCAACAAATTCACACATGAACAGGTTTTTAAAATCGTCGGCGCTGTTTTCACGTTTGAGCTGCTCAATGTCGAACAGTGTGCAGCCACCTTTCAGGGCGTCCTCAATGGTGACAATCTGCCGCCACTGGCCGTCCGCACAGAGAAGCCCACCGGCAAGGGCGTTATGACTGACGTCGATTTCCACGCGTTCGGCGGCGCTGGCGCGTCCCCGGTTAAACAGTTCACCCGACCAGAACGGGTAGGCGTCGTGCGCCAGCGTGGACGGGGTGGAGAAATAGGTCGAGCGCAGGTGACTCTGTGAGGCCATACCTGATGCCACCTTACGCAGTACCTGAAAATTCGGGATCCAGAAAATCTCGTCGACGTACAGGTCGCCGTTATGGCTCTGCGCGGTGTTGGAGTTGGTGCCGAGAAAAATCAGTTTTGCGCCGCTATTGCCCAGGACAATCGGGTCACCGGTCAGGTCAACGTCAACCAGCCGGGCAAAGGCGATGATGTATTCGCGGAACACATACGCCTGCGTTTTACTGGCCGACAGAAAAATCTGGTTATGACCGGTTTTCAGGGCACGCAGAAGCGCCTCGCGGGAAAAATAAAACGTTGCGCCAATCTGGCGGGATTTCAGGATATCGCGGATGCGGTGCTCAAGCCCGGCGCGATACCAGTGCAACTGTTAGTCGAAAGACTGCTCAAAGAAAATCTGCTCCAGCTTTTCGATGGCCTCGTCACTGAAAAAATTCTTTTTCGGTTTGCGACGCCCGCCTTTGTTGCGGTTAGCGACGTTCGGATTAAGGTCTGCCTCGTTGCCGGTCTGACTGTAACGGTTGACCCGTGCCAGTCGTTCAATCTGGCGTCCCAGAAGGTCAATTTCCTTGAAGTCACCGCCGGTTTTCTGCGGTTTGATGATGAGCTGGGTCAGTCGCGCTTCCAGACTCATTTCGACACGGCTGATGGGGGCAACGTTGTCCCAGCCGTCGCGCTGTTTCCAGCTCTGCACCGTCGGGCGTTTCATCTGCAACATGGCGGCAATCTGCGGCACGGAAAACCCCTGCCAGTACAGCAGCGCCGCCTGACGACGCGGGTCGTGTAAAAGAGTGGTGTCTGTGGTGATGGTCATGAATACCTCGCCGTGATGAATACACGGCAAGGCTACTGAGTCGCGACCTGCGATTCGCTAAGGTGCTGTTGTGTCAGTGATAAGCCATCCGGGACTGATGGCGGAGGATGCGCATCGTCGGGAAACTGATGCCGACATGTGACTCCTCTAATCACTATTCAGGACTCCTGACAATGGCAAAAAAAGTCTCAAAATTCTTTCGTATCGGCGTTGAGGGTGACACCTGTGACGGGCGTGTCATCAGTGCGCAGGATATTCAGGAAATGGCCGAAACCTTTGACCCGCGAGTCTATGGTTGCCGCATTAACCTGGAACATCTGCGCGGCATCCTGCCTGACGGTATTTTTAAGCGTTATGGCGATGTGGTCGAACTGAAGGCCGAAAAGATTGACGATGATTCGGCGCTGAAAGGCAAATGGGCGCTGTTTGCGAAAATCACCCCGACCGATGACCTTATCGCGATGAACAAGGCCGCGCAGAAGGTCTACACCTCAATGGAAATTCAGCCGAACTTTGCCAATACCGGCAAATGTTATCTGGTGGGTCTGGCCGTCACCGATGACCCGGCAAGCCTCGGCACGGAATACCTGGAATTCTGCCGCACGGCAAAACACAACCCTCTGAACCGCTTCAAATTAAGCCCTGAAAACCTGATTTCAGTGGCAACGCCTGTTGAGCTGGAATTTGAAGACCTGCCTGAAACCGTGTTCACCGCCCTGACCGAAAAGGTGAAATCCATTTTTGGCCGCAAACAGGCCAGCGATGACGCCCGTCTGAATGACGTGCATGAAGCGGTGACCGCTGTCGCTGAGCATGTGCAGGAAAAACTGAGCGCCACTGAGCAGCGCCTTGCTGAGATGGAAACCGCCTTTTCCGCACTTAAGCAGGATGTGACTGACAGGGCGGATGAAACCAGTCAGGCATTCACCCGCCTGAAAAACAGTCTCGACCACACCGAAAGTCTGACCCAGCAGCGCCGCAGTAAAGCCACCGGCGGTGGCAGTGACGCCCTGATGACGAACTGCTGACCGGCGTCAGTCAGTCCGGGAAAACCTTCACGATTAACCCTTAATTTCAGGAAAAACTATGCGCCAGGAAACCCGCTTTAAATTTAATGCCTACCTGTCCCGTGTTGCCGAACTGAACGGCATCGACGCCGGTGATGTGTCGAAAAAATTCACCGTTGAACCGTCGGTCACCCAGACCCTGATGAACACCATGCAGGAGTCCTCTGACTTTCTGACCCGCATCAACATTGTGCCGGTCAGCGAAATGAAAGGGGAAAAAATTGGTATCGGTGTCACCGGCTCCATCGCCAGCACCACCGACACCGCCGGTGGCACCGAGCGTCAGCCGAAGGACTTCTCGAAGCTGGCGTCCAACAAGTACGAATGCGACCAGGTTAACTTCGATTTTTATATCCGCTACAAAACGCTGGACCTGTGGGCGCGTTATCAGGATTTCCAGCTCCGTATCCGTAACGCCATTATCAAACGCCAGTCCCTTGATTTCATCATGGCCGGTTTTAACGGCGTGAAGCGTGCCGAAACCTCTGACCGCAACAGTAATCCGATGCTGCAGGATGTGGCGGTCGGCTGGCTGCAGAAATACCGCAATGAAGCCCCGGCGCGCGTGATGAGCAAGGTCACTGACGAGGAAGGGCACACCACCTCTGAGGTTATCCGCGTGGGTAAGGGCGGTGATTATGCCAGCCTTGACGCACTGGTGATGGATGCGACCAACAACCTGATTGAGCCGTGGTATCAGGAAGACCCTGACCTTGTGGTGATTGTGGGACGTCAGCTACTGGCGGACAAGTATTTTCCCATCGTCAACAAGGAGCAGGACAACAGCGAAATGCTGGCCGCTGACGTCATCATCAGCCAGAAACGCATCGGTAACCTGCCGGCGGTACGCGTCCCGTACTTCCCGGCGGATGCGATGCTCATCACAAAGCTGGAAAACCTGTCCATCTACTACATGGATGACAGCCATCGCCGCGTGATTGAGGAAAACCCGAAACTCGACCGCGTGGAGAACTACGAGTCAATGAACATTGATTACGTGGTGGAAGACTACGCCGCCGGTTGTCTGGTGGAAAAAATTAAGGTCGGTGATTTCTCCACACTGGCTAAAGCGACCGCAGAGCCGGGAGCGTAACCGATGACGAGTCCCGCACAGCGCCACATGATGCGGGTCTCGGCAGCGATGACCGCGCAGCGGGAAGCCGCCCCGCTGCGACATGCAACTGTCTATGAGCAGATGCTGGTTAAGCTCGCCGCAGACCAGCGCACACTGAAAGCGATTTATTCAAAAGAGCTGAAGGCCGCGAAAAAACGCGAACTGCTGCCGTTCTGGTTGCCGTGGGTGAATGGCGTGCTGGAGCAGGGCAAAGGTGCACAGGATGACATTCTGATGACGGTCATGCTGTGGCGTCTGGATACCGGCGATATTGCCGGTGCGCTGGAGATTGCCCGTTATGCCCTGAAATACGGTCTGACCATGCCGGGTAAACACCGCCGTACCCCGCCGTACATGTTCACCGAGGAGGTGGCACTTGCGGCCATGCGCGCCCACGCTGCCGGTGAGTCTGTGGATACCCGCCTGCTGACGGACACCCTTGAACTGACTGCCACGGCTGACATGCCTGATGAAGTGCGCGCAAAGCTGCACAAAATCACCGGTCTGTTTCTGCGTGACGCTGGTGATGCCGCCGGTGCGCTGGCTCACCTGCAACGTGCGACACAGCTCGACTGTCAGGCAGGCGTCAAAAAAGAGATTGAACGACTGGAGCGGGAGCTGAAACCGAAGCCGGAGCCGCAGCCCAAAGCGGCCACCCGCGCCCCGCGTAAGATCCGGAGCGTGACACCGGCAAAACGTGGACGCCCGAAAAAGAAAGCCAGTTAACAACCGAATGCGCCCCGCGCCAGGGCGGCACGCCGGTCAGTGAGGGTGAATCACCTGACACTGCACCGGCGTCCACCGCCCGACTTTTCAGAGGTAGTCATGATGACGCTGATTATTCCGCGAAAGGAGGCTCCCGTGTCCGGTGAGGGTACGGTGGTTATCCCGCAACCGGCAGGCGACGAGCCGGTGATTAAAAACACGTTCTTTTTTCCCGATATCGACCCGAAGCGCGTCCGGGAACGTATGCGCCTTGAGCAGACCGTCGCCCCCGCCCGTCTGCGTGAGGCCATCAAGTCAGGCATGGCGGAGACGAATGCGGAGCTGTACGAGTACCGCGAACAGAAAATTGCCACCGGTTTTACGCGTCTGGCGGACGTCCCGGCGGACGACATCGACGGTGAAAGCATCAAAGTTTTTTACTACGAGCGCGCCGTGTGTGCGATGGCGACCGCGTCGCTTTATGAGCGTTATCGCGGCGTGGATGCCAGTGCGAAAGGTGACAAGAAGGCTGACAGCATTGACAGCACCATTGATGAACTGTGGCGGGATATGCGCTGGGCGGTGGCGCGTATCCAGGACAAGCCGCGCTGCATCGTGAGTCAAATCTGATGAAGACCTTTGCGCTACAGGGCGACACGCTCGACGCCATTTGTGTCCGGTATTACGGGCGCACTGAGGGCGTGGTTGAGACCGTGCTCGCCGCAAATCCGGGACTGGCTGAACTGGGTGCGGTGCTGCCACACGGCACCGCCGTCGAACTGCCCGACGTTCAGACCGCGCCCGTGGCTGAAACTGTCAATCTGTGGGAGTAACGCATGACAGCAGAAGAAAAAAGCGTCCTGTCGCTTTTCATGATTGGGGTGCTGATTGTTGTCGGCAAGGTGCTTGCCGGTGGTGAACCCATCACCCCGCGTCTGTTTATCGGGCGCATGTTGCTCGGTGGTTTTGTCTCGATGGTTGCCGGTGTTGTTCTGGTGCAGTTTCCTGACCTGTCACTGCCTGCGGTGTGCGGTATCGGCTCCATGCTGGGTATCGCCGGTTATCAGGTGATTGAGATTGCCATTCAGCGCCGTTTTAAGGGCAGGGGGAAACCGTAATGCCGGTAATTAACACGCATCAGAATATCGCGGCCTTTCTCGACATGCTGGCCGTGTCCGAAGGGACGGCGAATCATCCGCTGACGAAAAACCGGGGCTATGACGTGATAGTCACCGGACTGGACGGGAAGCCGGAAATTTTCACTGACTACAGTGACCACCCGTTCGCGCATGGCCGACCGGCGAAGGTGTTTAACCGTCGCGGTGAAAAATCCACGGCCTCCGGTCGCTATCAGCAGCTTTACCTGTTCTGGCCGCACTACCGCAAACAGCTTGCCCTGCCGGATTTCAGTCCGTTGTCACAGGACAGGCTCGCCATTCAGTTGATCCGCGAACGCGGTGCACTGGATGACATCCGGGCGGGACGCATTGAGCGCGCCATTTCACGCTGTCGCAATATCTGGGCGTCCCTGCCGGGAGCCGGTTACGGTCAGCGTGAGCATTCACTGGAAAAACTGGTCACCGTCTGGCGTACCGCTGGCGGCGTACCGGCTTAAACGGAGTAAACACCATGAAGAAATTATCCCTTTCACTGATGCTGAACGTGTCGCTGGCGCTGATGCTGGCACTGTCCCTGATTTACCCGCAGAGCGTGGCCGTCAGTTTTGTCGCCACCTGGGCGATTCTGGCGACGGTTATCTGTGTGGTTGCCGGTGGTGTCGGCGTGTATGCCACGGAGTATGTGCTGGAACGCTACGGGCGGGAGCTTCCGCCGGAATCGCTGGCCGTGAAGATTGTCACGTCGCTGTTTTTGCAGCCGGTGCCGTGGCGCAGACGGGCGGTGGCTCTGGTGGTGATGGTGGCGACGTTTATCTCGCTGGTCGCTGCCGGGTGGATTTTTACCGCGCTGATTTATCTCGTGGCGTCGGTGTTCTTCCGGCTGATACGTACGGCCTGCCGTCAGCGTTTTGAGGGGCGGGAACCATGTCAAAGCTGATGATTGTGATGGTTGTGCTGTTATCGCTGGCGGTGGCGGGGCTGTTTCTGGTGAAGCATGAAAACGCCAGCCTGCGCGCCTCGCTGGACAGGGCGAACAACGTCGCCAGCGGGCAGCAGACGACCATCACTATGCTGCAAAATCAGCTTCATGTTGCCATCACCAGGGCAGACAAAAACGAGCTGGTGCAGGTGGCACTGCGTCAGGAACTGGAGAACGCCGCGAAGCGTGAAGCACAGCGCGAGAAAACCATCACGAGGTTACTTAATGAAAACGAAGATTTTCGCCGCTGGTACGGTGCTGACCTGCCTGATGCTGTGCGCCGGTTGCACCAGCGCCCCGCCTGCACTGACGCCAGTGATTGTCCCCAACGCCTGCCCGAAAGTGAGCCTTTGCCCGATGCCGGGCAGTGACCCGGAGACGAACGGCGATTTAAGTGCCGATATCCGGCAGCTTGAGAACGCGCTGGCACGCTGTGCCAGCCAGGTAAAAATGATTAAACACTGTCAGGACGAAAACGATGCTCAAACCCGACAGCCTGCGCAGGGCGCTGACTGATGCCGTCACGGTGCTGAAAACTAACCCCGAGATGCTGCGGATATTCGTGGATAACGGGAGTATTGCCTCCACACTGGCGACGTCGCTGTCATTCGAAAAGCGTTACACGCTCAATGTGATTGTGACCGACTTTACCGGTGATTTTGACCTGCTCATTGTGCCGGTGCTGGCGTGGCTGCGGGAGAATCAGCCCGACATCATGACCACCGACGCAGGCCAGAAAAAGGGCTTCACGTTTTATGCAGACATCAACAATGACAGCAGCTTTGATATCAGCATCAGCCTGATGCTGACCGAGCGCACGCTGGTCAGTGAGGTGGACGGCGCACTGCATGTGAAGAATATCCCGGAACCCACGCCGCCGGAGCCGGTCACCCGCCCGGTGGAGCTTTATATCAATGGCGAACTGGTGAGCAAGTGGGATGAATGAGTTTAAGCGTTTTGAAGACCGGCTGACCGGACTGATTGAATCGCTGTCACCGTCAGGGCGTCGGCGACTGAGTGCCGAACTGGCGAAGCGCCTGCGGCAGAGTCAGCAGCGTCGGGTGATGGCACAGAAAGCCCCGGACGGCACACCCTACGTGCCACGCCAGCAGCAGAGCGCCAGAAAAAAGACTGGTCGTGTTAAGCGAAAAATGTTTGCGAAACTTATCACCAGTCGTTTTTTGCATATCCGCGCCAGCCCGGAACAGGCATCAATGGAATTTTACGGCGGAAAGTCACCGAAAATCGCCAGTGTGCATCAGTTCGGTCTGTCGGAAGAAAACCGGAAAGACGGTAAGAAAATTGATTATCCGGCGCGTCCCCTGCTCGGCTTTACCGGTGAGGATGTGCAGATGATTGAAGAGATTATTCTGGCGCACCTCGACCGTTAGTTGTGCCATTCCCGACACCTCATCGTCACATTGCCGCCGGTATGACCCGGCGGCATCCTTCCCGTTATGAACACTCTCGCAAATATTCAGGAACTCGCGCGCGCACTGCGCAACATGATCCGCACCGGCATTATCGTTGAAACCGACCTTAACGCCGGTCGCTGCCGTGTGCAGACCGGCGGCATGTGCACCGACTGGCTTCAGTGGCTGACCCATCGCGCCGGACGTTCGCGCACATGGTGGGCACCTTCCGTGGGGGAACAGGTGCTGATTCTGGCCGTGGGCGGTGAACTCGACACGGCGTTCGTTCTGCCGGGGATTTATTCCGGCGATAACCCCTCGCCGTCTGTGTCGGCGGATGCCCTGCATATCCGTTTCCCTGACGGGGCGGTGATTGAGTATGAACCCGAAACCAGTGCACTCACGGTAAGCGGAATTAAAACGGCCAGCGTGACGGCTTCTGATTCTGTTACTGCCACGGTACCGGTGGTCACGGTGAAAGCGTCAACCCGTGTCACCCTGGACACACCGGAAGTGGTCTGCACTAACAAACTGACTACCGGCACGCTGGAAGTACAGAAGGGCGGGACGATGCGCGGCAACATTGAACACACCGGCGGTGAACTCTCATCAAACGGTAAGGTACTGCATACCCATAAACACCCCGGCGACAGCGGCGGCACAACCGGGGGACCTCTATGACTGCGCGTTATCTCGGAATGAATCGCAGTGATGGCCTGACTGTCACTGACCTTGAGCATATCAGCCAGAGTATCGGCGATATCCTGCGCACGCCGGTCGGCTCACGGGTGATGCGTCGTGATTACGGCTCGTTGCTGGCGTCAATGATTGACCAGCCGCAGACCCCGGCGCTTGAGTTGCAGATTAAGGTCGCCTGTTACATGGCGGTGCTGAAATGGGAACCCCGCGTCACCCTGTCATCCGTCACCACGGCGCGCAGTTTTGACGGGCGAATGACGGTCACGTTAACCGGTCAGCACAACGACACCGGCCAGCCACTTTCGTTAACCATCCCTGTGAGTTGAAACCATGCCGATTATCGACCTGAACCAGCTACCCGCACCGGATGTGGTCGAGGAGCTGGACTTTGAAACCATTCTTGCCGAACGCAAGGCGACACTGATTTCCCTTTACCCGGAAGACCAGCAGGAAGCGGTCGCCCGTACCCTGACGCTGGAATCTGAGCCTCTCGTCAAACTGCTGGAGGAAAATGCTTATCGTGAGCTTATCTGGCGTCAGCGTGTGAATGAGGCTGCGCGGGCGGTGATGCTGGCCTGTGCCGCCGGTAATGACCTTGATGTGATTGGTGCCAATTACAACACCACGCGCCTGACTATCACCCCGGCAGATGATTCGACCATCCCGCCGACACCGGCAGTGATGGAGTCTGACACCGATTATCGTCTGCGTATTCAGCAGGCGTTTGAAGGTTTAAGCGTCGCCGGGTCGGTGGGAGCCTATCAGTATCATGGTCGCAGTGCCGACGGGCGCGTCGCAGATATCTCTGTCACCAGTCCGTCTCCGGCCTGCGTCACCATCTCTGTGCTGTCACGTGAAAATAACGGTGTTGCATCCGAAGACCTGCTGGCCGTGGTGCGTAACGCCCTTAATGGCGAGGACGTCAGGCCGGTGGCCGACCGCGTGACCGTGCAGTCTGCCGCCATCGTTGAATACCAGATAAACGCCACGCTTTACCTTTACCCTGGCCCCGAAAGCGAACCCATCCGCGCTGCCGCCGTGAAAAAACTGGAAGCGTACATCACGGCACAGCACCGGCTGGGGCGCGACATCCGTCTGTCTGCCATTTATGCCGCTTTGCATGTTGAAGGCGTGCAGCGTGTCGAACTGGCTGCACCACTGGCCGACATCGTGCTCAACAATACGCAGGCGTCTTTCTGTACCGAATACAGCGTCGTGACCGGAGGCTCGGATGAGTGATTCGCGACTGCTGCCGACCGGCTCATCACCGCTTGAAGTTGCCGCCGCAAAAGCCTGTGCGGAAATTGAAAAAACGCCGGTCAGTATTCGTGAGCTGTGGAACCCGGACACCTGCCCGGCAAATCTGCTGCCGTGGCTGGCGTGGTCATTTTCGGTTGACCGCTGGGATGATAAGTGGCCGGAAGCGACAAAACGCGCTGTTATCCGCGATGCGTATTTCATTCACTGCCATAAGGGCACCATAGGCGCAATCCGGCGTGTGGTGGAGCCGCTTGGCTATCTGATTGAGGTGAGGGAGTGGTGGCAGCTCAACGAGGAGCCGGGGACGTTCCGCATCGTTGTTGGCGTGCTTGAGCAGGGTATTACCGAGGAAATGTATCAGGAGCTGGAGCGCCTCGTTGCTGATGCAAAACCGGCGAGCCGCCATCTGACGGGACTGGCTATCAGTTTAAGTACAACCGGCAACATTTTTGCCGGTGCGGGATGCTATCACGGTGACGCCCTGACGGTTTATCCCTACACCCCGGAGGCCATTATTGTCGGAGGGGATTATTTCCCGGCCTCGGCCATTCATTTAATTGATAACCTGAGAGTAAACGCATGACAGTGAAATACTACGCCATTCTGACTAATCAGGGCGCAGCACGGCTGGCTAACGCGACGATGCTCGGCAGTAAGCTGAATCTGACGCAAATGGCCGTTGGTGATGCGAATGGTGTCTTGCCGACACCAGACCCGGCACAGACAAAACTGATTAATCAGAAACGCATTGCACCGCTGAATCTTCTGAGTGTTGACCCGAACAACCAGAGCCAGATTATTGCGGAGCAAATCATCCCTGAGAACGAGGGCGGATTCTGGATCCGTGAGATTGGGCTTTATGATGATGAAGGCGTACTCATTGCGGTGGCGAACTGCCCGGAAACGTACAAACCGCAGTTACAGGAAGGCAGCGGTCGTACCCAGACTATCCGCATGATTCTGGTTGTCACGAATACCGAAGCTATCACGCTGAAAATCGACCCGTCGGTGGTACTGGCGACCCGTAAATACGTGGATGATGAAGTCCTGGAATTAAGGCTGTATGTGGATGACCAGATGAGAAACCACATTGCCGCACAGGACCCTCATACCCAGTATGCACAGAAACATAATCCGACATTTACCGGAGAACCAAAAGCGCCGACGCCTGCCGCAGGAAATAACACCACGCGGATTGCGACTACTGCGTTTGTTCAGGCCGCTATTACCGCTCTGATTAACGGTGCGCCTGCCACGCTGGATACACTGAAAGAAATTGCCGCAGCCATTAACAATGACCCGAAATTCAGCACCACCATTAACAATGCGCTGTCAGGTAAGCAACCACTGGATGAGACGCTGACTCATTTGAGTGGAAAAGATGTGGCTGGTCTTCTCGCATACCTTGGTTTGGGAGAAGCGGCAAAAAGGAATGTGGGCAACGGGGAAAACCAAATCCCTGATATGTCTTTCTGGACGGTTACTGGTGGCAATGGAAATTTTGTGATTCGTCAACCTGACGGGCTAATCACTCAGATGGTTACTGTAAGTATAAGCGGTCCAGTGGCGATGAATGGAATGACTGATAATGCTTATGCCATTACAGGTTCTAATAAGTCTTATATTGCCACAGCCACATTGCCCTTTGTATTTCCTAATAAGGTGCTGGGCGTTATCCCTCTGGTATCAACAACAGCCTATGGTGGTGTATCCAGTAATATTACAGGTTCATACGCGACGGCGGTTTGTTCTTTTGCCGCTGTCCGGGGGAATAATACGATTGTATTCAAAGTCGACAAACCACTGAATGCAGCCTTTCCTTCAGATACCAGCGTCTCAGCGTTAATCATTGGACGGTAATAATGAACTCAGTATTCTTTTCACCCGGAAGTAAAAGTTTTTATCTACAAGAATTGTTTCCAGAATATGAGGATGCGGGAACGCTTCCAGATGATGTTATTGAAATTACCCGAGAAACATATGAGCAATTTCTTGGGCTGCATCCAGAAGGGAAAGAAATTGGCGCTGACAGTTCAGGACGGCCAATATGGATTAATTCCCCACCGCCTTCAAAAGAGGATGAGGTGTTGATGGCTGAAATGAAAAAAATATCTTTGGTTTCAGAAGCCAATACCTACATCAATACCCATCAGTGGCCTGGCAAAGCTGCTATTGGTCGTCTGAAAGGTAACGAGCTGGAGCAATATAATTTATGGCTGGATTATCTGGACGCACTGGAACTGGTTGATCCCTCCAGTGCTCCAGATATTGAATGGCCTACGCCTCCGGCAGTTCAGGCCAGATGACATTCGGCGCGGTGCTGGTATCTGTTGCCGTCACCGCGTCAATGTAATCCAGCACAGCGTTAAGCCGGGTTGTTTCTGCCTGCGTCAGTTTCCGTCCGGCCTGTAATTTCAGCTGAATCAGACTGATGGAAGTCATTGCAGCATCAATCAGTGACTGGCGCTGTGCTTCTGCCGCGTCTACTGCGGCGCTATGCTGTGCCTCAGTATCGGTCACCCATTTCTCACCATCCCATTTATCGTATGGAGATAAAGGGGCGATAGTGGTTGTATTTTCAGGGTAATCACCCGGAGCTTTGATTTCTTTTGATTCTCCTGTTTCTGTGCTAAAGACGATTTCACCACGATGATCTGGCACATATTCCCATGAGTTAAAATCTGCAGAACGGCAGATTGCATAACCAGTTTTGTATGAGCCAGGAGCATCTAAACAGGAACATGCCGGAATGCCGACACCCACAGCAAGATATTCAGTTGATGTGAAAATATATTCCCGTGTTTCACCATCATAGTTATAAACCGTAATATTTCCTGCCTGGGTGGCGATAAATTCGTTATTTAATACAGCGTAATCCATTATGCAGCCCTCACGATATAATTAAAGGCAATGTTTCGAGGACGGTTTTCTTTTGCAGTTGGAACAACTCTGGAAGCATCAAATGTTACTCGCTTTGCATAACCACCTTTAATTGAATCAGATGAAGCATCTCCGATGACGCTGGTTGTAAAAACGCCAGAATCAGAAGGATAGGTATTAAACCTGACATCTACTAATGCACCAATTATATTTCGAATGGCATCGCCCTGTGATGCAAGCAAGCTACGGTTAGTATCAATTCCTCTTCCGTCATCCCAGCCACGAATAAACTCACCACGTAAATCAGGTAATTTATTTGTCGGGTAAGCCTTTGCCAGTTCCGGGTATTCTTCAGCAGAAAAAGCCGCACCATTGCATTTCAGCCAGCCTGTTGGCGGAGTGGCTGAAGGCCACGGAACAGGCACCCCAACAGGTAATGCAGAGTCTTCTCCCAAACCAACCTTTTTTATAACCATCAAAAATCTGGTGATGCTTCGCCGTTTCTCCTGTTTTCATAACAGGAGAAATCCCATGATTTACGGTTATGCCCGAGTATCAACAAACCACCAGGACACTGAATTGCAACTAACGGCGCTCAAGTCAGCGGGTTGTGAGAAAATTTTTGAAGAGCATGCCAGCGGGAGGAAATCGAATCGGCCGGTTCTAAAACGGCTCATCGCCACTATGCAGCCGGGGGATGAACTGGTGGTCTGGAAGCTGGACAGGATAGGCCGCAACGTTCTGCATGCGCTGTTGATGTTCCAGCAGTTACAGGAAAAGGGTATCAACTTCCGCAGTATTACCGATGGCGTGGATCTCAAAACAGCCAGCGGCCGCTATAACTTTCGTAACATCCTTTCCGCAGCACAATATGAATCTGATCTTAATAGCGAACGTACCTTAGCAGGGCTGGCCGTAGCCAGGGCAAAAGGGCGAATAGGTGGAAGACGTCCAAAATTAACTCCCGAGCAATGGGCACAGGCTGGGAGATTAATATTAAACGGCGTGGATAGAAAACAAGTGGCAATAATTTATGATGTCGCTGTATGCACGCTTTATAAAAAATTTCCGGTGGGACAGGCTTAAATGATTGAAGGGCAGCTGCTAGATGGGCTGCCCGTCAAAGTATTATCCATTCTGCCGTACAGTTGGAAATTCAGACGTCAGCCACATGTCAGATTCATCAAACATTTCCTCCAGCATACGGTTCAGCTTTTCCCGATCACTTTTGCTGGCATCACTATTTAAGCCGTTCGCCTGCATCGGCTTCACTTTCACCTCGGCATCAGGGAAAATCTGGTGCACCCGCTTCGTCAGCTCGGCCAGAATAATTCCTCTGGCCCCTTCAAGCCCCTCTACATTGCGTTTGTCATAAACCAGTTCAACGAACATAAAAGCCTCCGGAAAACCACTGTGATTGTATACAGTATTTTTACTGTAAAAATAAACAGTGTCAAGGCGAGCGGGATGCGAAAGGGGGAGGGGATTTTGTTACCCTTAGTTACAAATAGAAAAACCCCAGACCGTGAAATCTGGGGTTCTTTTAAAGTGCACGTGCATTTCACGTGCATATTTTTGTCTTTTCTCGGTCTGCCTGCTGTCTGGTCAGTGTCCGTAAGTGGCTGTTTTTATTGCCGCTGTCCGGTTGCAGTCCTATCAAAAGTGGTGGAGCTGGCGGGAGTTGAACCCGCGTCCGAAATTCCTACGTCCTCGGTACTACATGCTTAGTCAGTCTTTACATTCGCTTGCCAGCTGCGGACGGACACGCCACTAACAAACTAGCCTGATTAAGTTTTAACGCTTCAACCCCAGGCAGGGCTTCCACGCGATCTCTTTTGGGTTTGACCTCTCTTGATCCCCGTCCTAAGAGCGGAGGCTAGGGAGAGAGGGCTCTAAGCAGGTTATTAAGCTGCTAAAGCGTAGTTTTCGTCGTTTGCGACTATTTTTTGCGGCTTTTTACGAGGCCAACCGCCCCTCGGCATGCACCTTGGGTTTCGCAAATCCCGTCGAATCCAGAATCAGCCCCAATGTGTAAAGGTAAGTATACCAGATTTATGAGCGCCATGACCAGCCTCAATGGCGTTATCGTTAAAGATTTAGCACCCATGTAGCCTGATTTTTATTCGATTAAGCAATGGGATGGCAACATTTGTGTCGGATGTGATAGCCAATAAGATGTTCATTCGCGCCGCCGGAGAGGGAGGCGCGGTGAGGAACTGGTCAATAATTGGAGTGCAGGTTTAACGGTGGGCGTTTTTCATGATACGTGCTTTATCCACCTGCCATTCGCGTTCTTTGATATCTGAACGTTTATCGTGCTGTTTTTTACCTTTGGCGACGCCGATTTTCACTTTGCACCAGGCATTTTTCCAGTACAGGGAGAGCGCCACTACGGTATAGCCTTCTCGATTGACGCGACCGTACAATGAGTCCAGTTCGCGCTGGTTGAGAAGTAACTTGCGGGTACGGGTAGGATCGCACACCACATGCGTGGAGGCCACGGCCATTGGCGTGATGTTAGCGCCAAACAGAAATGCCTCTCCGTCACGCAGAAGGACGTAGCTGTCGCTGATATTGGCTTTTCCTGCGCGCAGGGATTTAACCTCCCAGCCTTGCAGGGCAAGTCCCGCTTCGAACTCTTCTTCGATAAAGTATTCGTGACGGGCGCGCTTGTTAAGCGCGATGGTCGCTGAACCAGGTTTATGTGCTTTTTTCTTCGTCATAAGCGTCGTGAATCATCGGTAATCTGAAATCGAAAACACCCCATATCAATCCTGCGGGGGACAAGGCTCTATCTTAGCATGAACCCGATGTTACCCAGCGCCGGGATAGCGTTTTTTTTACAGCAGGATAAATGATATTATTTGTTGGATTTTTGTTGATGGAAATTGTTATGCCTCAGATTAGCCGGACCGCACTGGTACCCTACAGCGCGGAGCAAATGTATCAGTTAGTGAATGACGTTCAGTCTTATCCTCAGTTTTTGCCGGGTTGTACCGGAAGTCGGATTCTGGAGTCCACTCCTGGGCAGATGACTGCGGCGGTAGATGTCTCTAAGGCTGGGATCAGCAAAACGTTTACTACCCGCAACCAGTTGACCAGTAACCAAAGTATTCTTATGAATCTGGTGGATGGGCCGTTCAAGAAATTGATTGGTGGATGGAAGTTTACGCCGCTGAGCCAGGAGGCGTGTCGTATCGAGTTTCATCTCGACTTTGAGTTTACCAATAAGTTGATTGAACTCGCCTTTGGTCGCGTGTTTAAAGAGCTGGCGTCTAATATGGTCCAGGCTTTTACGGTTCGTGCGAAAGAGGTTTACAGTGCCAGGTAAAATTGCCGTTGAGGTGGCTTATGCGCTACCTGAGAAGCAGTACCTGCAGCGCGTGACGCTGCAGGAGGGCGCGACGGTTGAAGAAGCTATTCGCGCCAGTGGCTTGCTGGAATTGCGTACCGATATCGATTTAACTAAAAACAAAGTCGGCATTTACAGCCGTCCGGCAAAACTAAGCGATAGTGTGCATGATGGCGATCGGGTGGAGATTTATCGCCCTCTCATTGCCGATCCGAAAGAGCTTCGCAGGCAACGAGCAGAAAAATCAGCGAATAAATAACAGACAGAAAAAAGGTGCTCATTGAGCACCTTTTTTAACGTCTTTGAGAGCAACTTTATTATTAGTTACCACTCAGCGCAGGTTTGTTATCAATATTGGTCAACACACCGCTACTGTTAAAGGTCAGCGTCAGCGTTTGCTGCGTTACACCTTCATGACCTGGTTGCTGGCGGAAGACATAGAACCAGGTATTCGTACCAAATGGATCGGACATCAGCGGTGTACCCAATGCGTACGCAACTTGTTGTTGCGTCATGCCAACACGTATTTTGGATACGTCGTTAGCGGTCAGATAGTTCCCCTGGTTGATGTCAGGACGGTAAACCACTCGCTCCAGAGTGGAACAGCCTGCGGTCAACATCAATAGTACTGCTGCTGCAGCAGTCAGCGTTTTACAGCGCATAGTGATTTGATTCCTTTTCGGGCCCGAGCAGTACGTGGCTCATCTGTAATATGCCGATGATAATAGACCTTTCATCACTTTAAAACCTTTTGCTTTCCGGTCTTACGGCGTTTTGCTGTTTACTCTGACCGTGAAGCAGGAAAAAAGTTTACGCTGCAAGCAGTTCTTTCGCATTCGCCAGTGTATTACGTGTGACTTCACTGCCACCAAGCAGGCGCGCCAGCTCTTGTAACCGCGCTTTTTTATTCAGGGATTGCATATGCGTTTCTGTCATCGCACCATCGGTTTCTTTGCTGACAAAATAGTGTTGATGACCACATCCCGCGACTTGTGGCAGGTGGGTAACACACATCACCTGAGTTGATTCGCCGAGTTGACGCAGCAGTTTGCCGACAACTGCCGCTGTTGGACCGCTAATCCCTACATCCACTTCATCAAAAATCAGTGCCGGGGTTTCCATTTTACGCGCCGTGATGACCTGGATTGCCAGTGCGATGCGGGACAATTCACCACCGGATGCGACTTTGGCAATAGGCTGCATTGGCTGACCTGGGTTGGTGGTTACCCGAAACTCAATACGATCGGCACCGTCAGCGCCCAGGTGATGCTCGTCAAATTTAACATCGATCGTAAACTGCCCATGCGGCATTGAGAGCGCATGCATACTGTCGGTGATCAGCTGTGCAAGTTCTTCTGCATATTGCTGGCGTTGTTGGTGTAATGCGCGCGCGATTTCCAGTGCCTGCTGATGATGTTTCGTTACCGCCAGCGCAAGCGTTTCTTGTGAGTCGGCCTGATCGTCCAGTTGCTGCTGTTCTTCCAGTAGCGACTGGTAATACTGTGGCAATGCCTCAGGGCTGACGTGATGTTTACGTGCCAGCGAAATCTGTTTTGAGATGCGCTGTTCAAGTTCAAATAGTCGGTTGGGATCGAGATCCAGACGATCGCAGTAGTGGCGCAGTTCATCGCTGGCTTCAGCAATCTGGATGGTAGCTTCTTCCAGCATATCAAGTACGCCGGACAGTTTGCTGTCCATGCCAATCAATTCGCTCACCAGTTGTTTAGCCGTGTAAAGCTGACTTTGCAGGTTTGCGTCTTCACCGTCGGCCATTAATGCCAATGCATTCTGGCTGGTGGTCAGCAATTGACCGCTGTTCGCCAGACGTTTGTACTCTTCGTCGATTTGTTCAAACTCTCCGGGCTGCGGATTAAATTCGTTAAGTTCTTTTAATTGGTATTGCAGCAGTTCCGCACGGGCGGCGCGTTCCTGACTTAACTGTTGATGATGCGCGAGGTCACGGCAGCTTTGATGCCACAACTGATAACGTGCGGTCATTTCCTGCAGTAGAGAGGTTTCATTGGCATAGCCATCAAGCAGGAATTTTTGGTGCTCAGGTTTGGTGAGTAATTGATGAGCGTGCTGACCATGGATCTGAATCAGCAACTGACCCAGTTCGCGCAGTTGTGACAGAGGAACAGCTGTACCGTTGATGAAACCACGGGAGCGACCATCGCTGCTGATCACGCGACGAAGCAAACATTCATGCCCGTCTTCAAGCTGATTTTCTTCCAGCCAGCGCAGAGCCGCTGGCGTATCTTTCAGAGAAAAACGGGCGCACAGGTCAGCGCGAGCAGCGCCGGTACGCACCATGTCGGCTTCAGCGCGACCACCGAGACAAAGACCGAGGGCATCTATTGCAATAGATTTACCCGCGCCGGTCTCGCCAGTTATTACGGTCATGCCGCTATGAAAATCAATCTCAAGCTCACGAACGATAGCAAAGTTGCTGATGGTCAGTTGTGCCAACATAGTCGTTTTCCTGTATGAAAAACCATTACTGTTATTGTGTACAGTATAAACTGGTTTTATATACAGTAAAGAGGCTGGCGTAAAATTAGAATAATTTTTTTGACCAGCCGAGCTTGGTGCTTAATGTGTTGAAATAACTGTAATCTTTCGGATGAATCAGATTCAGATGGTAATCACAGCGACGAATCAGGACATCTTCACCTTCCTGAATCGGCAGTGCTATCTGGCTGTCGCAACTGATTTCCAGGTCGTTACGGCGATGCGAAAAACGCAGACGGATCGTGCTGCTGCTGTTTATGACCAGTGGTCGTGCTGACAACGTATGCGGGAACATGGGCACCAGGGTAATCGCATCCAGAGAGGGGGTCAGAATAGGACCGCCTGCAGAGAGGGAATAGGCGGTGGAGCCTGTTGGCGTCGAAATAATTAGTCCATCAGATCGCTGAGAAAACGCAAAGATCTCGTCGATATACACTTCGAACTCAATCATATGCGCCACTTTGCCTGGATGAAGCACCACTTCATTTATCGCGGTGCTGATGCGTTTCTGGCAATCTTGCTGACAGACTTGCGCTTCCAGCAAAAAACGTTTCTCGCTGATGTAGTGGCCTTCCAGCACATCGGCTAACTGTTGCTGGGCGTTATCGGGGTCAAGGTCAGTCAGGAAACCCAGGTTGCCACGGTTGATTCCAATAACTTTAATATCGTAACGGGCGAGTGTGCGTGCCGCGCCCAGCATATTACCGTCGCCACCAACGACTACCGCGAGATCAGCTAGTTGCCCAATCTCCGCGAGCGTGCCAGTTTTCACATTCTTCAGTTGCAGTTCGTGAGCGATTTGTTGCTCAACGATGACCTCGTAACCTTTTGTGCACAGCCAGCGGTAGAGCATTTCATGTGTTGTCAGTGCAGTGGGGTGCCGTGGGTGTCCCACAATGCCAATACACTTGAAATGATTATTCATTTTTCCGAGGTCCTTGTTGCGAAGATTGATGACAATGTGAGTGCTTCCCTTGAAACCCTGAAACTGATCCCCATAATAAGCGAAGTTAGCGAGATGAATGCGAAAAAAACGCGGAGAAATTCATGAGTAGTAAAGAACAGAAAACGCCTGAGGGGCAAGCCCCGGAAGAAATTATCATGGATCAGCACGAAGAGATTGAGGCAGTTGAGCCAGAAGCTTCTGCTGAGCAGGTGGATCCGCGCGATGAAAAAATTGCGAATCTCGAAGCTCAGCTGGCTGAAGCCCAGACCCGTGAACGTGACGGCATTTTGCGTGTAAAAGCCGAAATGGAAAACCTGCGTCGACGTACTGAACTGGATATTGAAAAAGCCCACAAATTCGCGCTGGAGAAATTCATCAACGAATTGCTGCCGGTGATTGATAGCCTGGATCGTGCGCTGGAAGTGGCTGATAAAGCTAACCCGGATATGTCTGCGATGGTTGAAGGCATTGAGCTGACGCTGAAGTCGATGCTGGATGTTGTGCGTAAGTTTGGTGTTGAAGTGATCGCCGAAACTAACGTGCCGCTGGACCCGAATGTGCATCAGGCTATCGCAATGGTGGAATCTGATGACGTTGCGCCAGGTAACGTACTGGGCATTATGCAGAAGGGTTATACGCTGAATGGTCGTACGATTCGTGCGGCGATGGTAACTGTAGCGAAAGCAAAAGCGTAATTTCTGTTTTCGTAATAATTCACGGCCCTGCATGCGAATGCAGGGCCGTTTTCGTTACTCCGCCACACTCTCGCGCAGCGGTTTCACAGGAAAAACTTTTACCTGCTTAATCATATTGTCCTGTACGTCGAGAATATCTATATCGTACTCGCCAATACGCACGCGGGTGCCTGCGACAGGGATCTCTTCCAGTGCCTCAAGAATGACGCCATTAACCGTGCGGGCATCATCTTCCGGTAGATGCCAGTTAAAGGCTTTGTTGATTTCCCGCACGTTGGCGGTGCCATCGATAATCACCGAACCGTCGTTTTGCGGCGTGACCTCTTCGGCAAGTGTTGGCGACATCGACGTAGTGAAATCGCCGACAATCTCTTCCAGAATATCTTCAACCGTCACCAGCCCCTGAATGTCTCCATACTCGTTGACGACCAGGCCGACTTTCTTTTTGTTGCGCTGAAACTTTACCAACTGCGTGCTGAGCGGCGTACCTTCCGGCACAAAATAGATCTCGTCCGCGGCGCGCAGCATGGTTTCTTTGGTGAACTCTTTTTTCTCCGACATCAACCGCCAGGCTTCACGTACTCGCAGCATACTGATGGCGTCGTCCAGCGAATCACGGTAGAGCACGATGCGCCCGTGAGGTGAGTGGGAGAGTTGGCGCAGAATCGATTTCCAGTCATCGTTGATATCAATACCGATAATTTCACTGCGCGGCACCATGATGTCATCAACGGTCATTTTTTCCAGATCGAGCACCGACAGCAGCATATCCTGATTGCGACGGGAAATTTGTGAGCGTGATTCGTGCACGATAGTGCGCAACTCTTCTTTGCTCAAAGAGCCGCTAACCACGATATCGGTTTTGATACCCATCATGCGCATCAGCATACGGGTGATAGCATTCAGCAACCAGACCAGCGGCATCATCAAAATTTGCAGCGGAGCCAGCAGAAAACTACTCGGATAAGCGACTTTTTCCGGGTACAGCGCGGCAATGGTTTTCGGCAATACCTCAGCAAATACCAGTACGACAAAAGTCAGCACACCAGTCGCAATTGCCACGCCCGCATCGCCGTACAAACGCATCCCAACAATAGTGCCGAGCGCGGAGGCAAGAATATTGACCAGGTTATTGCCGATTAACACCAGGCTTATCAGGCGGTCTGGCTTACGCAGCAATTTTTCGACGCGTTTGGCCGAGCGATTACCCTGTTTCGCCATATGTCGCAGACGATAGCGGTTGAGGGTCATCATTCCGGTTTCGGACCCGGAAAAATAGGCTGAAATGACCACCATGATGATCAGAATAATGATCAACGTAGTAGTAGAAATGTGTTCCAGGGGAAACTCCTTTTCTGGGTTTAGCTGATTAACTGCTGGACAATTCGGCTGCCGAAGTAGGCCAGTGTCAGAATTACCGCGCCCGCAACTTAAACCAGACGACGCGGCGTCCACGCCATCCTTCATGGTAATGTCCCCACAGCAGCACAATATAGACAAACCACGCCACGATAGAGAGCACAGCCTTGTCGATATTTTCCATGCTAAATAGGTTGTGCATGTAGAACAGGCCAGTGCAAAGCGTGAGCGTTAGCAGCACCACGCCAATCTGCGTGATGTGGAACATTTTACGCTCGATACTCATCAATGGCGGCATTTCCTGGTTAAATGCCAGCTTCTTGTTCTTCAGTTGGTAATCAATCCACGCCAGTTGCAGCGCGTACAGGGCGGCGATAATTAGCGTGGCATAGGAAAAGAGCGATAAGCCAATGTGCACCAGCATCCTAGGCGTTGCTTCCAGATGGGTGATGTATTCATTGGGCATGAAGGTCGCCAGCGCCAGGTTGATAAGCGCAAAGGCATAGACAATGGGTAGCAGCAACCAGCCACGATTGCGAGAAGCCACAATGGTCATTACCGTACAGATCATCAAACTGACCAATGAACCAACGTTCAGCAGGCTGAGGTTTTGTCCGCTATCACCGTCGGGCAGGATGCGGGCTTCCAGAGCGATTGCGTGGCAGACCAGCGCAATGACCGCAGAAATAATAGCCATGCGCCGCCAGCCGCCGTTTTTTTGCAGCAGACCGGGAACAATCAGCGCAAGACTGACGGAGTAGGCGACAAGCGCGAGCAGAGCAAAAACGGGCATAGTGATGTCGACAGTTTGAGCAATAAGAAAGAGAAGCAGTATAGCGTCAGGTGAACGCTGCTCCAACCGTTGCATAACAACAAAGACGCCTTCATGTTATACTGCGGCAAAATACTGATGATGTGTCGCGATTGCGGCCAACCGTTTCCACCCCAGGCGAGAGACAATGTTTGATAATTTAACCGATCGTTTGTCGCGCACGCTGCGCAATATCAGTGGCCGTGGACGCCTCACTGAAGACAACGTAAAAGATACGCTGCGCGAAGTGCGCATGGCGCTGCTGGAGGCGGACGTCGCTCTGCCGGTAGTGCGTGAGTTTATCAATCGCGTAAAAGAGAAAGCGGTTGGTCATGAAGTTAATAAGAGCCTGACGCCGGGGCAGGAGTTCGTCAAAATCGTCCGTAACGAACTGGTTGCGGCGATGGGCGAAGAGAACCAGACCCTGAACCTGGCGGCGCAACCGCCTGCGGTCGTGCTGATGGCGGGCCTGCAAGGTGCCGGTAAAACAACCAGCGTTGGTAAACTCGGTAAGTTCCTGCGCGAGAAGCACAAGAAGAAAGTGCTGGTGGTTTCTGCCGACGTTTATCGCCCGGCGGCAATCAAACAGCTTGAGACGCTGGCAGAGCAGGTGGGCGTTGATTTCTTCCCTTCTGATGTTGGTCAGAAGCCGGTAGATATCGTTAACGCGGCGCTGAAAGAAGCCAAACTGAAATTCTACGACGTGCTGCTGGTGGATACCGCTGGTCGTCTGCACGTTGACGAAGCGATGATGGACGAGATCAAACAAGTCCATGCGTCGATTAACCCGGTTGAAACCCTGTTTGTGGTTGACGCCATGACCGGTCAGGATGCGGCCAATACGGCAAAAGCATTCAATGAAGCGTTACCGCTTACCGGCGTAGTGTTGACCAAAGTGGACGGCGATGCCCGCGGCGGTGCGGCGCTCTCTATTCGTCACATCACTGGCAAACCGATCAAGTTTCTCGGTGTTGGCGAGAAAACTGAGGCGCTGGAGCCGTTCCATCCGGACCGCATCGCGTCGCGTATTCTCGGCATGGGCGACGTACTGTCGCTGATCGAAGATATCGAAAGCAAAGTTGACCGCGCGCAGGCAGAGAAATTAGCCAGCAAGCTGAAAAAAGGCGACGGCTTCGATCTCAACGATTTTCTTGAGCAACTGCGCCAGATGAAAAATATGGGCGGCATGGCTAGCCTGATGGGCAAGCTGCCGGGCATGGGGCAGATCCCGGATAATGTTAAGTCGCAGATGGACGATAAAGTGCTGGTTCGTATGGAAGCCATCATCAACTCGATGACGATGAAAGAGCGCGCTAAGCCAGAAATCATCAAAGGTTCGCGTAAGCGTCGTATCGCTGCCGGTTGCGGTATGCAGGTGCAGGACGTTAACCGCCTTCTGAAGCAGTTCGACGACATGCAGCGCATGATGAAGAAAATGAAGAAGGGCGGAATGGCGAAGATGATGAGAAGCATGAAGGGGATGATGCCGCCGGGATTTCCTGGTCGCTAAATGACCTTATGCGACAGAGTTATTAACTGCTGATTGCATTTTCTCCAGAAATCAGTAAAATTTTCGGGCTTTTAATATGACACCGGACTCCGTTCCTCGATGGGGTCCGGTTGTTTTATTCACACAAGAGGATGTTATGGTAACTATTCGTTTAGCACGTCACGGCGCTAAAAAGCGTCCGTTCTACCAGGTTGTTGTCGCTGACAGCCGTAATGCACGCAACGGTCGCTTCATCGAGCGCGTTGGTTTCTTCAACCCAATCGCTAGCGAAAAAGAAGAAGGCACTCGCCTGGATCTGGATCGCATCGCTCACTGGGTTGGCCAGGGCGCAACTATTTCTGATCGCGTTGCTGCGCTGATCAAAGAAGTAAACAAAGCAGCTTAATCTGTCACGGTGGTCATGATGAGCAAACAACTCACCGCGCAAGCACCTGTTGATCCCATCGTTTTGGGAAAAATGGGTTCGTCTTACGGTATTCGTGGGTGGCTCAGAGTGTTTTCTTCCACCGAAGACGCCGAAAGCATTTTTGACTATCAGCCCTGGTTTATCCAGAAGGCGGGTCAGTGGCAGCAAGTCCAGCTGGAAAGCTGGAAGCACCACAATCAGGACATGATCATCAAGCTGAAAGGCGTTGACGATCGTGATGCGGCGAACCTGCTGACGAATTGTGAAATTGTCGTGGATTCATCGCAGTTGCCTCAGCTTGAAGAGGGTGACTACTACTGGAAAGACCTGATGGGCTGCCAGGTAGTAACCACTGAAGGCTACGATCTCGGTAAAGTCGTCGATATGATGGAAACCGGATCTAATGACGTTCTCGTCATTAAGGCAAACCTGAAAGATGCGTTTGGTATCAAGGAACGTCTCGTACCGTTCCTCGATGGGCAGGTTATCAAGAAAGTCGATCTCACTACTCGTTCAATCGAAGTAGATTGGGATCCTGGTTTTTAAACCACCGGATAAACGGTAAAAGACGGCGCTATGTGGATTGGCATAATTAGCCTGTTTCCTGAAATGTTCCGCGCAATTACCGATTACGGGGTAACTGGCCGGGCAGTTAAAAATGGCCTGCTGAGCATCCAGAGCTGGAGTCCTCGCGACTTCACGCATGACCGGCACCGTACCGTGGACGATCGTCCTTACGGCGGCGGACCGGGGATGTTAATGATGGTGCAACCCTTGCGGGACGCCATTCATGCAGCAAAAGCCGCGGCGGGTGAAGGCGCAAAGGTGATTTATCTGTCACCACAGGGACGCAAGCTTGATCAAGCGGGCGTCAGCGAACTGGCAACGAATCAAAAATTGATTCTGGTGTGCGGTCGCTACGAAGGTATAGATGAGCGCGTGATCCAAACCGAAATTGACGAAGAATGGTCAATCGGCGATTACGTTCTCAGTGGTGGTGAGTTACCAGCAATGACGCTGATTGACTCCGTTTCCCGGTTTATTCCGGGAGTACTGGGACATGAAGCCTCGGCAACGGAAGATTCCTTTGCTGAAGGATTGCTGGATTGCCCGCACTATACGCGGCCTGAGGTGTTAGAAGGGATGGAAGTTCCGCCAGTGTTACTGTCGGGCAACCATGCCGAGATACGTCGCTGGCGTTTGAAACAGTCGCTGGGCCGTACTTGGCTTAGAAGACCTGAACTTCTGGAAAACCTGGCTCTGACTGAAGAGCAAGCAAGGTTGCTGGCGGAGTTCAAAACGGAACACGCACAACAGCAACATAAACATGATGGGATGGCGTAAGCCCCCGAGATATCAGTTTACCCAGGATAAGAGATTAAATTATGAGCAACATTATTAAGCAACTTGAACAAGAGCAGATGAAGCAGGACGTACCTTCCTTCCGTCCGGGTGATACCGTGGAAGTGAAAGTATGGGTTGTTGAAGGTTCCAAAAAACGTCTGCAGGCATTCGAGGGCGTGGTTATCGCTATTCGTAACCGCGGTCTGCACTCTGCATTCACTGTTCGTAAAATTTCCAACGGCGAAGGCGTTGAGCGTGTCTTCCAGACTCACTCTCCGGTAGTTGACAGCATTTCTGTCAAACGTCGTGGTGCTGTTCGTAAAGCTAAACTGTACTACCTGCGTGAGCGTACTGGTAAGGCTGCTCGTATCAAAGAGCGTCTTAACTAAGATTTCGCTTAAGCGACATCCTGTTAAGAAGGGCTGGCCAATTGGCTGGCCCTTTTTTTATCTGTTTGCTGGTGTTTTAAGGGGTAGTAATCACCACTGCGACGCGGCGGTTCTCGGCGCGGCCCTGGGCGGTCTTGTTACTGGCTATGGGATATTTTTTTCCTAAACCCTGTGTGGTGAGATTGCTGCGTGGAATTTGTCCACCCATAGCCCATGCATCGGCCACGACATTCGCCCGTTTCAATGATAAGCCTTCGTTGTAACTGTCTTCACCATAGTTATCGGTGTGTCCATCCATACGGGCATGTGTTAGCCCTGTCGAGGCCAATTTGGCTGCCATGGTTTGGATCTGTTGCTGGCTTTCCGGGAGCAATTTGTAGTCATTTTTTGCGAACAGAATGGCATCTGATAAGCCCAGCGACCAGTCGCCGGCGGATTCAGTAAATCCATAAGATTGCATAGCGGCGACTTGCTCAGGAGTAAACTTTCCCTGAGGGGACTGGCAGCCAGTCAGTATTAGTGAGGTGAAAATCAGGGGTGCTACCAGGTGCTTTATCATATCGATATATCCTTGTTATCTCACCAGCTTTTCGGCACGCTGGTGTTTGGCCTGATACATATTGTGATCGGCAAGCTCTTGTAATTTTTCCGCAGAGGCGTGCTCAATGGTCATCGCGTAACCAATGCTTAATGTCATGGTGGTCTGATGACCATTATGAAGATCAAACGGGAGATTAAAGATTTGTGTCAGTGCTGAGCATATCTGCTGCACTTCAGATTCTGACTGTACATCATAGAGCACCATAGCGAATTCATCGCCGCCCAGGCGGTATGCTTTATGTCGCAGCCCGCCAACTTCAGCTAACCGTTTTGCGATTTCAATCAAGACTCTATCGCCCGTCGCATGACCCCAGGTATCATTGATGTATTTGAAATTATCGCCATCAAGAAATAGTAACGCCGACGTTTTTCGGGCATCGGAATTGTTCATCAACGTGTTGATGCCGCTACGAAACGCTGCGCGGTTAGCCAGCCCGGTTAATGGGTCATGTAGCGCGGTACGTAGAAGCTGCGCATTTTTAGCCTGTAAACGAAGCTGCCACTCTTCCATTTCATCCAGCAGACTGTTGAAGTCGAGAGCGAAGCGGTGAAACTCAGCGATACGTTCTTCCGAAACTCGTCGGGAAAAATTGCGGTTGGAACGCACATCATGTACGACATCGGTGATATTTTTCAGTGCTTCCACCAGGCCATTGTGCAAATGGCGGGTGAGGGTAATTGCGATGCCTGATGCCAGCAGAATACAACCGGTCAGTACGGCGAGCGAAAACCAGATAAAATGGCTGATTGAACTGTCGCGAGCGGTTAAGCGTACTTCGCCAATGGTTTCACCATTGTGACGAATCGGCTGAATGATGGGGGCGGGGAAGAGCCAGTGGCTTATGAAATTGCTGAAAGTATCGCCTGGATCCTTACGGGTGTAATGCCAGGACGCCAGAATATTTTGCTGCTTATCACGTACTTCTGCAGTTGAAAATTGCCCTTGCTGGCCCAGCGCTGCCAGTGTTTCAGTTGCTGCAGGGCCATCGGCAAAAACGACAGCTGCTTCCAGACTGTAAGTCATTGTTGCTGCTGTCAGTGCCAGGTTTTTTTGCGCGTACTGTTTCAGGGGCAGCACCGAGGTCACGGAAAGCAGCAACCAGATCAGCATCATAGTGATAAATATGCTGGTCATACTGATGTTGCGTAATGCTCTTTTAAACGTGGGGCGCTTATTAAGAGAATTATCGTTATCCATCATTTTTCTTCCGTGCGAGCATTAAGACATCCGGGTTGACCTTTACACCGCTACGCGATAAGGCATCCAGGTTTACGGCAAATCTGACGTCATTATTGTGGATGATCAGACAAAAGGCGCTACCAATAATGCACTCGGTATTTTGTTCGGCAATTAATAATAACGCCTTTGACGGATATTGTTCGGTTAATTCCATCTGGAATGTCGGGGACTCGTTGCCAAAATAAAA
>OGGZ01000533.1_pt1 | contig 41104 bp, 33 predicted proteins | sample 1571371 | NCBI WGS metagenome assembly OGGZ01 (sample SAMEA2582025, study PRJEB24529) | metagenome | biome: Human gut stool | place: China | collected 2011
CCCAACCCCCCCCGTGGAAGAGGAAGCTAAGTTAGTTTTGTAACTAATTAATAAACAAGAGTATCTGTACTCCCTCTCCCACGGAGAGGATTGGGGATAGGCTTTAAACTAATTAACAATGTTAACAGGAAAATAAGCCATCCATTTCTCATAGAATAAGAGTATATACTATTAAGGTGTAAAAGTATATACTTTATGTATCCAAAAGTATATATTTAACTCTCTATTAAATACATACTCTTGGCCAATAAAGTTGCATTCCTATATTCCTTTGGAAATAAGCAACATAACCAATACTATCCGGCAATCAAAACGGATAATTATCATTCGCATACCCTAAAGGCCATCACTGATAATTGCGATTTTACTAAGTTGTCTTAAAACAGAGAAGCTACAACCGTTTCAACCGGTAACCAGACTAATATTAGCCGCTATCTCACAAAAAACTCTCCGCTTATCTTTAAATATAAAAAAAATGAGTAATTTTGCACGCCATAAAACAAGAAATATTATGGCTATTTATGTAGAAGAAGTTTCCAGAACTTTTGGTGAATATTTACTTATTCCCGGTCTTACTACCAAACAGTGTGTACCTTCTAATGTTTCGCTACGAACACCATTGGTAAAGTACAATCTCGGTACACAATCAGCAATTGAATTGAACATTCCTTTCGTTTCGGCAATTATGCAATCAGTATCAGGCCCCGAATTGGCCATCGAACTGGCACGTAACGGAGGTCTCTCTTTCATTTTCGGTTCACAACCCATCGCCAGCCAGGCTGAGATGGTTCGGAAGGTCAAAAAGTTCAAAGCCGGTTTTGTAACCAGTGATTCCAACCTGACTCCGGAACACACATTGGACGATGTACTCCGTTTACTCGCACAGACCGGCCATTCTACTATCGGAATCACCCATGACGGTACTCCGAACGGCAAATTGCTCGGACTCGTCACCAGCCGTGATTACCGTATTTCAAGAGATGCCCGCGACAAAAAGATCAAAGATTTCATGACTCCTTTTGAAAAGCTGATCGTGGGTGAAGTCGGCCTGACTCTCAGTGAAGCCAATCAGATTATCTGGGATCATAAACTCAACACCCTCCCCATAATCGATAAAGATCAAAACTTAGCCTATTTCGTATTTCGCAAAGACTACGACAGCCATAAAGAAAATCCGAACGAAGTATCCAGTCCGGACAAAAAATTATTAGTCGGTGCCGGCATCAACAGTCGCGATTACAAAGACCGCGTACCCGCATTAATTGAAGCCGGAGTAGATGTACTTTGTATTGACTCTTCCGATGGATATTCGGAATGGCAATACGAAACATTGACATGGATTAAAAAAGAGTATGGCAATAAAGTGCTGGTCGGTGCCGGAAATGTTGTCGACAAAGAAGGATTCCAATATTTAGTGGAAGCTGGTGCAGATTTTATCAAAGTAGGTATCGGAGGGGGATCCATCTGCATCACCCGCGAACAGAAAGGCATTGGTCGCGGACAGGCTACCGCCTTGCAAGACGTAGCCAAAGCTCGTGACGAATACAAAGCCCGTACAGGCATATATGTACCTATTTGCAGCGATGGCGGTTTGGTTCAGGACTATCACATGGTACTTGCTTTGGCAATGGGAGCCGATTTCCTGATGATGGGACGTTATTTTGCCCGTTTCGATGAATCACCTACTAAAAAACTTTGTATCAAAAACAACTATGTGAAGGAATATTGGGGTGAAGGTTCCAATCGCGCACAAAATTGGCAACGATATGATATGGGAGGAACGGAATCATTGAAATTTGAAGAAGGAGTAGACAGCTACGTACCTTATGCCGGCAAAATGAAGGACAACCTTGCCGTAACATTAGGCAAGATAAAAGCAACGATGTGTAGCTGCGGCGCCATCAATATCCCTGAATTACAGAAAAATGCTAAAATCACAATGGTTTCTTCAACAAGTATTGTTGAAGGTGGCGCCCATGATGTGATCTTAAAAGAAAAAGCATAATCGCTTTTCGTTCAACGAAAATAACCATAAAGGGTGTCAAAAGTTCGACTTTTGACACCCTTTCCATATTTTGATGCAAAACTTTGCTGAAATCTTGCTTTGTATTAGCAACTGTTTTTCCTAAAAGCTACAAGATGATTCTTATAGCGGACTGAGGTTAATTTTAAGAGGAAAATTGAAACAAGTTCTTAAAATGTCCAGACGGTCATTGCTTAATCACTTTCTTATTACCGACAATATAAAAACCTTTAGGCAATCTTTCAAAGTCTTCAACAGTACCGACACAATAACCGGAAATATTGTATATCCGGTCGTTTTGCAATTTAAGATTATTTATTACATCCTGTATACCGGTAGGAGCCGATTTATAAGTGGTTTTAACAGTTGCAGCTTCCGTATTGATTTTACCTGTCAACCGTACATCAGCCGAACTTGCAGCAACGTAAATATCAACGCTTCCTTCTTCTACATCAAATGTATTCGTCTGTTCATTAAAATAAGACAATTGTTCGTGCTTCAATGGCATTGTGACAGTTTTCGTTTCACCGGGCTCCAATTCTACACGTGCAAATCCGACAAGCTGTTTAAGCGGACGTTCTATACTTGAATTTACATGAGCATATAACTGAACGATTTCCGCACCGGCATACTTGCCCGTATTGGTAATGTCCGCACTAACAATCAACTCCTCTCCTGCCGCGAGCCTGCTCTTGCTAATATTCAATTTTTGATATTCGAATGTGGTATAACTCATACCATATCCAAATGGATAAAGCGGAGTCTTGTCATGATACATATAAGTATATTTTGCATCGCGAATATCATAATTGAGCATACCGTTAGGTAAATCACTCAGCGCATTATACCAAGTAGAAGTCAGTTTACCGGAAGGATTATAATCTCCATACAAAACATCAGCAATCGCTTTTCCTTGTGCCTGCCCACCGTACCAGGCTTCGATAATAGCCGGAACATGCTCCTTAGCCCAATTGATTGTCACGGACGAACAAGTCTGCAACAGCAATATGACGTTCGGATTAGCCGAATAAACAGCTTCCAAAAGTTTTTGTTGGTCACCCGGCAAATTAAGATTAGTGCGGTCATGACTTTCATCGGAAACGGTAAGGTCTGTCCCGGCAGCAAATATAACGACATCCGCCTTGGCAGCTATTTCTTTGGCTCTCTCAAGGTTTGTTTCAGCCGTCCCCGTAACTGCACATCCCTTATAAAGGTAAAGCGGACCGTCCTCTTCAAGCGGATTGTTTGCATTCGGATCATAGAATTTAAACCAGTCCATATTCGCACAATACTTATCCCCGTTTGTTCCGCCTTCAAACTGTACGTACACCTTGTGTACCCCCTTGAATACATTCGGGTCGACTTCCGCAGTCGTTATTTCATACTTACTCCAGTTACCGGTTGCAGGGCATGTGACAGTCGCCTCCGGTGTATCATCTATTTCATCAAGATAGAACTTTACAATGGTCGCATTGTTGTTCTTGGCACCCGAATAAATGTCAACTCTTGATTTTCCTTCTCCCAAATTAATATCATTAAAAGCAACCCAATCGCCATTGAAAATATATCCCAAATTTCCGGCAGACCCGTTAGCTTCATGTGTCAATCGTTTGCTATCCGACGGTACACTTTGTTCCTCACAATCTTCAAACTGTATGGTTCCGTCATTTACCACGTACCCAATCTTTTCAGCAATGCCACCAAACGGAGTAGTTAGCGCCGTTGGTGAACCGGAGTACCCTCCAAGAGTGATTGTATTACCAAAAGGACCGATAACGGCAACACTTTTCGTTTTATCGAGCGGGAGTATATTATTGTCATTTTTCAGCAAAACGATAGCCTCCTGTGCTGCCTTATATGCCAATTGACGGTGCTCTTCACAATCAAGAACATCGTCAGAAATACTTCTCCAAGGAACATTGGAAGCATTGTCAAATTCACCGACAGAGAAACGCGCCTCAAATACTCTTACAAGAGCAGTGTCAAGATCCGCTTCTTGCATATATCCCTTTTCAATCGCTTCTTTACAATAGTCCTGAAAGGTATTTCCGCAATTCAAATCTTCTCCATTCACAATAGATACCGCAGAAGCCTCAGCAGCAGTATTCACAAAATGGTGCCTGTTCGATTGGTAAACATCATCTACCGCACCGCAATCCGAAGTAACAAAGCCGTTGAATCCCCATTCTGTACGTAAAATATCGATAAGCAATTCATGATTAGCACCACAAGGAATACCGTTTAGTGCATTATACGCACTCATGACAGAGCGTACATTGCCCTCCTTAACGGCCATCTCAAAAGCAGGCAGATAATATTCACGTAAGTTACGCGCATCCATATCCGACGATGTACTATGGCGTCCTTTCTCATAATTATTTGCAGCAAAATGCTTGGCTGTCGCTATTGTCTTATAATATTTCGGATCGTCTCCCTGCATACCTTTTATATATTCCACCGCTATTTTTCCCGTCAGGAACGGATCTTCACCATAGTTCTCTTCATCACGTCCCCAACGCGGGTCACGGCTCATATTAATAGTAGGACACCAGTAAATAAGACCTTTATCCTTTGTATTACTATATACACGTGCCTCATCTGATGTAGCCACAGCACAATCGAATATCAACGGTAAATCCCAAGTACTCGACATCGCTTTCGATACCGGGAACGAAGTAGCCAGTCCGGAACGGGCAACACCGTGAATGGCCTCATTCCAATAATTATATCCCTTTATATTCAGACGGGGAATAGCCAATGTCTGATGTCCTACCTGATTGATTTTTTCCTCCAAAGTAAGTAACGACACCAGATTCTTGGCACGTTCGTGAAAACTGAGCGACTCATCTTGAAAGGGATGAGTTTGCGCCATTACGCAACTTGCCACCACAAGTGACACTGCTGTAAGAGTAATTGTTTTTTTCTTCATGGTATTTATATTCATTAATAAATCTATATCAGCAAAATTACCATCCATGAGAAAAATAAAGGTAGAATATCTAATGCGAAAAGAGGAACTTATTTATTAATCCCTCTTTTCGCATAGATATTCCACCATAATAGCGCTTCGTATAATAAGGCATTTACCATATAAACAAATCACTTTCACAAGGCTATTACTTATAAATCCAACGGCAAGGTCATACGTAGCCCCCATTAGCTATGCTATTTAGCATATAAAAGAGTGCGTCTTTTCGGTTGAATGCTTTTAGGAATACAAGATATTTCTCAGAAGAGTTGTTTTTTTATTTATTTGATTCACAAGATTATGATTGAAATTATTAATTTTGCGCATATATACATAAATTTCAGGAAAAGGCACACACTATTACTAACGTATAGCATGATAAAGATATCTGAGTTATACCCATAAACAAGTTAGCACTAATAAAAATGCACTTCAATAAGATTGTACAATAAATATAATTTAAAAATAAAATGAATACAGATTATAGAGTTGGTGATTTGATTTATGACGCAAATATGTATGATGGATTAAACATCTTCTTATCTGACTTGCAATTTTATAAGAAGTGGTTACCTCAAAACAAGAATGCTAAAATACTTGAACTCTGCTGTGGCACAGGCAGGCTTACGATTCCAATCGCAAAAGACGGATACCATATCAGTGGAGTTGATTACACTCCATCAATGCTGAAGCAAGCAAAAATAAAAGCTTTCGAAGCAGGATTAGAGATCAATTTTATTGAAGCAGACATCAGGACATTAAATTTACAAGAGAAATTCGACCTTATCTTTATTCCTTTCAATTCAATCCATCATTTATATAAAAATGAAGATTTATTTAAAGCACTAAAGAGTGTTGAAAATCATCTCAAAAAAGGAGGATTATTTCTGTTAGACTGCTTTAATCCCAATATTCAGTATATTGTCGAAAGCGAAAAAGAACAAAAAGTAATTGCCGAATATACAACCAATGATGGTAGAGAAGTATTGATAAAACAAATAATGCATTATGAAAATGCAACTCAAATGAACCGTATAGAATGGCATTATTTTATAAATGGTGAGTTTCATTCAATTCAAAATATGGATATGAGATTATTTTTCCCTCAGGAATTAGATTCATATCTGAAATGGGCCGGATTTAATATCATCCACAAGTTTGGAAGTTTTGAAGAAGAAGTATTTAAGGACATTTCGGAAAAGCAGATATACGTTCTAACATTCAATCACTGATTCAAAATAGAAAATGAAAACAGATTTCACGATCAGAGTAGCACAACAATCGGACATCGTTGAGCTAAAGGATTTATATAAAAATACCGTACTTGTAATAAACAGGCATGATTATTCACAAGAGGAAGTTGAAGACTGGGCATCGTGCGGAGATGATCTTTCCAAAATAGGAAAGATGATAGAAACTCACTATTTTATTGTTGCCGTTAATCAGCAGTCTCAACTCGTAGGTTTCTCATCCATCACCCCACAAGGATACCTACACTCTATGTTCGTCCACAAAGACTTTCAAGGTAAAGGTATCGCAACTATGCTTTTGGAAGAAATAGAACGATATGCTATTAAAGAAGGGATTATGCGCATTACATCAGAAGTAAGCATAACCGCCCGTCCTTTTTTTGAGAAACAGGGTTACATAGTAGAAGTAGAACAAAAGCGCAGGGCTAATCAGCTTTGTCTGACTAATTACTGGATGGCGAAGAATTTAACAAAATAAAGTATGAATATCCGACAATTAAATCATGAGGAATATGACAAAGCGGTTGCACTATCACTTGATGTATTTACCAAGTGCGGAACAACCGACTTTGACACCAACGGATTAGAAACATTTAAAAAGTTCATCCACAACAAAAAGCTGATGAATGAACTCACTGTTTGCGGAGCTTTTGATAACAATGAGCTTATCGGTATTATCGGGACTAAGCTCAACGGTGCACATATCTCTCTGTTTTTTATAAATCCCGACCATCATCGCAAAGGTATAGGCAGAAAATTGTTCGACTATGCTTATGCAAATCAAATAGCAGACAAAATAACTGTAAATTCTTCATCCTATGCTGTGAGGTTCTACGAAAGTTTAGGCTTTTCAAAAATAAATGAAAAGCAAGAAACCGATGGGCTGAAATACACTCCTATGATAAAATGTACTTCATCTTTAAAAGCTGAGAAACAAGTACTTGAATAATTATACAGGTACTGATAAATATAGAATCTCTCCTTTCCGGAGAGTCTGCTCCATTATAATATAATCTGATATCCAATGATACTCCCTATATGACACATCATAAAGAGTACTGATTCAATATTTGAAGTCTTTTTAAATCTTTTTCTCTACCAAAAAGAGATAAAATTCTTTTTTGCTCTTCAATTGTTGGTATTCTGACAATCATTTTTCCAACTGAAACTTCTCTATATTCTTGTACACAAACAGGTTGCCAAATATTATTCTTCTTGACTTGGAGGTTTCCCATGACCTCTATATCCATTAGAGGAAGATTAAATCTGGCAAAATTAGAGTGAAATAAATCATTCTCTTTGGTTTCAGGGGAAACTTCCATATACGCTTTCAGTAAATATTGCAACTTAGATGCATTCATTTCAGTTGTCAGAATATCAATATCTGATGTTTCTCCTATCTTTATATTCGACAAAATCATAGCAGACGCACCTATAATATAGAACTCTGAACTTATTTCCTGTAATTGAGCAGTTATACCTATGAGGGTTTGAGTTATTTTATCCTTAATATCCATATGTCTACAATTTACTTCTTCTCAAATAACCTGTTAAGCTATGATAGACAAATACCTCTGCAAAGCAGCTATCTCCACTTCAACAACCAACTGCTGAAAGCCTTCCGTCAAATGTTCCGTGTGTGACTTTTCCAATGCCTTGCAATAGTCAATTTTGGCATCATTACTACCCTTCAAGGTAATAACAACGTAGCTATTGAGAAGAAGTATAAATTCGTCAACAGTCGGAAAGCACAACCATTACCGTCAATCTTGCCTGAATAGCAACACTACACTGTCGCCAAATCTTTTATTTCATTTGAGCGCAAGTCCGATAACTTAGCCAAAGGATGATTCGAAATGAATTGCGCTTTTTCCTGCTGTTCCTCATTAAATATCTGTTCCATAACCATAAGACAATTGTAACCTATGGTTAGATTTGATTGTTCCCTATTATACTTTTCCCCTCATAATACTGAACCCTACCTTTCAGTTCATTAATATCCTTCTTGATAGAATCTGTAACAGGTTTCCTGCACATCTACAAGATCAAAGTAATCTAAAGTACCTTCAGGAAGCAAAAAGCGATAACCATTGGAATCCATACTAAATAAATTTGAAGGCAAAAATACTAATTTTAAAATTTACCCCTCAGATTTTTACGTTGACCCCGGAATATTGTAGTGCCACTTCAAGACTTAAAATAAAAAAGCGCTAATTACTTATTTATCAGTAATTAGCGCTTTACTATTGAGGTTCCTGGCGGATTCGAACCGCCGTACATGGTTTTGCAGACCACTGACTAAGCCACTCATCCAAGGAACCTTATTTCCCATTTGCGGTTGCAAAGGTAGTATAAATTTTCAAACTACCAAACTATCCACAGCAATTTTTCTTTGGATGTTTTTTAGTGACTTTGCACTCTTGTTGCTTCTTATCAAGCTGACGCTTTAATTCACAGCCACTTGCACAACTTGCACAAGGATTTTCATTATTTTTCGTACTGCGAAAAAAATTATAAATCCCATATACCATACGAGCCACGCATAACACTATTAGTAAAGCAACTACCCATTCCTGCCAATCCCAGGTCATAAAAACAATCCTCCTATCTGATAAACAGCAAAAGTCAATACCCATGCCAATACAGTGGTATACCCCGCCGTGAAAAATGCCCATTTCCAACTTCCCGACTCCTGTTTTATAGCTGCAAATGTAGCAATACATGGAAAATATACCAACACAAACAACATATAACAGAAAGCGACAAACGGAGTTATCGGAATCCGCTCTCCTAAAGTGGTATCATCCACATTAGCATCATTTGTATAAAGCACACCGAGCGTACTAACCACCAATTCTTTCGCACCAACTCCGGAAATCAGACCAATGCCCAACTTCCAATCAAATCCCATAGGTTCGATTATCGGCTCGATTGCTTTTCCGATCTGCCCTATATAAGAGCTCTCTTGCTGTTCGGCAACCGTCTCATAAGCATCATGATTGGGATAATACCCCAAGAACCAGATAATGACAGATGCAATCATTATAATTCCTCCCATCTTACGAAGATACTGTTCACCTTTATCCCACGTATGACGGAAAATAGCTTTCATTGTAGGCATACGATAAGGCGGCAGTTCCATCACAAACGGAGTATCATCACCCTTAACCAAAAACTTGCTGAACAAACGAGCCAACAGCACTGCCAGCAAAATACCGATACAGTAAATAGAAAACAATACCAATCCTGCATTGTTCGGGAAGAAAGCGCCTACCAACAACAAATAAATCGGAAGACGGGCGCTACAGGACATCAACGGATTGACAAGCATCGTTACAAGACGGCTTTTCCTGTTTTCTATGGTACGGGAAGCCATGATAGCGGGAACATTACATCCGAATCCCATAATAAGAGGAATAAACGATTTGCCGTGAAGTCCCATCTTATGCATTATTTTATCCATGATAAAAGCTGCACGAGCCATATATCCGGAATCTTCCATAAGGGAAATAAAGAAATAAAGGATCAAGATGTTAGGCAAAAAGACGATCACCCCGCCTACTCCACCAATAATGCCATCTATCAACATATCTTTCAACGGCCCCTCGCCCATATGATTATTGATCAGACTCCCTAACGCCTCTACCAACCATTCAATTCCCATCATCGGATACTCCCCAAGCACAAAAGTACCTTCAAACATGATATACATGAAAAGGAAAAAGATGGGATATCCCCACACACGATGTGTCACGATGGCATCAAGGACCTTCGTCATCTGCGCCTTCTCCTGATGATTGTCAATAAATGTCTCTTTTAATGCACCACTAATAAAACCATATTTTGCATCGGTAATAGCAGATTCGCTATCTTCATTCAATGCAACCATGATACGTTTCGCTGCCTTATCGCGTATCCGGATAATTTCTTCCGAATTGGGCAACGTACGAATAATACGTTCAACATCAGGATCGTTTTCTAAAAGTTTTATCGCAAGAAAACGAGTGGAATATTTAGAGCGGATGGCTTCATTTTTCGAGATTTCCTCTTTTACCGCATCAATGGCTTTCTCCAAATCAGGGCCATGGTTGATGTGAATATGACGGAACACGCGTTCCCCCGATTTATGAGGATGAACATAATCTTCCAAATGTTCTTCGTGATGAGTTTCGTCTACGTGGGTACGATGCCAGTCTTGCAGTTCTTTTGCAACTTCCGGATTTATATTTCCATTTTTATCAAAGAAATCACCCCCTTCATAAAGATTGATGATAACATGGAACAGATGATCGATACCTAAATTCTTTTTACAAACAGTAGGAACCATAGGCACGCCGAAAAGTCTGCTCAGCAATCGATAATCGAGAGTATTGCCACTGGACTCAAGTTCGTCATACATATTAAGGGCAATAACCATGCGGACGTTCATATCGATAAGCTGAGTCGTAAGATAGAGATTACGCTCCAGATTGGAAGAATCCACAACGTTAATGATCACATCCGGAGTTTCATCAATGATATGCCGGCGCACATAAATTTCTTCGGGTGTATAGGCCGAAAGAGAGTAAGTACCGGGGAGATCGACTATCTTAAAATGATAACCTTCAAAGTCAAAATACCCTTCTTTAGCATCGACAGTCACTCCGCTATAATTACCCACATGCTCGTGAGCACCGGATGCGAGATTAAACAAAGAAGTCTTTCCACAATTCGGATTACCAACCAAAGCTACATTAATAGTTCTTCTCTTCCCAAGTGCCAACCGCTTCAACTCTTCCTCACCCGGATAAACATTTTCGCTTATGCCTTGATGATAGTCCTGATGCTGATGCACCTGTTCTGCCGCTTCTTGTTCACTGATGATTTCTATCATGTCGGCCTCCTGCCGGCGAAGCGAAATCTCATAACCTAATACTTTGTATTTAATGGGGTCTTTAAGGGGGGCGTTGAGTAATACTTCTACGGTCTTACCTTTGATAAAACCCATCTCGACAATACGCTTACGGAAGCCTCCGTGGCCGAGTACCTTAACAATAACACCCTTCTCTCCTGTTCTTAATTCGGACAAACGCATACTTTGTTCTATTAATTTTCTGCAAAGATAACGGATAAGTTTCTACGATACAAATTATTTAGAATGTTTTTAAATAGAGATACTTTTCACACGAAACGACACGCCAAATGTTACAACAATCAGACCGGTTTAATTTTATTATTCGAATCATTTTATAAATTATTTATAATATGTTTATCTTTGCAACATGATACGTAAAAAGGTTGCACAATATATTGATAACGAGCATTTATTTTCTTCAAAAGCCCACATTATCGTAGCATTGAGCGGTGGTGCCGATTCGGTGGCATTGCTACACATTCTTCATACATTGGGATATAATTGCGAAGCCGCACACTGCAACTTCCATCTACGGAAGGAAGAATCAGACAGGGATGAACGGTTCGTTCGGGATTTATGTGCGACAATGAAAATACCCTTGCATATTGTGCATTTCGAGACAGAACAATATGCAACCGAGAATAAAATATCGATTGAAATGGCAGCGCGTGAATTGCGCTATCGCTGGTTTGCAGAGATAAAAAAACAGACAAATGCCGATGTCATCGCCGTGGCTCACCATCAAGATGACAGCGTAGAGACGGTATTGCTTAATTTTATACGTGGGACAGGAATAAACGGATTATTGGGAATACGGCCTAAAAACGGAGATATCGCGCGGCCGCTTTTATGTATCGACCGAAAAGAAATTATTGATTACCTGCAAAGCACCGGTCAGCAATACGTGACGGACAGTACAAATCTGCAAGACGAATACACCCGCAACAAAATACGTCTGAACCTGTTGCCACTTATGCAGGAAATTAATCCGGCAGCAAAAGAACATATTATCGATACCAGTAATTATCTGAACGATGTAGTGCGTATATATAATAAAGGTATAGATGAAGGGAAACAACGGATAATGGAAAAAGGCAATATCCGTATCACTGCATTGCTAAACGAACCCGCCCCGGAAACACTGCTATTCGAAATACTCTATCCGTTGGGATTCAACCCGGCACAAACTAAAAACATCCTGACTGCATTAAATAAACAAGCAGGCAAACAATTTATAAGCAAAGAAGGTTGGAGAATAACGAAAGACAGAGAATATCTGCTGATAGACAAAAAGGAAGAAAAAGAATACCCTCCTTTCAAACTAATCAGAGAAGAAAGAGAATACACAAGGGATTTTATTATTTCCCGCGACAAACACATTGCCTACTTTGATGCTGACAAATTAGTCGAAAAACTCAGCTTAAGAAAATGGCAGACGGGAGATACCTTTATCCCTTTTGGAATGAAAGGAAAGAAAAAAGTAAGCGACTACCTGACAGACAGAAAATTCTCCGTCATCCGGAAAGAACAACAATGGATTCTATGCTGCGGGGACAAAATAGCTTGGGTAATAGGAGAACGGACCGACAATCGTTTTCGAATAGACGGGAACACAAAAAGAGTAATCATCCTAAAGATTAACGAGGAATAATGTGCCAATTCCTCTTCCGCTTGCTTTCCGTTATTCGGTTTCAGCGTGCGAAAGAGGATTTTTATTGATAGACTATAAGATTGTTTTCGGATCTTTCTGCCGGGTAAAACACTGCGAAAGCAACACAGCAAACGGAGTATCATACACTCTCGCCTGTTGCGTACATGATTTAACACAAGCACAACACTTAATACACTTTTCTGCATCCGTTTGTGTTTCATTACCTTTCAATATGGCGCCTGTCGGACAATGACGTACACATGCACCACAATGCGTACAAAGACTTTCGTCTTCCAACCACGGTGTACGCGGCAAAGGCACACCGCTCTTACGTAGTTTTATCACCTTACGCAAAAAGCGAAATAACGGAAAAAAAGGTTGTCGCGGCCGGGGAATAGCCCGGACATCAATCGGATAAAGAGTTTCCAGGCTGGAAGCTGCTTCTACTTTGGCTTTCAATTTCTTGCCGAATTCCACTGCTAATTCCAAATCATTAGAGTCAGGACGCCCTGCCGCAATCGGATATTTCGCACTGCTATAAGAGTGTTCACCTATAAAAGTCGCCCCGGCAATTACCTTAAATCCATTCAGTAAAACAAAGGCATCCAGTTCCATCAAAGCTTTCTCATAAGCACGATTACCATAAACCACCACCAATGCTATCGGAGTATCGTTACCCCGGATACTTTCCAGACGCTCCATTGCCAACGGAGCTACATGTCCGCCATATACAGGAACTACCACAACAGCCAATGCAGAAGTCGGAAGCTCCATTTCTTCAACCGGTTTTAAGGTTAAATCGGTCGTTGAAAAATTAGTTATTCCTATTCCGTGAACAATTGCTTCACCTACTTGTTTAGATGTGTGGGTAGGCGAAAAATAAATAAGATGAGCTTCAGTAACTATCATAATGTTCAATTTTAAGTAACAAAGATACACTTTTAAATGAAAAAAATGATGATTTATTTATGAAACCAGAATTATTTATTATCTTTGCGCCGTTGAAACACTCTGCTATTTCTCACCAGAGGGAAACAACCAGATATCCAATTCAACAGAAATATCCCAGATTCATAATTTAAAGCATATGTTCACATGACCAGTGACAAGTGAAGTCCTGTTGTGTTGTTCATATTTCAGCTGAACAGAAAAATATTAATAACTTACTATACTGTATGTATAACATTATCCAATTGAACGACAAAGATTTGTCGGAACTACAAACTATTGCCCACGAACTGGGTATAAAAAAGACAGACTCACTAAAAAAAGAAGAACTTGTTTACAAAATCCTTGATGAACAAGCTATCGCCGGCGCTACTAAGAAAGTTGCGGCAGATAAATTGAAAGAGGAAAGAAACGAAGACAAGAAAAAACGGTCACGCGTAGCAGTGAAGAAAGAAAACAAAGTATTTTCTGCTACCAAAAACGGTGAGATAACCAAGGCAGAAACAACTGCACCGGCTCCGGCAACTAAAGCACAAGCACAAGAAGCCGCTACTGTAAAACAAGAAACCGCTACTCCCGCAACAGAGACTCCTGCAGCCGCTCCGAAAAAGAAAGTAGGACGTCCACGCAAAAATCCAGTAGTAAACAAACCGGTAGAAGAACAGCCTGCCGCTAAAGAAGAAAAAGAAGTGGTGGTAACGGAAACCAAGAAAGCGGAAGAAGAAAAGAAAACGGAAGCGAAACCGGCTTCCAAACCAATCTCTAAGCCTGCTTCTAAACCGATTTCCAAACCGATTATCAAGCCCAAAGCTCCGGCCGTTGTTGATGAAGAAAGTAAAATCCTGTCGGAAAGCTCTGATGACGACTTCATTCCTATAGAAGATCTTCCATCTGAAAAAGTAGAATTACCAACTGAATTATTCGGTAAATTCGAATCGACCAAGGCTGAAACAATCACCCTTCCTGCCCCTGAACAAGCGCAAAACCAACCGCGCCCCCGTGTTATACGTCCACGTGACAATAATAATAACAGCAATAATAACGCTAACAATAATAATAACGCTCCAAGAAATAACAACAATCCCCGTCTGCCTATGCAAAGACCTGCGCAACAACAAAATGCAGGTGAAAATGTACCGGCACCGGAACGTAAAGTCATAGAGCGTGAAAAACCTTATGAATTCGATGACATCCTGACCGGTACAGGCGTATTGGAAATCATGCAGGATGGTTATGGATTCCTACGTTCTTCGGACTATAATTACCTTTCATCTCCGGATGATATTTATGTATCCCAATCGCAAATCAAGCTATTTGGTCTGAAAACAGGAGATGTAGTAGAAGGTGTAATTCGTCCGCCCAAAGAAGGCGAAAAATATTTTCCATTAGTAAAGGTATCGAAAATAGACGGACGTGATGCAGCATTTGTACGCGACCGCGTTCCTTTCGATCACCTGACTCCCCTTTTCCCGGACGAAAAGTTCAGACTTTGCAAAGGGGGATATTCCGATTCTATGTCTGCACGTGTAGTAGACCTGTTTTCTCCGATCGGTAAAGGCCAACGTGCACTGATCGTAGCACAGCCTAAAACAGGTAAGACATTACTTATGAAGGATATTGCCAACGCAATCGCCGCCAACCATCCGGAAGTATACATGATAATGTTGCTTATCGATGAGCGCCCGGAAGAAGTAACGGACATGGCACGTAGCGTAAACGCAGAAGTTATTGCATCGACTTTCGACGAACCTGCAGAGCGCCACGTAAAAATTGCAGGCATCGTACTTGAAAAAGCCAAAAGACTGGTAGAGTGCGGACACGATGTTGTCATCTTCTTAGACTCCATCACTCGCCTTGCACGCGCTTACAATACTGTTTCACCGGCATCCGGAAAAGTACTTTCGGGTGGTGTGGATGCCAATGCACTGCATAAACCCAAACGTTTCTTCGGTGCGGCCCGTAATATCGAAAACGGAGGTTCGCTGACCATTATCGCAACCGCATTGATCGATACCGGTTCGAAAATGGATGAGGTTATCTTTGAAGAATTTAAAGGTACCGGTAATATGGAACTTCAACTCGACCGTAACTTATCTAACAAACGTATCTTCCCGGCTGTTAATATTGTGGCTTCAAGTACACGTCGTGATGATTTGCTGCTTGATAAGACTACACTCGACCGTATGTGGATATTACGTAAGTATCTGGCGGACATGAACCCGATAGAAGCGATGGATTTCGTAAAAGACCGTCTTGAAAAGACTAAAGACAATGACGAATTCCTGATGAGCATGAATAGCTAAAAGATGATTATCATAACTTCAGAGCAGACACGGATAAACACCGGAAAAAACATACCCCCGGATATCCCAATCATAAAGACACCGGAGTACGGAATACCGTCAATAGAAAATAAATAAATAAAAAGAGCGGAGATTTATAAAATCTTCGCTCTTTTTATTTATTTTTGCAGCAATACATCACAAACAGTATACCAGGTAGTGAGAAGTCATATCTATTACTATATATTAGGAATGCTGGCCGGACTTCTATGTTCCCTGCCGGCATATCCTGTTGATAACACTTCCAAATACCTGGAAAAGTTACAGATTCTTATCGATCATAACCTGCCTTATGATAGGGAAATGTCTTCCGACAGTATTATTTTATTGGAAAAAGAACTCGAACCGAAATTGGAAGCCGACAAACGATACGATCTTCTTTTTTATCTGAAGCAACTGGTAGCAAGAGCATATGCGAATCGTGGCGATATTACCGTAGCTGTAGATAAAGCCCACATCATGTATCAAAAGGCCAAAGAGATGGAATATGACAAAGGGATAGCTCTTTCACTCCGCGCCATAGGCGATGTTTACCTGGCATCCAACATACAGCAACAAGCCATCGACTCATACGAAGAAGCCATACGAATATTGGATAAATCAGATGATGAGGATTTGATAAAAATACATATCCTGCCTAATCTTATCTTAAGTCTGCTTAAAATAGAAAAAATCGACGAAGCCCATGCATATCTAAAGCAACTCGAAAGCCTGTTCGACAAGTTTCCAACATCATCCAATCTGTTTTATACCTCCATATGCCGTGCATATTATCTGATAATGACCCATCAGCCCGACAAAGCCCAAGCATACCTCACCGAAGCAACACGTGCAAATGCAGAAAACAATTTCTTTCATATGAACTTTATGCTGGATTACATGCATGCCAGCTATTACGAACTGACAGAACAATATGACCGGGCATTGGAGCAATACGGTAAAATCATCAGCGAACTCCGTCCGTCTTATGCCCCGTATCAACACGTACAACTGAATATCCAATGCGCACGGCTTCTGGCGAAACAAGGGCAAACCGACAAAGCTTGTTTTATCTATCAGAGGACAAGTGCATTACAAGACTCATTGGACAACCTCAGCTATGTCCGCCAAATTAATGAATTACGTACCATTTACCAAATAGACCAACTGGAAATTAAAAACCAGCAAGAACGTAACAGAACAATCTTATGGGGAATTCTTGCAGTACTCTCCATGTTAGGCCTCATCCTCCTCCTCATTTTCCTTATTAAAAAAGGGAACAAACGACTATTCCTGTCAAAAGAGAAATTGGAAAAAGCCCAGCAATATGCAGAGAACTCAACAAGAACCAAAAGTCTCTTTCTATCGAACATGAGCCATGAAATACGCACTCCCCTGAACGCTCTTTCGGGTTTCTCCGCCATTCTCACGGATGACTCCATCGACAATGACACACGCCAGCAATGCAACGAGATTATACAACAAAACTCAGAACTTCTCCTTAAACTTATCAATGACGTTATCGACCTTTCAAGTGTAGATGTAGGAAAACTGACATTCAATCTGAAAGAAAGCGATGCAGTGGTCATCTGCCGTAACGTGGTAGAAACTGTAGAGAAAGTGAAACAGACACAAGCCGAAGTACGTTTTGTTACCACATTAGAGTCACTTCCTCTTGTAACAGACGACTCCCGTTTGCAGCAACTGCTCATCAATTTACTTATCAACGCCACCAAATTCACGACAGAGGGTGTTATCACTCTCGAGGTCGAGAAAGAATCGGATACGGTCGCGCTCTTTTCCGTCACCGACACCGGCTGCGGTATCCCGTTGGAAAAACAAAAGCAGATATTCAACCGCTTTGAAAAATTAAATGAAGGTGCACAGGGCACAGGATTGGGACTTTCCATCTGCCAACTTATCATCGAACAAGTCGGTGGCCGGATATGGATAGATCATGAATATACCGAGGGGGCCCGTTTTATGTTCACCCACCCCATAATCCCGGTAGTCAACAGAAAGGAGAATACCCAATGAAACAATTGATATTTACCCTTATTCTGAGTTGCCATTTTTTAACAGGTATGCCTACGGCTACTCCATCCTCGGCAAAAAGAGACAGTCTGGAAAGACTGCTGACAAGCATGCCGCACGACTCTGCACGCCTGCAAATGATACAGGATATCACGCGGATGGAGCAAACCAATCCCAACTGTATCCGCTACTCGGATATGCTGTTGCAAGAAGCTATCGCACAGAATAATCCCAAATATGCCGGAACCGCCCTTTATTTCCAGATTATCTATTACTACAACCAGAACGAACTGGACAGCGTAATACAAAAGATCGAAAAGATGGAGCCTTTTGTCCGCGAAGGCAATCTGTGGGATTATTATTTCGACGCACAAAGATGCCAGATAGATCTTTATTCTTATAGAGAGCAGATCGAATTTGCCATCAATAAATCACTCGAGATGTACCAAAAGGCACAGGAAGCCAACAATGTGCGCGGATTAATCGGTGCCAAACAATGTCTGGCAAATGCTTACATGGGTACCGGACGTTGGGAAGAAGGGAAAAAAGCATTGGAAGAGGCCCATATGCTACTCCCCAAACTGGATAACGTAATTGTACACAACTCCGTACTTTGCCAACTCGTTTCACTCAGTAAAGCCAAAGATGACTTTGAAAACCTGAAGAAATATCTCGATGAACAGAAAAGTATCCTTGAAGACTACATAAGAAAGAATCCCACCATGGAAGAGGCTTTTCAGGATCCGTTGATCTTCAATGAACTCTATTATGCTTATTATTATTTAGAGATGAATCAGCCTCACCCTGCTTTTGAACATTTACAAAAAGGAGCCAAGTATCTCACACCACATACCTATTTTATGTATCGCGTGCTCTATTACGATGCATACGCTTTGTACTACCGGCGCTGTAAAGAGTATGACAAGGCCCTTAGCCAGTTGGATTCCACAATCGTCTTATTACAGGAAGCGTTCAGTTCCGACTACGTCAACCAATTGTCTGCCAAAGCGGACATACTCGTGGAAGCCGGCCGCAGCCAGGAAGCGCTGCCCATCTATGAAAAGGTACTGCAAATGAAAGACTCACTGGTCACCGAGCTTTCCGACAAACAAATGAAACTGATACAAAGCAACTATCACATCAATAAAATAGCCCTCGAAGAGGAACAATTGAAAAACAAAATACAACTTATTGTACTTATCGTTATCGGCACGACATTAATCGTATTGGTATTTTTCATGTTACGCATCTTCCGGGTACGTAAAGCCCTGAAAATAGCAGAAAGCGAAACCCGCAAAGCTACCCGGATAGCCGAAAAAGCCAATGAGACTAAGAATCATTTCCTTGCCAACATGAGCTATAATATTCGCATTCCACTGAACGGAGTCGTAGGATTTTCCCAACTGATAGCATCAGAACCGAATATGGACGAGGACACAAGAAAAGAATTCTCTGCCATCATCCAGAAAAATACCGAAGAATTGATGCAACTGGTTAATGACGTACTGGACTTGTCGCGTCTGGAAGCCAACATGATGAAGTTCCAAATACAGGAATATGATGCTGTGGCACTCTGTAATGACGCTATCTATATGGCCCGCATGCGCAATGAGGAAACCATAGAAATATATTTCGATACCCATATCGAGACGCAACCCATCACAACCGATACCGGAAGGCTCATTCAAGCATTGGTCAGCACTCTGACTTATCCGCAGAAAAACACGACACACAGAGAAATCACTTTCACTCTGACCCGTGACGATTCCGGCAAACAGATATGTTTCCGCATCAGCAACAGCCCACTGGCCGATCCGGAATTCAATTCCCAGGAAGTAAGCATACGTCATGATATCAATCGCCTTTTGTTGCAGCATTTCGGAGGCAGCTACAACATAACGGCCGATGAACAGGAACGACCTGTCATTAATTTTACTTATCCTCTCGATATTATATCCGAATAAAAGAGCTATCTTTGCAAATTGCAAACCTAAACGCCGATTTATGTATACCAACAAACAGATTTGGAGTGTCAGCTACCCGATACTCCTCAGTTTATTAGCACAAAATGTCATTAATGTCACTGATACGGCCTTTCTCGGAAGAGTCGGAGAAGTAGCCCTCGGAGGCTCTGCAATGGGCGGGCTTTTCTATATATGCGTCTTCACGATCGCTTTCGGATTTAGTACCGGTTCACAAATCGTCATTGCCCGCCGCAATGGAGAAGGACGCTATGCGGACGTGGGTCCCGTAATGATGCAGGGCGTTATGTTCCTGTTGGTCATGGCCCTGTTACTGTTTGGCTTCACCAAAGCTTTCGGAAGCAACATCATGCGCATGCTGGTATCCTCCGAATCGATATTCGATGCCACGATGGAGTTTCTGGACTGGCGCACCTACGGTTTCTTCTTCTCATTTGTCAATGTAATGTTCCGCGCATTATACATCGGCATTACCCGTACCAAAGTGCTAACGATTAATGCCATTGTCATGGCCATTGTCAACGTGATTCTGGATTACGCCATGATATTCGGACACTTCGGATTTCCGGAAATGGGCATCAAGGGAGCCGCTATCGCTTCTGTGATAGCCGAAGCCAGTTCCATCCTGTTTTTCCTTATTTACACGTACATTACTGTCGATCTGAAAAAATACGGCTTGAACCGGTTCCGTTCCTTCGATCCCCAGTTGCTGATGCGCATACTCAGCATCTCATGCTTCACCATGTTACAGTACTTCCTGTCAATGGCTACGTGGTTCGTATTCTTCATTGCCGTAGAGAGGTTAGGACAACGCGAACTTGCCATTGCCAATATCGTACGTAGCATCTATATCGTGATGCTGATTCCGGTCAATGCACTGGCCACGACAACCAACAGTCTGGTAAGTAATGCAATCGGTGCAGGCGGCATACAACACGTCATGCCGCTCATCAATAAGATAGCCCGTTTTTCATTCTTCATTATGCTGGCACTGGTCATTGTCACCGCAATATTTCCGCAGGCGATGCTTTCGATCTATACCAACGAAGCCGCACTGATAACGGAGTCTGTCCCTTCAGTGTACGTCATCTGCTGTGCCATGCTGATCGCTTCGGTTGCCAATGTCGTATTCAACGGAATATCGGGAACAGGCAATACACAAGCCGCCCTCCTGCTGGAAACCATTACGATCCTCATCTACGGTTCGTATATAATCTTTATCGGAATGTGGCTGAAAGCGCCTATCGAATGGTGTTTTACCATTGAGATAGTGTATTATACATTATTGTTCATAACAAGCTATATTTATCTCAAAAAAGCAAAATGGCAGAATAAAAAGATATAAATACAAGAGATTTTAGTACATTTGCACCCTAATTCGTAATTAATATAACCATGTTCGATAATTTAAGCGAGAGACTGGAGAGGTCGTTTAAGATTTTGAAAGGTGAAGGTAAGATCACCGAAATCAATGTAGCAGAAACACTGAAAGACGTACGCAAAGCCTTGTTGGACGCCGACGTTAACTATAAAGTGGCAAAAACCTTTACTGACACGGTAAAAGAAAAGGCATTAGGACAGAACGTTCTTACCGCCGTAAAACCGAGTCAGTTGATGGTGAAAATCGTTCACGACGAACTGACCCAATTGATGGGTGGAGAAACCGTTGAAATCGACACCAAAGGCCAGCCTGCCATTATCCTGATGTCCGGTCTGCAGGGTTCGGGTAAAACTACTTTCTCCGGGAAACTGGCCCGGATGCTTAAAACAAAGAAAAACCGTAAACCATTACTCGTAGCCTGTGACGTATATCGTCCCGCTGCCATCGAACAGCTCCGCGTACTGGCCGAACAGATCGATGTTCCGATGTATTCCGAACCGGATAGCAAGAATCCTGTGGAGATTGCCCAGAACGCTATCAAAGAGGCCAGGGCCAAAGGTTATGATCTTGTCATCGTCGATACAGCCGGACGTCTGGCCGTAGACGAAGAAATGATGAAGGAGATTGCAGCGATCAAAGAAGCCATCCAGCCGAATGAAATTCTCTTTGTAGTCGACTCCATGACCGGACAGGATGCTGTAAATACAGCCAAAGAGTTCAACGACCGTCTCGACTTCAACGGTGTAGTGCTGACTAAACTCGACGGTGATACCCGTGGCGGTGCAGCCCTTTCTATCCGTTCGGTTGTAAATAAACCTATCAAATTCGTAGGAACAGGTGAAAAGTTAGATGCTATCGACCAGTTCCATCCGGCACGTATGGCAGACCGTATCCTCGGTATGGGTGACATCGTTTCGCTGGTAGAACGCGCCCAGGAACAATACGATGAAGAAGAAGCCAAACGTTTACAGAAAAAGATTGCCAAGAATCAGTTTGACTTCAACGACTTCCTCAGCCAGATTGCACAGATCAAGAAGATGGGTAACCTTAAGGAACTCGCATCCATGATTCCGGGTGTAGGCAAAGCCATCAAAGACATCGATATCGACGATAACGCATTCAAAAGCATTGAAGCCATCATCTACTCCATGACGCCGGAAGAACGTTCCAACCCCGAAATACTTAATGGCTCACGCCGCACACGTATTGCCAAAGGTAGCGGAACGACTATTCAGGAAGTAAATCGCCTGCTGAAACAATTCGACCAGACCCGTAAGATGATGAAGATGGTAACAGGCAGCAAGATGGGTAAGATGATGCCTAAAATGAAACGCTGATAATTTCCGGCTAAAAGCTTGATTATTGTATTCTGATTTCGTATCTTTACAGACGTAATCATAAAGTATATTCAGTTAAAACACCTATAAAAGGAGAGAGCTTCGGCTTTCTCCTTTTCTTTTTTAAATCACTTGCCAAAGACTCCGGGATGGGTGCTTACGGCACTTCCGAACAATACTTATACAAAATAACAAGGCATGTCACGGTACATAACAAGTAATGTCACGATGTGTAACAAGTAATGTCACGATGCATTTCATTATTAGTTGCGATACAAATGTAACCGGATTACAATGCGGCACACATTTTCTTGCGAAGCGCCGGCTATTTTGTTAAGAATACGTAAATCAGCTCTTGACAAAAACAAGCTCCTTTCTTTCTTTTCCTTTGACTTGGAGAGTTCGGCAAATTATTCTACTTTTGCCCATCACCAAAATACTATTGAACATGACCCTTATAGATGGAAAAGCCATTTCCGAACAAGTAAAGCAAGAAATTGCCGATGAAGTGGCAGAAATTGTGGCTAATGGAGGTAAACGTCCCCACTTGGCCGCTATCCTTGTAGGACACGACGGAGGTAGCGAAACATATGTAGCTGCAAAAGTAAAAGCCTGTGAAGTATGCGGTTTCAAATCGTCCCTTATCCGTTATGAAAGCGATGTGACCGAAGACGAACTGCTGGCCAAAGTACGCGAACTTAACGAAGATACCGACGTGGACGGCTTCATCGTACAGCTCCCGTTGCCCAAGCACATCTCCGAACAGAAAGTAATCGAAACCATCGACTATCGCAAAGACGTAGACGGTTTCCATCCCATTAACGTAGGACGCATGTCTATCGGACTGCCCTGTTACGTATCTGCCACTCCGAACGGCATACTCGAACTGCTGAAGCGTTATAAAATCGAAACATCGGGTAAAAAGTGCGTAGTATTGGGACGCAGTAACATTGTCGGTAAACCGATGGCTGCCCTCATGATGCAGAAAGCCTACCCGGGAGACGCAACAGTCACCGTTTGCCATAGCCGCTCACGTGACCTGGTAAAAGAATGTCAGGAAGCCGATATCATTATCGCCGCCTTAGGACAGCCTAATTTCGTGAAAGCCGATATGATGAAAGAAGGTGCGGTTATTATCGATGTAGGTACCACCCGCGTACCCGATGCCAGCAAAAAATCCGGTTTCAAACTGACGGGCGACGTAAAGTTTGATGAGGTTGCTCCCAAGTGTTCATACATCACCCCCGTGCCGGGAGGTGTAGGCCCTATGACCATTGTTTCGTTGATGAAGAACACGCTGTTGGCCGGTAAAAAAGCCATTTATAAATGAGATATTTCTCATTCATAATTCTCTTACTTCTCTCCTTTTCCTGCACATCTGTGTCGCAGGAAAAGGGAGATACAGTCAAGGTTGTTTCAGATACGATCATATCCAATGCGAATGACAGCCTTCTTCCCCACCGCATCACACTCCTTTTTGCCGGTGACCTGATGCAACACCAAGGACAAATCAATGCCGCCCGTACTCCTGCCGGATACGATTACTCCGATTGTTTCAAATTCGTCAAAGAAGAAATCAGCCGGGCGGATATTGCCGTCGCCAATCTGGAAGTAACCCTCGGCGGAAAACCATATCGTGGCTATCCTGCTTTCAGTGCACCGGACGAATATCTTTCCGCCATCCGTGAAGCGGGTTTCAACGTATTGATAACAGCCAACAACCATTGCCTGGATCGGGGTAAAAAAGGTCTGGAACGAACCATTCTCATGCTCGACTCCCTCCGCATCCCATATGCAGGTACATACACCAATGCTGAAACACGCGAACAGCGATATCCGCTCATGATAGAAAAGAACGGTTTCCGCATCGTACTTCTCAACTATACGTATGGTACAAACGGTCTCAAAGCAACTTCTCCCAACATTGTGAATTACATTGACAAAGAAACGATGGCACTGGACATCCGGAAAGCGAAAGCACTCCAACCCGATGTTCTCATTGCCTGTATACATTGGGGTGAAGAATACCAATCGCTCCCTAACCGGGAACAGACCTCTCTCGCAGACTGGTTATTGCAGCAAGGTGTAACTCATATCATCGGTTCTCATCCCCATGTAGTACAGCCAATGGAACTTCGCACGGACAGCACGGTAGGTAGCCAACATGCGGTAGTCTATTCTTTAGGAAATTTCATTTCCAATATGTCTGCCCGCCGGACAGACGGAGGAATTTTGTTTAAATTAGAACTTGAAAAGGACAGCATTACCCGCGTCACCAATTGCGAATACGGTTTAGTATGGACTTCTCGGCCGGTATTATCGCGAAAGAAGAATTACATATTATATCCGATCAATTATCCGACAGACTCACTATCCGTTATAGAACGTAACCACTTGAAAATCTTTACTAAGGATACCCGCTCCCTATTCAACAAACATAATAAGGGAATAAAAGAGTACATTTTTTATTAAAAAAAGTCCTTCTAATATTTGCAGATTAAAAGATTATATCTATCTTTGCACCGCGTTAGAGAAACGCAAACATGGTGGATGTAGTTCAGTTGGTTAGAGCGTCAGATTGTGGTTCTGAATGTCGCCGGTTCGAGTCCGGTCTTCCACCCAAAGAGAATCCTTGATAATCATGATTATTGAGGATTTCTTCGTTTAAAGAGGTTCGTTTTCAAGTGCCACATTGGGGATCAAGGAGACCCCAAATAGTCGGACACATCATATTCAAATCCCTGCACAGCATATTAATGATACACCAAAATAACCATTTTCTTCATTAATCCTCAAATTATATCTGCCGGCATATAAAAAATCCAACCGCCGTTTTACTGTACTGAGTCCGATGCCGGTAGAAGAATCTTTATTCATACGTTTCAACGGATCATAAAGATTCGATGCCGTAAACAGTATCTCCGAACTTTGAATTTGAAAGTGAAAACAAATAGCCTCTTTTGCCTTCTTGTCCGTACAATGCTTGAATGCATTTTCTATAAAAGGAATAAACAACATAGGAGCGATACATATATCACCGGCTTCACCCTCCAATACATAAGATACTAATTCCGGATTATCATATTGCAATCGTTGCAAAGCAAGGTAGTTTTTAATATAATCCAGTTCTTGCCTGAAATATACTTCGGGAACATTCGTCTCATAAATCATATAACGCATCATATCAGACATCTGTACCAAAGATTTGGAAGCTTTCTCCGGATCTGAACGTATCAAGCTATCGATATTATTTAAGGCATTAAATAAAAAGTGCGGATTTAACTGATTCTTTAGAAGTTTAAGTTCACTTTGAAGATTCTGTTTTTCTAATTCTTTTTGTCTCCGTACTTTACGAAACCAATCATAAGACATATACAATAAAACCCCTAAAGCAAGCGAACGCAAATTAGAACTCCAGAATACCAATCCCCAATTCTTACTTAGCAGATAGGTATAAAGAATAATGGCTCCAATATAAAGAATGAATCCCCAACATCCCCATTTCTTATTTTTAGTATACAAATGAGAAAAGAGATAAGAACAAAACAACGAAAGAATAGTGAGGACAGGAATAGCCATCCCTCAAGTAGCCATGACGCCTATAGGAAAAGATCTGGCACTCACGACAGATCTCCAGGAAAGCATTCCGGCAAAAAGAAGATAAAGACCAATAGGAACAATAAATCCTACATTCCGAGTTTTAAATTGCATTTTCTGCTTTTCCATAAATCTTTTATTTTAGTGAAACATATCACAAAAGTCCGCCAATTCTCTCTATAACAGAAATAAATTGAACGAACGACCGGAATGCATTCACAAAATTAATAAAAGAATCACTATCTTTACGGGCAACTAAGAATTATTGAATCATGAATACACGCATCACCCCCAATCACATCACAGAATTAAAGCCTAATGAGATATTCGTATTCGGCAGCAACCTGCAAGGCTATCATGGTGGAGGTGCCGCCCGTCTGGCTATGAACCAATGGGGAGCCGTCTGGGGGCAAGGCACAGGTCTTCAAGGACAGACGTATGCCATCCCTACCATGCAAGGTGGCATCGGAACGATTCGCCCCTACATAGACCAATTCATAAAATTTGCTCAAAACGATCCGGAAAGAACATTCCTCGTCACTGAGATAGGATGTGGAATAGCAGGATTCCGTCCTGCCGATATTGCACCATTGTTCAAAAACGCAATAAACATACCCAATATCTGGTTGCCACAAAGATTCTGGGAGATATTACAGAAAGAAGAAGTGCAAGATTTAATATAACTCTAACCCGAACTCGTCTTTCAACTGTAACAATGCCTCGTTTTTCTTTGCCATCATCTGGAATTTCTCTACCCTGCTGAAGGCACGTACGTTCTCGGCAGGTGCACTGACACGGACCGTCATCTTCACCTTCCTGTTCTTCAAACGACTGCGAAGATAGTTTTGTACATTAGGAATCATAGAAGTAAAGTCCTTTGCCACAATCTCATTATCCACTACTACCTCAAAAGTTATATCATCATTAAGTAGCGTCAGACGAATATTCTGCATACGCATCGCAAGCGCTTTATGCTCGATAGGAAGCTGGCCGGCATACTCCTGCCAATAGTAATTCAAATCTTTTTCATTGAAGATATAATCTTCTTCGGGCTGAGACTGAACCTGAGACGATGCTTGAGGCGTAGTCGTCCTCTGCGAAACAGCTTCTTTCTGAGGATGCTTAATAGAAACCCCCAAACCGGCCTTATTCATTACCGGAATTTTCTTCTCTTCCTTCACCGGCACCTTCAATCCGGAAGCAGGTATATCTGCTGATGATGGAATAACCGGAGAAGTCCCAGCCACAGGAACAGATTGGACAGACGCCGGTTGTTGCAGTTGCTGCTGTTGTTGCTGAACCGGAGTAACGACAGCAGAAACCGGTTGAGTTTGCGATGTAGCAGGAACAGTCTGTGACTGCTGAGCAGCAACAGATTGCGTAAATATGGGTTTTATAGCTTGCTTAGGGCGGCGCCCATCACCCACGTCATCCCCCTCGGTGGTAAGCTGGGCAACCTGTATCAAGGCCAGTTCCACCAGCAAACGCTTATTTTTGCTGGCACGGTAATTCATATCACAATCATTACAGAGCTTCATAGCCCGATACAGAAAAGGCAACGGGCACTTCTGTGCCTGTTCCTGATAACGCTGCCGGATGCTGGCTCCTACTTCAAGCAATGCCAAAGTAGCAGCATCTTTACTGACAAGCAAATCACGGAAATGAGAAGAAAGTCCCGTAATGAAATGACTACCGTCAAAACCTTTGTTCAGCACATCATTGAACAACAACAGGGCGTCACTCACCTTATTCTCAAGAAAGCAGTCCGTCAACCGGAAATAATATTCATAATCCAGCACATTGAGATTCTCAATCACACTCTTATACGTAATGTGTCCACCGGTAAAGCTTACCACTTGATCGAAGATGGAAAGTGCATCACGCATACCGCCATCCGCCTTCAACGCAATGACATTCAGCGCTTCGGGTTCTGCTGTGATATTCTCTTTAGAAGCCACATAAGCCAGATGCTGCACCGTGTCTTCCACACTGATACGGTTAAAATCATAAATCTGGCAACGCGACAAAATAGTAGGAAGAATCTTATGCTTCTCCGTCGTCGCCAAAATAAAGATAGCATGACGGGGAGGTTCCTCCAATGTTTTCAAAAAAGCATTGAAAGCAGAGGCCGACAACATATGTACCTCATCAATAATATATACCTTATACTTACCGATCTGTGGCGGAATCCGCACTTGCTCTACCAATTGGCGGATATCATCTACCGAATTATTGGACGCGGCATCCAATTCATGAATGTTATAGGAACGCTGTTCATTGAAAGCCACACAAGACTCACATGCATTACAAGCCTCTCCATCCTCAGTAGGAGTCATACAGTTGATAGTCTTGGCAAAGATACGTGCACACGTGGTTTTTCCTACTCCACGAGGCCCGCAAAACAGATAGGCATGCGCCAGTTTTTGCGTGGCAATGGCATTCTTCAGTGTCGTAGTCAATGCCCGTTGGCCCACCACCGACTCAAAGGTAGACGGACGATATTTACGGGCAGATACAATATAGTTTTCCATACGTCGGGATCTCTCTGTTTTTTGAGTTTCTGCAAATGTACGCAAAAAAAGTAATAAGTAATAAGTGATGAGTGAGAAGTTTTAGCCGGGAAGTGGCAAGTTTTAAGTTATAAGTTTTATCTTTGCATACGGAATTAAAGGAGAAATTATGAGCAATTTACTAACAATCTGGGAGTTTATCGGTAAACACAAATACCTCATCACTGTGTTGGCTTTTGCAGCCATCATCGGTTTTCTGGACGAAAACAGTGCCATCCGGCGTATCGGATATACACGTGAAATCAGTCGGTTGCAAAGCGAAATCGAAAAATACCGTGCCGACTACGAAGAAAACACAAAGAAACTCAACGAGCTAAGCAGTAATCCTGACGCCATCGAGCAAATAGCACGTGAAAAGTATCTGATGAAGAAACCCAATGAAGATATTTACGTATTTGAAAATAAATAAATAAATGAAACAACTCGTACCCGCACTTTTTGCCGTAGGCGCTCTTATGGCTCTTGTAGGAGCAGCAGTATTCATCACCGGATGGATTTATGCACCTTATATATATACCATCGGAGCTGGCTTTGTAGCTCTTGCCCAAATCAATACTCCGGTAAAGGGGAAAAGCAAAACATTGAAACGCTTGCGCATCCAGCAAATATTCGGCGCCGTCGCATTAGTGCTGACCGGAGCTTTCATGTTCTCTACCCGGGGAAATGAATGGATCGCCTGTCTTACCATCGCTGCCATTCTGGAACTTTACACGGCTTTTCGCATTCCACAAGAAGAAGCCAAGCTATAATAAAAGTTTTCTCGTCATTTTTTTATTTACCTGGGAGCCTGCTTAAATTTTACTCAGTATTATTTTGAGAGGAAAATTCAAACAGACCCTTCTATGTTCGATATAAAAATTTACCCCGGTTTCCCCTCTTTCCAAGATCTCATTACTACCACAAGGAAATCCTCTAATCATAAATATCAGGTATTTCTGTAAACACCTCAAAATCTCAGTATTGGCAGATAAAAAAGTCCTGTTGATTGATTTTAATTGTTATTTAATATAAAAATACTCAATTTCGATTAAAACTTAGAGCCGGTTTAAATTTTGCTCAGCATTCTTTTAAGAATCATTATTTAAGGATATTTTTCTGTTTTCAGAGGAGGATAACGGGCTATCTGACGAGTGAAAACAAGAAAACAGGCCGAAAATAAACTCAAAAACTGATAAAACTTTTAGAGGAAAATTTAGACAAGTTCTTAATACGCTAAAAAATATGAATCGAATCAGAGTATTACCATCAATCATTCTCGGATGGCTATTTATGATAAATGTATATCATATACAAGCACAAGAGAATTTAATCATCAATCTGAATGATGGCACGGAACAGACTTTCCGTCTATCCGAGATCAGGAAACTGGCTTTTCAGAATGGCTCACTATGGCTGAACCGGCTGAGCGGAGAGGAAAGCTCCTTTCACTATTCAGAAGTACGGACAATTACTTTCAGTAACGAAACCACAGGCATCAGTAATTCTCTTACCGGAGAACAGAATGTTTACATCTTTGTAGATCCATCCACAAAAAATGTACAGATCAGAAACATAGCAAAAGGTACTACCGCAGTTGTTTACGGGCTGGATGGAATGAAAATTTTTCAAGATCAAGTCAGCGAAACCGGCTATTTGGATACAGACCGTTTGATTCCCGGAATTTATCTGCTGAAAATAGACCACCATGTATTCAAATTCAGACGACCATGAAACGGATTATTTTATTATCAGGAATTTGTGCGTTGTGTATACAAAGTATACTGGCGCAAGAAAAGATGTTTGTACATCGCTCAGACAAAATAACCCAAGGAGTTCTCCTGTCAGTTCTCGACAGTATGACATTTGTAAATGAAGCCGTACTTTTACACTTGCACGATCAAGATGCCCCTACGTATTCCATGACCGAAATAGATAGTCTGAGTTTCGGAGACAATTCTCTGCAAATAAAAATCCTCTATTCCGATACCGGAATAGAGATTGTTAATCCATTGGCTTTCGAAGGTGTTTCAATTTCCGTAGATGACGGAAATGTTATCATAACATCCACCATCTCCGAGGAAGTAGAATACATACTTACCGGAACTATTTCCAATGGAATGTTTAAGATTTATAGCGATAAAAAATTTATATTGACACTGAACGGAGTAAATATAACGAATGCAGACGGCCCGGCCATCAATATCCAATCGGGTAAAAAGGTCACAGTCAATTTGACGGAAGGTACGATAAACACATTAACAGACGGAAAGAAGTATGCCGACTCCGGTTCAGAAGACATGAAAGGATGCTTCTTCAGTGAGGGTTAACTGATTTTCAATGGAGAAGGTGCTCTATATGTACAGGGTAATAAAAAGCATGGCATTTGCAGTGATGATTATTTATTAGTAAATTCCGGAAACATAACAATTACCGGAGCCGCTTCCGATGGGATTCATGCCAACGATTACATCCGTATCGACGGAGGTTCGGTAACAGTAACCTCCGATAGTGACGGACTCGACGGAGACGAAGGATACATTGAAATCAACGGAGGAAAAGTTCAAATAACTTCTACTTCCGACGATGTAAAAGGCATTAAATGCGACGGCACTTTCACCATGAACGGAGGTGAAATTCATATGTCGGTATCCGGTAACCAATCCAAAGGGATCAAAACCAAAAACGATCTCCGGATTAATGACGGAACAATACATATCCAGACTACCGGTTCGGTAGCAGTTGTTGATAACGATCCTTCCTATTGCACAGGTATCAAATGTGACCAAACGGTTTATATAGCAGGAGGCAACATCATTATCACAAGTACCGGAACAGCAGGAAAAGGAATATCGACAGACGGTGACCTGGTTATTTCAGGCGGCGATGTCCAAATCACAACCTCCGGTAACGGAGGAACGTATACGAATACCAACAGTATACTCGATTCTTATTCGGCCACTTGTATGAAAAGCAACGGTAACATACATATCACAAACGGCACAGTTACAATGAAGAGTACAGGTAGTGCAGGTAAGGGAATTTCGGCCGACGGTGAAATTGTTTTCGGTGCAGTAAATGCCGAAGGCCCCGTTGTTGACGCCACTACAACCGGAGCTAAATTCCTGGTTTCCGGACATGGAGAAAACGCAGATTATGCCAACCCGAAAGCAATAAAATGTATCGGAGACCTTACATCCCATTCGGGCACATTTACAATCCGCTGTACACAAGACGGAGGAGAAGGCATGGAAAGTAAAGATGTCCTAACCATTAATGGTGGAATTTACGACATAGAAACTTATGACGACGCTATTAATGCAGCCAATCAAGTAGTGATAAACGGCGGATATATCTATTGTTATTCATCCGGCAATGACGGTATCGACTCTAATGGCACTCTGACCGTAACCGGTGGTATTGTGATCGCATCCGGCACAAACAGTCCGGAAGAGGGATTCGATTGTGACAGGAATACATTCTCTATCACAGGAGGAGTGCTAATAGGTACGGGTGGCTCGAGTAGCACTCCTACTTCATCGGCTTGTAGTCAACGTTCCGTGTTATATAGTGCATCATCAGCAACATCCGGCAATCTGATCAACATACAAGATGCAAACGGTACGAATGTGTTTACGTATAAATTGCCGCGTTCTTATCAGACAATGACTCTATTATTCAGCAGTGCCGACCTGAAAGCCAATACCAATTACACGATCTATACAGGAGGCAGCATCTCCGGTGGAGAAGATTTCCATGGCTACTACACAGGAGCCGTGTACACTCCCGGAACGAAAACAACCACTTTCACCACCAGCTCAATGGTAACGACAATTGGTAGCAGTGGCGGCGGCAGGCTCGGACATTAATTCCGAATCCGCGAATATAAAAAAAGGGGCATAAATGCAGTTGATGCATTTATGCCCCTTTTTCTATAAATATCTTAAAATTATTTCTTAGCAGCAGAAGTATATCTTGCATTCAAGCCATCGATAATCTCTTGTGTGATATTGAATGAACTATCGGCATAAAGCAAGTTATCAAAACCGGTATTACTAAGAATCAAATTGTAACCTTTCGTCTTGTTATACTCTTTCAGAAAAACATTGATAGAGTCACGCAACTGCAAACTGTTCTTCTGTGTTTCGGCAGCCAACTCATTAGTCAATTTATTCTGTAATGCCTGCAAATCCTGTTGCATCTTCATCAAACGGTTATATTCCTGCTGAGCTCTCTCCGGAGAAATAAACGCATTGTTTTCGTATTTCTTCTGGAATTCTTTCTGATCCTTGTCAAGAGTAGCAGCCTTCTGATTCAGTGTCAAACGAATATTCTCTTCTTTCTTCATCATAGCCTCATTCAGATCAATGCAGAAGTTGTATTTGGAAAGCAGCGTATCCACTTCCACATAAGCGATCTTTAAATCACCGGATACAGTATTAGCTGTTGCTTCTCCGGCAGATGTCGTAGTTTTTGTATCAGCTTTACCAGCGCATTGTGAAAACAAAACGATAAGCGCAAGAGCAGCCAAACCGTTAATGAGGCAATTTATTCTCTTCATAACTTGTAAAAATATAGTTTTTAATTAATTAGTTCATACTATCATTCAAAGCCTTTTCAAGGGCATCAATAGAAAAGCGGGATTTCTTCTGTGCTTCACGGTCCTGAGACTGTGCACAACTAATCCCCCTATCTCTTAAAGCTTTATTGCCGCTCACATGTCCGTTAGGAAATTTTCCACCTTTCACAAAAAAGACCTTGATACCTAATAATAAGATACAAATAGTAACTATTAACAAAGTAAACAGTATTGTATTGAGCATTTCTATTAATTTTGTGGGTGCAAATATAGACTTTTGTATGGACTCAACCGCCTTTTTTATTATAAAAAAAGAGAAACGGGTTCAGAAAGTAGATTTATTTTAACCATCTTTAGCAATAAGGGGTTATATTTCAAACATTCACTCAAATAAAAAGAAAAAAGAATGGAAAAACAAGAACTTAAGCCGGCAGGTGTATTCAAGTATTTTGCAGAAATATGCCAAGTACCGCGCCCTTCAAAGAAGGAAGAAAAAATTATCGCATACTTAAAAGCGTTCGGAGAAAAACATAATCTGGAGACCAAAGTTGATGAAGCCGGAAACGTTTTGATCAAGAAACCGGCCACGCCGGGAAAGGAGAATCTGCAAACTGTCATTTTGCAATCACACGTGGATATGGTCTGCGAAAAGAATAATGACGTGGAACACGATTTTCTTGTCGATCCTATCGAAACAGAAATTGATGGTGAATGGATGAAAGCCAAAGGCACGACACTCGGAGCCGATAACGGAATCGGAGTAGCCACAGAACTCGCTATTCTGGCAGATGATACCATCGAGCACGGTCCGTTGGAATGCCTGTTCACAGTAGACGAAGAGACGGGGTTGACCGGTGCATTTGCCTTGAAAGAAGGTTTCATGAACGGTGATATCCTGTTGAATCTCGATTCGGAAGATGAAGGGGAACTTTTCATCGGTTGCGCAGGAGGAATAGACTCCGTAGCCCAATTTACTTATAAGGAGGCAGATGTTCCAGCCGGTTACTTTTTCTTTAAAGTAGAGGTAAAAGGTCTGAAAGGCGGACATTCCGGTGGTGATATCCATCTGGGTCGCGGTAATGCCAACAAGATACTGAACCGTTTTCTCAGTAAAATGATAGCCAAATACGACCTGTACTTATGTGAAATTAATGGCGGTAACCTTCGCAACGCTATCCCTCGTGAAGCATACGCTGTCTGTGCCGTCCCCGAAGATGCCAAACATGATGTACGTGCCGACCTGAACATCTTTACTGCCGAAATAGAAAATGAGCTCGCAGTAACAGAACCGGATTTAAAACTTGTATTAGAATCGGAAACACCCCGTACCAAAGCTATTGACCAAGATACCACCGCCCGTCTGTTGAAAGCACTCTATGCTGTACCCCACGGAGTATATGCCATGAGTCAGGATATCCCCGGACTGGTAGAAACCTCCACCAACTTAGCATCCGTTAAGATGAAACCGGAAAATATAATCCGTATCGAAACCAGCCAGCGCAGTTCTATCCTCTCCGCCCGCGATGATATGGCGAATACCGTTCGTGCGGCTTTCCAGTTGGCAGGTGCAACTGTAACTTTCGGTGACGGTTATCCAGGTTGGAAACCGAATCCGCACTCAGCCATTCTGGAAGTGGCAGCCGCTTCCTACAAACGTTTGTTCGGTGTAGACGCTCAGGTAAAAGCAATTCACGCCGGTCTGGAATGCGGACTTTTCCTCGATAAATATCCTTCCTTAGATATGATTTCTTTCGGTCCTACACTGACGGGAGTTCACTCACCGGACGAACGTATGCACATTCCTTCGGTAGACAAATTCTGGCGTCACCTGTTGGATGTATTGGCAAATATCCCGGAAAAGAAATAATAAACAAGGTCATTCCTCGTTTATATTAGGCACGGATTCTCTAATCCGTGCCTGATTTATATAACAGCAAGATATGAAAAGAAACCCGGTATACGTTCTCTTATTTTTATTGGCAAGTTTGATATTGTTCCCGGCCTGTGATGACGAGAACTTCTCCGTCGATCCCTCTCTTGCACTCTCTTTTTCCCAAGACACGCTAAGAATGGACACCATATTAGCCGGTATCGGCACTTCCACCCATATCCTGAAAGTATATAACCGCAACAAAGAATCATTAATCATTTCATCGATCGTATTGGCAGATGCCGCCAATTCCGGATTCCGCATCAATGTGGACGGCATGAAGGGCAATTCCTTTTATGATGTGGAGATACGGAGCAAAGACAGCTTATATGTCTTTATTGAAGCAACTTTAGCTCCACAAGACAGTGACGAACCTGTCTTCCGGAAAGATTCCATCGTATTCATCACCAATACCAACCGACAGAACGTTAAGTTGCTGGCATATGGACAAGATTTTGTCTCTTTGCGCCAAAAGGAAATCACACAAGATACCCTTATCAGTTCCGCACGTCCTATCGTCATCTATGACAGTCTGAGTGTAAAGGAAGGTGCCCGCTTAACCATTGGCGCCGGAACCCGGTTCTATTTTCACGGCAAATCGAGCATCCAAGTACATGGACAACTCGTAGCAGAAGGCACACTGGAAGCTCCCGTTGTTTTCCGAGGCGACCGTACTGACAAGATGTTCTCCAACCTCCCCTATGACCGCTTGCCCGGACAATGGGACGGTATCCGTTTCCATACTTCAAGCTATGATAATTCTCTGAACTTTGTCGATATACACGGAGGAATATATGGTATCCGTTGCGACTCATCGGCTATCGACCAAAAGAAGCTGACCCTTACCAATTCCGTTATCCGGCAAGTCTCGGGAAACGGACTGGAAATGACCTCTTGCCAAGCCAGCATTGGTAACTGTGAAATCAGTAATGCCGGAAAAAATTGTGTAAGCCTGCTTGGGGGAAATTATAAATTCGTGCACTGTACGCTGGCCAATTATTATAGTTGGGATATAAAACAAGGAGTAGCCCTTGCCTTAAAAAACGAATCAGGAGAAATAGCCTATCCTATTATCAATGCGGCTTTTCACAATTGTATCATAGCCGGCTCTTCTAATGACGAAATCAACGGTTCACGCTCAGATGACTCTTCCATAGCTTTCGACTATCTTTTTTCTCACTGTCTCATCAATTCCGTAGAAGAAAAAAATGACAAGATAATCAATGTGACATGGAAAAAGGACGATAACTTTTTGCTAACAGATAAACGGGGAGAACAATTGTTCGATTTCCAGTTAACTCCAAAATCGGCTGCCATTAATATCGGACTGAGCGAAGATGCCCAAGACTTTCCTCTGGATCTGAAAGGAATGCCACGAACCATAGACGAAGCACCCGATGCCGGATGTTATGAATGGCAAGAAAAAGAAGAAGAAGAAAATGAATAGAGGAATAATTGTCTTATTATTCCTTTTCTTGTACATGCCCCGACTCACCGCTCAAGCCGATTCCCCCCCTTTCCGCGTAATGTGCTGGAATGTAGAAATTTTCAACGCATTTTTATAGCGTAACGACATTTTTTCATATCTTTGTGTAAACTTTTAAAACACAATGGATTATGAAAGATATAGTAGCTTATTTGCGTGTATCAACAGAAGCGCAAGATTTTGAGAGACAACGTGTCGACATAGATAATTGGTGCAGGATAAACGAGTGGAAACTAAACAATACATTCACGGATAAACTTTCTGGATTCGTCGAAGAACGTGAAGGATTATCGGAATTGAAAGAATATCTTATAACAAACAATATTAAGAATGTAATTGTATGGGAACTATCAAGATTAGGGAGAGATAAGTTTAACTTGATGACTCTGTTCAAATGGTTTGTTGATAACCAAATCAACATCTTTTTCTACACTCAAAACTTTTGGTTGTTGGATGTAAACGGCAATCTAAGTTCAAACGTTTCATTGCAAATTATGATATTAAGTAATTATGCGGAAACAGAAGCATTGATGATTAAAGAGCGAATGAAATCGGGAAAAGAACGTGCAAAGAAAGAAGGTAGATGGGTACATGGAGCAGTTGCAATCGGATATAAACTTTCAGACGATAAACGTGTATATATTGATGAAGAAAATGCAAAATATGTACGACAAGCATTTCAACTCTATGCAAATGGTGATACATCAATTAAACAATTAGCCGTTTACTGCATTAAGAACAATTTTCCATCATCATTCGGAAACTATCAATCATTAAGATTCATATTGAAAAATATGATATATACAGGACAACTGAATTATGTGAATATTCCTGCAATTATTGATATTGAACTTTATATGAAAGTACAATCAATAATGGAAGAAAAACATACCAACAAAAATAAAGAATACAATAACAATAAATTCCTGTTAGAAAAACTTGTCACGTGCCCGAAATGTGGTGCAAAATATGGTGGTGGTGGCGGACATAGATATAGTTGTGTAAATCGTGTTAGTTCAAGCGCAAAAGTTAAATGCAAATCATCGTCTTTTGATGTTAGAGTACTTGATGCAATTGTATGGTACATTACAAAACAAATTGCAGCAGCACAAGAATTATATGTGCAAAGCAATGAAGAACAAATTAAAGACTTTGAGCAGCAAAAAGAACTACTAAATAACAAATTAGAAACACTTGAAAAGAAGAAGAAAAAACAAAATACTAAATTTGATTTAGATGCAATTTCAATTGATGAATATAAAGTTATTATTAAGAATCTAAATTCACAAATTAATCTTATTAAAAATGAAATTGAATCATTAAACATCAAAATAAACCAATCTAATTTTGAAATGCAAAACAACAATAGAGCAACAAGAGTTGCTAATAACATGGATGCATTAAACAAATTACGTGATTTGGAAACAATGCTCAACCTTATGAAAATTATCTTTAAATCAATCCATGTATATAAATACCACAATAATTTCAACATCATTGAACTTGAAACAAGAATGAATTATATATATTGTTTTTACAATTCACATTCATCACGCAACAAAACATTTACAACAAATATTGCACTTAAACAATGTTGGGACGATGAAAATAAATTATTAAATGATAAAAACATAGATGCTGAATTTTACAGAGACGGAATACCAATTGAAATCATTAGCGATTACAAATATAAAGTCAAATCACAAGAAACAATTGATAAAAAGCGAGCACAGGCACGAGAAAGAGAGAGACGATACAGGGAGAACAGACGAGAAGAATATAACAAGCACGCAAGAGAACTACGACATAAACGAAATGAATTGAAGAAAGAAGCAGAAGAAAGAAGAAATAACATTTCAATAAGCAAGCCCAAAAGCAAGCCCGATTAATTTCGGGCTTTTTTTATGTTATATAATGAAATATTTTTATCTTTGTGGTGTGACGGGAGAAATCGTCACACGTTAGACGTTTAACAAAGTGGATAGATAAAACTGACAATTTTAAACTATTTGAACCACAGACTGTTAAGCGTCCGTGCTCATTGTATATACTTGATGTATGCGATAATGGGTGCGGACTTGCTTTCATTGTGGTTCGTGGTATTGTCAGTGCCTATCTATCCATGTCAGCATAGTTTCCGCACCTTCTTTTTTTTTCGGTTCGGTCTCTGCTGATAATACATCAAAGATATATGAATAGAAAAGCGGCACGACACATCGCACAATCAATTCAAAGATTGCCTTATTTAGAATGTCTAAATGAGTTGCAATCAATAGCGTTAATTTATGATTTTGACGTTGATTTTGATTATGTATATTTCAATGACATTGAAATTCCTATTGCTGCAATATTCGGATTTGAAATAAAAGACAATTTTCTATTCATCCTCACAAAGAAACAACAATTATATTATATCAATCTTACAACCAAATTATGTGATATGATTTTGTTGAATCAATCCATGTATGATATAATAATAACGAAATTGAAATTATTGTTTAATTCAAAATTATAGACTTATGAAGAAAATTAATTTATTTGCATTGCTTGCAATGTTGTTTAGTGTTACATTATTTGTCTCTTGTAGTAGTGATGATGATGAAACAAAAGATGATGATGAAATCATAGACGGTTTAGAAAAAATAACAGTCAATAATGAACAATGGTTTGTAGAAAATGATGAAGGATATTACTATGAATATGGTGATAATAAATTATCAGAGTTTTACACATATATCAAAGAAACTGCTGATTTTGGAGATTTGGGATACATGCTATCTTTAACCGCACCTGCAAAAAATGAATTAGTCAAAGGCTTTTCAGTTTCTGATTATTATTCAACTGTTGGATTTAGTAAACCTGTACAACTACGTGCTAAAACAATGTTGACTGGCAATTTTGAATATGCGTATGTTGATGGAACAGCAGTTATTGCAGAAGTAACAGCAGAATACGTTATTGTAGAATTTAACAATTTCAAAATATATAATTCAAATATTCAAGAAGAATCATACAACCACAAAAAGCAATATATTATTAGTGGTAAAATGAAATTCCAATTTCAATAATCCATTTTTATTCAACATTTTTTGTGTAAAAGAAACACGGCAAACACTGTTAAACATAACAAGGTAACAATTCAATATCATCTCAATTTGAAAAAAACGTCCTAAATTGTATTACACACAAACACAAAATTAGCCCTATCAATTTTTCCCACTGATAGGGCTTTATTTATTGCTTCTTTTGCTTCATTTCCCGATGCAATCTGTTGTGACATTCAGCACATAACGACATCAAATTGGAATAGTCATACGCTAATTCTAACAATTCAATTTCATTGGTAGCACGCATAAATGATTTACAATGATGGACGTGTTCGGCAGGCGTAATTCTGTTATCTTTTAGACATTCTTCGCATAATGGCTGTTGTTGCAATTTTACAATCCGTAGTTGTTTCCACTTTGAAGAATTATATATCTTTTGACGTGCTTTTCTCTTTTCGTCATTCGTGTATTTTCTTTGCTTTTTAGGCGGTTTGTTTAGAAAAGGCATAGTTGTATTGGTATTTAGCAGATAATTCAATAGGGAGTAAATATACGTCCTTTTGAATCTTGTTTATTTCTTCTTCATCATTTATATATGTTACTTCATTCATTTCAATCGTTTTAACTGGAATTGTTGATATATCAATTTTTGATAGATTCCAAATACAAATAACATTGCTAGCAGGATATATTGCAACATAGATTGGAAGATGTGATTTACAATCATTTTTCAAATGTTCATATTTCGTTTTTTCTAAATAACAATTATTGAAAGTATCTATCAATATATTTCTATTTTTTACTTCTGCATGGAATTGATATATATTGTTATTTGTTGTTGCAGTAATGGTTAAATCTGTATGTGCAGAAATTGGTAACGCTGTATATTTTACATCATTGAATAGTTGATTAAACAGTTCAATCACCATCTTTCTATCTACAATTTCTTGATAGTCTATTTTCTTCTGATTATTTCTTTTTCTCTTCATAGTACACAATAATTTTTATAATAATTATTCGTGATTGTGTTTTCTACAACAACTTTCGCAATATTATATTGTGTAATGGTAGAATGAAATTGAAATAGCAATATAGCTATTAGTAGTAAAATTAAGTCTCTCATTTCTCTT
>OGGZ01000555.1_pt1 | contig 40249 bp, 34 predicted proteins | sample 1571371 | NCBI WGS metagenome assembly OGGZ01 (sample SAMEA2582025, study PRJEB24529) | metagenome | biome: Human gut stool | place: China | collected 2011
TTTTCCCGCAGTATCTGTTGGATCGTCATATACATCACCGCTCTTATTATATCGGCGCGCCGATAATCAGTCAAGAGAAAACATCTCACTCCCCCTGACCAAACTGTTTGTTTGCATTTGCCCTCCCCAAAACTGTTGACTATCACGATACAGACAGCGGGACAAGCCTTCATGGCCTGTCCCGCTGCTTTCTCTGCCCGGATTGAGAGTGTTTTCCTTGTCTATGGCGGCTCAACCGTTGAGCTGCTGCCTATGCTCTACTCCTCGTCATCATCAGACCACGAGGAGATCATGTGAATATCGCCTGTGTCCATATCCATTGCCATGTGATCTCCCATGTGCATCATGAGATCCCCATCGGAGTCCATCGCCATGCTGTCAGAAATGCTCATGGCGAAGTCGCCGTCATCGTAATCAAAGAATCGATTGCACATTGCACCAACCCCCTCCGTTGAAATATTTGTTATAAACCTCATTCACCGCTTCCACATACACCGCAAAGGAAGGATGGTTATGATCCTGCCAAGACAGATACATGTTTTTCTTCTCAAGATACTTGTCCCGAACCTCCTGCCATAAGCCTTCTTTCTTTATTTCATCCGCCCTATCTTTCACTTGATGTGAGCGTGGCACTTCATTCCATGTGTACTGATTCCAAGGTTTGTTATGTATTAACCGCATATAGTTCCCGTTTGGGTTTTTCTTGATAATCGCAACATCAAAGCTGAATTCAACATTTGGAGTATCCTTAAAATGCAGCAGTGCAGTCAAGCAAGAAGTTGAATCTTGGGCATCCGAAAAGAACTTTCCGCCCACTGCTTTGTTAAGGGCATTTCTAATTGTATCTTTCAGCAATCGCGGGTCGCGATACTCGTTATCTGCCTTCATGACCAAAAGGTTGTAGTCCAAGTCATACGGGCCATCTCCATTTCTTGTGATCATATTCCTTGCGCCGCTTCCAACAAGCGAAAACTGTGCAGAAATCCCCTTCGTCCTCAGTAACTCGCAGGTTTTCTTAAGGGTCCTTGAACAATCCGAACAATAGCGCTTTGCTTCGGACTCGCAAACAAACTCATACGCCATGCATACTCTCCTTCTTGCCCATGCCACCCATTCAACATCGAGGTTAAATCATTACAGAATAGCATAGAAAGTTTGATTGTCAATAGCGACTTGATCCCATTTTGAATGTTTTCCGCATATTTCACCCTATGATCCCAATTTTGTTGCCGTTTTCGTAAATGTCCGTGCCATCTTTGCTGTGATTAGGTCCCTCGTACTCTACCCATCCGAAGCCCGCCACATAGACTTTGTCGCCGGGGTGCAGTTCTTTAGAAGGCTGTGGCGGAGTTGGCTCTGGTGCGGAATTCTTAGCGGGTGCCTGCCCCGTGGAAAGCTGGAGTTCGGAAGCTACGGGTGTTTCAATAGGCCCTGTCTTCGGTTCAGGTTGCTCTTCTTGGGGCGCTTCTTGTTGCGGGATTGTTCTTTTTTCCTTCTCTGCCAGTGTTACTGGTTCCTCAATTTCCGCAACGGTCGCTTCCTTGGCGCTCACAGCGGTTTCTGCGGCTGGGACGGGTGTTTCCTCGACCGCGTTGCCATGTGGCCACACAGCGGCGCACAGGGCGACACATGCGGCAATCATTGTCACTATGATGAGTTTCTTCATTTCTCTTCCTCCTTAGATGCGAAACGAGCGCCTGATCTCATTGCCGTTTGGCAGGAGACTGAGCGCTCGTTTTCGTAGTGATTCAATTCTACGGAGAGTTTCCACGCCAGTTCAAATCCAGCGATAAAGCTGTCGATGAAGGTCTCCTCCGCAATACGGTCTTTTGCGTCGATGATCTGGAGCACCAGCCGACGCTCCAGTTTGCCCAGTACCTTGCTAAGTGCTTGATGGCATTCATCAATTTCCTGTTTCTGAGCCTGGAGTTCAGGCGGGGTACAAAAGCAATCGTATAGGTCTTTCAGCAGCTTGTATTTCATGCGCTCGCCTCCTTGCAGCATAAACATATACCACAGTTCGACGGAAATAGCTACTGAAACTTTTTCAGAAAAATAGCGGCTGGAACATTGTGTTTCAGCCGCTATTTGCGATGCGGGGTACTCGTGGTGCGCTCTCGCAGGTTAACTAAGCACCTACACAGATTAGCTATCTTTCTTTTCGTAAAACTGCATGGCTACATTGAATGCATCCAGAAATTCTTCTCTGGAAGTAGGTTTGTCAAACAACGGATAATCAGTAATCAGGCGGTATCCTTTCAACGCATAGGCGTTAAGGGTTTTAATTCCATCCTCAGACAGCAGAGTATCATTGTTGATAAGATACTGTAGCATAATCTGCTCCAGCTTAGAGCTCTGCGTATCAATACCGAGTCTTCTGGCCTCAGATGCCACCAGTAACCCAGCAATTTGTGCTTTACAGTCACGATATTGAACTGGGTACCTTTCAACAAGATCCTTCAAGTCAGAAGTATCCTCGTCGATTTGGCCTGCCGCCATGCCAATCAATGCACAGCAGTAGTACACATCGAATTGGATAAACTTATTCTTATCCTCCGCAGCGTGGGAGCCTTCGAGATTCATAATGTTGTTAAAGTAGCTTTGGGCACTTTTCGCTATCTTAAAATGCATTATTTTTCATCTCCTTTGTGCTCTCTTTGATACGAATCGAAGAAGTCAATTCCTTCATAAACAACTACGGCCTGATCCTGGGGAGATGCCACAACCGTAAGATACTGCGAATCGGGATTTGCATAGAATCTGTCCGCAAAACGCTCCACTTCTGCTGACTGAACAAAGGCAATCATCTGATTGAATACCAGAGGAATGATATCTGCAACAGCCTGCCTTTTTTCGAAATCCATCTTGCCGGTAGGCGAGTCGATAATGAACGGAAATTCCAACTCGGAATCTTCGAAAAGAGTGCCCAGGAAACAGTAGGCAATGCTAAGAGTTTGACCTTCGCTGGCACCGTCCCTACCCTTTAGTTTTATGTACCTATCAATGCTTTCGATTTCTACATAATCGTCAACGATAACACGGCGAAGTTTCTCGTTGGTCTTTCTGACGATTTCTTGCTTCAGCGCGGTGGTAGCCTGTAGTTTGATCTCATTCACCAAGGAATCAACCACCTCTTTTTTGCGCAATGCAGTATTTGTCCTTGTTGCCTTCGCAATTTCCTGCTCGTAGTACTTAAATTTTTGATCCGCTTTGTGAAGGTTGTTTTCTTCTGTCAGAGAATCGTCGTTTTCATCCTTGGATTCAATGCGCTCAAGTTCATCACGAGCAATGCTGATAAGTCTGATCAGTTCCTCAATTCGCTCCTGCAGTTCACGAGCCTTTTCGCCTCCGGCCTTAATGAGTTTTTCCTCATTAGTTTTAAATCTCGTATCGAGGCGATTAGCTTGAGCTCTCAGTTCCTCGAGTTCTTCGAAGGCCTTTTTTAAGCGTTCGTCATACACACTGTCCATCAGACTACTCTTAACCGTGTTAAGAACCGACTGTTGGTCACTTCCCAGATACTGGTCAGCCCGCTTCAGGATAGCCGTTCTCTCCCGTTCGCCAATGCATCTATCGCAGACACACCGGTCTGCAGAAGCCAATTCGGTGAAGAAGTCTTTGGCAATGGTTTTAGGCAACTTGAGTTTTTTCATGCTATTGCCTAACTCGAACATTCTCGCACAGAGGCTTTCGCTCAGTAGATAGGGAGACTTAATTATCCCCAGAATAGAAGTGATCTTAACGTCGATTTCGCCGCGATTCTTCTGCTGTTCCTTGAGAATATCATTTTTCTCTTGATTCAGCTTTTCATAGCTCTTGTCGAGTTCCTGGCGCTGTTTCTCCTTCTCTACTTTTTCAGCTTCAAACGCAGCAATCTCTTCGCGAAGCTTCTCACACCGTACTCTCAGCTTGTCCCGAATTGCGTCAATGTCACTTTGCCGGGTACGCAAATTGCTAAGTGAACTGGATGTTCCACGCTTTCCTTCGGCGTTTTGGATTTCGGTAAGGATTCTCTGGTTTGCGGCCAAAATCTCATCCAATTCATCGAGGCGATATAGGTAGCGAATCGTTTCATCAGCTTCATTGGATGAGCTGTCCATAGACTTCGCCGCCTGCTCACCGTCAAACACAAAGCGCCTAACAAATTCAGGCGTAAAAATACCGCGAATAGACTCAGGTAAACGAAGTCCAGCTTCTCGACCCTTGGGAGGAGCAGAGGTTTCCACCTGCACCGTTCCATCTTTGTAATTCATAGAGAGGAAGTACTTATACTGTCTATCATCAAATTTGACAGTGATGCTGAATTCACCTGTATCTGCTTCCGTTAATGTAGGCGCGAAAGAACGCACTTTGGACGCAGTCCATCCAGCGGCTGTTCCATCAAATAATCCTTTGATGAGTTCCATTGTGGTTGTCTTACCGGTACCGTTGGCCATCATAATAAAATTGTTGCTGATTACGGAGCCATCGGCTTTGGTAAAGGGGAGCTTCAAGGCAGTGATTTTTCGGATATTTTTATATTCGAGCTCGAGGATCGCCATCTTCATACCTGAATATCCTCCTCATCATCCTCAATCAGTGTAAGTATCCGTTTTAAATCGCTCTCTTTGGCGTTATCATCAAACTTGTTTTTGACATATTGTCTGAATGCCAGTTTGAAGTCGGACGAGGTGTTCGATGCGTTGACAACGGAATCAATCGCATTTTCGATGATTTTATTTCTCATGTTCGCATCTCCTTGTCTGTGAAAGCTCTGTAAGCCACTCTGCACGATCGGCATCGGCGTTATTGTCATTTTCCTCGGAATCCTCAATCACGAAGTCCACAACAGTTGCTTTCTTTTCTGGGTTGTTTTTATCCAGGCGTAATGCGCGCCCGATTCTCTGCGTTGTCACGAGCCTGGAACGGTCAGAAGAAAACAGGATAATGTTCGTGACGCTGCTGATATCAATTCCCTCGGAAACTTTTTTACAGGTCAGCAGGCAGTCAATTTTTCCTGCCGCAAAGTTCTCCAAATTGATTTTTTCATCATCGGCATAGTAGGTATGATATTTGTCGCTGTACCTGACAAGAATCTCCTGGAGCTTTGCGCCATATTCCATGGTCTGAACAAAAATGATACACTTCTGCAACAGCTCCGGTCGCTGAGAAATCAGACTTTCAAACTCCTCCAGCTTGTTGACCGCTGTTTTATTGACAAGCGCCAATTGAGTAAACATATCCTTTTCATCAACAGGTTCTCCGCTCTCCTTTTTTGCATTGAACGCTGCGATAATCTTGCGCTTTTTGAGCTTTTCTTCGTCAGAGAGAACATAGGGCAGAGGAATATAATTGAATTCGCACAGGATTCCTTTTTGAATGGCATCCTGCAGCGTAAACTCAAAAATTACTTCTCCAATTTCATTCAGCAAGAAATCATTTCCAGCCTCATCGTACTCACGCTCTGGCGTAGCGCTCAACCCGAGGCGATATCGATACGGAGAGAGCCTGCCCGAAAGATTTTCGACAAAAGTATTAGAACCAGCTCCATGTACTTCGTCAAAAACAAACAGCGTATCATTGCGATAATCACCAGGTAGACGATCAAACAGGTCCAGCAATTTGGAGAGATTTCTGGCGTCACGAGAAAGAATTAAGATGGAATCATCTGGGTGCATGACGAAATCTTTCATCATCTTCTGGGATGCATAATGATAGTTGATTTGCTTGTTCTTGTAGTTTTCTCGAATTTGAATTGCCCACTGATCCAGCAAATCGTTGCCGTACATAGTAATAACAACGCGACGAATTTCCCCGCTATCAAACAGCTTGTTGATGATTTTCATTGCAGTAACAGTCTTTCCGGTTCCGGTAGCCATTGCCAGAATGCCATGCTCTTTTTCCAGAAAGGTCTTTACTGCTATGTCCTGATGAACCCATTTACTCGAACCTGCCGGCAAAGAATACGGCCTATCTGGGGAACGCAATTCAAATATTTTGTTTTTAACTGCTTGTGGAATGGTAAACATTTTGAGATTGCGGTCTTTTCGATTCCAGATTTTCTCGAAACGAGCGGTATCCGCATCGACATACTCCTGTGTACCAGCCCACGTTTTGAAGACTTTTATGCTTTCATAATTCTGGAATCCATGCTTGCTGTCGTTGATAGAGCCAGAGAAGGATAGCGCATCGTTGTCCTTATAAAAAATGCCAAATTTATCGTGAAAGTCTCCTTCCTCCAACTTTTCACAAGGAATTGCAAAACGCATATCAATAATTCCATCATACAGCATCCAGGAAAATGTATTTATAATATCTGCTTCCATTTCTTGTTTGAGTATCTCAACATTTTCGAGGAGAGCTGCTTCGAGGCGCAGGAATGCGCTACCATCTTGGTTCTCAGCTCCAATAATTGCGTCCGTGTCCTCCGTGGAAAGAATGGGACTTGTAATTAAGCGCATTTTTCCTCCGCGAGAGGCGAAGTCGGATAATCCTGCGACGTTGTATGTGAGCCACCCTGTTGTGAAGTAGCCGACGCCTCGGTCAAAGCGTTCAGCCCACTTTAGACACGGCGTGTACAATTCATCTATCAGGTTATCTTCTGAGGTATCTAAACAGACTTTGACCTTTGGATAATCCATATAAACCTCCTTTAGATGTTGTCATCCAGATGGCACAGATGATTATAGAAATCTTTGCTGTACCGTTTTTCGTCTTCGAGAAGCTTTGCTCCTCGATCCAAATGAGCCTTTACCAAACCGGGGAAATAGTCATCCTCGCGAATCACTTTGCCCTCGTTGTTAATAATGAGAGATTTAAACAGCAAATCGTGATCACCGAAAATGACCTGCCGGCTCAGTTCCAAGCCATTATTATCAGTCTTGAAGTCATTGGCTTGAAGTTGTCCCTTTCTGACCGACAGTGCGATTGCCAGTTTAGATAGGATAAATGGCTGCAATCTCAATGACTGACCTAACGAGTTGAATATCTCCTGGGTCTTTTGTGACGTATGAAGCTTATTAGTCATTGTGCTTGCCTCCGAAATAAGTGTTTACCAGGATTTCAGTATTTCCGTTTGCTGTGTGGTTCAAGACAAATGTATTGGAAATGATGTCCGATATGCTCTCGCGATACTCACCAACAATCTCCTCATCGGTAGACAAGATGATAATCTGACCATTGAGTTTTTTGAAGAACTGACTCAGGATCTTTCCTCGATGTTCCTTATCGATTCGCGCAAACGGTGTGTCTACGATGTAAGGCACATTGATTTTGTTGAGCTGCGAAAGTGCTTGATATAGTGCCATAATGAAGATTTGCTTTTCTCCTGCAGAAAGCTGTTGCTTTACCTCAACCGGCAGTTCAAACTCGGTTTCACCGGCAATAAGCTTTTGCTGCAGGACTTCGTAAGCATACAGGCCGATTTGAGCAATAAGATACTCAACACCGTTCTTACCAATGATTTTACGTATTTCATCAGCTTTAAAGTGTTTGTTTTTATAGGGAAGAACATTTAGACTATCATCGATATGGATTCCATCAATCAAATCAGATTTATTGATCAGACTTGCGAAGAATTGGCTAAATCCCGTCTCGACTAAACGAATACTCTTATCGTAAAGCGTCTTTTGGAGTTCATCAAATGCCAGTAGTGCACGCGCTGAAATATCGTTAATGGACTGCTTTTTCAAGAGTGCCTCATAATCACTTTTAGCCTTGGAAAGTTTAGATGCAGATATCGCTTTCTGGGCGCGTAGTTCTTGCAATTCTTTATCTACTTCCAGAAGCTGTTGCGCGCATTTGGACTTCTGCTCATTCAAATCGCTTTTCATCTGCAAGTATCCATCATAGTTTTCGATACTGCTCCGCTCCATTTTCTTTCGGATGCGTTTTACGCATTTTAAAGAAGCCTTAATGTCATCAGTCGCTTCTTTGACACGGTTGGTGTCATAAGCCAGGAGACTGTTGATTTTTGCAGTTAGTTCAAATCTGTCGAAGTCAGACAAATTGAGAATGGGCGTTATCTGTGAAGTGTGGCTGGCATAGCTGGCAATCTCGTAGATAACCTTTTCAGAAATATCGTCGGCTAATTCTATATTTGCCCGGCTCAACACGCCGGAGATGATCGACTTGATTTCCGGGGTATCAATTGTGCTTTTTACATTTGCATCGACCTGTGCCTTGTGTTCCAGTGCAATTTGGGCCTTTAGTTCTTCCAGTTGAGTTCTAAGGATAATAAATGGGAGCACATTATTGGCCATTTCTTTGAGCCATTTATGGTGTCCCTCACGGCGAGCATCCTCTTTTGCAATCTGATCTTGCATAGAGCGCCATTCTTTTTTAGAAATACCGCCACCCTTGGCGTATGCCTTTTCAAGAGACGCAAGCCTCTGATCAATAATCAAAATCTCATTGGAAATCTCTCGATATTCATCCTCAGCGCATTCTACTCTCTGTGCAATCAGATTGTCTGCTTCAAGGCATCTATCGTATTCCGCTGAAAGCGTCATGGCCCCCTTTGCCTTGCTACGAGAAATTCTACGGAAGTTTTCCCGAATAATCTCCATCGTATCAAGGCTACAGAGCTTTAAGAACGCATCCTTGAAGTCGGAGTTTTTGCTGCTGTTGAACACGAAATCACTGATTTTTTCGCCGTCAAAGAAGTAGAAGCGGAAGAGATTGGGGGGCAGTGTCTGTAAAAGATAGCTCTCAAAATCACTCTTTTCTGTCTCAGAAAGTGTCTCGCCGTCTTTGTACACAGTAAAGGTTTCTGCTATTTTCTTGCCTGCTACCCTCCATGATCTGACAAACGTGTATGTGTGATCGTACTTTCCGTCATCCATCAGCAAGTCAATGACAACTTCTGCCTCACCAATTTTTTGCAGTTTTTCATTGGCATTGATAATTTTCTCTATCTCGGCAAAGTACTTTGCGTTATTGGATTCAAAGCCATATGCAACGCAGCCGTAGAGACATATTTTGATAGCGTTAAACAGTGTCGTTTTACCTGCACCATTTTTGCCGCCGATCAGTACCATTCTTTTAGTGATGTCTGATACATCAAAATCGAAGGCATTTTCGTTGACATATGGACCTATGTTTTTTACTTGTATGCGCTTAATCTTCATGGTTCAATGCTCCCTCGACAGAATTATAGTGCAACCAGCCTTGTCCAATAATGCTGTCAAATGCCTTTTGCATTTTGTTGTTCTTCGTAATGTGCTTATTGGTATCTACAGAAACAATCAGCTTCGTAATCAATTCAACCGGGATATCATACTTATCTGCAACATCTCTGATCGCTTGGATCGCCTCATCATCAAATCGCGGAGTTTTATAATCATCCCATGGAAGCTTTTTGCCTTTGACCTTATGGTAGGTTTCAACGAGTGCTCGACATGTAAGGTCGCCTTCCTCGTCCCACATCTTGTCAATTGCTTTCAGTTCAGCTTCTGTAATCAGCTCCATGCCTGTCCTGTTTTCGAGGTCGAGGAGTTTTTCGAGAATGAGGCATCGCGCTTCAAGCGTAAACGGTCCCATTCCAAAGCTTCCGTCTGACTTCTTATAGACAGAACCGTTGCGGCGCTTAGAATCTCGATATTGACTATTCTCCCGCATTCTGAGCAATTCGTTTCTGAATTCTCTAAGCGGAATTAGTTCCGTAGCACCTTTGTTGATGAAGTTCTGTAACGACTTATCCTCTTTCACCATGGTACAGCACCAGCACCCAAATCTGGAGTTGCCGGTTATCGGAATTTTCTCACGGTCGACCTCACCCAAAACGCTCTTTTCTTCACCAAGGTTTTCGCCCTGGTAAAGGCTGAACAAATACTTCATGTCACCTCCCCAAGGACTTCTGCAATCGCCTTTTAAGAGGAATTCCCAGACCAAATCGTTAGGGATTTCAGTGATAGGATTGTAGACATAAGCATTGGGAATGTCATTATGCATATTCAGCAGTTTGCCTTCGATTTCCCGTGCGGTAATGGTCTTCATTCGAGTTAGACTTTCGCCCTTGCGGACGCCGAGAAGAATGATGATTTCGCCGCTCTCCTTGATTCGCTCGTTGACAAACTTATTCATCGGCATGATTTTCAGCCTGTCTGTACACCATCTGAATCCGGGAGGCTCTGGGGTAGGATAGCCCAGGCCAATGACCCGGCTCCAGAATGTCTGTTCCGGCTCCGGGTAGATCACACTGGCTTTGATGTTGAGACGATCTTTTCCCGCTGCTCGGTTGATGTTATCCGAGGATGAGTGCATGTAATTCTTTACGATGGGATTTTCAACCATCGTGTCGGATGTAATGACATGAACGGTTTTGTCAAGCTTAGCGCCAGCATCCTTTAACCGCTTCATGGCTTCATATACAAGACTGACCAGCAAAGTAGAATCTTTGCCACCGCTGTAGCCAATAAGCCACGGACGGCTGTCGTGCTTGTAGACGATCATAATTTCTTTAATGATATCTTCAAATACTTGAAACTTACCTGTATATGGCATTGTGAATTCCCATCCTTACTTTTTTCTGTTATGTGGATCCGGAATATCTCGCCACCCAATTCCGAGATAATCTAAAACTTTTCCCCAGCCATACGGTGTTCCGTTTTCATCAAAGCAACACCTATTCATCCAAAAATCCCATTCTTTGTAGTTCCGTTCCCGTAGCCGATCGAATCGATGAGGCCGTTTTTCGAGCTGAATTCCAAATCCACACATCGAACATCCGGTTCGCTGCTCTCCAGAAGTATACAAATGACCATCTTCATCCTTCAGTATGCTTCCATAAATCTCAGGGACAGGGACCTTTAAATCAAGTGCCAACTGTAATAAATCCTGTCTATTAAAAATTGCAAATGGTGCTGAACGAATGGTTCCCTTTCCAAAGTAGTTACAGCCATTTAGCATTAAAGACTTCTCACGTCTTCCGCCTTCGGATGCCATCAGCCCTAAATACGGTACACAATTGTGCTCTTTAGCCCAATCAGAGCACGGTTTTTCTTTGAGGTAATAGCAACACTTCGAGGAGACTTTAAACGGTGCAATTTGATAATTCACGCCTTCTTCTTCATTTTCTAATCCGCCGAATTTTTCGAGCCACTTCTGCGCAAGTTTCATTTTTGAATGCTTTTGAAATCCACCATATTCACCAGTTTCGCCTGTAACAATTGCATGCCTTATGGTTTTATTATTGGGAGTTGGGTTTTGAAGCAATTCAATTTTACGGGCGATTTCCTTGGAGAGTACAGGGAAACCAAATTCTTGAATTAGTTTTTGCTTATTCCATCGCGTACCATCAGTTCTAACTGCTGGTGGTAGTGAGATAACTCCAATCTGTTTGTGGATTTTTTGGATACTAACATCTTCGAGCGAAGAGACTGATACCGCTGGCACATCTATTCCTATTGATTTCAAGAAGAAGAACAGTGTGATACTGTCAAGTCCCCCCACTGAAACATAGCAATCCAAGTCCCTTTTTCCACATTCATTATAGAATTCCCATGCTCTTATGCGCGCATAATTCACCTTAAATTCATATGGCATACTTTGTTTTACTCGGAAACTGGCAATTTTGTTTCCAGCATCGATGTTATTTGAATTTAATGTATTCTGTTCCATTTGAGTCCTCCGGGGTTATCCCATGATGATTCTTTCTTTTTTTGTCTCCTCATCACTGACTGGCAGAGAAAGAAGTCGCTTAATCTGAATGTATGTCAAAAAGATACCCTGTTCATTTCTGTTGATTTTTCCATTAGGTTTAATTGCACGGTTCATCCAACACGCTTCATTATTTCGAAGCCAGTCGATTTTCTTTAATCCCTTCAACGACTTCGCCATGTTAATCTGAGGATTCACGCAATAGAATTCTCCCAAGCGTCCCAGTGCCAAGATAATCAGACCTTGCGTTGTGATATAATCCTCTCGCAAACTTTTTTTACTTAATTCACCACTGTCCATCTCGTTCCACTCACGCATATTAACAACCACGTGATTCCAAAATGTATGAATGAGTTTTTCAGCATTTTCCTGATCATGGATCACCTTACAGATGCGCTTGTTAGCTGTATAGAAGGTGTTAAGTGTAAAGATGTTAGAGGAATATTTGCTAAGGTTGTCTTTCTCCTTGTCAGTATACTTACGTAGAAAGCTGATGGAGTTGACGACATTCTTCGTGATTAGTGCGACAGGATCTTTCGACTCATATAGCGTGTTTAGGGATTTCGATGTGGTAACAGCATGCTTGTTGAGGTCAGTAAACATCTGCTGGCTCCGTTGAAGTCCCTGGTCTTTATAAAGGACAATCGAAATCGTTTCTTCTTTCAGGCTCTCGTCTTCGGCAATCGCTGCCTCAATGGCCGCCTTTCGATGCTGGCCATCGTTGATTAGGAAGGAAGCGGTCATATCGATTTCCAGAATGCCTGCATTCTCATTGCTGTCAGCAGGGACAAACTTCATGTCACCGTCCACAGATGCGGCCAGAGCAGAAAAAACATATGAATCTCGATTAGACAAGATGTATCCACAGATTTCGGGAATACGCGCCTCGTTGAGCTTTCTTTGGGCGCGATACTCGGCCGGGACATCGCTGCTATCGGTCACAAAAATCTTACTCATTAACCCAAGGGGAACCATGCATATATAGTAATCTTTTCCGGCCTGACAGCCCTTTACAGCGGGAAATTGATATTTCAGCATATAGCACCTCTATTTATACGTAAGTATATACTTAAGTATATATTAAAATTCACCAACAGTCAACACAGTACCGGTAATAAAATGCTGCACACACCAGGTTTTATGGAGAAAGTGACTTTCTTTAAAGATCATGATATTATAAAGCAAGTACAATAAAATGGACAATAATAGTTTCCGCAAGATATGTCGTTACCATGCTGCGCATTTAATGAGAAAGCGCTCTCGGAAATGTCCGAGAACGCCTTCGCGTTAAGAACCCCAGTTGATTTTTTTTACAAGCGCCGTTGAAAACTGTAAAAACTCTTCCGGAAATGTTTTAGTAAAATATTCATTTAGGTATGCTCTGGCATCCTCTTCAGTACTGAAGGAATCTATCTCCTTTTCGGTAGGGTAGCGTTGAAAGTACATACGAGGAGATTTGTTTAACAGTCCATAGTATCCTTTGCTATAGCTGCATTTAATCTCGTTTTCATGTGTATGGATTTCTGCTACTTTAATAAACAACCCTTCATTAGAAAGAGAACTATTAAGCGGTTGAGGAATAAAAATAAAATTAAATAGAGAATTTCTGTACTTCTGAATCGTTGGTGGATATTTATATGGGAAATCGTATTTTGCGGTTTTGACATGAAGAGTTCCGCATTCTCCTACAATAAAGTGTTCTAAACTATAAACTGTTTTATCTCCGAAAAACTTACAAAGTTCAGCTGCGTTGGAAATACCCATGTTATAATTATCACCGTTCTTCGTTACTTTGAAGAAATTACTAATCGCCGCCAAAGACTTACAACGGATTTGTTGAATTGGGTCATCGTCACTTTCACTATATTTATATGCAGCGAGAACTTTACCTCTGGTCAGTGCATGAGAAGAAATATAGTCATAAAGCCATTTGTTTATCTTGCTTTTCCATTCTTCCAGTCTTACAAAGTTGTAGAAAGTATCACTCTCTTTTTTGTTTGCGAAAACGGTAAACAAGACCGCTGCACAAAAGACGCTATAGACTGACTTGTACTCTTCTTTTGCGTGAGGCTTTCCGTCAAAGTATGTAAGGATATACTTTAACGCTAAAATTTTAGGAATCACCTCTTTTTCCATAAGTATCTTCTTTAGCATCGAATGGCAGTTTTGAATATCTATAGAATCTACCTTTTAGCGCAAATAAATTTGTCTTTAAACGGAGTAGAAGGTCCCTCGCTTTCAATAATATCCGTCATTATTTCAACGCATTTATTGAGTCTGGAGAGTACATTTTGCAAATAGTCCCGATCTCGTATGGCTTCAATTAAATGGCTACCTTCGTAATATTTCGTACTTCCACTTTCAAATCCGGATGTGAGACAAAAGTTTTCACCAAACTTGAGTGTACTATACTCGCAATCTCCCTCGCGAGGAAGATATAAGTCACAATAGAAAAAGTGTTCATACAACTTCATCAGAGGATATCTTTTCTCTTCCGAGCTCTGCGTGACGCCATTTAAGCGTAATACATCACGCTTATTCTTTTGCCAAAGAGAACGTGTGAGTTCGCGGCTATCCTGACTAAAAAGATAACCTTTGAAAATATCTTCAGTATCCAAACGAATGCCTTTAAGATTTACATCCAGAAAATACTGGATGCTGGTATTTACATCGTTAGAATAGCTGGCAATTATATTGAACTCAGATTTGCACAAGTTATCAAGAAGCCCCTGGGCTTTATGCCGGTCAGCTAACAACTCGGAAGAAGATATCGTGTTCCATAGTTTTTGAATACGAGGAAGTTGAAGATAATCATCGCTTTTAAGAATAGCGTTCCAAGCATCGGATGTAATTGCTTCCTGATCAAAGGCCTTTTCTAAGAGTGTCTGGAAGCCTGTAAACCCCTCATTGCGAAGAGGGCACAGATCTGGCGTCGATATCTTGGTCCCAAACTTTTTCTTTATACAGGAAACAATCAACATAAGTACAGTTGTACGTTGTTGACCATCAATAATTTCACAAGTGTGGTCAGATTTAATCGTTAATATTATATTTCCCAAAAACTTGCTGCTGCGAGACAAATCGTACAAAAGCATTTTAAGATTGTTGTCATCCCATCTAACCTCTCTCTGAAAAGCAGGGATAGAATACTTCCTATCTGCCTCGAGGCAAATGTTTTGCTGTTGAGGATCATTAGGCTTTACGGATAAGCACACTTGTGTTTTCGACAAAAAATCACTCAGATTAGTAATTGTTCCAACAATTTCCGCCATAATAAAGCTCCTATCTCTATATCCGGATTAGGCGAATGATTTAAAAGTTAAAATATTCGGTATCGAGTTTATATAATTTGAAAGTTTGTGCCGCTGCCACGCCAACCTCATACTTAACAAGAAGATCTGCAAGTAAATTGCCATCTATTAATTTGATATTTTTTTGCTGTTGCTTCTCGATGAATTGTATTGCAGATCTCGTAAAAGACGATGTTGTAATAAAAACACCTTTGTTAATATGTTCCATGGCGCCAATAAAGGCCTGTAAATCATGCCGGGTAACCTTATTGCCATTAGCAAAACGTTTAGCCTGGATATATATCAAATCCAAGCCGAGCTTATCTTCACTAATTATTCCATCAATTCCGCCATCATGTGGTTTTCCTGTAACAATACCCGAATTTTTATCATATCCATACCCCATCTTTAAAAGCAAGTCAACCACAAGATGTTCAAAGAACTCTGGGGAATTGTTTAGGACAGAATCAAATACTTGTTGTCGTATATTTTGTAAATGCTCCTGCAGCGCAGCTTTGATTTTTTCTTCCGGTAACAGTTCAGAAATATCTGTAGTTTTGGGAGCAGTAATAATAGTGGCTGTATTTTCTGTCGAAATCAAACGGAATTTGATCTTTTTTCCTTCATAACCCGCAATTTCAAAGAATTTTATCGGGTAAGCAGTCGGAAAATCCAGACCGATACACCGACGGCGAAGTTGAGCATTGACAACACCAACAGGATTCTCTGCTCCAAAAGAATACAATCCCTGACGAATAATCTCATCATATATTTGTTTTGAGGTCAAGCCATCATTATTTTGTTGTAAAACACACTTAATAGATTCTACGATAGTCATCTCATCACCCCCGGCTCCGCTTTATTTGATGGTTGCTTTTCATCCGGCACAATTTCTATAATATCCTCAATTCCACAATCCAACGCGGCACAAATCTTCACGAGTATCTCTGTGGTAACATGCCCGTTCCGCCCCATCTTGGTGACAGATGCTGGGCTAATACCTGCCTTTTCACACAGGTCCTTTTTCTTCATGTCCTTATCGATGAGCAGCTTCCAGAGTTTTTTATAACTCACAGACATAAAATATCTCCTCCGTACCGATATACAAAAAATGCTCTGCCGCTTGGCAGAGCATTCGGTCTATTGCAGCCATACTGCCAAGGCCTATTCCAACACTTGACAGCGTTGTTTATAATGATAGCACATTTGGGCAGGAAAAGCAAGAAAATGATAAATCCGCACGAATTCCGACTCTATTCAATTTCTTTTCAAGCCGCGAAAGAAACGCTTGAACCTCCGGACAGTCAGAGCTACAATGCCAACACCTCATCGTGAGGACAAACTGATTGGAGGTCAAATGATGAATTATGAAGTAAACCCGTTTCAGGACTACGAATCGATTACCGTTGATGAGCTGAAAGATCAAGCTAACAGTTTACTGAACCTGGTAACGGAAGAACGGCGGCCGCTGCGCGTATTCATGAACAATGGCAAGGAGTTTCTGCTGTTCCCCCAGGACTTGCTCGCCCTGATCTGCGACTCTGACTTTCGCTTGATCCTGCTGTCGGCAATGCGGTATGCGATGGGCAGGAATACTTGTATGCCTGTGGTGATTTCCAATTATATTAAGCATCACATCCAGATTCTGGATGATAAGTTTCTCGTACTGGCTGCCGACGATATCCGGCGGCACCTTGAAGACTATGCAGAGCATGAACTGAATCCAAATCTTTGGCAGGGTCTTTTAGATGCACTTGAAACAGAGCAGAGAGAGCGTGCCACTCGTAAGGCGAGGAAGATTAGACCCTGCCCAGCCTGCGGGAAGCCCTTGGAGATCATGAGCATTGCCGATAACCAGCATTCACCAGGCGGATTTGATGTAATTGCCCACTGCCAGAACTGTCTCGCTGATTACGAATGGTTCTGCGATAAGAATGGTGGCACCTCAGATATGAAGCAGTATTTCTTCGGGTAAGGCGAGTGTGTTTCGGCAGGGGACTTTGGGTATATTCCTTGTCTATTGCGGCTCAACCGTTGAACTATACGCCAACTTCCGTAAAGCGGCCAAAAGGGCCGCACCTGCTCGTATGAACAGGTGCGGCCCTCTAATTTGACGGAAATTTAATTCAGTCTGAAATAGCAGGTGTTTTTACCTTTTCCTTCTTTTTTCAGTTCACCAACGGCGACTAACTTCCGCAAGGCTCCCTCTATGGAACTGTCGCTGAGCGTTGGACAGAACTCCCGGATGTCTTGCTTGCTGAAGCGCCCGATTCTATTCTTGCTTGCTCTGCGCACCATTTCCAGTGCGGGCAGCTTGGTTTCAACAAGCGCCACACGATCCTCAAAGTCCTTATAGGCTGCAAGTATTGTTCCAAGCAGATATTTGATAAAGGGCACTACATCCTCGGTGCCTTCGTGCCAGCCGGTTTGCGCCTGTGCAAGCGCATCGTAGTACAGATCTTTGTTTTTGGCGATTTTGGCTTCAAGGGAGATATACTTTCCAACATAAAAACCATTTCGGTACAGAAGCAGCGTTGTGAGCAATCTGCTCATTCTTCCGTTGCCGTCATTGAAGGGGTGGATGCACAGAAAGTCATGGACAAAAACCGGAATCGCAATCAACGGCTCCAGTTCCATATTCCCGATTACGCGGTTGTATTCCTCACAGATTCTGTCCAGCGCTTCCGGCGTTTCATACGGAGCAAGCGGCATGAACAGCGTTTCCACATGACCGTCCGGATAGGTGGCAGTGATATAGTTCTGCACGCTTTTTGTGCGGCCCGCAAGTGGGTTGTTTATGTGACTGTACAGGATTTTATGAAGCTGCAGGATATAGTTCTGCGTAATTGGAATCGCATCAAAGCTCTCGTGAATGATACTCAGCACATCGCGGTATCCGGCAATTTCCTGCTCGTCACGGTTCCTCGGCGTAGTTTTCTCTTCGACGAGCTGCCGGATTCGGGTACTCGTGGTGACGATGCCCTCAATGGCATTCGATGCCTCGGTGCTCTGTATCTTGGCAATCTCCACGAGCTTTTCGAGTTCCTCCGGGCGCTGCTTCAAATACAGTTCCTGCTTTCCAGCTTCCTTGTATATGGCTGCAATCAGGCCAAGAATATCCGAGTCCCACTTCTGCTCCTTGATTGCGGAGTAATTGAAGGTTCTCATCCCCTCACCTCCATTCGTTTTCCCTTAAATGATAATACAAAATAAGGGAATAGTCAATAGGCTGTGCCGTAAATCCCTTACTATTATGCCTGTATTAAGGGATTTATACCCAGGGAGCAAGAAAAGTACCTCTGCCTATCTTCCCGCCAATTCTTTGTCTATTGCGGCTCAACATTTGAGCTGCCGTCTGCGCAGAAACCACTTGCATAATACCCTCCCCAGAGTTACAATACAGACCACACAGCAACGAGAAACGCTTCCCATCCGGCACCGGTGAATGTTCACCGAAAGCCGGGCGGGAAGCGTTTTTGACCACATAGATTACCACAGACGGCGCTGGAACACCCGGAAACAGCGGAGATAAGAGCGTCAAAGAGTAAGTGAAACAAATTAAAAAGCGCCGAAAACCGCTATAAACAAGCGAAAAAAGTGTTCAGCATCCCTTTGGGATGTCGAGGCCGCGCGTTCGAGTCGCACTAGCGATATGCTCCCACTTTCCAAGGATCGGGCGGTGGAGCTGCTGGAGCATGACATCACGGTTTATATGCTCTATCCCGACAACGCCGAGGAAATGGTCTTTGAAGCCGAGGACATCATCAAGCATGACGGAATGTTCGGCATCACAAGACCGGATTGGGATGCGGTCAAAGGCCATATCCCGCCCCGCGATGTGGAGCAGCGCTTTTTGAACAGTCCCACCGATGCTATGGCGATCTACCAACTGCGCCGGGATGCGCCGGTGGAGCTTCGTTTTGCCAATCTCGGCAGTCTGGCCGCACCGCCTGACCCTGCCAACTATGAAGCAGTCTATACCCGTGAGGTGTACCCGGACGATGATACCGGCAGAATCCTTGAAAACTTCTACTACATTTTCAACGATGAGCGCCCCGGCGATTTTGTGGGACACAGCCTCTCCGTCAGTGACATCGTTGCGCTGAAACAGGACGGCAAGGTATCCTATCACTACTGTGACAGCATGGGATTTCAGGAGCTGCCCGCCTTTCAGAAACCGGAGAATTACCTGAAAGCCGCCGAAATGTCGATGGAGGACGATTACGGCATGATCGACGGCATTATCAACAACGGCCCCAAACAGCCCACCGTCGCCGACCTTGAAGCACAGGTCAAGGCCGGTATGTCCATCTCCTTGATGGATTTGGCAGAGGCGGCACACCGGGAAAAGAAGAAATCTGTGCTGGAGCAGCTCAAAAGCCAACCGGCCCAAGGACGTCCACACAAAACAGCGCCCAAAAAGAGCGCAGAAAAGGAGCTTTGATATGAATATCACCTTTGAAGAACGCCAGCTTATGAGCCTCTACAACACCGGCACCCGTACGGGCTTGATCGCGGCGCTGGAGGAAATGCGCGGCTACCTCGCTGCGGATGAAACGGAGCTGCGGGAGCTGACGGACAGCGCCATCGCAAAGCTGCGCAGGATGAGCGACGCGGAATATGACGCGCTCGACCTGTTCCCCGATTTTGAAAAGGAGGATATGGATGCCGAGTAAAGTACAGCTCTATGCGCAGATGGCAGACCGCACGGCGGAGCAGATCACGGGAAGCTACCAGAAGTGGACGGCATTTCTGGCCACCGCCGCAAGGCTGTATAAGTACCCCTACAACGAGCAGCTCATGATCTTCGCCCAGCGCCCGGAAGCCACGGCCTGCGCGGAATACGACCTTTGGAATAAGCAGATGCGCCGCTATGTACGGCGAGGCAGCAAGGGCATCGCCCTTGTGGATACCAGCAGCGACCAACCAAAACTCCGATATGTATTTGATGTTTCTGACACCAGCGGCGGCGAGAACTCTCGCCGCCCTTATCTTTGGGAATACCGGCAGGAGCATCGTGAGGTGGTATCTGCGGCACTGGAGCAGCGCTTTGACGTTTCCGGTGAAAACGGACTTGCCGATCAGATGGAGCGTGTGGCGGCGCAGCTTGTAGATGAATACTGGCACGACAACTGGCGCGATATTGTCGGCATCGTTGACGGTTCCTTTCTGGAAGGTTATGATGATTTCAACATCGGAGCCGCTTTTCGGAACGCCGCCGTTGTCAGCACCACCTATACGTTGCTGTCCCGCTGCGGGATGCAGCCGGGAGATTACTTCGAGCATGAGGATTTTCTGAATGTCTTTGATTTCAACACCCCGCAGACCGTCGCCGCTCTTGGGACGGCCATCAGCCAGTCCAGCGAGCTGGTGCTGCGGCAGATCGAAATCACCATCAAGAATTATGAGCGCGAGAAAATCGCGGAAAGGAGCGAAAGCCATGAGCGAACTGACCTACACCCGCAGCGGGGATTATCTGATTCCCGACCTGAGCCTGACCGAGCAGCCGCAAGCCTCGCTGGGCAAGTACGGCAGGATGCGGAAGGATTACTTGAAGGAGCATCGTCCGGTGCTGTGGAACAGCCTGCTGCTGTCCGAGAGGCTGTACCCCCATCTGCGGGAGATCGACGAGGCAGCGAACAACCGACTGGAACAGATGATGCCGGAGCTGATGAAGTCAGCGGGCGTGACGGAAGCGCTGAAAGCCAGCGACCCGATGAAGTGGGTAGGGCTGATGAACACACTGAAAGCGCAGGCCGAGGAAACGATCCTTACGGAACTGGTGTTCAGCTAAATATGTTCGATGCCCCTGCCGGGGCGCAGATGTCCTTCTTCCCCTCAGAGGCAGAACAAATTCAATCCATCGCAGAAGCGGAGAGTGTAACACCCTCCGCTTTTTCTATGTTCGTTTCTCAGGATGATATTGACCACATCCTGCGCACGGGCGGTAATGCGGATGCAGCGCGGATGAAAATTGCTGCGGAATTCTCCAAGCAAAAGCCTTTAGAGGATCGCGCGGTATTTCTCAAAAAGCTCTACTACGGCGGCAACGGCCTGATTACGGATAACGGCAGGTTTTCCGCATGGTACGGGGACGATGGTATCCATATTGCAACCGGAGATACCTCTCGCTATCTTCGTTCTGCCCAAGTGATAGGCTGGGCAGATGCGGCGGAGCGTATTGAGGAACTTCTGGACGACGGCGCATTTGCCACCAATCTTGAGGTCACGGAAGCCCCGCACTATGAGCGGCTGGGTATTGCTGTGGATGTCTGGAACCTTCATCACGATTTCTCGGATGAAGCAAAGTCGCTGGGGTATCTGTCCTGCTTGGGTAATATCCATAGCACCAGCTTTCCGGAGGAAACGGAGCGTCTGACGGACGATCTGCTGAATCCGGCGTTCCGGGATAGGCTCCTGTCAGAATACAAGGTATTCATGGACGCCTACCGCGAAAACCGTGCGCTGCTGCGCTTCCATTACCACCGGCCGCAGACACTTCTCACACGTTTGGAAGATCTGTCCCTTCCACGAAAGGAATTCCGCTCCGATATGGAGGCTGTTCCAGCAACCGGCAGGTTTATCACCGAAGATGAAATTGCGGCTTCTCTTGCAAACGGAAGCAGCTTTGAAGGTGGAAAGACCCGCATCTATGCGTTTTTCCAGACTTCGCACACCCCCAAGGAGAATGCCGATTTTCTGAAAAAGGAGTACGGCATCGGCGGGCATACCCATGCCGTATCCAGAGAAAGCGGCAGCTACGAGGATCACGGCAGCAAAGGCATCACGTTGAAAAAAGCGGGCTGTGCAGATGTTCAGATGAATTGGAACAAGGTCGCTTCGCGTATCTCTGAGCTGATTCGGATGAACCGCTATTTTACACCAGACGAACAGGCGCTTTATGATAAGGCGCAGGCACAGGATGTGGTGCGAAACACCGCCTACGACAGCTATAACGCCATCAAGGAAGCCCACCCGGACGACATCGTGCTGTTTCAGGTGGGCGATTTCTTTGAGATTTACGGCGAGGACACAAAACAGGCGGCGGAGCTGCTTGACCTCAACCTTACCACAAGAGAGATACCCGGCGCTGGCCGTGTGGAGATGTGCGGCGTACCGTCGCACAATTTAGAGATGTATGTAGAGAAATTGCGCGATAAGTATGATGTGACGATTGCCGAAGCGCCAGACTTTAGAGGTGAGCGCCACATTTACACGCTGCGCTCTATCGACCATGAAGCAGAAGCCGCCATCAATGCTTATGAAGCAGAGTTCGGCGCGGACGGCACGAGGGTGTTCCGCGATCCTGCCGCCGATGTGCCGCAGCCCACGGTACGGGAGCTGTTTGACGGGTACAAGCTGACTGTTGGCAACGCGCTTTCCAAAGATACGGCTTTTGTCAATGCCTGCCGCAATTCAGACCGCCAGAACGCTTATCTGGAGGGTGCGGACGCTATCCGTCGTATTGTCACGGCATCTGATGATCTCCAGCTTGTCCGCCTGTACTTTGATATGCCCGCGTTCCATAACCGGCTGCATCAGGAGCTTTTGGAGGAACTGTATCCCACGCTGGCAGCGACGGTCGCACCCTCTCCCTATCAAATCACACAGGAGGACATTGACAACGCGCTTCTGGATTGGCACAACAACCTAAAGGGCAAGCAGGAAGTTGCACTATATATGCAGGCGCATGGGCGAGAACGCAGCACCGCCGCATGGCTGGCTGCAAAATATGGCTGGGAAGATAGCAAAACTCCCATGTATATCCATGTAGGAAACGCCGAGCCGGTGACGCTCACATGGGCGCAGGTACAGCGGCGGTTGGCACAGCTCATCCGAGAGAATAAATTTTACGATGAGAATGAGCGACTGCGGTTATTTTCACCTGACCGATACTCCATTCGTCTGCATCCCGGCGAGGGCGGAATTACCGGCATTTGGGATGAGGTGTTGGAACGGTTCTGCGGAGATGGGGAACAAACGCTCCGCTTTGCAGAACAGAATAACGCCATTGCTTACTTGGATGGCATCAAACGGGATATGGGAATTGAGCTATCCCCTCCGGCGTTTACAACACCGCTTGGCTATACTTATCATATTGGAGATCGCATTTCATCCATAGAGTTAGACCACATAGCAGCAGTCGGTGTTATCGCGCGTGTAGATGAAGATCACGTCTGGCACACGTTACCGAACGTACCCGGACAGGAACCTGTCAGCATCGACCGCAATTCCTTTGAACGCTACCTCGACACCAGATATTTCGAGGTTTCTGAACCGGAGCCGCAGCGCGTCATTGCGGCGCAGCACACAGAACAGCCAACCCCGGAGACGCCGCAAGCGGTTCAAAACCTTATGGGGCAGCGCGTGGAAATTGATGGTAAGCTCTATAATGTTGATTCCGCAGATGAAACTGTCGCGCATCTCAGCGTCGTTTCATCCTCCAGCGAGAGCAATCACGATCCGGAACACAGAACCGAACCGGTTTCTGCTGTCCTCACACGAATTGCAGATCAGGGTCGTGAGCTTGCGCCGAATATTTCGGCATATCAGGCACTTCGTGCAGAGCATCCCGAAAAGCTCATCGGTGTCCGTGTCGGAGAACGGCTGCTTTTTTATGGCGCGGATGCAGAACGAGCCGCCAGCGCTTTGAATCGCCGCCTGCTGCAACGCGATATTCCCGGTATGGGCGAAACCGCTGTGACCGGCTATGATTTTGGACAATGGGCAAGCTCCGCAAAGCGGCTGCTGGAGCATGGACACAGCTTCGTGTTTGCGCAGCCAAATGAAACCGACGGCTATGATGTTATCAACGAGGCCGATGCCAAGGAGTATATCCCCATTGGCATGGAGCTGGAGATTGACGGACGGAAGTTTGTCATTGACAGCGTAAATTTCGGCACGGATGAAGTATCTCTGCGCGATGTGACTTTTCAAAACAGGCAGGGCTTTCCCATCTTCCGCGCTGAACACATTGCGTTTATACGCTCGTTTGTTGAAGAGCAGGAACGGGAGCAGCCGCAGCCTGTCACCAAACCCGTCGCGTTCTATCCTGCCGAGAAAACGCACTTGCCCTACGACATAGAAATCCAAACGCTGCACATCCCGGAACCGGAGCATGACCCACCCTCTGCGGAACCCGCCGAGCCTGAACCTCCTGCTATGAACGAGGAAGAAGCTCTGATTCTGGAGCAGGAAGGGCGCGCGGCGCTTTTGGAAATGAGCGAGTTTGTGCCTGATTTTGATGATGCCATCTCTCAGGCCGAGATCGACGAGCCTCCCGCACACCGTCCTGCGGTATCCATCCCCATTGACGGCGAGTGGCAGGACTTTCACAGCGTTGCCGCTGCGGAGCAGGCCGCTTACGCTGACTTCAAGGCGGCAAGCCACCGCGACGCGCAGAATTTCCACATCACCGATGATGCCCTCGGCGTCGGCGGCGCAAAAGCAAAGTTTCGGGCAAATATGGCGGCGATCCGCCTCCTGCAAGAGCTGGAGTTTGAGGGCTTACAGGCCAGCCCGGAGCAGCAGGAAATCCTCTCCCGCTATGTGGGCTGGGGCGGTCTTGCGGATGCCTTCGACGAGAATAAGCCAAACTGGTCGGACGAGTTTGCAGAGCTTTACGCCACACTCTCCCCGGAGGAATACGCTGCGGCCAGAGCGTCCACGCTGAACGCCCACTACACCAGCCCCACCGTCATCAAGGCAATCTATGAAGCGGTCGGCAACATGGGCTTCCAGACCGGCAATATTTTAGAGCCGTCTATGGGCGTCGGCAACTTCTTTGGCCTGCTGCCGGAGCCGATGCAGGGCAGCAAGCTCTACGGCGTGGAGCTGGACAGCATCACCGGACGTATTGCCAAGCAGCTTTATCCCAAGGCGGACATTACCATCGCGGGCTTTGAAACAACGGACAGAAAAGACTTTTACGATCTCGCCGTGGGCAACGTCCCGTTCGGACAATATCAGGTAGATGACCGGGCTTATAACAAGCTCGGTTTTTCCATTCACGACTACTTCTTCGCCAAAACCCTCGACCAAGTGCGTCCGGGCGGCGTGATCGCGTTTGTGACCTCCCGCTACACGATGGACAAGCAATCGCCCGAAGTCCGCAGGTACATCGCGCAGCGGGCGGAGCTGCTGGGTGCCATTCGTCTGCCCAACAATGCGTTCCGCGCCAACGCCGGTACGGATGTGGTTTCGGACATTCTCTTTCTCCAAAAGCGTGACCGTCCCATTGAGATTGAACCGGATTGGGTACACCTCGGCCAGAACGAGGATGGCTTTGCCATCAACCGCTATTTTGTTGACCACCCGGAGATGATTTTAGGCAGGCAGACCTCCGAAAGCACCCAATACGGCAAGCAGGATTTCACCGTTGTCCCCATTGAGGGGCTGGCGCTTGCAGATCAGCTCCATGATGCCGTGAAAAACATTCGCGGCACCTATCAGGAGGCGGAACTGCCAGAGCTGGGCGAGGGCGAACAGATCGACACGTCCATCCCCGCAGACCCCAATGTGAAAAACTACTCCTACACCGTGGTGGGCGGCGAGGTGTATTACCGGGAAAACAGCCGCATGGTCAAGCCTGAGCTGAACGCCACCGCCGCCGAGCGTGTCAAGGGCATGGTCGCGCTGCGGGATTGCGTGAATGAGCTGATTGCCCTGCAAATGGACGAGTACAGCGCAGAAAGCCGGATTCAGGAAGCGCAGACCGAGCTAAACCGCCTCTATGATGCGTTCTCCGCAAAACATGGCCTAATCAATGACCGGGCGAACCGTCTTGCGTTCTCTGACGATTCCTCTTACTACCTCCTGTGTTCACTGGAAGTGCTGGACGACGACGGAAAGCTGGAGCGCAAGGCGGATATGTTCCACAAGCGCACCATCAAGCAGCAGCGCAGCGTAGATTCTGTGGATACCGCCAGCGAAGCCCTTGCTGTCTGCATCGGAGAAAAAGCCTGCGTCGATCTCGATTTTATGGCCACCCTCATGGGCGGCAGCGAGAAAATCCCGCAGATCGTTGAGGATTTGAAGGGTGTCATTTACAAGGAACCCAACAGCGGCCCGTTTGACTTGCAGGACGGCGGCGAGCATTGGGCGAAGGGCTGGCAGACGGCGGACGAATATCTCTCCGGCAACGTCCGGCAGAAGCTCCGTACCGCACAGCGCGTGGCAGCGCGCGACCCGTTCTTTGCCGGGAATGTGGATGCCCTGATTGCCGCACAGCCGAAAGACCTTGAAGCCAGCGAGATTGAGGTGCGGCTGGGCGCGACATGGCTTGATAAGAAGTACATCGAGCAATTCATGTACGAAACCTTTGAAACGCCCCGCTATCTGCGCGGACAGATCGAGATCAGCTATGTCCCGTACACCGCAGAATGGCAGGTTTCCCGCAAGAGCATGGTGCGCTACAACGACGTGGCGGCATTCACCACCTATGGCACAGATCGCGCCAGCGCCTACCGGCTGCTGGAGGATGCGCTGAACCTCCGCGACATTCGCATCTACGATACCATTGAGGACGCAGACGGACGGGAGCGCCGTGTCCTCAACGCCAAGGAAACCACCCTTGCCGCACAGAAGCAGCAGCTTATCCGGGATGCGTTCAAGGACTGGATTTGGAAAGACCCGGAGCGCCGCGAAACGCTGGTACGGCAGTACAACGAGGAAATGAACAGCACGCGTCCCCGCGAGTATGACGGCAGCCACATCGTTTTCTCCGGTATGAACCCGGAAATCACCCTCCGGGAGCATCAGAAAAACGCCATCGCCCATGTGCTGTACGGCGGGAATACGCTGCTGGCACACGAAGTTGGTGCGGGAAAAACCTTTGAAATGGTAGCCTCTGCGATGGAATCCAAGAGGTTAGGACTGTGCCAGAAATCCATTTTTGTTGTGCCAAACCATCTGACGGAACAGTGGGCGTCTGAGTTTCTGCGGCTCTACCCTTCGGCCAACATCCTTGTCACTACCAAGAAGGACTTTGAAACCCACAACCGCAAGAAATTCTGCGCCCGTATCGCCACCGGCGACTATGACGCCGTTATCATCGGCCACAGTCAGTTTGAGCGTATCCCCATCAGCCCGGAGCGGCAGGAACAGCTCCTTCACCAACAGATTGAGGAAATCACCGATGGCATTCAGGATACCAAGCTCGCAGGCGGCAACAGCTTTACCATCAAGAGCTTGGAGCGCACGAAAAAGGGGCTGGAGGCGCGGCTGAAAAAGCTGCAAGCCAGCGACCGCAAGGATGATGTGATTTACTTTGAACAGCTCGGCGTAGACAGGATATTCGTGGACGAGTCGGACAATTATAAAAATCTTTTCCTCTATACGAAGATGCGCAATGTGGCAGGGCTTTCCACCACCGATGCGCAGAAATCCTCGGATATGTTCTCCAAGTGCCGCTACATGGATGAGCTGACCGGCGGGCGCGGCGTGGTGTTTGCCACCGGCACCCCGGTTTCCAACTCCATGACAGAGCTTTACACCATCCAGCGCTATTTGCAGCATGACCGCTTGCAGGAGATGGGCATGGGGCATTTTGACTGCTGGGCAAGCCGTTTTGGAGAAACCACCACCGCGCTGGAGCTTGCGCCGGAGGGAACCGGCTACCGGGCAAGGACGCGCTTTGCAAAGTTTTTCAACTTGCCCGAATTGATGAATCTGTTCAAAGAGGTCGCCGACATCAAAACGGCGGATCAGCTCCACTTGCCCACGCCGGAGGTTGCGTACCACACCATCGCCACCAAACCCACACAGATCCAGCAGGACATGGTGAAAGCCCTCTCGGAACGAGCGTCCAAGGTACACAGCGGTGCGGTCAGCCCGGATGTGGACAATATGCTCAAAATCACCTCGGACGGACGCAAGCTGGGGCTTGACCAGCGCATCATCAATCCCATGCTCCCCGACGAAGAAACCACCAAGGTCAATCAGTGCGTGGCGAACATTCTCCAATACTGGCGTGACGGCGAGGAGGAAAAACTGACACAGCTTGTGTTTTGCGACATTTCTACGCCAAAGACCACGCCCTCGCAGCGGGCGGCAAAGGCTTCCCCCGGTACGCTGGACAGCCCGGAAATCCATGCGCTGGAGAGCGCGATTTCATTGGAGGAAAGCACGGAAACGCCGTTCACGGTCTATGAGGATGTGCGCCAAAAGCTCATTGACGCCGGTATGCCCCCGGAACAGATCGCGTTCATCCACGATGCCAATACGGAGGTCAAAAAGCGGGAACTGTTCGCAAAGGTACGTAGCAGTCAAGTGCGCGTCCTGATGGGCAGCACGGCCAAAATGGGCGCGGGCACCAACGTGCAGGATCGTTTGGTCGCACTTCACGATTTGGATTGCCCGTGGCGTCCCCGTGATCTCACGCAGAGAAAAGGCCGTATCGAGCGTCAGGGCAATCAGAACAAGCTCGTTCATGTCTGCCGCTATGTGACCGAAGGGACGTTTGACGCCTACCTCTGGCAAACGGTGGAAAATAAACAGAAATTCATCTCTCAGATCATGACCTCAAAATCTCCGGTTCGCTCCTGTGAGGACGTGGACGCTACGGCGCTGTCCTTTGCGGAGATCAAAGTGCTATGCGCCGGTGATCCCCGCATCAAAGAGCGCATGGATTTGGACATCGAGGTGTCCAAGCTCAAAATTATGAAAGCAGACCACAACAGCAAGCAATTCCGCTTGGAGGACAGTCTGCTGAAATACTTCCCGGAAAAGATAGAAGAACACAAGGGCTTTGTTCGTGGGCTGGAGGCGGATATGCAGACCCTCGCAGCGCATCCGCTCCCGGCAGAGGGCTTTGTCGGCATGGAGATTCGCGGCGACCGGCTCACCGATAAGGAAAACGCCGGTGCCGCACTGCTGGACACCTGCAAGGAGGTCAAGGGCAAAGACCCGGTACAGATCGGCAGCTATCGCGGCTTTACCATGTCCGTTGCTTTTGATTCCATGTGGAAAACGTACACGCTGACGCTGAAAGGCCAGATGACCCATCGCGTTGAACTCGGTTCGGATGCCAGAGGCAACCTTGTCCGCATCGAGAACGCGCTGGATAAAATGCCGGAGCGTCTCCGCGGCGTTCAGGAGCAGCTTGAAAACCTCTATAACCAGCAGGCAGCGGCAAAGGCCGAGGTCGGCAAGCCGTTCCCGCAGGAGCAGGAGCTGGCCGCGAAAACGGCGCGGCTCATTGAGTTGGATATGGAGCTGAATCTGGACGGCAAGGGACAGCCGCAGCCTGAGCAGGCGATTGCAAAATCGGCGCGGCCTTCCGTTCTGGACAGGTTGAAAGCGCCGCCTGTTCATGGCGCACCGGAAAAGCCCCACAAGAAAGAAATGGAGGCACGATGATGAAAAATATTCCTGTTTACAAGCACACGGCGGCCTACGCCAGAGAGCATGACGAGCTTGCGGCCTACCGTGCATCCAATCAGGTGAACGCAGCCTGCAAGGAAGCTATCAAAGCCGCCATCCGCGACCACTACCGGGATAACCGGCTGGATACAGCGGCAGTCGATCAGGTGGTGCAGCAGTTTGGCTATGACCGCGCATTTCATATCCTTGCCATCACCGTCTGTCAAGCAGATTGGGACAGGCGGTATTCTCCCGACAACAGGGTTTGGGCAAACGCCATGTCCATCCCCGCCAATCCCGACGCATGGGGTACTGACCGCAACTGCTATCTGGCCGTCAACAACCATCCCGGTCTGGTCGATCTGTTTCTCAGTCAGACCCGCAAAGCCTACGCGCAGGAGCAGCAGAAAACCTCTGTCCGGGATATGTTGAAAAAGCTGCCTGAAACAACTTCGCCGAAAATTTCGGCGAAGTCCAAAGACCCGGAGCGTTGAGCGATGGCAAAGCGCAAACGGGACATTCAGCTTAAATTCCGCGTTACGCCGCAGGAACGGGAAATGATTGAAACGAAGATGGCGCATTCGGCACCACCAACATGGCGGCATATCTCCGCAAGATGGCGATTGACGGATATGTGGTGAAGCTCGATCTTCCGGAGCTGCGGAAGCTGGTGTCCCTGCTTCGCTATTCCAGCAACAACCTCAACCAACTCACCCGCCGCGCCCACGAAACAGGCCGCATCTATGAAGCCGATCTGGAGGATATTCAGCAAAGTCAGGAACGGATATGGACGGCGGCGGAGAAAATCATTTCCTCGCTGGCGGCGCTGAAATAAGTCGCAGGGGCGGCGGAATGACCGCCGCCCCTGCCCGTACAAAAGCAAAAGCCCCGCATCGTTGCAAAGCGCGCGCTGTCATGGTATTCTGATATTAGAAAAGCATAACGTCTTTGAAAAGGAGGCCGTCAAATGTCTATTCTGAAAATTATCCTTGTGCCGCTATTACTTATCCTGTCCCTGTTCGTCTGGCTGTGCGCGGGGCTGCTGTCTTGCTCCGGCTTCGTGTTCAAGCTGGCAAGCGGCCTGCTCTCCCTGCTGGCTTTCGCCGTGATGATTACCTACTCTGTAAAAAACGGCATTATCCTCCTTGTGCTGGCGTTTCTAATCAGCCCGATGGGACTTCCGCTGCTGGCGGTGCAGGGACTTGGCAAGCTGCAAGACGTGAACGCTGCCATGAAAAACTTCATCCATAGTTAAAGCGCAAGCCGGGGCGAACGCCTCGGCTTTCGCTTTCATAAATTCTGTTTTTGATTTTACTCAAAGAGATTGTAAAAACTACCCCTCCGTGCTATAAAATCCTATTTATCAAGCGAGAGCCAAGGCTTCATCTGGCACGAGGAATGGAAGCTGTATGCGCCGAATAATCTGATGCACATGATAGATAAAGGGGTAGTGTAAAGCGGTCTGCTACGGCAGGCCGTTTGACTTTTCAAGGAGGTGTCCAACATGGCAACCACGCGCCTGATGCCTCTGCACACCGGCAAAGGCCGCACGGTGGGACAGGCCATCAGCGCTATCATCGACTACACCGAAAATCCGCAAAAGACAGACGGCGGCAGGCTGATAACAAGCTGGCAGTGCGACAGCAGGATTGCCGATGCCGAGTTCCTTTTCGCCAAAAATCAATACACCCAAAAGACCGGCAGAATGCGCGGCGAGGATGATGTGATCGCCTACCATCTGCGGCAGTCCTTCGTTCCCGGAGAGATTACACCGGAGGAAGCGAACCGTTTGGGCTGTGAGCTGGCCAAGCGCTTCACCAAAGGCAATCACGCCTACATTGTCTGCACTCACATCGACAAATCCCATATTCATAATCATGTGATTTGGAACTCCACCGCACTCAGCCAGACCCGGAAATTCAGAAACTTTTGGGGTAGCAGCCGCGCTGTGCGGCTGCTCAACGATACCATCTGCATCGAGAACGGCTACTCCATCGTGGAGAATCCGAAGCGCCACGGCAAGAGCTACAACAAGTGGCTGGGCGACAAAAAGAAGCCCTCCCACCGGGAGCGAATCTGCGCGGCCATTGACGATGCGCTGACACAAAAGCCCGATAGCTTTGAAGCGCTGCTGGAGCTGCTGCGGCAGGCCGGGTATGAGGTCAAGGGCAAGAAAGTCCCGTCCCTGTTGGGCGGCGAACAGAAAAAGTCCATTCGCATGGATACCCTCGGTGACGGCTATACTCCCGCAGATCTCCGCGCGGTGATTGCAGGTGAAAAGGCGCATACGCCACGAAAGAACGCCGCCGCACCTGTCAAACCGGAAAAGCGCAGCGGGAATCTGCTGGTGGACATTCAGGCAAAATTACGCGCTGGCAAGGGTGCCGGTTATGCGCGTTGGGCGACATTATTTAACCTGAAACAGATGGCACAGACGGTGGCCTATCTGCAAGACCATGAGCTGTTAGATTACGCCATTCTCTCGGAGAAAGCGGCGGCAGCGTCCGCTCACTTCAACGAGCTTTCCGCAAGGATCAAATCTGCGGAAACACGCATGGCCGAGATTGCCGTGCTGCGGGAGCATATCGTGGGTTATGCCAAGACCCGCGATACCTACGTTGCCTATCGCAAGGCCGGGTACTCCAAGAAATTTCTTGCAGAGCATGAAAGCGAGATCACAATCCACAAGGCCGCAAAGAACTATTTTGATGGGCTTGGCCTCAAGAAACTGCCCACCATCAAGGCGCTGAATACCGAGTACGCCGAGCTGCTGGCGGAGAAGAAAGCGGCCTACGCCGACTACCGAAAAGCCCGCGAGGAAATGAAAGAGCTGCTGACGGCCAAGGCCAATATCGACCGTATTCTGGAGTTGGATAAGGAGCAGGAGGAAGCGAATGAACGACGGGAAAAAGAGGCGGAGCAGCGCTGAGCTGCCCGCCCATAAGCGATTTGCAAAATCGCGCAGCCGATGGATTTATCCATCGTTCCTGAACACAGTTTTTGTGTTCTGCGGGGATTGGGGCAGCGCCCCAACAAGCATGAAACAGGCGGGCTCCGTGTAAACGGAATCCGCCTGTTTTCGCAAAGTGGGTACCGCTTTGCATTGCTTGCCAGTTTCCCTATGCATTATAATTGCCATCAGGGATAATCAAAAAACCAAAACTATATGGAGTATTTTCAAGCCGAATGGAGTAGTACGCCCCGATTGGTATGTGGTAATATATTTCTTGCGAAATCCTGTTTCGCAAATTCTTAAGAGTGTCAGTTAGCCATATCTAACTATAACGGAGGTATGTAGAGAATGGAAGCAAGAAGTAACAAATTACAAGCCAAAGACCTTATCAACGTAGGCGTTTTCACTGCCATCTATTTTATCGTTTTCTTTGCGGGCATGATGCTGGGGTATATCCCTATCTTTATCCCGCTACTTGGACTGGTGTGCCCCATCCTGTGCGGTATTCCCTTTATGCTGTACTTAACAAAGGTCAAGAAGTTTGGCATGGTATCCTTGACCGGCATTATTCTCGGCTTGCTCAATCTGGTCATGGGCAGCGGTGTGTCGGTATTTATCGCCGGGGTCATTTTTGGCATTGCAAGCGATTTGGTTTTAAAAGCCGGAAAATATCAGAGTTGGAAATGCACACTCCTTAGCAATGGGGTGTTTTCTCTTTGGATCATGGGCTATGTGAGCCGGATGTTCCTCACCCGCACAGAGTTTTTTGCTTCGCTTGTAAGCAGTTACGGGCAGGAATATGTAGACACACTCATGTCCTATACCCCTGATTGGATGTTTCCTGTATTATTTGCGGTAACCTTTATCGGCGGTATTTTTGGGGCACTTCTTGGCAAGGCCGTGTTGAAAAAGCATTTTGAAAAGGCAGGGATCGCCTGATGGGTGCGGCGGCTACAACGCTAAAATTTGAAAACAAAGCCGTTATTCCCACCGATCCGAGAACAAAACTGTTTTTGACTGTAACTGTCAGCACAATTATGATTACCGGCGGCACGGGCGGATTTATGAATCTGGTTCGCCCGTGCCTTATGGCGTGCCCGATTGTATTCCTGCTCCTTTCAAGAAAATGGGGGGCCGCAGCCAGATTTGCAGTTACATACGCTATTTTGTTTGCGTTGGAATTAACGGTATTACCACTGCTCACGGGCACATGGAATTTTATCTTGGGAGCCGCAGTCGGGATCTATACGCACATGCTTCCCGGATTTATCATGGGATATTATCTGGTGAGTACGACAACGGTCAGTGAATTTGTTGCTGCGATGGAGAAGATGCACATTCCACAAAAAATCGTGATCCCTATGTCGGTGGTATTCCGATTTTTCCCCACAGTCAAAGAGGAATATGCAGCCATTCGGGACGCTATGAAGATGCGCGGCATCACTACCTTCCGCAGTCCCATGAAGATGCTGGAATATCGGATTGTTCCTCTGATGATTTCGATTGCCAAAATCGGAGAAGAACTGTCTGCGGCTGCTCTTACGCGAGGGCTTGGAGCGCCGCAGAAACGGACGAATATATGTAAAATCGGCTTTGGGCCTTTGGACATTTTCTTCTTCCTGCTGGCGATACCCTGTTGGGTCGGTTTCTTTATCTGATAGGAGGAAGGCGCCTATGATTGAATTTCGCAACATCAATTTTCGATATGCCGGGGGAACGGATGCCGGCGGGCTTGCAAACATTAACTTAATCATCCCGGACGGGCAAGTTATCCTTTTGTGTGGACAATCTGGCTGCGGAAAAACAACCCTGATCCGGTTGGTGAATGGGCTAATCCCGAATTATTATGAGGGTAAATTGAGCGGCGAGGTTCTGCTGGATGGAAAAAATATCAGCAGACTTCCGCTCTATGAAACAGCGAAATATGTGGGGAGTGTTTTTCAAAATCCCCGCACGCAGTTTTTTACGGTGGACTCCACCAGCGAACTAGCCTTTGGATGTGAAAATCAGGGCTTGCCTGAAGAAGAAATCATTCAGCGGGTGAAATCGACTGCGGAGCAGTTTGATATGGAAAATCTGCTGGGAAAAAATATCTTTTCTCTTTCCGGCGGAGAAAAACAGAAAATTGCTTGTGCCTCTGTGTCGGCCAGTAATCCACCCATCATCGTGCTGGACGAACCATCTTCTAATCTGGATATGTCAGCCACAAAAGATCTACGCCGGATGATCCAGATCTGGAAACAGCAGGGGAAAACAGTTATTATTGCGGAACATCGGCTCTATTATCTGAAAGAGTTGATAGACCGTGTTGTGTATCTAAAAGATGGGAAAATTGAAAAAAATTACTCGGCTCTGGATGCACTTAAACTGTCCGTAACGCAACAGGCAGAAATGGGGCTGCGGCCTTTTGATCTGGACGCGTTCCCTGTGACAGCACATCCTGTTGCAAGCAGTGGTTCTATCGAATGTGAAAACTTTCATTTTGCTTATACAAAGCAGAGGGATGCGCTGGATATTGACAGTCTTTCGCTGCCACAAGCGGGCGTGATTGCAGTAATCGGCCATAACGGAGCGGGAAAATCCACTATGGCCCGCTGCCTCTGTGGCCTGGAAAAACACTGCAAGGGCATTGTGAAAGTGGACGGGAAGCCGTATAATAGAAAACAAAGGCTGTCTCTGTGCTATATGGTCATGCAGGATGTCAACCATCAGCTGTTTACGGAAAGCACAGAGGAAGAAATGCTCATCAGTATGGCGGAGCCGGCTCCTGACAAGGCGGATGCGGTTCTTGACAGATTGGATTTGTTGCAGTTTAAGGAGCGACACCCGATGGCACTCTCCGGCGGTCAGAAGCAGCGGGTGGCGATTGCTACCGCCCTTGTTTCCGAGCGTAAGATTTTAGTGCTGGATGAACCTACCAGCGGTCTGGATTTACAGCACATGAAAGAAGTGGCTGATGAACTTGTGACGATACAGAAAATGGGAAAGACATCTCTTGTCATCACCCATGATTATGAGCTGATCGTTAGTTGCTGTACTCATGTTCTGCATTTGGAGCATGGTATGGTACAGGAACAATATGCACTGGATGCCGCAGGACTCCAGCGCCTCCAAAAATTTTTTATAGAATCGAGGTGATCCAAGTTTGAATAAAAGCGACCTGTTTTTCTCGCAGCAAAATATGAATTTGCTCTGCCGGGATGAATCCTGCTCGGTCTACCAAATGAAAAATGAAACAGGAGACGGAACTGCAACCTATTATGAAGTATATCCCGGAATAGGTGTCATGTATAATGATTTTCATATGGAGCACTGCCCGTCAAGGAAGTTTGAACAAAATACGCACACTTTTGCAATTCACCATTGCAGAGAAGGCCGCGTCGAGTGGGAAGTCAGCAATGGCGCTTATCTTTATCTTGCGTCCGGCGATATTATGCTGGACAGTTCTGCCACGGAAAACAACCATTGCAGCTTTCCCGTAAGCCATTACCACGGGATCACAATTACGATCTCTGTTCCCGAAGCGGTAGAGGGATTGGGTGATCTTCTGTCCCTGTTTTCTATTGACCTGGAACAGATTGAGCAGCAATTTGCCTTGAAAGCACGCCCTTTCATCATGCATGGAAAATCTGTCCCCGACCATGTAATCTCAGAACTGTACCAAGTGCCTGATAATATCCGCCTGGAATATCTTAGGGTAAAGATTCTGGAATTGTTAGTCACGCTCAGGACGGTAGACCCTACGGTCTTAGGTGTGGAACGCCCCTATTTTTATAAAACGCAGGTAGAGAAGGTCAAGGCTATCATGTCGTTTATGGCAAATGAGCCGGAGCACCATTTCACAATGGAGGAGCTTTCTGAAAAGTTCGATATTTCTACCTCCGCTCTGAAGCAGTGCTTTAAGGGCGTGTATGGCACCGCCATTTATACCTATATGCGGAATTATCGTATAGACTTGGCAGCCTCTCTTTTGACACAGACGGATGAACCGATTACGGTGATTGCTGGAAAAGTTGGCTATACGAACACCAGCAAGTTCTCCGAAGCTTTCAAGAAAGTAAAGGGAAAAACACCGCTGGAATATCGAAAAATAAAAATCTAAACGGAGTAAAACGGGGCTTCGCAGAGTGGCAGACAAATTGAATGCCTGTAATACTTAGAGAGTACCAAGAAGATTGGTGCTCTCTATTTTTTTGCTAATAGGAGGAACGAAAATGAAGCAAAAAAGCTGGATTTCTATTGTGTTTTCCTTTGCTTCACAGTGCCGGGGCAAGATTGCCCTGTCCGTCTTATGTGCGATCATCAGTGTGGTTGCCGGACTGATACCCTATTGGAGTGTTTACCAAATTATCACGCTCTTTATCGGCGGTTCACCTGTGATGGCAGAGGTTTGGAAATGGTGCTGGATCGGACTTGGCGCTTATGCGATACGCTTCTTGCTCTATGGTATTTCAACGAGCCTGTCCCACATATCCGCATACACCATTTTGGAAAATATTCGTTTGACCCTTGCCCAGCGGCTGATGAAAGCGCCGCTGGGGACAGTCATCGGCGAGTCTGTGGGTAAGCTGAAAAGCGTATTGGTAGACCGGGTAGAAACGATTGAGCTGCCGCTGGCCCACATGATCCCGGAGTGTATCTCCAACCTGCTGCTCCCTATGGCAGTCTTTGCCTATCTGGTCTGCTTCGACTGGCGTATGGCTCTGGCGATGCTGGTCACGCTGCCTTTCGTTCTGATTGCTTTTGCTATGATGATGAAGAATTTTAACAAGCTCTATGCCGATTACATGGAGTCCAACAACTATGTGAACGCTGTAATCGTGGAGTATGTGGAGGGTATTGAGGTCATCAAGGCATTCAACCAGTCCTCCAGTTCCTACGAAAAGTTCGCCAAGGCGGTAGAGTCCTTCAAAGATTACACTCTTAAATGGTATCAAAGTTCCTGGAAGGTGATGAACTTTGTTTCGGCTGTGCTGCCGTCCACCTTTTTGGGAACGCTTCCGATTGGTATGTATCTCTGCTGGAACGGCAGCCTTTCGCCGCAGGATCTTGTGATGTGCCTGATTCTCTCGCTGGGCATTGTAGGTCCGCTTATGAACTTTACTACTTATATCAATGAAACGAAAGCGATTGAATACGCCGTCCACGATGTGGACGAACTGCTCCATGCGGAGGAATTACCGGATGCTGAAAAACCAGTGGATATACAATCCAAGGACATCCAGCTTCAGGATGTTTCGTTCTCTTATGATAAAGAGAGAGGTAAACAGGTTCTTTCCCATATCAATCTGAAAATCCCGGAGGAAAAGTTTACGGCACTTGTCGGCCCGTCCGGTGGAGGTAAGTCCACCATCGCACGCTTGATTGCCCGTTTTTGGGATGTGAACGATGGAAAAATCACCATTGGCGGTGTTGACATTCGCAGTATGCCGCTGGCCCAACTTGCCGATATTGTCAGCTTTGTTACACAGGATAACTTCCTGTTCAACTGCTCCATCAAGGAAAATATCCGGCTGGGAAACCCTGATGCTACGGACGAAGAAGTATATGCGGCAGCAAAAGCCGCCTGCTGTGATGAATTTATACAGAAATTGGACAATGGCTATGACACGATGGCCGGGGATGCAGGGAACCGGCTTTCAGGCGGTGAAAAACAGCGTATTTCTATTGCCCGCATGATTTTGAAAAATGCCCCTATCGTGATTTTGGATGAGGCAACTGCGTTCACAGATCAGGAGAATGAAGAAAAAATCCAGCAGTCTATCGCTGCTTTGACAAAAGGGAAAACGCTGCTGGTCATCGCACATCGTCTGTCCACCATCAAAAATGCCGATCAGATTATTGTCCTGCAAAATGGGCAGGTTGAGAATGCGGGCACTCACCAGCAGCTTTTAGATGGCGACGCTCTCTATCGGGATATGTGGGAGGCGCATATCGGAGCGCAGAACTGGTCTGCCGGTTCCGGGAAAGGAGGTAACTGATATGTTTCGGATTGTAAATCGACTGATCCAATGGACAGGAAAATATAAACGGCGTATTTACATCGGGTTTATCTACGCTTTCATTCATAGCATTTTTACCGCAATTCCTATTATGCTGGCTGCAAAGGGACTGAGTGCTGTTCTGGATGACTGGTGTGGCGTTAAACCATTGGAGGGCCGGGACATCTGGATCATGCTGGGGGCCATGATTTTAGCTGTATTGGGCCGATACCTGTTCTCATATCTCCGAGCTATCACGCAGGAAAGTGTCGGTTATGAAGCAACCGCTGACGAAAGGATACGGCTGGGTGATATTCTGAAACGGGTGTCGCTGGGATTTTTCAACAAGAACAATATCGGTGAGTTGTCGGCAGCTGCAACGACCGATCTCTCGTTTATGGAAATGTATGCCATGAACATGATAAACACTGTAGTCAACGGCTATATTACTGTAATTGTCCTGATACTGTTCCTTGTATTTTACAGTCCTTTGGCTGGAGGAATTGCTCTGGCTGGCGTCCTTCTGTCTGCCCTATTCCTCCATCTGTTGGAGGCACACAGCCACCAAAACGCGCCTATCCATCAAAAGGCACAGGACGATATGGTGGAAAGTTCTATCGAGTATCTGCGAGGGATGCAGGTGGTGAAAGCCTTTAAGCAGGAAGGCGTATCTATTGCCGGTATCCGCAAAGCATACAACGACAGCAAGAAAATCAACATCAAAATTGAAGTGGAATATATGCCCTTCAACTGCCTGCACCTGTTTTCTCTGAAAGCCGCCTCCATTGCCATTGTAGCTGTGGCCGCTCTGCTGACCTATAACGGCAGTATGGAACTTCCTACCATGCTCATGCTGGATATGTTTTCCTTTATGATTTTCGGAAGTGTTGAGGCCATGAACAACGCCGCCCATGTATTGGAGGTCATTGATGCTACGCTGGATAAACTGGACGGCATTGAACACGCCGACATTATAGACAAAGACGGGAAAGATATTTCTTTGCAGAACACAGACATTGCTTTCCGTGATGTGACATTCTCCTACGATAAAGTTCCTGTTTTGCGGAATATCAGCTTTTCCATCCCCCAGGGCAGCACTACGGCCATTGTAGGGCCATCTGGCAGCGGCAAGACCACGATTTGCAACCTGATTGCCCGTTTCTACGATGCGGACAGCGGCGAGGTCACAGTAGGCGGTGAGGATGTGCGGAACATGACCTGTGACAGTTTGCTCCGCAATATCTCGATGGTCTTTCAAAAGGTCTATCTGTTCCACGACACCATTGAAAACAACATCCGTTTCGGCAATCCAAGTGCAACGCAGGAAGAAATTATAGAAGCTGCGAAAAAGGCTCGGTGCCACGACTTCATTATGGCTCTTCCCGATGGATATGAAACGGTGATCGGTGAGGGCGGCTCTACGCTGTCTGGCGGAGAAAAACAGCGCATTTCTATTGCCCGCGCCATTTTGAAAAATGCCAACATTGTCATTCTTGATGAGGCAACAGCAAGTATTGACCCCGAAAATGAGCATCTGATCCAGCAGGCAATCAGTGAATTGACCATTGGAAAAACGGTTATTGTTATCGCCCACCGTCTGGCAACGATTGAACACGCTGATCAGATTTTAGTGGTGGATAAAGGTCAAGTTGTTCAAAAAGGAACACATCAGGAGCTTGTTCAGCAGGAAGGCCTTTATCGTCGTTTCATTACAATCCGTGAGCAGGCAGAGGGCTGGAGCATTGCCTGATAATTTGAGGGAGAACCGCAACATGAAACTTCATGCGTCCGGTGAGGACTACCTGGAGGCCATACTTGTTCTCCACAAGAAGATGGGCATGGTACGCTCCGTGGATGTTGCCCGACACATGGAGGTATCCAAGCCCAGCGTGTGCCATGCGGTGGCTACCTTGCGGGACGGTGGCTTTCTCACAATGGATGAAGATTACTTTCTCCATCTGACCGATATGGGTCGCGAAGTTGCTGAGAAAATTTACGAGCGGCACCAGTTTTTTACGATGCAGTTG
>OGGZ01000557.1_pt1 | contig 39966 bp, 34 predicted proteins | sample 1571371 | NCBI WGS metagenome assembly OGGZ01 (sample SAMEA2582025, study PRJEB24529) | metagenome | biome: Human gut stool | place: China | collected 2011
GCTGATTTTCTTACAGTATAGCACAGATTTCGGCGGAGAGAAAGAGCGGCGTTGGGACGGAGAAAACTGGGATTTGAGAGAATAGCAAGCACAGCCACTGTCCGGACACGCGGCGATTTTTGGGATAATCCCAAGCCCTGATTCCAAGCTGGAAATATATGTCGAACTTTGTGGGAAAGTCTTGCCTTTATTCGCATTTTCGATTATAATTAATACTGGATTTTTATAAAAACATGAGGGTAAAACTGTAACAGAGGTGCTGCCTATGAACTATCTGTCCGTTTCACAAACTGCTGAAAAATGGGGTATCTCAACCTGCCGTATACAGATTTTTTGTGGAGAGGGACGTATACCGGCGCAATGCGGATAGGTGCATTCTGGGCCATTCCTGATGACGCTGCAAAGCCAACAGACGCGAGAATCAAGAATGGAAAGTATATCAAGAAGCCCGTTAAAAATGAAAAATAAGCCGCAGATTATAGTAGTGACTCTGACTCGAAAATAGGACACAACTTACCCCTCGTGGGTGCGAATGGGTGCACAAATCCTTTGTCACAAATCTACCCAAATCGTCGATTCGACAGACTATAACATAAATCTACGACATGTGCTTCGATTACTTATAGAAAAGCAGGTGAACTTATGAATATTGCCAAACGCTTTCCAAGTTTGGGTATTACAAACACCAAGAGCCTAACAGAGAAAAAGCAGCAGACAGATAAGAAGATTCAATATGTGAGCGCATATGTACGCCTTTGGGCGTATGTGATGTTGGAAAGACCAAATACAGATACTGTCAATTTTATTGATTGTATGAGTAACGCGGGAGTTTATCGTGATGGCGATTGCTGTACAGCGATTGAAGTGCTAAGGATTTTCTCCGAACTGGCGGATGATTACCCTCAAAAAAGCTTTCGAGTGTTCTGTAACGATTATGATCCTGTCAAAATCCAAATCCTCAAGAAAATTGTTGGCGCAGATATTGTCCCGCCCAAAAAGAATGTGCATCTCTTCGTCTCGCAAAAAGATGTCAATGACTACTTGGCAGACTTGGCTGGTGAACCTAAAGTTGTAGGGCAGAAAAACATTTTTGCCTATGGAACTTCTACAATCCTTTATGTCGATCCGTTTGATTTTGGTACAGTTGAAATCCCCAAGGTATCCGCGGTATTGAAGAACCACTACTGTGAATTGATTTTTAATTTCTTCACCAGTGACTATACGCGGAACTTTGCCAAAGATCGGGGCAGAATTGCAAAGTGTTTAGGCGGTAAGACGATATCTTCCCGCGAAGAACTGATTGAGTATATGCGCTCCCAACTCCGGGTCGGGAAGATAGAGCACCTGTTTGCATACCGTTTCAAAACTCAGAAAAATGTGGAGCTTTATCAAATCGTCTTTGCCACGCCCAGCATAAGGGGTTTGGAAAAATTGAAAGAGGCTCTTTGGAGTACTTTCAAGGGGGCAGAATTTCATCGCAACAAGGGATACGTGGATGATGCGCAAACTTGCTTGTTCACAGATGCAGACGAACAGGTGGCTGCATTAGCCTCCTATTCAGGAGAAGCAAAAGAATGGTTGTGTGATGTGTTCTCCGGTTCAACTGTTTCGTGGGCTGATATAGAACGCTTCCTTATCGAAAATACTATGCTCACAGAATCACAGATTATCAGAAATGTGTTGAAACCGCTGATAGATGACGGGAAAGTCGAGAAGTGCAATCTCTGCGGAAAGACAAATTACAAAAAAGATTCATTCACATTTGTTAGGCGAGGAGATTGCGTATGATACGGAAAACCCTAATTTATAAAACCGGCGTTGAATATGGCGACTATACGCTCAACCATGTTCAGGGCTGTTCTCATGGATGTAAATACCCGTGTTATGCATTTATGATGGCCAAGCGTTTTGGAAAAGTCAAAAGCTACGAAGAATGGACTTGCCCGCAAATCGTTGAGAATACGTTGACGCTGTTAGACGAGGAACTCCCTCGATTTAGAAGCAAAATCAAACTGCTTCATCTATGCTTTACGACAGACCCATTTATGTATGGCCATGAGGACATATGCAATTTGAGCATCAAGGTGCTAAAGAAGGCCAATGGAAGCGGTGTTCGGTGTTCTGTCCTAACCAAAGGGATTCTGCCAGAGAAATTGGCTGAATTACCACTCGATAACGAATACGGAATCACTGTAATGTCGCTTGATACCGCATTTATTTGTCAATATGAACCGGGTGCAGCGCCAATACAAGAAAGAATTGCATCACTAAAAAAATTGCATGATCGCGGCTGCAAAACGTGGGTTAGTATTGAGCCTTATCCAACCCCCAACATTATCCAACAGAATCTTTCGGATATTTTAGAAAGCATATCGTTTGTAGATAAGATTATTTTTGGTCGCCTTCATTACAACAAGATGGTCTCTCAGTATAAAAATCATAAAGAGTTCTACAACTGCTGCGCAGCGCAGGTGATTCAGTTCTGCAAGAATCGGCAAATTGCGTTCCATATTAAAAATGGAACTATTACAGAGAAGGAGGACAAATAAATGGCTCGTCCAAAGAAACAACTGGCAGATGCTGAAGCTGCAAAAATGCGCGACGTGGAAGCCTATACCCACGATGATAAAAAGCGTACAAACAATCCTCCTGTTGGAATGGCACAGCATGATAAGGCAGAGGAAAAGGTGAAGACCTATCAGTTTGATCCACATCTGGATCCGACTCTGCAATGGGCAGGTAAGGCTGAGGGGATGAGTTTTGATGTCCCGACTTCCTCTATCCATATCCACGAGTCTATTAAACCACACAGTATTATTGCGCGGGTCATGAAGGAATATTCCAACGCACTAGAAGGCCAAGTAGAAGGCCAGCAGTCTATGTTTGAGGCTGAGACTCCCGCTGAGCGTATGCGTCGCCGCAGAGAAAGTATTGAGTTCTACCAGCACGGTCTCAACTGGACCAACCGTATGATCGCCGGTGACAGTCTGGTCATTATGAATTCCCTTCTGGAAAAAGAGGGTATGGCCGGTCAGGTTCAGATGCTGTACATTGATCCGCCATATGGTATCAAATACGGTTCTAATTTCCAGCCTTTTATTGGCGACACTTCATTAAAAAGCGGAGATAAGGATGAAGATTTAACACAAGAACCTGAAATGGTAAAAGCGTTTCGAGATACTTGGGAGTTAGGTATTCATTCGTACCTCTCATATTTGCATAGCAGACTATTGTTGGCAAAAAGTTTACTCTCTAATTCTGGCAGCGTCTTTGTTCAAATTAGTGACGAAAACCTGCATCTGGTCAGGAATCTATGCGATGAGGTGTTTGGCAGCGAGAACTTTGTATCTCAAATTTCAATAAAGAAAGGTTCGGTAATGTTTGCCAAAAAGTTGCTGAATAATGCCACTTTTTACATTGTTTGGTATGCCAAAGATAAAGAAAAAATCAAATTTCATCCATTGTTTACCGCTAAAGACTATCAAGATTTTGCCGATACTTGTGGTTCTCATTTATGGGTGGAAGACACCACAACTGGAGAAAGCATTCGTGTAGAGCCAGCTGATCGATACAATATTGATTCCTACTTGGCGGCTCATCCTTCCTATAAACTGTTTGGAACATGGAGCCTTAATGCTCAAGGTAGCGAAAAACAGCAAGGGAATGAATACGAGGGGAAGGTTTACTTCCCTCCTAGAGGAACCCAGTGGAAAACCTCATATCCAGATGGGCTGGATGACTTAAAGGCAAAGAATCGGCTTCAAATTGAAGGGGATTCTTTACGTGTCCGGCTGTATTACGAAGATTATCCCATTTCTCGAATGAATAATTTGTGGACTGGAATAGGCGCAGTAAACAATAAAATTTATGTTGTTCAAACCGCAACCGAATTACCCAAACGCTGTATGCTCATGACTACTGATCCGGGAGATCTAGTTTTGGATATCACCTGTGGAAGTGGTACAACAGCTTTTGTAGCAGAGCAATGGGGACGTCGTTGGATTACATGTGATACGTCCAGAGTTTCTATTGCGTTGGCCAAACATCGGTTAATGACCGCAACATTCGACTACTACAAATTGGCCCACGAAGATCAGGGGGTTGCCAGTGGTTTTGTTTACAAAACCGCTCCACACGTCACTATTGGCTCTATTGTAAACGACGACCCTCCTGCTGAAGAAACGTTATATGATCAACCAGAAATCGATAAAACCAAAGTCCGTATCACAGGTCCTTTCACTGTAGAAGCTCTTCCTGCGCCTGTTGTAAAGCCTTTGGACGACATCGGCGATGCCGAAGAGGATTTCAGCGCCAAACAGACCGATTGGCGTGACCAGCTTTTGGCCACCGGTATCCTTGGCCGGGGCGGTAGCAGACTAACATTCAGTCGCGTGGAGCCGTTGTCTGGCACCAAATTCTTGCAGGCAGAAGCGGAAACTAAGGAGGATACTCCCCGCCGTGCTGTGATCTGTTTTGCCGGTGAGACCAAGCCTCTGGACTCCCGTATGGTAGCCATGGCAATGGATGAAGTAGAGCGTCTTCGTCCGGCACCCAAACTTGTTATTTTTGCTGCTTTCCAATTTGATCCTGAAGCGGCAAAAGATATTGACGAGTACATCTATCCCGGCGTGACGGTTCTCAAAGCGCAGATGAATACGGATCTAATGACAGAAGACCTGAAGAAGAAGCGTTCCTCTGATCAATCCTTCTGGTTGGTGGGCCAGCCAGATGTAGAATTGATTCGTGATGGCCGCAGTAAGCGCAAATTCAAGGTTAAGGTTAACGGCTTTGACTACTACGATGTGAAGAAGGGCACGGTAGAGTCCGGAAGTACCTCCCGAATCGCCATGTGGATGTTGGACACCGACTATGACGGCATGTGCATTGAGCCGAAGCAGGTGTTCTTCCCCATGGGCGGCAAGAAAGACGGCTGGAACAAGCTGGCCAAGACGCTGAGAGCAGAAATCGATCCGGACCTGATCGAAAAGTATGCTGGAAATGAGTCTTTGTGGTTTATGGCAGAACCGAATACCCGTATTGCAGTAAAAATCATTGACGATCGCGGCATTGAAAGCCTGAAGGTGATAAGGATAGGTGATGAGTAATGGCAGGCATTGATCAGTTAATCATTAACTCTGCTTACCGTGAGCCGACCCATCACTGGAAATATGATCTAAACGGACAGACTTTTGTGCGCGAGGCGGGGCGCCGCCCCGCCGGGTATTTTATTGCCGGTCAGGGATCCAATCAGTACAATGATATCGGGCAATTTATCGAGCTTCCGCTTGTCAACCGAATCCGCCCTCGTGTAAAAGCATGGCGCGAAGCGGGATATCCCGGCGTAACCGGCGTAACGAGAAAGCTGCTGGATCATTGGAACGATAAAGATGCACGGCAGTATCCGTTCTTCTATTGCCAAATGGATGCCATAGAGACACTGATCTGGCTGACCGAGGCTCCTGATGCGGAGAAGGTCGGCATTGATATTCCCTCTGACGGCGGAGCATTCAGGCGTCTATGTACCAAGCTTTGTACCGGCGGCGGGAAAACGACCGTCATGGCTATGCTGATTGCATGGATGATCTGTAATAAAGTTACATACCCACAGGATAAGCGCTTTACAAAGTATGTGTTCATTGTTGCGCCTGGATTGACAGTCAAGAGCCGCTTGCAGGTTTTGCAAACAGGTGGCGACAATAATTACTATATCCAGTTCAACATCGTTCCTATCGGTCTGATGGACAAGCTGCATCAAGGTAAAGTCATGATCACCAACTGGCAATCGCTGGCGTGGGATAGTGCGGAAACTATCGCAAAGCGACGCAGCGTCGATAAGCGCGGGGCCAAGAGTGATGAAGCGTATACACGCGAGGTTTTGGGGGAGATGGCCAATGCCTCCAACATTCTGGTCATCAATGACGAAGCCCACCACGCATGGCGCAAGAACCCGGAAAACAAGGCAAAGCTTACCAAGGAACAAAAGGAAGCAGAACAGCAGGCCACTATCTGGATCAGCGGTCTGGATCGCATTCACAAGACCAGGGGGATTCTCTCTTGCTATGACTTTTCGGCTACGCCCTTTGCTCCTTCAGGGAAGAAGAACGATGAAGAAGCCCTGTTCGGATGGATCGTCAGCGACTTTGGACTGAATGATGGTATTGAGTCCGGACTGGTAAAAACACCGCGCGTTGTTGTACGAGATGATGGAACACCGGATGCGGAAAGCTTTCGGTCAAAGTTATATCACATCTATGCAGATGAAACCGTTAAGGATGATATCAATCGGGCTGCCGATCCGGAAGAACCCTTACCTGATTTGCTTACGCAGGCGTATTACCTTCTGGGAAAGGATTGGCAGGCCCTGTATTATGCATGGAAAGATGCTGGTGCAGATGTCCCTCCGGTGATGATTACTGTAGCAAACAGGACGGAAACTGCTGCACGTATCAAATATGCATTCGACCATGGGCGTATTCCCGTTCCCGAACTCTGCGATCCGAATTTAACAATCCATATCGACTCCAAGACAATGGATGCGGCTACAAACGTGGTTGCGCCAACTGCTGACGAAGATAGTGAAGCAAAAATCAGCAAAGCAGATGCAGCAGCAATTCTTCGTGAGACTGTTGACACAGTTGGCCAAAAAGGCAAACGAGGCGAGCAAATTCGAAATGTGATTTCTGTAGGCATGCTATCGGAAGGATGGGATGCAAAAACAGTAACACATATTTTGGGATTGCGGGCGTTTTCCAGCCAGCTTCTCTGCGAACAGATTGTTGGTCGTGGCCTTCGCCGGACCAGCTATGATCTGGCTGAAGGCAGTGACATGTTTACGCCGGAATATGTCAATATCTTCGGAATCCCCTTCACCTTTTTGCCTCATGAATCGGATGAACAAGGAACGCCTCCAACGACTCCGCCCAAAACTCAGGTCGAGGCATTAAAAGAGCGCTCTGAATATGAGATTCGCTGGCCCAATATCATCCGATTGGATCGTGTGTTCAAACCACAGTTAACAGTAGATTTGGACAAAATTGATACGCTGGAACTGAATGCAGCAGATACCCGATTGAGAGCTGACCTTGCTCCGATCATTGACGGCAAAACGGATCTGACGAAGTGTACCGAAATTGATCTACAGAAACTGGATGCGGAACTGCGTATGCAGCGCATTGTTTTTGAAGCATCTGGACAGGTCTACGATCTGATGAAAACATCGTGGCAAAATGAGGCAACGAAGTTTGCTCTGTTGGGACAGGTCATTCGACTTGTGGAGGAATATCTAAAATCTGGTGCCATTGTAATCAATCCGCCGCTCTTTAATACAGATCCCGTGCGTCAGCGAATTATCTACATGATGAATATGAACAAGATTGTTCAGCACCTGTGGAGTTTCATCAAACTGGAGCAGACGGAAAAAATCGCACCTATTTTTGACCCCAACAAAAAAATCCGATCCACAGCGGATATGTCTACTTGGTTTACAAGCAAACCGTGCTGCATTACCAAAACATCACAAATTAGCCATTGCGTATTCGACAGCGCATGGGAAGCTACAGAGAGTTATGTGATTGAAAAGAATCCCCATGTTACTGCATGGGCAAAGAACGATCACCTCGGTTTCGAAATTCTATATATCTTTGATGGTGTTGTCCGAAAATACCTCCCAGATTTCTTGATTCGATTGGATAACGGAAAGACCCTGATTCTTGAAACAAAAGGACAAGAAACTCGCCGCGATAAAGAAAAGAGGAAAGCTCTGTCCGAATGGGTTGCCGCGGTAAACAGCTTGGGCGAGTATGGCGAGTGGTGTAATGATATATCTTACAACATCGCAGATGTGGAGGGTATCATTGCCAAATACATCTGAGTAAAGACTAATCGAACGTAAAAACAACAGGCGTGACCAACGTTGGGCATGCCTGTTGTCGTTCGTTGGCCATCAAAGACAACCCCCGGCTCTGCCGGGGGGAAAAAATAGCCTATGGCGAGGGGCAAAGTAGACAAGAAAAAGTCTCCGAGTTAGAGTAAGGAAGAGGTCTGCCGACCAAAACTTACAAAAACAAGGAGACTAATTCATGAAAGAAGTAGATGTAAGTAGTTTAGAATATACCAGTTGGCGTTGTCAATACCATGTGATATTTGCACCGAAATACAGACGGATGGAGATATATGGAAAGATAAAAGAGGACATAGGGATTATACTGCGGAAGTTGTGCCAGCAAAAGAGCGTAGAAATCATAGAAGCACAAGCATGCCCAGACCACATCCACATGTTGATAAGCATCCCGCCGAAGTACAGCGTATCCCAGATTATGGGATACCTGAAAGGAAAGAGCAGCCTGATGATATTTGACCGACATGCCAACCTGAAGTATAAGTACGGGAACAGGCACTTTTGGGCAAGAGGGTATTTTGTGGATACGGTAGGCCGAAACAAGAAAGCGATAAAGGCGTACATACAGAACCAGTTGGAGGAGGACAAAATGTCTGACCAGATTAGCATAAAGGAATTTATAGACCCGTTTACGGGTAGTAAGAATCCTAAGGCATAGATAAAAACCCCTTAAGGGGTAGCCCGAGAAAGGAATGCGGTCGGCAGACCTTTCGGGCCCCTTAAGGGGCTTCGTCCGTAATGGGCCCTTATAGGGCCTGGTCAAACCTCCGGCTTAGCCGGAGGTTTTGATTTTCACTTGTATGGGCTTGATGATGGTTATGCCAAAGGAACCAATCGTATTTTACTTGGGAAGTATGATACCAAGGAAGACGTTGAGGAAAGTGCTTTGAATATTAGTAGCTAAGCAGCTCGGAGAAAAATTATACCCCATTATACCCTTGATTTCGAGGGTATAATGGGGTATAATTCTGCATAGAATACCACCGATGAACAGGAGGTGCGCTATGGACTTATCTGAAATGCAAACCCGCGTGGCGGAGCTGGAACAGCAGATATCTGCTCTGCCCGCAGGCTCTGTCACGAAGAAAACCGTCAGCGGCAAGGACTATTTTTACCACCGTTGGACGGAGAACAAGAAGCGGCGGGAGAAGTATATTCCCACTGACGAATTGGAGAATTTCCGTGCTCAGATCGAGCGGCGGAAGACACTGGAGCAGGAGCTGAAAGCGCTGAAAAAGCAACTGCCCAAGGCAAAACCTGCGAACCCTTCCGCGTTTACCACCAATGTCCGCACCGGCGAGGCGCTGCGTTCCTTTGCGGCGTCTGTTCGCGGCTATCGCAGGCGCGAGTGCTTCCGGCAGCTGCACGACTTTGTCTGCGGCGAGCCGCAGGACAAGGTGTTCATTCTCTACGGCCTGCGTCGGACAGGGAAAACCACCATGATCCGCCAGATTTTCGCGGAGATGAGCGACACGCAGCTTGCCAAGGCTGCGTTCATTCAGATCACCGCAAAAGACACGCTGGCAGACGTGAACCGCGACCTCAAGGCATTGGAAGCGCAGGGCTTTCACTATGTGTTCCTCGACGAAGTGACGCTGATGGAGGATTTCATCGAGGGCGCAGCGCTGTTTTCTGACGTGTTTGCGGCCTGCGGCATGAAAATCGTGCTCTCCGGCACGGACTCGCTGGGCTTCCTCTTTACAGAGGACGAGCAACTTTATGACCGCTGCATCCTGCTGCACACCACATTCATCCCTTACCGCGAGTTTGAATCCGTTCTCGGCATCCATGGCATCGACGAGTATATCCGCTACGGCGGTACCATGAGTCTCGGCGGCGTTCACTACAACGAGACCTCCACCTTTGCCAGCAAGGAAAGCACCGACGAATACGTGGACACCGCCATCGCCCGCAATATCCAGCACTCCCTGCGCTGCTATCAGTACGAGGGGCACTTCCGCCATCTGCGGGATTTATACGAGAAGGGCGAGCTGACCAGCGCCATCAACCGGGTCGTGGAGGACATCAACCACCGCTTCACGCTGGAGGTGCTGGCGCAGGATTGGAAGTCCCACGACCTTGGCATTTCCGCCAGCAACCTGCGCCGGGATCGGAAGAACCCGACGGACATCCTCGACCGCATCGACCTTGCGCTTGTCACCGACAGCCTGCGGAAGCTGCTGGAGATCCGCAACAGGGCAGAACAGACCGTAGCGCTGGACGATGTTCACGCGGCGGAGATCAAGGAGTATCTGGACTTGCTGGACTTAACGCGGGAGATCGATGTGCTGCACCTGCCGGATGTCAGCACGAAGTCCGGACGCACGGTGATCGCGCAGCCGGGACTCCGCTATGCGCAGGCGGACGCGCTGATCCGCAGCCTGCTGCTGGATGAGACGTTCAGTGCGCTGTCTCTGGCAGAGCGCATCGCTGTGCAGCAGCGCATCCTGACCGAGATCAAAGGGCGGATGCTGGAAGACATTGTCCTGCTGGAAACCAAGCTGGCAAACCCCAAGAAACAGGTGTTTGTCCTGCAATTCCCCGTGGGCGAGTTTGATATGGTGGTGTTTGATCCAGAGGTGGGTTCCTGCCAGATTTTCGAGATCAAGCACAGCGAGGAAGCTGTTCCGCAGCAGTACCGCCATCTGATCGACGAGCAAAAATGCGCCCAGACCGAGCACCGCTACGGCCCAATCACCGGAAAGTTTGTCCTCTATCGAGGGGAAAGCCAAGAGATAGACGGTATTCAGTATCAGAACGTGGAAGAATATCTGCGAAGCCTTGCATAACAAAACCGCCGTCCCGATTTTTCGTTTGGGGCGGCGGTTTTTATAATGCAGCTTGTCATATGACAAGTTGTGACGCAAAATAAACTTGACGTATGACAAGTAGCAATGCGCAAAAATCGTGCGGCGAGACTGCATGAATGCAGTCGATGACGAAAACAATAATGTTCTAAATAGCACGCATCGCTCATTCCATCAATCATTTTCTCGATGCACATGAGTGATGCGCTCCGAACTGGCACGGTCAGCGCGCGAAAACCTCTGCCTATCCGCAGAAATTTTCAGATTCTTCCCTTGGGTACCTTTTCAAATGGATTCCGATCCGTTATAATATATCTACCAACCTAACGAATAACGCGAGGTGCCGCCATGAAAACGAAAGATACGCCGAAGCAATATGTCATCTACTCCCGTAAGTCCAAATTCACCGGCAAGGGCGAGAGCATCGAGAACCAGATCGAGCTTTGCCGCCAGTACATCGCCATGCACTTTGGCGAGGAAGCGGCGGAAAACGTGCTGGTCTACGAGGACGAGGGCTTTTCCGGCGGCAATCTGGAGCGCCCGCAGTTCAAGAAAATGATGAAGGACTCCCAGAAGATCGCCTTTGCCGCCATCGTGGTCTACCGCCTCGACCGCATCAGCCGCAACATCGGCGACTTTGCCAAGCTCATCGAGGATTTGGGTGACCGGCACATCGACTTCATCTCCATCCGCGAGCAGTTCGACACGTCTTCGCCCATGGGACGCGCCATGATGTACATTGCGTCCGTGTTCTCCCAGCTGGAGCGGGAGACCATCGCCGAGCGCATCCGGGACAACATGCACGAGCTGTCCAAGACCGGACGCTGGCTGGGCGGCACAACGCCCACGGGCTACGCCTCGGAAAGCCTGTCCAGCGTGACGGTGGACGGCAAGGTGAAGAAAGCCTGCAAGCTCAAGCCCATCCCGGAGGAAATCCAGCTGGTCAAGACGATCTTCGAGGTGTTCATGGAGACCGGCTCTCTCAGCAAGACCGACCAGTACCTGCTGGAGCATCGCTGCGTCACGAAGCGCGGCAAGCAGTTCACCCGCTTTGCCATCCGGGGCATTCTCACAAACCCGGTTTACATGATTGCCGACGAGACGGCGTATCAGTATCTGAAAGAAAACCATGTCGACCTGTTTGCCGAACGCGCAGAATTCGACGGCGAGCACGGCATCATGGCCTATAACCGTACCCTCCAGCGCCCCGGCAAGGCGAACCAGATCCGCCCGATGGAGGAATGGATTGTGGCGGTGGGTAAGCATCCCGGCATCATTGCAGGAAGCGACTGGGTGCAGGTGCAGGCCATGCTGGACGTGAACAAATCCAAGAGCTACCGCAGACCGCGCAGCAATGTGGCGCTGCTGTCCGGCCTTTTACGGTGCGGCGAATGCGGCGATTACATGCGCCCGAAGCTGACCAACCGCCGCACAGCGGACGGTGAGCTGATCTACACCTACATGTGCTCCACCAAGGAGCGCAGCCACGGTACGGTCTGCTCTATGAAAAACTGCAACGGCAACACACTGGATGCCAAGATCATTGAAGAGATCCGCAAGCTATCCGCCGACAAGGAGACCCTTACCCGGCTGCTGGCGCAGACCAAGAAGGTCATCAGCGGCAGCAAGGAGGGTTACGATGCAGAGCTTGCGCTGCTCCGGGAGAAACACGCCGAGACGGAAGAACGCATCAAACGGCTGGTGGAGTCCTTGTCCGTTGCCAGCGACACCTCTGCAAAGTACGTCATGGAGCAGATCGACGAACTGCATCGGGAGAGCGAGACTCAGCAGGCAAGACTTTCCGAGTTGGAAGCCCTCACCGAGCAGAGCCGGATGCTCCATCAGGAGTTCGCCTTCCATCAGGAGATGATCGAATCCTTCGCCAGCGCGGTGGATTCTGCCACGTTGGAGGAAAAACGCCGCCTGCTGCGCACCATCGTCAAAAAGGTGGTCTGGGACGGCAAAAACGCCTATGTTTACCTCTTTGCAGAGGATGGAGAGGCGGATTTGCCACCCATTGACCAACCTATGTATCCGTTGGGAGAGGATAGCGAATGAAATCCTCATGCACTTCCGCGCCCAGCGGAAGCTACAGGGGGAGGTGTCGCTGTCGGAGGCCATCGAGACGGATAAGGCCGGCAACGCCCTGTATTTACAGGATGTGGTGGGGGCCGACGACACCATGCAGGAGGACCTGGAGGGCCGGGAGGATCAGCGGCTGATCCGGCGGCTGGTAGGGGAGTGCCTGACGCCCCGGGAGGCCGACGTGATCCGCCGCCGCTACGGCCTGGACGGCCACCCGCCCCAGACCCAGCGCCAGGTGGCCGCCGCCTACGGCATCAGCCGCAGCTATGTGTCCCGCATCGAGAAGCGGGCCCTGGAGAAGCTGGAGGCGGCCCTGCGGGAGCACTGCTATCCATAAACGACAAAGAATGGGGGCGGCGGCCCCCGTTCTTGCTGTTTGAGCAGTCCGTAGGCAAGAACGTTCCGCATCACGGCGTGAAACGCCCTTGCTGCATGGTCGGAAATGATATATAATACGAATGATCAAATCCGCACAAGAACGCCATAGCGAACCGGCATAGAGCCGCCGCTATGGAGCAATACCCAGTCGCGTGCATACTCAAGGCGGACATTGAGCCACTGCCCGTCCACCCAGCATTGAAAGCAGTCTCCGCAGTGCAGTCCGCCATACAGTGCGCCTGTATCGAATGCAATATCCGGCCTGTCATGATTCCAAATCAATCGTCCAATCATTGTCGTCTCCTGTAGGAGGAAGTTTCATGAAATTCTTTGAAGCGATACCCGGTGAGCTCTTTTCGCCCCTTGCCTCGCCGAACCGCGCGCTATATGCGGACGCGCTGGACGTGCTGTACAGCGCATACCGCGATAACCTGAAGATACGCGAGGACGCATTGTATTCCATGCTGCGCAGCAAATTGGAGGAGCAGCTGGCGGACGCAACGTTTGAAGGGGAGGATATCGACGAGGAGGAACTGCGTGATATCTCCGGCAGGGCCCGCTTCCTGATCCGAAAGCTCTGCGGCAAGGGGTGGTTTGAAAAAGAACGGGGCGACGACTTTGAGGAGTACATCACCGTTCCCGGTTACAGTAGCCGTCTGCTGGAGCTGTTTCACCAGCTGCGGGATGACAGCCCCGTTCGCGGCTATTCCTATGTGTTCAACACTTATTCTTCATTGAAAGTGGCGCATGAGAGCGGAAGCGTGTATGAGAAGATGTCCGCCGTCTACAGCGCCTATGATAACACCGGCGCGCTGATAAATTTGTTGCAAATGGTCTATCACAATGTGAAGCATTATTTCCAGATGCAGATCGACATGCAGGATGTGAACCAGGTGCTGGCGTCCCACTTCAATGATTTTGGGCAGAAGGTGATCGAGGCATACATACGCCCCCTGAAAATCAAGGACTCCGTTCCCAAATACCGCGTCCCCATCCAGTCCGTTCTGAGAAACTGGGCAGAGGACGATGTATTGCTGCTTGCCATGGCCAACGCGGCATTGCAGGATAAGCGCGGCGACACCGTGGAGAAGTGCCGTGCCGATCTGCTGCGAAAAATTTTCTGGATTGACGAGCGATACGATAACATGGAGCACGACTATCTCGATGAGATCGACGCGCAGGTTCGCCGCTATACAAGAGCGGCGACGCAAAAAGTGGAAAATCTGACGAATCGGGATCAGAACGTCCGCGGAAACCTGAATACTTTGCTTACGGCATTGTCACGAAATCGCCGCGCAGGTGATTTGGTGGACCGGATACAGCCGGTGTTTCAGCTCTATGAACAGTCCTTTCTTTCCGAAAAGAGCCTGTGGTACCGGAAGCGCCCCGGAAAACGGACAAGGGCTGCGCCGGTCCTTATCCGGGAGGCGGACCCTGATGCCAAGGCTGCCGCCCAGGCCGCGAAGCTGCTGCGCTCCGAATATGGCCGCGCGGCCATAGCGGCTTATGTACAGGGGTGGTTGGGAGATGCGGATATCCGTTATTCCAAAGACCTGGGAATCCGGGATGATAAAGGATATATCATGAGCCTGCTGGCTGTGCTGACAAGCGGAGAACCCGCTGCCGGGTATCAGATCCAGGAGTTAGGCGGCGCCTTCAACGAAAATGGCTACTCCATTCCTCAGATGCAGATTTGCCGGAAGGAGAAAAAGAAATGAACTTCGACTTTATTCAGCAGGCAACCTCCAGGGAGCTGGAGCAGTTTAAGTCTGTGTGCAACCAGCTCCTCAGCCGGACCTATGTGGTGCGGACCCTGTACCGCCCCGGGAAAGGGCGGGTGAACAATCCGGACTATACGTTTCTGTCGCTGCATTATGAGGCCGTGCAGGACTATTTGGGCCTTCTGGATTGGGACTTGCGCAAAGATACGCTGAACGGCTATTTCTATGTGGTCAATACCGACGAAGCAAACCGCTGTAACCTGAACAAAAGGGAAACTGCCATCCTGCTGGCTCTGCGCATGATTTATGAGGAGAATCTGGAGCGGCTGGGCCTGGAACAGGATGCCATCTGCACCGTGCGGGATGTTTTGGAAAAGGTCGTAACGGACTATGCGATCCTGCCGGCAAAGCCCAATATGGACGAGGTGAAGCGGGCGCTGACCCTGCTGGAAAACCACGCCATTATTCAGCGCATGGACGGGAAGTTCAATCAAAGCAGCTGCAAATTCGCCATACTTCCCACGGTGCTGGCCGCCGTATCCGGCGAGAAGCTGAATGCCGTTGTATCCACGCTGGGAAAGGAGGACGCCGATGAAGAAGCTGAAGAAGATCCTGCTGATTAATTGGCTGTATTTCAGCAAGGAACTCATCGAGGTGGGCGACGTGAACTTCCTGACTGGAAAGAACGGCGCAGGAAAATCAACGGTGATCGACGCACTTCAGATTGTGCTGTTGGGGGAAACAAGCCCCCGCAATTTCAATCAGGCCGCCAATGAAAAGTCCCAGCGCACGCTGGACGGTTATCTTCGGGCGGATATGGACGAAAATAACCCAAATTCCCGCCGCGGAAAAGATTTCTCCAGCTATATCGCCTGCGAATTTCAGGATGAGGTGGAAGGGACCAGCTTCGTCACCGGTGTTGTTTTCGATTGCCGCAGTGACGGCAGCAGGCAGGAACGCTTTTTCATTTATATGGGCACTCTGCCGGAAAATTGCTTTATTGAAAATGATGCGGCAATGGAGATTCCCGCACTGCGCCGCTATCTGAAGCAGAACTATGCCAGGGCGGAAATCTATGATACGCAGAAGGAATATCGCCGGAATATGCTCTCCCGCTGGAACGTTCACAATGAACAGGTCCTCCGGATGATGAAAAAAGCGGTGTCCTTCCGGCCAATCGTGGATATCCAGAAATTTATCACGGAGAATATCTGCGACATACCGGATAAGCCTGATATTGAGGCCATGCAGCAGAATATCCGGGATTATAAGCGCCACGAGCTGCTGGCGCAGCGGCAGGAGGAGAAGCTGGCCGCCCTGCAGGAGATTGGCAGACTATATCGCGAAATGCATCAGGCCATCGACCGCTGGCAGGTGCAGTCCTTTTTGGTGCTGTGGGCCCAGAAGGAGATCCGGCAGTCTCAGATTCAACATCTCGAGCAGGAAAAGGCGGATTGTACCGCAAATTTAACCGCCGCCAAGGAGAGGATCCGGGAAATCACAACGCAGATCACGCAGAAAGAGGACCGCAGGCGCGAGCTTGAATTGGCTTGTGCGCAGAGCAGCGTATTCCAGGAGGAGGAGAAGCTGCGCGGCCGGAAACAGGCCCTGCTGGATGAGCGGGAACAGCTGCATCGGGAGATGCAATCCCTGGCTCAGGAAATCAGAAAGGAAGCGCTTCGGCTGAACAGCCTGTGCAGTGCGATACTGGAGCAGGAAGCAGGGGAGTCCCTTTCGCCTGTGCAGGAAGCGGCCCGGGGTGTCCTGAAGGCATATGCGGTTTTCGCGTCGGAAAACCAGGAGATGTTTTCCCATTCCCTGGCGCCTTTTGAAGATGCCCGGCAGGAGGCTGCGGTGTTTTCGGAAGCGGTCCGGGACGCCCGGCACAAAATAGAAGACCGTCTGGCGGAACTGAAAGGGCAGCAGGACCAGAAACGCGCTGTCCTTGCCGATCTCCGGAGAAATATCAAAGACTACCCAACAGGGTTGCTGTCGTTTGAAAAGAGATTGGCCGATGAGCTGGAGCGTCAGGTGGGAAGCCCTGTTACAATCAATATTCTGGCGGACGTGCTGGAGGTTGCAGATGAACGCTGGCGCGGAGCGGTGGAGGGCTATCTTCATGCGCAGAAGTTCTACCTACTGATCGATCCGGCCTACTACCAAAGAGCGCTGCCTGTTTTTAACCGGATCAAAAGAGATTTCGGCTCTGCGTCCTTCGGACTGGTGGATATCGGTAAGCTCCGTGAACGGGAGACCGTCCGTCCCCGGGACGACAGCCTTGCGAAGAAAGTGGAGACGGAGAACCCGCTGGCGCGCAGCTATATGGATTACTTGCTGGGACGCGTGGTGTGCTGCGACAGAGCCGACCAGCTGCGCAGTTTCAAGACGGCCATTACCGCGGACGGCATGCTCTATCAGGGCTATGTGGCCCGCTCCATTCGGCGGGAATGGATGGACGACGCATTCATCGGCCGCCGGGCAGTGAACCTGCGCATTTCCCGATTGGAGAGCGAGCTGAAACAGATCGAAGATGAGCTGCAGGACCGGGCCCCCATCCGTCAGCTTTTGGCGCAGGCAGAGGAATCGCTGTTTACGCATTTCTTTGTTCAGAACACCGTGGCGGAAAAGCAGACCGCATACCTGCGGGGCATGGAGATCACCAATGAGGTGGCTGCCATCGACCAGCAGCTTTCCAAGCTGGATCTCCTGTGGCTGGACGAACAGCGCCGTACGATTTCCGCGCTGGGGAATGAGATCATAGCGCTGAACAAGGAAAAAGACGAAGAACATAATCAGATCGGCCATCTTGAGGATCGTATTCACCGGCTGGACTATGAGGTGCTGCCGGATCATTACCGGCAGCTGACCTATGTGGGGGACCGTATTGAGGCAGAGTTTTCTCCCAAATACCGGGAAAACACCGGCATTCCCCGGTATCAAAAGGAGCTTGACCGCTTGAAGCGGGCGGATGTTGTCCACAAGAACTTCAGCAGCCGCCTGGAACAAAGCGCCAATGAGCGGGACGCCGCGCAAAAAAAGCTGTTTGACGCGCGCAGAAAATACAATGACTCGTTCAAGCCGTGCTCCTTCCGCGTCGAGTCCGTGGACAATGACGAATACGAAGCGGAGCAAAGACTTTTGGAGGAAAGCGAGCTGCCCCGGTACCGCGAAAAGATCATAACGGCGCGGGAGAGCGCCATGGAGCAATTCCAGAATGATTTCCTGGCAAAATTGAAATCCAGCATCGATCAGGTGCAGGATCAGGTGAGAAACCTGAACCGCGCACTGCGTCAGGCGCAGTTTGGCACAGATCGTTACCAGTTCCGCGTGGAGCGCAATCCGGATTACGCAGAATACTACGACATGATCATGGCTCCGGAGCTTATGGAAGGAGACATGGGCTTGTTTGCGCTGCCGTTCCAGGAGAAGTATGGCCAGCTGATAGAAAAGCTGTTCAGCCAGATCACCATGGCGGACGATACACAGCTGAATGCCAGAAAACAGAGCGAATTGCAGGAAAACATCCAGCGATATACAGACTTCAGGACTTACCTGAAGTTCGACCTGGAAACGACCGACCAGAATGGAGCAAAGCAGCTGCTTTCGCAGACGCTGAACACAAAATCCGGCGGCGAAACGCAGACTCCGTTCTATATTGCGGTTTTGGCGTCATTCGCCCAGCTTTATCGCGTCAACGACACCTCCAGCTTTGGCAACACCGTTCGACTGGCGGTGTTTGACGAGGCGTTCAATAAGATGGACAGTGACCGCATTATTGAAAGCGTCCGCCTTCTGCGAAAGATGGGCCTGCAGGCCATTATCTGCACGCCGCCTGATAAGGTTTCGGATATTATGCCGATTGCGGACCGCACGCTGCTGGTGAACAAAGACAAGTACAGTATGCACATTCTGCCCTTCGGCAAGGAGATTGCTCCATGACAGAACAGAGGATGATTCTGAACCGGCTGTTGGACAAGTACGAAAACAGCAGGCATCTCTCCGAACCCGGGGCATCCACCCGACGGGTCATGCTGAAAGTGGAAAAGAAAGAGCTGCCCGGGTACCTCTACGAGGACGCGGCCATACGGGATTCCTATAACGAAGCGGCCCTGGAGCTTGAAAAGCAGCATCTGGTGCAGCTTGAGTGGGTAAAGGGGCGTCCCGTGCTTTCGACCGTTGTGCTGCGCTTGGACCGGATCATGCCGTGCTATGCCGCGGCTGAACGAGTGCATCCCCGGGTGAGGGCAAAGCAGGTCACTGACGCGGTTCGCGCTGGCCTGGGCGGCGCTGCGGTTCCCTGGATCGCGGCCTGGAGGGACGACGTCTGCAGGTCCGCCGATGAGGAAATGAAGGTTCCGGCATTCTGCAAAAAGGATACCGCGATTTTGCGCGATCTGCTCTGCGCGTTTCGTGAGTATGCCGCACTGTCCGGCAGCATAACCATGCGGGCCTTCAGCAGCAGGTGCTTTTCCGACACAAAGTACTTTGAGCGAAATGTAGGCGATTTGTTTTTGACCGTTGCAAGGAAATATGACACAGAGTTAGCGCTTGCCTGCGATGAAAACAAATTGGGGGAAAGAGAACAGCTGGCATACTTAGGCATCTATGCCCGCCCGGAGCTTTATGAGCTTGCCGGAAACTGCAATATCCGGACCAATCAAGGGTGTATTTGTATTGGCGCTGCACCGTATGGGCTGGCCGTACCCGGCACGCTGGTGGATTTCATTGCGGAAATCGACCTGACCGCCATCCGGTGCATTACGTTCATTGAGAACAAGACCAACTACGACGCGTATGTGCTGTCGGAAAAGCAGCCGGAGGAGCTGGTGGTCTATCACGGCGGATTCCTCAGCCCTCAAAGGAAAAGGCTGGTCACGCTGATCGCCCGTGCGGCAGCCGAAACCACGACGATACGCTTCTGGGCGGATATCGACGTCGGCGGATTCCGGATGTTCCGCCATTTGCAGGAGCTGATTCCCTCTCTGATGCCCATGCGTATGTCCGGCGAATTTGTGGATTCTTTTCACGAGCATGGCCTTGCACGTTCCGAAGCGTATTTATCATCCCTGCGAATGGATATGGAGAACGGAAAATATCCGTTGTTCCGAGATGCCATAGAGAGAATCCTAAACTATGGTGTCACAATCGAGCAGGAGACGTTTTTGAATGAATAGGCTGTGCAGAAGAAATAGATGTGCACCTGCCGCTGCAACAAGGCGGCAGGGATAAGCCGACAGCTTGCGTTCTTAAGAGAAAGGATAGCCTATGGACCCACGAAAGCGCTTAATTATCATAAAGGGGAAAGACCAGACGGACTCGGTGGCTTCGTTCCGGTTTCATGACGGGAGGTGCCAGGTCGTCTATACCAGTGCACCCAATAAGACATACGACTTTCAGAGCGGTAATGGATAAGCAGCCTGTACTGGCGATTGAGGTGGACGGAACGGGCTTTCATGAAGTCGGAAGCAAACAGGCGGAGCGGGATATAAAGAAGAACTCTATTTTGGAGAAATGTGCTGTTCCTTTGCTGCGCCTGCGCACAGACGGCAGCGGAGAAAAAGAGAAGATCAGGGATATGTTGAAAACTGCACCACAGAAGTAAGAGGATAAGGGTTCTATAACAAACGTTGGGGCCAGGCTGATGCCTGGCCCCATTGTCATAAAAAAGTTGAGGATAGAGATAAAATCGTCAGCCATTTTTGTTGCCCGTTATAGCCTTCATGGCATTGCGGGCGCGTTTTGCCACATAGGCATCCCGATCATTTGCATACTGTCGCAATAGCGCCATTCCATCGGGGATGCTCCTGCGTCCAAGCAGCTCGGCGCATTGCCACCGGGCCTGGGGAAATATGCTGCGCAGCCCGGCATGTGTCAGGACGGATATGAGCAGTTCGTCTCCCTGTGCAGTCAGACAGTCCAGAACGTCCTCGGTTTCATCGTCCAAAGCCATCATTGTCAGCAAACAGTCCATATCTGCCGGGAAGAGCCCGCCTCGCTTGATAAGTGAACACACTTCATCCAGCATCTTTTCCCATTCCGGAAACATATACGGCTCTGGATCCTCCGTTCCGCAGCATTCTGCGTACTGGCACGGTGTCATTTTCAGCCAGTGCCACAGATTGTGTATGTAATTTTCCAGAGACTTCCTCATCGCTCACACTCCTGTCTGGGCTGGGGCATCGGATGCATCCTATACCGCCCCCTATTCAATGCACTCCACCTGAACAATTACATTTGTAAATTCATCAAAATAGACCGTATATTTCCGGTCACTTACAAAATCATCGGGGAATATTTCTTTTTTTGAGAAAATGTCCAGATAAAAAGTTTGTTTTTTCTTTCGCCATTCCAAAACACATATTCATTTGTTACCGGCAGTGGGGGCGCGACTCTGGAATTGCGGTGACTGTCAATAAACTCACCTGTATGCGATGATACGCCAGGGAACACGATCCTGGATGCATACAACAGGCTCAGGCCGATCGCAGCAGCAATCATAATCAGTCCCAATTTACAATCTTTGATTTTAACTTTTCTGGCCCACGGTCTATTAAGCAGGATGCACGCGACTCCCAAAACCAGGATCACCCCGCAGCCGCCCCATATCCTATACAATACTCCGGAAAAATTGAACATACCATGCCCTCAACTGAATCAATATAACATCACTCTGACAATATCAAATCCAATAATAACCGACCTGGAATCGATTGAGAATTGAAGTACGCACTATTTTCTCTTATAAAGCAATGACATAATCATGAAAAATATCTCGTTCACTATTATCAGACAGCTATGAAACACAATTTTATATTTTGGCGTTAAGCCGTAGGCGATGCTGCTGCCGGATTTGCTCATGGACGCCAGCTGACGGCCATGCTGCCAGGCATAGGTCCATGTGCCGTCGGACAGGGGATTGCCTATGGCGTCGTAGGTGATGGACTTCCCGTTATACGCCGTCAGCAGGTCCGGCCAATCAGCGTTGCCGTAGGTGTAGGTGCTACTTGCTGTCCGGACGTGGCCGTCTTTTGACGGCCACGTCCGTCAGCCGGGACACTTATTCCACCTCGTCGGGTTCCTGGTCCTCCAGGTCGGGAGGTATTTCCCCGCGCCGCAGGCTTTCAAATTGCATGCGTTCCTCGCCTGTCAGCGGTGGAAAAATCAAAACCTGCGGCCAGCGAAAGGTGGCACGCTCTATATTGATCCGTCCACCGGCTGTTCCTTCTAACATTACGGTGCTGCATACCATCATGAATGCCTCGCCAGGTGTTTCTTCGCTAACTTTCGATATGGGATACAGGCCCACCATCTGAAACCGTTCCCACGGATAGAGGTGACGAAAGATACCCAGCAACATCACGGTAATCCCCTTGGTGGATACAATATATACCCGGCTGAGCGCAATAATCATGGTAAATACCACCGCATTAAATATCAGTCCAAAAATCCAGAATACGACTACGTCAAGGGCTATTGGAGTAGGCGGTTTAAAGTAGGAGATATAGGCGTAGATATAAAACACATCAATGCCCACGCCAAGGATGATAAACAGCATCATCTGGTCATGCATCCCAGATGAGGAGATACGCATGTTGCCTTTTTCTAATTTCTTCATACAGTCATCCTTACCGGGCCCCTTCGGCCCATACCCATATTAGAACTCCCTCCGCTGCTTCTGCTGCTTCTGCGGCTCGACGAGTATGTTGTTGCTGCGATATATGCGGAACCGGCTAACTCACTAGGCAGACTATAATCCTTTAAATGTAAATGCGTAGAACCCAACCCCTTTGCATCTTTATTTTTCATTTTAAATTGGTTGACTTCATCTTCAAATTTCTTCAAAGAACTTACCAGTTTTTTTTAATTCCTGATAGTCGAGTAATATCTCAACACGATCGGTTACTGTGTTGCTTGTAGTATAAATTTTCACAAAATCAACCTCCCCATCCGTGTTGTATTCCTTTCATAAAGTGGATGCAGGCCTGCGTCTCTACCATATACAACACCGCGGCGATCGTTTTGCAACCGTTTTTTGCAATTTTGTAAGAATTGGAATATGTCACAAAAGCAGGATGCTTTTGTGAGCATTGTGCCCAGGCGAAAAACCGGATTCCTGCCGAACACAGGCAAAAACGGGAATCGCTCCCCGTGGGGGGGGAGCGACATGGGTGGGGTTCGACTTCTCCTGATAACGCTTTTGTCTAGCCCATTGGATTATTAAAAAATCCTCCTACCATCTCATTTCTGAGGGTAGGAGGATTCGCCAGCTTAACCTGCTGACATTGGGCCGCAGCCCCCGTTTTTCAGCTCATCTTTTCTGCCACCGACTCCAGCGCCTGGTCCATGGCGTTGCCCATGCGCTGCATGGCCTTGCCCACGGCGGTCCTTCTGGGCCGGGGACGCGGCAGAATGATGATCTCCAGCATGGCGCCCGCTACCATTCCGGCGGCCAGGCCCCACAAAAACGTACCGGTTTTACACATCCGTTACCCCTCCTTTTCATGACGCTCTTAGTATGGCCCGGGCCGCAGAAAATCATTCCGCCGCCCTTGCCAAAATCCGGAGAAGTGCGTATAATAATGGGGAAAAATTTGCGCGCACAAGGAGATTTTTATGTCGATCGCACTTTTACAGGAGAAGATCCGCGCCCGGAAAACGCCCCTGGCCCTGGTCCTGGGGCCGGAGGCGGACAAGCTGCCCGCCAGGATCACGAAGAATTTCACCGATATGTACGGCCCCGGCGACATGGCCCAGGCGGAGGCTCTGCGCTATCACGGCAGCCAGCTCATCAGCCAGACGGCCCCGCTGCTGCCCGCCGTGGTGCTGCAGGCGGAGCGCTATCTGCGCTATGGCTTCATGGGCATGGACGTGCTGGCCAACCTGGTGAACATGGCCAAGGCCCAGGGACTTTACACCATAGTGGACGCCCGCACCGCCTTCCCGGCGGTGTATGTAGAGGGCGGCATCCGGGCCGACGGCGTCACCGTGACCCCCTATCCCGGCAGCGACGTGTGCCGGGTAGGGGAGGACAAATCCGTGTTCGCCGCCGTCCGCACCGGCAATCCCTCCGCCCCGGAGATCCAGAATCTGCTGTCCGGGGACCGCCGGCTGTATTTGGCGGCGGCGGACCAGATGGTCCGCCATGGCGCGGCGCTGATGGCGGAGACCGATTACGTCCTGGACGTGAAGGAGCTGCGCAGCCGGGCTCCCAAGGCCTTTTTGCTGCTGCTGGGCTGCGACGGGGAGAACGCCCTGCCTGCCTTCGACGACTATGGCGGGGGGGCGCTGATCGCCGACACCGCTCTGCAATACGCCAACGCCGATGCCGTACAGGCTGCTGTCCGGCAGCTGAAGCAGCTGGTCACCGTGCTGTAAGGGAGGGCTTGCTATGACGAAAATCTATCTCATCCGCCACGCCGAGGCCGAGGGCAATCTCTATCGCATTGCCCACGGCCAGGAGGAGGGCCTGGTCACCGACTATCGCGGCCCCAGGCAGATGCAGGCCCTGGCCCGGCGGTTCCGGGACATCCCGGTGGACGCCGTATACGCCAGCGACCTGATCCGCACCCAGACCACCGCCCAGGCGGTTTATGTGCCCAAGGAGCTGCCCCTGCACCTGGAGCCCGCCTTCCGGGAGGTGCACATGGGCGTGTGGGAGGGCCTGACCTGGCGCCAGATCGAGACCCGCTGGCCCTTGCAGATGATGGAGTTCAACCACCAGCTGGACCGCTGGCAGGTGGAGGGCTGTGAGACTGCCCAGACCGTGCTGGACCGGTATCTGCCTGCCCTGCGCCGGGTGGCCCGGGAGCATGACGGCCAGACGGTGGCCGTTTTCTCCCACGGCGCGGCCATGCGTATCGTTCTGGGTACGCTTCAGGGGATGCCCCTGGCGGAGATCGGCCAGTCGCCCCACGGCGACAACACCGCCGTGTCCCTGATCGAGGCCCAGGGGGATGACCTGCGGGTGGTGTTCCGGGACGACAACAGCCACCTGACGGCCCAGGAGGGCCTCTCCACCTTCGGCAAGCAGACCTGGTGGAAAAGCAAGGGCATGGTGGAGCCTGGCCAGCTGTATCGCCCGGCCAGCCATGAGCAGAGCCGCCTGTTCGGCGCGCCGGAGGGCGGGCAGGGCACCGCCGTGTGGTACAACGGCCAGGAGCTGATCGGCCTGTACCAGACCGTCCGGGAGCCGGACGCCCTGCGCATCACCTGGTACGCCATGGACCCCATGTGGCGGGGCCGCCGCCAGGGGATCCCGCCTATGGGCCAGATCATCCAGCAGGGGCGGCGGCTGGGCCTGCCTTACCTGCGGCTGACCTGCACCGACGAGAGCCTGCGCCCCTTCTGGCAGCGCCTGGGCTTCCGGGGCGACGGGGCGGAGCTGGAAAAGGACATCCGCCTGCGGATTCCCGACCTGCGGCAGTGGGTCATGGAGTGATCATATCCGAAAAAATGCACCCTCAGCAAGCGGCACTTTTGCCGCTTGCTGAGGGTGCTGCTTCTTTATGGCTGGGTGTTACGCCTGGTTCGTCTCGCTGAAGCTCTCCTCCAGCTGCCGCAGGCCCGCCTCCATCTCCTGGAAGCCGGACAGGTCCGGCTCCGCTAGGGTCTGCTGGGCCAGGGCCAGCTTCTGGCAGAACTGGCGGTTCAGCTCGGCATACTTGGCCCGGGACTGGGCGCACCAGGTCTCCTGCTGCCGGGTCAGCTGCCGCAGCTGCTCGATGGCCTTGGCCCGGAACTCCTCCGTCCGCCGGTGGGCGCTGATCTCGATATCGGCGATGTGGTCCTTCAGGGACTGATACTCCGCCGCCTGGGCACGGAGGTACTCCGTTTCCTTCTGGAGCTTCTGGGCCTGCTCCTGGAGCTCCCGGAGCTGTGTCTGCAATTGCAGGCAGGTGTCCGCCGCCGCGCTGTTTTCCAGCACCGCCCGGCGCAGGGTGTTCAGCTCGGCCTCCATGGCGCGGTTGCGCTCCTGCAGGCCGTGGTTTTCCTCCTCCAGAGCGGAGACCCGCTGCTGATTTTCCCGGGAGGCCTGCTGGATATAGCTGACCACGTCCTCCCGGTCGAAGCCGCCGAATAACGCTGTTTTGAAATTGGTGTTCATTCCATAGCCCCCCGCTATTCCGTAAATTTGTACACAGTATAGCACAGGGCCCCGACAAAATCAACCGTTTTTCCCGATCATGCCGTAAAGAGCCTCCAGGGCGTCAGACAGGGTGCCCAGCCGGTCAATGAGCCCCAGCTGCACCGCCTGGCTGCCGTAGAGAATGGTGCCCACGTCGTTGGACATATCCCCGTCGGCAAGCATCAGCCGGCGAAAGTCGTCCTGGGTGATGCGGCTGTGCCGGGCCACGAAGGACACGATGCTCTCCTGCACCCGCTCAAAATACCGATAGGACTGTGGCGCGGCGATCATCAGGCCGCTCATGCGCACCGGGTGCACCGTCATGGACGCCGAGGGCACGATGAAGGTCTGCTGTCCGGACACCGCCAGGGGGATGCCGATGGAGTGTCCGCCGCCCAGCACCAGGGTCACCGTGGGCTTGGTCATACCGGCCACCATCTCCGCAATGGCAAGGCCCGCCTCAATGTCGCCGCCCACGGTGTTCAGCAGGAGCAGAACGCCGTCCACCTCCTCCGACTGCTCCAGATGGGCCAGAAGGGGCAGAACGTGCTCATATTTGGTGGTTTTCGTGTTATTGGGGGCCAGGCTGTGGCCCTCCACCTGGCCGATGATGGTCAGGCAGTATATGCTGCCCCGGCTGCTTTCCACCAGGGCCGCGCCCAGGTCGTAAAGACGCGGGGCGCTCTGGTCGCCGGACTGCTCCGGCTGCTGATTGGGTTCCTCCGTCATGGAACGCACCTCCTTATCGGAGATAGCATGTGCATTCCCGGCGAAAACATGCAGGGCGGCTCAGTGTCCGGCGTGGAGCTTCCGGAACTCCGAGGGCAGCATACCGAACACCTTTTTGAACTCGGCGGAGAACTTGCTCTGGCTCTCGTACCCCACCGCCCGGGCCACCTGGGCCAGGCTGTCGCCGGACTCCAGCAGCAGGGCCGACGCCTTTTCCATCCGGTGCTGCCGGATGTGGGCGGCGATGGAGCTGCCATACTCCGCCTTGAACAACTCCTTCATGGTGGAGGGATTTATCAGGAACCGGCGGGACAGTTGCTCGATGGTGATGCGGCTGTCCAGATTTTCCGTCAGCAGCTGGTGGACCTGGTGGATGATCTCCCGCTGCTGGGGCGTCAGGTCGGCGGCGTGCTCCCCGGCGTGGGCGTCCACCGGCGGCAGGTGGGGCGCATGGGGCATGGCCTCCTCCCGGGGGCAGGTGACCTCCACCGTCCGCTCGATGACCTGGTGCAGCAGTCCCGCCACCTCCGTGTCCGCCGCCCGGTAATAGACCTCCTTGCCGATCCGGCGGCTGACCACCAGGCCGCTGTCCTTCAGCTGCCGCAGATGGTGGGAGGCGGCGGGACTGCTCATGCCTACCAGCGCCGCCAGATTCACCACGCACTCCTCGCAGTGACACAGCAGCCAGAAAATCCGCACCCGGTTGGCGTCGGACAGCAGGCGGCACAGGCCCGCCACCGCCTGAAAGCTCTCCGCTTCCTGCATGCAATGCTCCAGCCGGGACAGGTCCCGGTCATTTCCATGCCGGTGGGGCAGCTCCGTATATTCCATAGCGCACACGCTCCTTCATCATTTTCCCGTTCGGCAGTTCTTTTCGCCCGAACGGCAGGAAAGGGGCAAAGACCGTTGACTTTCCCCGTTTTGTCCATTATAGTACAGTCATCAAGATTAAACAAGTGCTTAATGGTTGAATGCACCGGCCATTGGGCAGGAAAAGGAGTTTGCCATGAAAAAGACCTATCAGATCGAAGTGGACTGCGCCAACTGCGCCAACCTCATGGAGGAGGCCGCCAAGAAAACCGAGGGCGTTGAAAGCGCCGTGGTGAATTTCATGACCCAGAAGATGATCGTGGAGTTCCGGGAGGGGACGGACCCCAAGACGGTGATGAAGGCCGTTCTGAAGAACTGCAAAAAGGTCGAGGACGACTGCGAGATTTATCTGTGAAACACAACGCGTGCCGGAAGCCATTCCGGCACGTCTGCTGAAGGAGGGGAAGAAGCATGACCAAGAAGCAAAAAAAGATGCTCTGCCGCATCATCGTCACGGCGGTGCTGGTCCTGGCCATCCGGCTGTTTTCCATCGGGGGCCTGCCCGGGACGCTGCTGTATCTGGCGGCGTACCTGATCATCGGCTATGACATTCTCCACAAGGCCGGCAAGGGCATCCTCCGGGGCCAGGTGTTCGACGAGAACTTCCTGATGGCCGTGGCCACCGTGGGCGCCATCGGCCTGGCGTTTTACGAGAAAAGCGGCGACTTTATGGAGGCCGTGGCCGTGATGCTGTTCTATCAGATCGGCGAGCTGTTCCAGAGCTACGCCGTGGGCAAGAGCCGCCGCAACATCACCGCCCTGATGGACATCCGCCCCGACTATGCCAACATCGAGCAGGACGGACAGCTGACCCAGGTGGACCCGGACGATGTGCCCGTGGGGGCCGTCATCGTGGTCCAGCCCGGCGAGAAGGTCCCTCTGGACGGCGTGGTGCTGGAGGGGACCTCCACCCTGAACACCGCCGCCCTCACCGGCGAGAGCCTGCCCCGGGACGTCACCGGCGGCGACGAGATCGTCAGCGGCTGCATCAACATGACCGGCGTGCTGAAGATCCGCACCACCCGGGCCTTCGGCGAGTCCACCGTGTCCAAAATCCTGGAGCTGGTGGAAAATTCCAGCTCCCACAAGTCCAAGTCTGAGAACTTCATCTCCAAGTTCGCCCGGGTGTATACCCCCGCCGTGTGCGGGGCGGCCCTGGCCCTGGCGGTGCTGCCGCCGGTGTTGCGTCTGCTGACGGGGCTTGACGGCGACTGGGGCACCTGGCTGTACCGCGCTCTGTCCTTCCTGGTGGTCAGCTGCCCCTGCGCCCTGGTGATCAGCATCCCCCTGAGCTTCTTTGCGGGCCTGGGCGGCGCCAGCCACGAGGGCATCCTCATCAAGGGCTCCAACTATCTGGAAACCCTGTCCAAAACCAAAACCGTGGTGTTTGACAAAACCGGCACCCTGACCCAGGGGGTGTTCGACGTCACCGGCGTCCACCACAATCAGCTTCCCCGGGAAAAGGTGCTGGAATACGCCGCCCTGGCGGAGTGCGCCTCCTCCCACCCCATCAGCAAGAGCCTGCAGCGGGCCCACGGCGGCCCCATTGACCGCCAGCGGGTCACGGATATCCGGGAGTTCAGCGGCAACGGCGTGGTGGCCAAGGTGGACGGCGTCACCGTGGCCGTGGGCAACGACAAGCTCATGGAGAAGCTGGGCATCGCCTGGCACGACTGCCACAGCGTGGGCACCATCATCCACCTGGCCCTGGACGGCCAGTACGCCGGTCACATTGTGATCTCCGACGTGGAGAAGCTCCACGCCCGGGATGCCATCGCTGCCCTGAAGCGCATCGGCGTGGAAAAGACCGTCATGCTCACCGGCGACCGGGCCAAGGTGGCCGACCATGTGGCCCAGAGTCTGGGAGTGGACGAGGTCCACAGCGAGCTGCTGCCTGCCGACAAGGTGGCCCAGGTGGAGCGGCTGCTGGGCCAGTCCGGCGGCAAGCTGGCCTTTGTGGGCGACGGCATCAACGACGCGCCGGTGCTGTCCCGGGCCGATATCGGCATCGCCATGGGGGCCATGGGCTCCGACGCCGCCATCGAGGCGGCGGACGTGGTGCTGATGGACGATGATCCCCTGAAGATCGCCAAGGCCATCCGCATCTCCCGCAAGTGCATCCGCATTGTGTACGAAAACATCGCCTTCGCCCTGATCGTCAAGGCCCTGTGCCTGCTGCTGGTGGCCGTGGGCGCGGCCAATATGTGGGCCGCCATCTTCGGCGACGTGGGCGTGATGGTCATCGCCGTGCTCAACGCCATCCGGGCCCTGCGGGTCAGTAAGCTGTGATGAAACCACAAATTAAATAAGACCAGGCCCGGCGCAACGCGTCGGGCCTGGTCTTATTTATGCGTCTTTACTTTTTCCTGGCGTAGGGGGTATTTTCCAGCGGCAGGGTCAGTCGGCGCTGACCGTCCAGCCGGTAATAGGCGTCGGCAATGGCGGGGGCCGTGGGGATGGAGGTGATCTCACCGATGCCGATGGCGCCGCCGGCTACCTTCAGGCCGGGCTTTTCCACCACGATGGCCTGGATCTCCGGCGGGATCTGATTGGCCCGGAACAGGCCCAGGGTGCCATATCTGGCAGTGGGCTTGCAGGTGTCGTCAATGGGATACTGCTCCGTCAGCGCATAGCCCATGCTCATGACCACGCCGCCCTCGATCTGTCCCTCGCAGCTCAGAGGATTCACGGCCTTGCCCACGTCGTGGGCGGCTACCATCTTCTTAATGCGGCCGGTTTTCTTGTCCAGAACGCACATCTGGGTGGCGTAGCCGTAAGCTACATGGCTGACGGGGTTGGGCACGTCCGCGCCCAGGGGGTCCGTCTTGGCCAGATACTCGCCGTAAAACTCCTGGCCCACCAGGTCGCCCAGGGTCTTGCCCTCCAGGGCGGCGTTGAGCTTTTCGCAGGCCCGGCGGGTGGCCTCGCCGGTGACCAGAGTCTGGCGGGAGCCGGAGGTGTCGCCGGAATCCGGGGCGATCCAGGTGTTGCTGCGCTCATAGACGATGTCGTCCCGGTGGAGGCCGGTGTTGGTGACCACTACCTGCACCAGCACGGTGCCCAGGCCCTGACCGATGCAGGAGGCGCCGGAATAAATATGCAGCTTGCGGTCCTCCTCCACGATCAGCTTGCAGCGGCCCCAGTCGGGGATGCCCACGCCCACGCCGGCGTTCTTCATGGCGCAGGCGATGCCCACCGGGTCGCCGCTGCGAACGGCCTCGTCATAGGCGGGCTTGATGGCCTCCAGGGTCTCCACCAGGCCGGTGGAGTTGTCCACGATCTGGCCGTTGGGCAGGACGCCACCGGGACGGATGGCGTTGCGATAGCGGATCTCCCAGGGACTGATGCCCGCCAGGTCCGCCATCTCATTGAGCAGCGTCTCCGTGCAGAAGCAGGTCTGGGTCACGCCGAAGCCCCGGAAGGCTCCGGCGGGAGGATTGTTGGTGTAATAGGCGTGGCCTTCGATCTCGAAATTCTCATAGGCATAAGGCCCGGCGGCATGGGTGCAGGCCCGCTCCAGCACCGGCCCTCCCAGGGAGGCAAAGGCACCGGTGTCGGACACCACACTGGCCTTGACGCCCTGGATGATGCCGTTTTCGTCGCAGCCCATGGTGAAGTCCATGTCGAAGCTGTGGCGCTTGGGGTGGACCAGGATGGACTCCTGGCGGGAGAGCTTTACCTTTACCGGCACACGGGCCACATACGCCAGCAGGGCGGCGTGGTGCTGAACGGACATATCCTCCTTGCCGCCGAAGCCGCCGCCCACCAGCATATTCTGTACCTGGCAGTGGTCATAGTCCACCCCCAGCATGGCGGCGCACTCGTGCATGGTGGTGTGCGCGCTCTGGTCCGAGGTCAGCAGGCGGACGCCGCCGTTTTCCAGGGGCAGGGCCACGCAGCACTCCGGCTCCAGGAAGGCGTGCTCGGTCCAGGGGGTGTGGAAGTGCTGGGTCAGCACATATTTTGCATTCTTGATAGCGCCGTCTGCGTCGCCCCGGGAGACGTGCTTATAGGCCTGAACGTTGCTCTCGTCCCCCTCGAACACCAGGGGCGCGTCCGGGGCGGCGGCCTCCGCCGGGTTGTGGACGGCGGGGAGCACCTCATACTCTACCTTCACCAGCTTTTTGGCGGCCTCCAGGGTCTCCTGGTCCCGGGCGCACACCAGAGCCACGGAGTCCCCCAGATAGTGGGTGATCTCGCCCACGCCGATCAGGGTGGGCTGGTCCTTTTTCAGGTGGCCCACGTTGACCTTGCCGGGGATGTCCTTCTGGGTCAGGACGCACACCACGCCGGGCAGGGCCTGGGCGTCGCTGACGTCGATGGACAGGACCCGGGCCCGGGCGTACCGGCTGCGCACCGCGCCGCCGTAGCACATTCCGTCCACATACACATCGTCGGGGTACTGGCCGGTGCCCAGCACCTTTTCCTCCACGTCCAGCCGGTGGACCCGGCTGCCCATTTTCCAGTCATCGGCGGAGGCCTCCGGCAGCTTCCCCTCCCGGAGAATCTTGGCCGCCAGCAGGATGCCGTCAATGATCTTCACATAGCCGGTGCAGCGGCAGATGTTGTTGCGGATGGCGAAGGCGGCCTCCTCCCGGGTGGGATCTGGATTCACGTCCAGCAGCCCCTTGGCGGAGATGACCATGCCGGGGATGCAGAAGCCGCACTGAACGGCTCCCGCCTCGCCGAAGGCGAAGGTATACACCTGCTTTTCCCAATCGGAAAGGCCCTCCACCGTGAGGATGGTCTTGCCCTCCAGCTTGTCGGTCTGGGGGATGCAGGCCTTGGTGGGTTTGCCGTCGATGAGAACGTGGCAGGTGCCGCAGGCGCCCTCGCTGCACCCGTCCTTCACGGAGGTCAGATGCAGGGTATCCCGCAGGTAGCGGATGAGCTTCTGATTCTTTTCCACGGTGACGCTTTGCCCGTTGACGGTGAAGGTTGCCATGTAATCGTCTCCTTTGTCCCGGCCCGCCGCCATGCGGGGGCATAATTTCAAACATCAGCAGAAATTATACCATGCTTGAGCAGCTTTCGCAAGGTAAAAGCCTTATCCTACTTGGAGAATAACCCACTCTTGATTTTCCGGGAGAATGCGCGTATGATAGCAAAAAACAGAGAGGAGTTCTGACAATGGATCTGACGGAAAAATGCCTGGAAAGCCGGGAGGTATACAAGGGCCGCGTCCTGCGGCTGCGGGTGGACACGGTGGCCCTGCCCAACGGGAAAACATCCCTGCGGGAGGTGGTGGAGCACCCCGGCGGCGTGGGGATCCTGGCCCTGGACGAAAACGGCTGTGTTCCCATGGTGACCCAGTACCGCTATGCCTTCTCCCGGACGCTGCTGGAGATCCCTGCCGGGAAGCGGGAGCCCGGCGAGGAGCCCTTCGTCACCGCCCAGCGGGAACTGAAGGAGGAGGTGGGGGCCACGGCGGCGGATTGGCAGCCCCTGGGGCAGATCATCGCCTCCCCGGGCTGCTATGACGAGGTGCTGCATCTGTACCTGGCCCGGGGCCTGACCTTCGGCGACACCCATCCCGACGAGGACGAGTTCCTGTCCGTCCGGCGCATCCCCTTTCAGGAGCTGGTGCAGCGGTGCCTCAGCGGCGAGATTCAGGACGGCAAAACCGTCACCGCCGTGCTGAAGGCAAAGTTCCTGCTGGGGCTGTGATTTTCCCGAAAAAACAGTGGACAAGCGGCATTAGCTGTGGTAATATGAGAAATTAACAAAGGAGATAACGCTTTTGCAGTTTCGTTTCCGTTTTGCGCGGGAGAAAGGAAGGATTTTGTCATGGCTGTGAAGGAAAGCTACGCAGGGAAAATCAACCGCAAGCTCAACAAGAAGCTCCATGTCATCGACGTGGCGGCGGGCCGGGTCCCGGCAGACCTGGTGCTGAAAAACGCTACCTACGTCAACGTGTTCTCCAACGAGCTGTGCCGCGGGGACATCGCCGTGGCGGAGGGGCTCATTGTGGGCATGGGCGAATACCACGGCAAGGTGGAGGCGGACGTAGGCGGCAAGATCGTGCTGCCGGGCTTCATCGACGCCCATATTCACCTGGAAAGCTCCCTGGTAAGCCCCAAGGAGTTTGCCAAGGCTGTGCTGCCCCACGGCACCACCACCGTCATCACCGACCCCCACGAAATTGCCAACGTCATGGGCACCGACGGCATCGAATACATGCTCCAGGCTACCGAGGAACTGCCGGTGGACGTGCGGTTCATGCTGCCCTCCTGCGTCCCGGCCACGCCCCTGGACGAGTCCGGAGCCAATCTGGACTATCGGGCCATCGACTCCTTCTATGACCATCCCCGGGTCCAGGGACTGGCGGAGATGATGAACTTTGTGGGCATCATCAACGGCGACAGCCAGGTGGTGGAAAAGATCGTGGCCTCCCAGGCCCACCACAAGAAGATCGACGGCCACGCCCCGGGCCTTACCGGCAACGACCTGAACGCCTATATCGCCGCCGGCGTGTATTCCGACCATGAGTGCTCCAACGTGGAGGAGGCCATGGCCAAGCTGGAGCGGGGACAGTTCATCATGATCCGGGAGGGCACCGCCGCCCGGAACCTGGAGGCCCTGGCCCCCCTGCTGTGCGAGAAGTACATCGAGCGGTGCATGTTCTGCACCGACGACAAGCACCCCAACGACCTGCTGGAAAAGGGCCACATCGACTACATCGTCAAAAAGGCCATCTCCCTGGGCGCGGACCCCATCATGGCGGTGAAGGCCGCCGGTTACACCGCCGCCCGGTACTTCCTGCTGAATAACCGCGGCGCCATTGCCCCCGGGTATCTGGCGGACTTTGTGGTCATCGACAACTGGGAGAACTTCGAGATCGAGATGGTCTATAAGAAGGGCAAGCTCATGTACGACGGCGTCCTGCGGGACTTCGACACCCCGGAGATCGACCCCTATCTGGTCAAGCGGGCCCACGACACCTTCCATGTGGCCCCTCTGTCCGCCGCCGACTTCACCGACAAGCGCCCCCACGCCGTCATCGGCATGGTGCCCGGCGAGATCGTGTCCGAGGACGCGGGCTATGCCGACCACATCGACCTGGAGCAGGACATTCTCAAGATCGCCGTGATCGAGCGGCATAAGAACACCCACCACATCGGGCTGGGCTATATCAAGGGCTACGGCCTCAAGCATGGCGCCGTGGCCACCTCCATCAGCCACGACAGCCACAACATCATCGTGGTGGGCACCTCCGAGGAGGACATGGCCGCCGCCGCCAACCGCATTGTGGAGAATCGCGGCGGCATCACCGTAATGGACGGCGGCCAGATCCTGGGCGAGGTGGCCCTGCCCATCGCGGGCATCATGTCCGACGACAGCCTGGTGATGGTGAACAGCGCCCTGGAGGCCGCCAAGGACGAGGCCTTCCGGCTGGGCGTGTCCCGGGGCATCGACCCCTTCATGACCCTGAGCTTCATGGCCCTGCCGGTGATTCCGTCCCTGCGGCTGACCACCCGGGGCGTGTTCGACGTGCTGACCCAGCGGTATGTATGATGGGCTGCTGCCTCTGAACCTCCTGGAGCTGACCTGGCACTGCCGAAAAAACTGACGATGAAAAACGGGATATCCGGCGTCTCGAACCGGGTATCCCGTTTGAATCCCTCATTATATAACAAACAGCCGCGCATGCCCAAGCGCGGCTGTTTGTTATGTTTGGGGTAGGAAAATCCCCATGGAAAAGATGGGCAGCAGGCGCTGCCAGGTATTCTCAGCGGCGAAGGAGGTAAACCATAGCCGCTCTCGGCTGCAAAATCAGAACTGAAGGCGATTCTCCTTGGACCAGGTGGTCAGGTTCAGACGGGGGTAGCGCCGGCGCAGCTCCTCGGCGGTCTCGGCGTCGCCGCCGGTCATCAGAATCCGGTTGACAGCCTCCACATCGGCGGCCGGCATGCCGTGATCAGCGGTCTTGCCGCAGTCGCGGCAGGTATAGGTCCTATTTTCGGAAACCGTCACCTCGCTGCTGCCGCAGAAGGCACAGCGATGCATCTTTGTAATCAGAGCCATTTTCGATTTCTCCTCTCTTTCCTCAAGTCCATGGGTAGGATATCATAGAATTTTACATTTGTAAAACGCATATTTTCGATTGAAGTCATGAAAAAAAGGGTGTACAATGAGGAATACAGTCAAAGAAAGACGAGGTGGGGGACATGAGCGCCACAAAATACCAGATTTTCCTGAAAACCGTTGAATGCGGCAGCTTTACCAAGGCGGCGGCGGACCTGAATTTCTCACAGTCCGGCATCAGCCATGCCATCAGCTCCCTGGAGGAGGAGCTGGGGGTGACCCTGCTGAGCCGGAACCGGGGCGGCGTGACCCTGACCGGCGACGGCCGGGCATTGCTTCCGCAGATTCAGCAGCTCTGCACGGAATATCACCGACTGGCCCAGCAGGCGGCGGACCTGCGGGGCATGGATGCAGGCCTTGTGAAGGTGGCCTCGTTTTCCAGCGTGTCCGCCCAGTGGCTGCCTATGATCCTGAAGGCCTTCAGCAAGCTGTATCCGGCCATCGAGTTCGAAATTCAGACCTGCGACTTCTATGACCAGATCGAGGAGCTGATCATCACCGGGCAGGCGGACTGCGGCTTTCTGCGGATGCCGTCCCTGAAGGGACTGCAGGTGTACCCCCTGCACCTGGACCAGCTGAAGGTCATCGTGCCCTGCGGGCATCCCCTGGCCAACAGCGACCCCTTCCCGGTGGAGGCCCTGGCCACGGAGCCGGTGATCCAGCTGGAGGAGGGGGACGATTACGAGATCCGGGCCGCCTTCGACGAAATGGGCATACGGCCCCATGTGCGATATATCGCACGGGAGGACCGGACCATTCTGTCCATGGTGTCCAACGGCCTGGGCATCAGCCTGCTGCCGGAGCTGATGGTGCGCCACAGTCCCTATCCGCTGGTGGTCTGCCAGCCGCCCAAGGCCTTTTACCGGCGCATCGCCATCGGCGTCAAGGACGAGAAGGCCCTGTCCAACTCCACCCAGCGGTTTGTGGACCATGTCCGGGCCTGGGTCCAGGTGAACGGGTTCAAATAAGATGATTTTCCTGCTTTACAAATCCAGCCGTCTGGGCTATGATGGGGAGTAGTATATAGGATAAAGGAGAGGCTTCCATGATCTATTTTAACAGCGACTATCTGGAGGGCGCTCATCCCAGCGTGATGGCGCGGCTCAACGAGACCAATATGGTGCAGACCGTGGGCTACGGCGAGGACGAATACTGCGCGGCGGCCCGGGAGAAGATCCGCGCCGTCTGCCAGGCGCCGGAGGCTGACGTGCACTTCCTGGTGGGCGGCACCCAGACCAACACCACCGTGATCGCCTCCATTCTGCGGCCCTGGCAGGGCGTGCTGTCCGCCGACAGCGGACACATCAACTGCCACGAGGCGGGGGCCATCGAGTCCACCGGCCACAAGGTCATCACCCTGCCTGCGGCAGAGGGGAAGATCACCGCCCAGCAGGTGCAGGATTATGTGGAGTGGCACCGGAACGACGAGTCCACCGAGCACATTGTCCAGCCCGGCATGGTGTATATCTCTCACCCCACCGAGGGCGGCACCCTGTATTCCAAGGCGGAGCTGACGGCTCTGTACGACACCTGCCGGAAATACGGCCTGCCGCTGTTCATCGACGGGGCCCGGCTGGGCTACGGCGTCATGGCCGACGGCTCTGAGCTGACCATACCGGAGATCGCCCGCCTGTGCGACGTGTTCTATATCGGCGGCACCAAGGTGGGAGCCCTGTTCGGCGAGGCCGTGGTGATCATGAACCCGGCGCTGAAGAAGGATTTCCGCTTCATCATGAAGCAGCGGGGCGGCCGCATGGCCAAGGGCCGTCTGCTGGGCATCCAGTTTGACGCCCTGTTCACCGACGATCTGTACTTCAAGATTTCCCGCCATGCCGACGAGATGGCCTATCAGATCCGGGATATCTTCGTGTCCGCCGGTTATCCGCTGCTGTTTGACTCTCCCACCAACCAGCAGTATCCCATTATGCCGGACGAGGAACTGGCGGAGCTGGGGAAGAGCTTCGGCTATGAATACTGGGAGCGGGTGGATAAGACCCATTCCGGCGTGCGCTTCTGCGCCAGCTGGGCCACCACCCAGGAGCACGTGGACGCCCTGCGGGCCGCCGTACAGGCCCTGCGAAAATAACAACAACTGGAACAAATTGGAACAATTTGAGGAGGAACGACACATGGAAACATACGGACTGGAAAAGCTGGGCATCATCAACGCCGGGGCGGTGTACCGCAATCTGACACCGGCGCAGCTGGTGGAGCACGCTCTGCGCCGGGGGGAGGGCACCCTGTCCAACACCGGAGCCCTGGTGGTCAAGACCGGGAAGTACACCGGCCGCAGCGCCAACGACAAGTTCATTGTGGACACCCCCGCCGTCCATGACGACATCGCCTGGGGCAAGGTGAACCGGCCCATGGATAAGGCCCGGTTCGACGCCATCTATGCCAAGGTCACGGCGTATCTGCAGAATAAGGACGTGTTCATTTTCGACGGCTTCGCCGGAGCGGACCCCAAGTATACCAAGGCCTTCCGCATCGTCAACGAGCTGGCCAGCCAGAATCTGTTCATCCATCAGCTGCTTCGCCGCCCCACGGCGGACCAGCTGGAGAGCTTCCATGAGGATTACACCATCATCGCCGCCCCCGGCTTCAAGTGCATCCCCGAGATAGACGGCACCCGCTCCGAGGCCGCCGTTCTGGTGGACTATGAGGCCCATCTGGTGGTGATCTGCGGCACCCAGTATGCCGGCGAGATCAAGAAGTCCGTGTTCTCCGTGATGAACTATGTCCTGCCCAAGCAGGGTGTGTTCCCCATGCACTGCTCTGCCAACATCGGCAAGGACGGCGACTCCGCCGTGTTCTTCGGCCTGTCCGGCACCGGCAAGACCACCCTGTCCGCCGATCCCGCCCGCAAGCTCATCGGCGACGACGAGCACGGCTGGGCCGACGACTCCGTGTTCAACTTCGAGGGCGGGTGCTACGCCAAGTGCATCAACCTCTCTCCCGAGGGCGAGCCGGAGATCTACAACGCCATCCGCTTCGGCGCGCTGGTGGAGAACGTGGTCATGGACCCCGACACCCGGGAGTTCGATTTCGACGACGACTCCCTGGCGGTGAACAGCCGGGTGGGCTATCCCGTGGAGTACATCCCCAATGCAGAGCTCTCCGGCATGAGCCCCAGCGTGCCCAAGACGGTGATCTTCCTGACGGCGGACGCCTACGGTGTGCTGCCTCCCATCAGCAAGCTGGATAAGAACCAGGCCATGTACTACTTCGTCTCCGGCTTCACCAGCAAGGTGGCCGGCACCGAGATCGGCGTCACCGAGCCGGTGCCTACCTTCTCCACCTGCTTCGGCGAGCCCTTCCTGCCGCTGGATCCCTCCGTATACGCCGCCATGCTGGCGGATAAGGTGGAGAAGTCCGGCGCAAAGGTCTATCTGGTGAACACCGGCTGGAACGGAACCGGCAAGCGCATGAAGCTCCGCTACACCCGGGCCATGGTCACCGCGGCCCTGACCGGCGAGATTGAGAAGGCGGAGTTCGTCACCGACCCCACCTTCGGCGTCCAGGTGCCCACCTCCATCGAGGGTGTGCCCAGCGAGCTGCTGATCCCCGCCAACACCTGGGAGGATCAAGCGGCCTATGAGGCCAGCTGCCGGAAGCTGGCGGCCAGCTTTGTGGAGAATTTCAAGAAGTATACCCGCATGAGCGCGGAAGTGGTGGCCGCAGGCCCCAAGGCGTAACGAAACAGCAACCGGGCTGGGCGTGAAACCCAGCCCGGCTTTTTTACAAAAGGAGAATCTATGTTAGAACTGCGTATTCTGGTGGACGACATCGACTATGACTCCATTGCGGAGTATCTGATCCCTGCGGTGGCGGAGAAGCTGCGCCGGGAGGAAAAGGGCGGCATCCTGGGAAACGTCCTGGCCGGGAACCCGGACGTGGCGGCCTCCGTGGCCCGGACGGTACTGGGGACCATGAGCCAGGAGCAGAAGGACCAGCTGCTGGTGCAGCTGGTGACCAAAAACCGCGAAAAGCTGCTGGATAAGGGAAACCGGGCCGCCCGCAGCCGGGGCATCGGCGTGCAGCTGTGCGACGTGGCGGTGCGGAAGCTCTGAGAAAACGGCCCATATATCGGCAGAGCAGCCGCCCCGCCGGGGCGGCTGTTCTTTTTGTAGGTTTGTCAAACATATTGGACAGCGAACTCATTAGGCGAGAGCCAGCGGAGGGGTCTCATGGGTAAGTTGTTGGCGCGGCGGTTGTGGACGGCAAGCTGCTTGGCAAAGTCGTCGAGTGAATAGAACGAATGGCAGGAAT
>OGGZ01000559.1_pt1 | contig 39895 bp, 53 predicted proteins | sample 1571371 | NCBI WGS metagenome assembly OGGZ01 (sample SAMEA2582025, study PRJEB24529) | metagenome | biome: Human gut stool | place: China | collected 2011
GCGGCACTCGCCGGCGCCGACCAGTTTATTGTCTTCTATAAAAGCGTAAAACATTCTCCTAATCTCCTACTTTTCGGTATGCAATAACGTTGATATAACCGCCGGTCGCCTCGTTGTTGCCGGTATTGGAAAACCGGATCGTCTTGTTACTAACCAAAGCGACATAAAATCCGGCACAGCGGGATTCGCCCGTCGTCAAAAAAACACCGGCTGTCGGCGAAGACGCAATCGCGTCATAAATTGAGGGATTCAACGCGCCGCGGATCGTAACGATTGAACTCGACGTAAAAAATACGCTGCCCATAATCTCGTACAAACCTTCGTCCGGCAAGAAATCCAAAGCAAAAGTCGAAACTTTGTTGGCTCCGATCGTACCGTTTGCCAAAATGTTCCTGGCCTGAAAACTGCTCCACGGCAGCGGAAGTTTCGCGTTGCCGACCGACGACAGATTGCTTAAATCCTTATCCGCCAGATTGTCCAAGCTGACACTTGCAACCGCAATTCCGGCGATTGCTTCTCTTCCGGCCGGCGCCAAATTGCTGGCATCCGTTTTCAACAGGCCGCTCACATCAATATCACCGCCGCCCGTTCCTGTCGCCGGGGACGCGCCGCCGGCATACAATACGTCATTCATGCTTCTATCCTTTCAATGCTGACAATTGAGGGGCCTAATCCGTCAGGATCACGCAAATACAAATCTCCGCCGACCTTTTTAAACATCAGCTGCGCTTTGGCAGGAACAATCCCGCCGCGCTCGTCTTCCGTCGGCTGTCGATCCAAAACGATATACTCAATATCCCGAAGCAACGGTTGAACGGCAAAAGTATCCCCCGTTGCCGCTTCCGTCACCGGTTCCCATGCCCGGCTGAATTTTTTATTAACAATAAACATTTTTTCCTCCTTATAAAAAAAGCCAGAGCAAAAGCCCCAGCCAAAACACAATTAAAAACCTCAGCATCAATCCGTTTTTCCCATCACCCATTCGCCGCCGGCGTTTTTGTAAATATGCGCCGGCAAAGATAAGTCCGCCACTTCAGTCATATCCGCATAGCCTTCCGGCCGTTCGAACGTATCATCCGGCGACAGCAGATAAAGCGCCGGCTTGTCAGTACCGGTCAACAAATACATTTTCAAATCAACCGCCGAACCGTCGTCCGTATAATTTATCAGATTGCCGCCTTCCTCATAAGGCTTCATAATCAGCGTTTGTTCATCGAACGTTTTGCCTTTATGATAAAAAGGCTGCGTAATCAGCTGCATGTAGTCTTCCAAATAAACTCTTATCGTTGGCGTCATGTTTCCTTCGGCAAGCGAACAGGAAACCGTTCCCGACGTCGCCAGAAGCGAAGCTTCATACAGGTCGCATGATCCGTTTTCGGCACCGGTCAGGATATAATATTGATACGGCTGCTTTGGTGAAAGCGTCACTTCGCTTAAAACCTGATAGCGCTCCGCCGTATTTATCAACAGTTCTCCCGTTTCGTCGGAATACTCGCGCCCGGTCCAGGCATTGTAAACCGACAACGAATTGTTGCTGCCATACAGACGCCAGTTGTCGTATCCGTTTGTCACTTTGGTCTTAAAACTCCGGGCTTTAACCGCCGTCGGGAATTTCCAGACGATTTTATAATTGCCGGTATAAGTTTCGACGTTTTTGTCAAAAGCATTGATATTGTCAGCGGCAAGAACCATATAAGCCGGATCTTCGGTCGGCGTCTCCAGCCAGGTTTTAAGACTTTCGTCATCTTGATACGTCTGCACCTTGTCAGACGTCAGCGCATTCAGAGGAAACTCTCCGTCTTGTGTGCTGTTCTCAAAAACGTACGCGGCAACACTTTGCCCGCCTTCAATCTCCGCAATCTTTTCCGCATACGCCCGAAAAGTCACCTCGTCTCCGACTTCAACCCCTTTCTTTAAGATTGCCGACCGAATAGCGCTTTTTGTTCCGGCAATATAGCGGATTTTTTCAACCACCGTTCCCATCAGATCACCTCCCCGTTAATTTCGTCCGCCAGCGTACCCAACGCCTCGACCACCGCTTCGGCTCGTTCAATCAGCGCCTTTGCCTGTTCTGCCGCGGCTACCGCTTCGTTTGCCGCCGCCTGCGCCGCGTTCTTATACATGAGCACCGTTTCCACAATGTTTTGCGGATCATCACCGGAAACCGGATCAACCAGAAGCGCTCTGGAGAGCTGTTCCTGAAGCTCCTGCAAATTCATATACACGCCGTCAAAAGAATCCTCCAGCTGCTCCATGTCAAACAACTGGCCGTTGATATAGTCCGCTTCCTGCAAAAACGGCTTGTTGCGCAAAACGGCAAGCTTCACGTTCTCCGCCGGCGGCGACGCAAACACGACCTTGCCGGTAATTTCCTCGCCGTTGCCCTCAACCGTGTAGTCGCCGCCTTCTTCCAGAACTTTCAACTCGTCGCCGGTACCCGAATAAACCTTTATCTGCGCGGTCCCGTCTTTGTTCTTAAAAAACTTGAACGTCACCGGAAATTCCGTCGCCGTCCCGTCCGCCACATAATTGACTTTGCTCACATCCGAAAATAAAGTCATATCTCACTCCATAAAAAAAGCCGTCCGCAACGGACGGCCGGTTATAAAAAAGGAGAACCGTTACCGGTTCTCCCTCCCTCCTATCGTTTAATTGACAGGAAAATTCGGATTTTCCGAATGATAATAATAAACTTTATTATCATATCTTTCCTTTCAGCCTTTACGGGCGGTTGGGAAAGGGAAAACCTTTTTCACTTGACTTTTTCGGTCAAATGATATATCTTAACCTTATGGAATGGTTAAGGTAAGGTTAACCCTTTCCGAAGTTAAGAATTAAGTCCGGTGTTCCAGCACCGGACTTTTTCTTCATACCTCAAGCCCCAACGGCTGTCAATCGGCTTTCGCCAACGCTTCTTTTTTCGCAAACCAACGGTCGGACTTTTCTTTTGTGTTTACCGACCACAGCCAGACAAAACGTTCGGAAAATGCTGCCACCGCCGCCCCGTCATGGAAAAAAATACAGTTCTCACTGTTTTTGCTGGTGGCCGGCTCCGTCCAGTTATAACTTCCCGTCACCGCCGTTTCTCCGTCAAACACCGCAAATTTGTTATGCTCTATCTTATGTTTCGAGTGCACCCGGATATTGACGCCGGCCCGGTAAAGGTCCCGCACTTTCGAACTTCTGCCGGCCGCCTGCAAACGATCAGTCAGGATCCGCACTTTCACTCCGCGGCGGTCGGCCTCTTTCAAGGCTTTCACAATATCCGTATTGTTCAGCGAATAGACCGCAACGTCAATTTCCTGCCGGCTGCCGTTGATCATCTTAACAATGTTTTCCTCACAGGCATTTGAAGGCGAAAAATACACCTCAACGCTCTTGTTCGGCTGCCGGCTTGCCGCCAACGCCGCCCCGCAAAGAAAAATACAAATAAGAAATGACAGCTTTCGCATAACACAACCTTTCGATTGTATCTTTGCATAAATAATACTCTTAGTCAACAACAAAGGGCTGCATTTTTACAAATACAGCCCTTTTAAGTTGCAAACAATAATTATCCGGCAATCGCTTTGATCTGCTCAAGGATTCGCGCTCTCTCTGCTTCCACTGCTTTTTTCACCCGATTTTCAATCGAGAGCGCCAGCACATTCGCGCACCAGTCCTTCAGCTCTGCATCCGCCGTCGGCAACACCGGCGCCGCCGGACCGTCGGACGCGGTTTTCAGCACCTTCAGCACCCAGCGGCGAAACGCCGCCGCTTTCGGCGTCCGGGCAAACATCCCGATCAGCCAGGAACCTTCACAGTTGAATATCCGCACCCGTGTCCGCCCCTGCTTGATCAGGCAGCTCATTTCTTCGTCAAACTCTTCCTTGTGGGCATTGTATATTTTCGACAACCCGTTATTTTCTCGCACTTCCAACGCTCTCCCAATTTGGGAGAGTGTCATATAATCCTGCCCGTTGTGCCGGATCAGTTCAATCTTATGGTCATAAAACTGTACAATATTACTCATGGCAACCGCCCTCCAGCAGTTCGACCATTTCCTTCAATTTGTCCAGCACAAAACTCAAGGTACTTCTCAGCGCCTCGTTTTCAACTTCCAACTCTTTATTTGATTTTTCCATCTTTGTATCCTTTTCCAAAAGAATTTAGGTTGGGGAAGTTGGAAACATGTACAAAGTCATGCAGTACTTATTCAATATATTCGTACTCTTCCCCAATAATTAAAAACAAAAAACGCAATCTGTCGGGTGCGTTTCCGCTTTGCATACAACCTTTCCACGGGTTGGAGCTTCCGCTCGTTTATAATAATAAACAGAAATATATGAGGTTGTCAATCTGAATTAATATTCCTAATCCTCCTCAATTCATACTCCAACGCTTCCGGTAATTCCCTATATTCATCCTTTGCATCACCAACCGGAGCATTGACCGGTTCCAATACTATATCATCAGCCCATAACCAATCATCTTTGCCTTGCTTTTTTTCTTCAGCAACAGGAATATTGACCGGTTCCCACTCTCCCCACTCATCGTCGACTGGCTTTTTTTCTTCAGCGGCGGGGATATTGACCGGCTCCCATTCAATGCTGTCAAAATCAATTTTTTGTTCGGGCTGTTTTACCGGTATATCTTCCCATTCGCCGTCAGCATTGGCAATGTCATAGTTAGTCAATTTTCTGTTGGCAGCTTGCTTCTGGCTGGCTTGATACTGAACCCTTAATTCCTCTAATCTTCTTGTCTTTATTCCCTTATACACAGAAACAGCTATTCCTCCTACAATAGCTATAAAAAGAAGTGCATACACAAATTTTCTAATTCTCCGCCATAGTTTTAGCAACCACCCGAAACCCAATACCCATACGCCGCTCCAATATCCCCAAACAGGAAGCGTAAAGATCATGAAACGCAACATATCCTCGTTATCGCCCCACTCAATATCTGCGGCTAAGTAAATAAAAATGACATAGAACACGCTTAATAGTATAATAGCTCTTTGGCCTTTAGTTAGTTTCATCTTAAATTCCATAAAACATTTTAGCATTGTGCGGATTTATAGAGTTTTGTCGCGAAGAACATTTATACATCGTCGCATAAAGCCATCCATGATAATCATCATAACCTTCAAGAATAATCCCATCGGCTCCATGTTCCGCTGCTTTTTCTCGGGCTTTATTTAATGCACTCGAAAAACTCCACGATTCCCCTGTTTTAATATGTCCCATTTCTTCATACTGACAACTTGGCCGAGCCTTTCTTAAAACCGCTACATTTCCCGGATTTGTCGGACGATATGATTGTGTATATATTGTTGCTTCAGTACAACCACACAATCCCAAAACAATCAAAACATAAAAAATATTTCTCATATCACCACTCCTTAATATAATAAACCAATAATATACAACTAAAATTAATTATCAATAATTTTATTCATCCTCAAAATCGCGCAAAGCATACGGCGACCAGCCGAGCCACAACATGACTTCCTTGCCCGGCTCGCCGGCTTTGGCATAATCGCCGAAATTGTTGATAACATCCTGTACATATTTCAGCGGCAACCCCGTCAACTCACCCAAGGTTTTAACCGCTTTCAATACATCCTCCGCATCCAAATCCTCATCGGCAAATTTCAGCACCATATTTTGGAAATCTTCCAGACTCCCCCAAAAAGGCACCAAATCGCGCACCGACATTCTGGCGCGGCCGTTTATAGCGTTTTCAATCACTTTGCCGAGCAGGAAATAACCGTTCAAAGACCCAAGCGCCACCGCCTTCAACTGACTATCATCGTCCCAACGGAAACCATCGGCGACAAACTGAAAAAACATCGGTAGCAAAACATGATAGATAAACAGTGTTTTTGCAATCTGTTTTTTGCTCATCCGACCGCTGAACATGGCGTTGACTGCTTTAATTTCCTTGCGCAGATACTGGTTTGGCGCGCTTAAAAACATGGTAAAAGCCCGCCACATCGCATTGCTCTGCATATAGCTCTGCTGGCTCAGACGACCGGACTGTTGTGTCTCGTCCGTTACCCGTTCAAACGTTTCCAAGGCCTTTGCCTTGGCTTCTGCCTCACTCATCCCCGCTTTCAGGTTCTTTTTCAGTTCCGATTTATAAAGCGCCCAGCCGCCGCTGTAGATCGTAAAGCGATCGCCCAATTTAATATTTGCCATCAAAAAATCGTTCCATTTGAATTTCCCTCTGGCTTTTTTCATGTTCTTAAACATTTCCGATTGAGACATCACTTCAAAATCGCGAATAATATTAACGTCCCGGCTTTTCATCAGTGTCGTGTTGCCCAATATTTCCATCGCCTGTTTCGGATGAAGGAAGAAATCGGCCAGACCGGCGATAAAATCGGTTGTCGGTATATTTTCCCAATAGGCAGGAAACGACGTTATTTGCTTAATCGCCAGCGCCGGCTTCAACCCCAATACAGATTTGGCATAACGCGCCCGCACTTTGGCCAACGCATTCCAAACATCTTCTTTTTTGCCGTTGTTGGCAAAGTTTTCAATTTCATAACGGATACGCCTGTTCATTTTGGCACCAAAAACATTGTCAATAATTGCCTTGATCTTTTTGTCGCCGAAAACAGCGTTAATATCCTGCAAGGCATCGGCAAACCCCATATAATGGTTAAGATCCTGCACATATTTATGCAAAGCGGCAAACGCGCCCCGAAAATTGATGGTTGCGCTGCCGGCCTGAGCCACGCGTTGCTTGGCGCCTGAAAAGCTGGCGTAGGCTCTGGGCGTCCCGTCATCAACATTCACGCCGTTTCTGGTCATTGAGCGCGGCGAGTAAAATTTATTATGCGGCAGGCTGATGCCGAAATGCTCTTCGTAAAATTGGTTGAAGCGCTCATAATTTTCATTATAAAACTCAAACAAAGCCTTTGCCACCGCAATATCATCCTCTGTCAGTTCTTCGTTCACCCGCCGCAAAAATTCTTCATTATACTGGTTGATCGGATCTGCCGCCATAATTTCCCGCGTGTCCTCATCCTGCGCTTTCATGTAAATATCAATCAACTGGTCTTTACTGAACTCTTTGCGCATCAAAACAGGCTTAACCGGAAGTCCGCGCTTGCCGATATTCTCGTTGCCTACCCACTCAATCATTGTCTTCTTGTCCAGCTCTTTATCCATATAACGGCTGACGCTGATGGCTTTGTTAGCGCTTCCCTTTAATGCGTTCATCAGCTTTTCCGAAATACTGTCCCCATCGGCAACAATGCCGGCATACATCTTCTGCTCGGCGTTGAATATATCCATGCTCCGGCTGAGCTTGCTGTTGCCGCTGGTCGACTCCCTATCGTTTCGCGACAAAACATCCATCAGGCCGCCCCATGAAAGCTGTCCGCGCTCTGCTGCTTCAAGCGCTTTCCACGCCTTTTCTTTCCAGCTTCTTTTTTCATCCCGCCAGTTAATCCGACCGCTGCCGGTCAAGACATCCTCGGCTTCGGCAATCAGTCGTGCTTTTCTCTCCTTTCTGATCTCTCCCGTTACCATGGCGGACAAACGACCGGCATTGTAGCTGTCAGACAACCCTTCATAGACTTCCAAAAGCGCCCGGTCGCTTATTTTTCCGGTTGCCAACCCCAGCAGTTTGTTTTCAAAGATAAGCTTTTCAACGTCAATGTCGCCGCCTTCGCGCATAAATTCTTCAATCAGTTTGGCATTTTCCTGCTGCTGTTCTCTGGCTGCATCCTTATCCATTACTACTAGGTCGCGGAAGTGGTCAAAAGCATCGTTCAAATTTTTGTCCGGAAAACGTCCGACCAACTTGCCGTTTTGCGTCCGCGGCTTCGTCCAGTTCAACAGCCGCTCAATCCTTGAGCGCACCTTTTCCCGGTCAAAAACCAGATTTTCAAGTTGCCGCCGATAAAAATTATAATCATATTCGCTCAATTTCTCTTTGTTAATGTTTTGCGACGCGGCAAAATCTTTCAGCTTTTGCTTAAAATCCTTGGCTCCCACTTCGTTATTTTTCATCCTGTCAATCAGGCTTTGCGTTTCCGCCTTGCTGATTTTGCCTTCATGCAGCAGTTCCATCGCTTTGTTAATGTCCCAGTTGGAAATAAAACCGCGTTGCAGTCTGCTTTCCATATTAGCCGCGCTCTGCTGCATGGCAAAATCAATCTTTCTGCCGCCCAGCATATCGTCAAAGGTCTTGCGAATCTCATCATTTAGCTTAACATAGTCCAAGCGCTTAACTTCACTCCACAAATTACGCAGCCAGCTCTTAAAACGACGAAAAACTTTTTTCAAAAGTGCATTGGGTGAACGCCCTTCCAACAAATAGGCCTCAAACGAATCTGCAAAATACTCGTGTTGTTCCCTTGTCAAATTCCCGTCCTTTGAACCGACATAGCGATATATTGCCTGCAACTGTGCTGCCGTTTCCGGGTTATCGGCAAAACGCTGCATATCGTCCAAAAAGAAATGCCCCAACTCGTGAACGACGGTTGAGGCATCGGCAGTTTGAAAAAGTTTTATAATTGCTTCCCCGGTATCCGGTCGCCGGGTAAAACTCCCCCGCACCCCCTGTGGTCTGCTTTCCCCTGCCTGCCTCTGATAAAACTTCTGAATGACCTGCACATCATCAGGGTTAAAGATAACAAAACACCGTCCGTCTTGCTGTCCATCATAAGTTATGCCTTTAATGCCGTTTTGGCGTAAATATTCGCTTGCTTTTCTAGGGGAACCTAATTTATCGGCCAGATGATTATATACATATCTACCGTTTATCTCGTGCGATTCACCTGCATATGTAATGCTTCCCCTTGTTTTTATACCAAATTTCTCAGTTATTTTATCAAACACTTCTTTGACAAGTTCCGGTTGTTTTTCGTATCCGTTTTGCTCATCAAGCAAATACGGATTTTCCGGTATATCAACCTCATGTAATTGTCCCGTATCTACCAGTTTTTCTTCAAATTCTAACAAATCAACTTCATCAACAATAGCCAACGCTTCTTTTAATTTTGATAATTCTGAAGCACCACCGAATGCCTTACGATTTTTTTCTATGTTTTTGACTTTGTGTTCAAGCCATCGTTTAATTTCGTCATTAGTGGGAGCAAAATTGTTATAGATTGTATATAAAGGTGAAGAAAAATTGATCTCTTTTCCTTTATAATATACAGCAGTTCTCTCATCCGGTGCAAATTTTCTTCTATATCTCTCAGCAACATATTTATCCAAAGCATAATAAAGTCCCCAACCATGCACCTGTGCCCCTTCACCGGTGCCGATTGCCTCCAAACTCGGCCTGTCATAGTCAACCCGGCTGCCGGCATACGCTGTCTGATAATAAATATTATCGTCGGTCCGGCTGAAACTCCCGCGGTTGTACACGGATTTTATCTGATTAGGCTCAAAGACAACATATTCTTTTCCTTTTACAATAACGCCGTCATACCCTTTCTTCTTAGCATTATCAGATAGTTTTTTCCCAAGTTTGTTTTCCGCAATATAATGTTCCAGTGTTGTTGTTGCTAAAACTTTTTCGCCATTTCTCTCAATTTCTACGGGATTATCTATAAAACGCTGTGCCTCTTTGGTATATATCCCCAACTCTTTCAGCCGCTCGATTCCTATATTATGTATTTCTTCATAAGCAATATCGGACAAATCAAGAGGGTTATTGATTTTCAAATACACCGGCATTACAATTTTATTATAAGCGTAATATCGCGCAAGCCTTTCTATCGGTGTAAAATAAAAACCTCTACCGAAAAAACCTGTATCATTTTTGCCTTGTTTTTTTACATTAAAAACATCAAACTCCGCAACCGTCCCATGATACATCACCAGCGGCCGGCCGTTTTCATCCACTGCTTTGCTGTCGCCAAACCACCGCTTAAACTCTGGTGTATTAATATCAGCTTTGCCATCAACACCGTATGCTTTTTGAGGTAATTGATACAAAGTATCGTTGACATTATTGTCCAGAACTGATATAATATCAGACATACTCCGACTAGAGAGCAGTCCCTTTTGGGTAGTGGATGCCGTTTGCATCGCTCTAGCGGAGTTATTTTTTATCCAGTTGTCAATATTAGCATCCGTATCTTTAAAGGCCGTTGTAACAATATTGCGCCCGCTTTTCATATGCTCAAAAACAACGCCGTACTTTCCATTGGGAGTAGCCACTTTCATCAATACAGATTGTCCATCAAATCTTTTTTTGGAGGAAAGTGCCGCGCTTTCAATATTATCTATATTTGAAGCGACTTCTGTCCATTCTTTAGCTGTCAACGAGTGTTTTTTGTCGTGCAAAACCGTATCTCGAGGAATATCAAAATTAACCCCGCTGTTTGATAAATTGGCAAAATACCTTGCGCTTGTATCTTCTGGATTGTTAAAAATATCATTAACAAAGTTCTCTAAAGTATCAAGCTTACTTTTATACATTGCCTGTTCAAAGTTTCCGTTTCCTTCTCTTTCTGCCAGATAAACGGCGCTCCCCTGCTCTGTGTCTTCAATACGCAACTGCCAGCGCTCCAAAATATCCGCTGCCGATTTTCCTTCGTTGACTGCCAACGATACCGCTCGCGCCGCAATAATTCTGGCATCTGCATCCGCTTCCGCATTTGGACGTCCTGCCGCCGTCAGCTGCTCATAAAAGTTTTGATAAACTTCGTTATACTGGTTTCTGGCATCAATCATCGGCGCAACAATCTTAGCCCATTGGTCAATTTGTTCGTCCGTCACGCCAAAACGTTCTTTCATCACCTGCCGACTCACCTCTGAGATACTCCGGGCATCTATTCCTTCCGGCATCGTGTCCGGATCTTTTTCTTTGTTTAGGAGCTGGTCGAGGGTGTCAATTGCCGGCGCACCTTCTTGCAAAAATGTCTCTTGCAACAAATCTGCCGTTGTTTGTGCCGTCTGATCGTCAATGCCCGGGTTATAAGCTTTCACCTGGTCTTTTATCTGCCGGTTCCAGTTTCTCATACGATGGTTATAAAGCATAGTGCCGCCCGCGCCAAAGCCTGCACCGGTAATACCGCCGACAAAACCGGCAAACGCTCCGTCCGCCCAGATATCCGCCTGCGACTTATCCTGCCAGCCGATGGCATTTCGGTATTCGTCCCCCAGCACATTCTGCACGGTTTCCTCAAACGGTCCTTCGGTTAAAAAGCCTTTTGCTGCCGCTTTGAAAACCGATGACTGGCGGGCTACGTTTTTAACCGCTGTTTTAACCGGCGCCGCCACCGCTCGGTTGTTCAGGATTTTTTCAACCGATCCGACAAAGGCGTTTTTCAATACCTTGGAAGCCGGAGCCGTTCCCACTTTGGCAATCCCCATCATGATGAAGTCACCGGTTCCTTCCAACACGCCGTCAACGGCTCCCAAAATGTCCGAGTGCAGATCCGCTGTGTCAAAATCTTCTCCTTGTTCCAACGCTTCTTGGAAAGCCTCGCTTTTGGAAGAATCAAAATAGGCTTTGCTGATCATAGCCGAAGCCACATACGGATTTTTCGTCGCCAGAGTTATCGCCATAGAAGCAGCAATAGAAGTCGCACTGTTGCCGATCCCGTACATAACGTTTTGAAAATCTTTCTTCCCGCGCATTTCCTCAGGCATCAGCCCCAAACTGATTTTATTGATGGTTTCAACATTGTGCTGCCGCCATTTTTCATACAAAGCCACCGCTTTTTGGTTCAGCTCTTGCGCGTTTTTCTGCGCGGCATCAAACTCTTCGTCCGATACCGGACGATCGAACTCGCCGCCATACATCAGTGAAACCGGATTTTCCGCCATCTCCTGAGATATCCGGGGTTCTGCTCTTCCCTTTATTTCATCGGCAATATAAGCCGCCTCATCGGCTGCTCTTCCGGCTTCGACCACATCATCCGGCAAGAAAAGCTCTGCCAAGCCCAAACGCGGCATTGATGAAGAACCCTTGTTTTTCCCCTTCTCAGCTCTCTCTTTCCTCCGAAAATAATCAAATAACAAATCCGTTTCCCCTCTGGCAATACTTGCCCCAATATCCAGCACGCCTGCCGCAGCCGATTTCGGCGCCTGTTTGGCCTCACCGACGGCTTCTTTTGCTTTTCCTTTGACATAATCAAGCGCCAGCTGCCCGCCAAATAACAGAACTTTGCCCAGAAAATTATCCTTGCCTATCTTCTCTGCCTGCGTATGGATGGCAAAGCGGGTGTCGGTTTCATCCATCGTTGCCGGCACCGAATAAACTTTGTTGGTGTCCACATCCAGCGTCGTATAGCTGGGAATATTAACCGGCTCCCACTCACCCCACTCGTCAGACTGATTTTCGTCCGTGACTGCTACTGGTTCCCACTCACCCCACTCGTCAGACTGATTTTCGTTCGTTGCCCGCAAATTTCCATCTGTTATTTGGTTAAGAAGTTTATCCATTTTTTTGTCCTTTATAAGAATTATAAGCGTCTTCCGATATTTCTTTTTGAGAACCGTCGGCAAACATTGCCATAAATTTCGTGCCATTTTTGTTTGCTCGCACATTCACCGGTCGCTCATCGACCAGCTTTTCACCACGGCCTTTGTCTTCAGCACCGCTCAACACCCGCTGCAGCCCGTTCTCATTGCTCAAAATATTGGTCGGGTTAATCGCCGCCACATCCGCATTCTGATAAATCTGCTGTGCAAACAGCTTTTTTGTTTCCTCCAGCGCCTCAGCTGCGATAACTTCTTTTTGCCCGCTGGCGTTAATGCCCTTGTTGCTGGTGTCTTCAAGCCCGTGTTTCTTTGCCGCGGTAACCAGCGCCGCCCGGTAAATTGCACGTTGCATCACCCGGTACCTTGCATTTCTTGTATTTTGCGCACGTTTAACCGCCCGTTCTGCCACCGTTCCTTCTTTCTCATCGATTGAAATCTGCTTAAAGTTCTCATCCAGATAATTTTGGATTTTGTTATTAATATCATTGCTCTCATACCAACTTAAGCCCGCATCTCCTTCTTCCGCCATCAATGCCGCGTCAAACGCGTCATAATCCGCCGAAAGCTCTTCATCAAAAGCTGTCGCCTCGGCCTTAGGCAGAGCGCCCTCACTTTGCAGTTTTTTCAGCTTTTCGGCAAGTCTGGCATATCCTTCCCCTGTCGGGTTATGATCCAAAGCCGCTTTTTCATCCTGCAAGGTATTCATGTTTTCCATTTTCTCGCCTTCGGAAACTTTTTTCGGCTTAAAATCTGCTTCTTTCTTTTCCCGGGCGGTTCTCAACTTGCCGGCCTGTTCTTCAGTCAAAGCCCCGTTGCGTACCAACTCGTTAATTTCTTTTTCTCCCGGCAGTCCCTCGGCGTTTACCGCTTCGTCAATCTGATTGCGCAAATCAAGATAGGTATTGATTTGGTTTTCCTCTTTCAGTTCCTTAATTGTCTGCAATTCTCTGTCAATGGCCTTATCCAGTTTTTCTTTTTCCGCCTTCTGCTTTTCCTGTTCGGCTTTTTTCTCCTCTTCGGTCTTTTTAGCAATTTCATCTTGATACTTCCTCAAACCGTCGACTTTCTCCGTTGCCAGCGCCGGATACGGGGAATTTGCCAGTTCCTTGTCCACATCCACAACTTCGTTCCGGGACATTCTCAGTTTCAAACCAGCTTCCCACGCGGCCGTCGCGTTTTTTTCTTTCTCATCAATATCCTTTAACAGGGCGTCTCTCGTCGTCTTGTCAAAGTCTCCGCGGACAAAAGCCTGATTAACCGCATCCCGACCCTCGTCAACAAGCGACAAATTTGCCCGGTATTTAGCATCTTTGTCTTCCCCGTCTTTCGCCCACAGGCCAAGCTCTTTCCCCTGAGCAAGCAACTCCTTGTAATCTTCGTCATTCAGTGTTTTGTCTATATTGGCAAAAACAATCTCTTCTTTAGTTGCCGTCTTGTTTTTAATTTTTTCCTCAAGCTCTTTTAACACATCCGGGTCGCTCATTGCTTTGTCGGGTGACAGAATTTGTTCTCGTATTGTTTTTGCAACTTGAGGAGAGGCAGCATAGTTGTCATCTATAATTTTCAGTGCTTCTTCATTACTCATCAGGCCGCGGCTGACAAGATAATTAGCCCGCCACATTTCCGTATCAGCCTTCGTTTTAACCAGCTTTTTCTCCCTTTCTTCCGCCGCAATCCGGTCTTTTTCTTTGGCAAGCAACAGATTGTCGGCTTTTTGCAGATACTCCCTGCGTTCAATATCCGTCAGGTTGGGGAAACGTCCCGGATCGGACAACGCCTTTTTGGCAACTTCCGGGTTATTGTTCACCATCCCGTTGACAGAAAGTTTGGCAAAATTCTCCTTTGCCTTTTGCTTCTCGGTCGGCGTCAGATAAGTGTCGGCGTCAATCAGTTTGTCGGCGTCGGCGGAGAAAAAAGCCGCCTCATCTTCCGGAGCGGCGGCAATCTGGTCGGCATAGGCTTTCAACGTTTCGTTCAGGCTGATTCCTGCCAGCTCTTTTTCCTTGGCCCTGAACGCGTTTTGAACGTCCTGCTTGTTATAAGACAGAAAACCGCTGCCGAGGTTTTCCATCCACTCTTTGCCCCATTTCTGGCCGCGCATGTTTTCTTTCAGTTTTTTCTGAAAGTTTTCGACAATGCCCGGAATTTCTTCGATCGATTTTGCGGTCCTGATTGAGTTCAGCTCTTCGGTTTGCAAATTCGCCGCCTCAAGATTTAAGCGCTTCCATACCAGCTGCTTCTCCCGTTCAAAGTAATTGTTTCCCGCTTCCACCGCTCCGGCCACGCTGTTGACGACCTCATTGATGCCGCTGTCGCGCCAGGTCGGGCGTTTCTCTGTCACCAACTTGGTGCCGCTCAAGTAGTTTCTTTTAATCTCTCCAACCATCTCACCCTCCGAAAAGCCAGGAAAACTCTTTTTGTCCTTCCGTATCCACCGGCTGGCTGGCTCTGTATGCCGCCGCTACTCCGTTGGCCGCACCTGAAAGCAGACTCATGCGAAACGCGTTTTTCCCCTGTTTTTTGGCCTGCTTGGCATAAAAATTCATATCGCTTGCCTGCTGCATGTAGTTTCTGGCCGCCGTTTCCGTCTGATAACGGATGTTAAGCGCATTTTGTTCGGCGTTTGCGGCATTTTGCGCCAAAGCGCCGATTGCCGTCGCGCTGTCGGAAATTCCCATCTCACCCATCAAAGCTCTTGTCTCTGCCAGCTGCTGCCGGTTCTCGGCTCGCTGTATGTCTTCGTTACGCGCCCCTTCCAAACGCACCTGCCGGGCATTTCTTCGCAAAATGTCGGCGTTGGCGTTATAAGCCTCCGCCTGCGCTTTCCCCTGCCGATAAGCCTGATAACCGCCAATAACGGTTTGAGCCGCCGCCAAACCGCCCATCACTCCCGCACTCATTGAAATATCCTCGCAAACAGTTGATAATCCTTGCCGTTGAAAACTTTTCGCATGGTCCCCTCATATTCAAAACCAAGCAGCCCGGCCAAACGCCGCCCGGCACCAAAGCCGTCAAGCACCGTCATTTCCAGCCGCTCGGCCGAAAGTTCCCGGCTTCTTTGTTCAATCAGCCGGCGCATTGCCTTAACAAAAGAAAACATCTTCCGTCCGGCTGCCGCATTGATGACGGAAAACAAGGCAAACCGGCCGGGTGTAATCTCCTGATACCAAAACACCGCAACCGCCACCCCGCCCGTCTCAAACGTTTCGGCGGTTGAAGGAATTGCAAACTTTGCAGCTTCAGCTTCCTGCTCTTCTTGTACCGTGATTTGTTCCAAATCCCGTTTTTCAAATTTTCTTATCAAAACAACCTCCCGACCAAAAAAAGGAGAGCAATTGCTTGCTCTCCTCCCAAAATCTACTTCTTTATCAAGAAGAAAATTTTTATTTTACGGATGATAATAATAAACTTTATCATCATCTGTTTTCACCTCCGTTTCGCATAATGCGGAAAGGAGTAGAAAGCTTACTTGACTTTTTAATCAAATAAGGTTATCCTATACCCATAGGTTGGAGTTATAGGACGTTCAACTCCTTTCCTAGGTTTAGGAAATTGTCCGGTGTTCCCGCACCGGACTTTTCTTTTATATCTTAAAATACATCCCTTGTCAATTAACGCGAACTCTCCATGCTCGGCACGATTGCCTGGATCAGCATCGGATAAACGCTCTTGTTTTGAATAACGATATTAGCCCCGCGGTCTTTCAACAAAGAAGTACCGTCCGGCCACGGAATAACCACGTTGCCGGTAAACAGGCGCACCTCGCCCGCAATCAGCTCTTTGCCGTTGTGGTATAAAATTTCCTGCTGCCGGTCGTATGCCGGACCAGCCGTCCCGCCGCCGGAACGGTAAACCATCAGCGTCAGATGATCGATCCGCTGAACGGCGGCAAGCCCGGCGCCTCTGTCCGACTGAAGATATATCTTTTGCGGCTGCAACACCGAATTAACCGGCAATCCGACCACCACCCGCGCATCCGTTTCCTTAATCTCAATCGAACCGTCCTCGGCCACAATCTGATGAGGCCGCTCCAAACCGTTTGCCGAAATCGCCACTTCACAGCCTTTCAGATGATCAAGGCCGGAAAGCTTGGTCGTCACATCGCCGACCGGCCGGTTGTAAATCAACCCGCTGTCAACAAAAAAGCAGGAATCGCGAATATAATCCAACTCCGCTTTCTCTCTTTCAACCGGATCGCGGATATATTCAACGTCGTCAGGGTAATTCGACCGGGTGCCGCCGTCAATCCATTCCACATATCTTTTCATCACACTGCCGATTTTGCGCTTGGCAATCACCCATACGTCATCGCGGCGTTCGTCATTTGAAGGAATTACCGCCACCGCTTCGGCCGAACCGGAAAAATCATGTTGCGCCAAAGCCGCTACCTGCTGTTGGGCGTCGAAGGTAAAAGACACCAGACGGCCGTCGGCCATGGCCAGCCACAACAGCTTATCCGGCACGTCCTGCCAGTCCCAACTGACAATTCCCGACGACAACAGATGTTTACCCATAAGACTGGCATCCAGCGGATCATAACCGTCTCTTTCGTAGCTGTAAACCAGATCGCGGATCGAAGTGCCGAACCGGTCGACAAACAAAATATGCCCGTTGACCGCTATCGGCTGGATCGGTTTGCTGCCGATACCTGAAATCTGACGGATTGCCACATTGTCGGCCGAAAGCGCCTCACCGTTGGAAATGACGTCAATATAAAACTCTCCGCTTGACGTTCCGACAAACAGCACGTCGCCGCCCGCAATCCAGCGCCCCTGATTGTACTCTTTGGAGTTGACCGGCACCGTAACCGCGCATTCCGCCGTCACTTCGCCAAACTTCTGATCGGCAAAATTGTTGAAGTCGCCGGAACAAGATCCGCAGGCTTTCAAACCGTCATCAGCATCAATCAGCAGCCACAAACGGTTTTTGTAAAAACTCCCGGACATCGGATAATTACGGCCGGGATAGATCATGCCGAACTCAAAATGCGAGGTTACCAGCGCTTTCGGCATTTCAATGATCACTTTGGCCTTGACTTCGGTGGCCGACACATATTCGGTGATTTTGGCGGTACCATAACCGGCATGCAGATACTTCCACGTCACTTTCCCGTCGGAGCGGCTGCCTTCCGTATGGGACGGCGTCACATTACCAGTGGTCCCCTCGTTCAAAGCTTCATAATATTTGCCGTCCGACGTCCACACCGCCCCCTTGCTGACACTCTCCTCAACCTGCCACGCCGGCGTGTCGTCATTGACCAGCGTCAGCCGGATCAGGCGCCCGACGTCATCCTCGGCAAACAAATTCGCATCTGCCGTCAAAGTAACGGTTCCGGTCGTTCCGCTCACGGTAATCTTAATATCTTCGGTGTTAACGTGATTCCACGGGCCGTTCAAGAGTTCCCAGTCCTCAAGCCGCCAGTCGTCGTTGGCATAGCGCACCAGCTTTTTCATATATTTTTGGTGAAAAATATAAAGAACGTCGCCCATTTGCGTAAATTGCAGATTATAACACTCAAGTTCCGCGTTCCAAATGTCTTCAAGCGTATAAGGGCTTTCCAGCTCATAAGCCGCATCGTCTTTCAAAACCTGCCCGTGGTTGGCAAACAGGCGGATGTATTTGTCGCCGAACTCAAGCATAAAACCGGCGTTGCCGGCAAACTTAAACTTGATCAAATCGGCTCTTTTGCTTGTTTTCTCTGCCATCCTAAGCCTGTCCCAGATATACAATCTTTACATAACCGTTGGTACCGCCGACACCGTTTTCACCCAAATCTCCCGCCTTGCCGCCGGCGCCAAATCCGTTTTGCAGCAACGAGGTCGTCGATTCCTTTTTGCCGGCGGATTTAATGGTGGAAGAAACGATTTTTAACGTACCGACTGCCAATTTGCCGCCGTCACCGCCGCCTTCGGCATAAGTTCCGGTACCGTGGCCGCCGCGGCCGCCCCACAGATCAATCAGGCTCTTTCCCTTAAAAGCCAGATAAGTCAGGCCGTTGACTTCCAGTGCGGAAGAGTAACCCCACCACTCGCCTCTGGTCGCGTTGCGCCCGCTGGCCCATCCGCCGCGGCCGCCTTCGCCGACTTTGATCGTGTATTCTCCGGCCTCCAGCCATACCTTGCCGGCAAACGCCGCACCGCTGCCACCATTGCCGCCGTACCATGCATGCGCACCGGCCGAACCACCGGCACCACCGCCCGCACCACAACCAGACAAATGATAATAGCCGCTGATTTTTACTTTCAGTTTATAGGTCCCCGGTTTGCTTTTCTCAAAGATGACTTCGTTTAAGGCATAACCGCTCTCATCCAAATCAATATATAAAATTGTCGACCGCTCAATCGTCTGGCTGCCGCTTTGGGCTTTGTAGCCGGGCTTGGACACGGTCCAGGTAACCAAATCGCCTTTTTGAACTTCAGTTTTGCTTTGTTCAATACCGTTGATGACGATTTTGGCCCCCGTTTCCGCGGTGCGGATTTCAAAACTCATTGCCAGCTTAACCGTGATTTCCGTGTCCGCGTTAACCTGAATACTGTCGGTTTTTGTATCAAAGCCGTCTTTCATCACCTCATAAGCCGCCGTCGCGCCGCGGGTAACCACCGCCGGATTTTGCCGCAAACTGTTGATGAAGACGTCCGCGTCTTCAGGGATTGTCTTAACCGTTAACGTCGCCCGGTAGAGCGTGGAAACCAGAGAAATGTTCAGCGTCGTGTCTTCTTCGACGATATAGCTGCCGCTCACCGGGAAATAGCCGTCGAGTTTGACGGAATAGCTCACTTTCTCGCCCGGCGCCACATAAAGCTCATCGGCAATTTCGTTGTTGATGTAAACAATCGCCTCAGAGGGCGTCGGCACAATCTTAAACAAAACCGCGTCCACTTCTTTGACCGGCGCCACAAAATGCGACCCGCCGCGGCGCTTCACCCCGCCTTCGACCTGCGGAATAAAGTTCAGCATTTTGGCCGCCGAATAATTGTATTTCGGCAAATCGATTCGCCCTTCCAGCCACGGACTGATCTCGCCGCCGTTGAATTGATTTAAGACCGGTTTTACCATTCTTCGTTTCTCCACGTGTCACGGATGGTTACCCAGCTGTTGTCCGGCATCGTTTCCATATCGCGGACAATCTCGTTGTTCATTTGCGCTTGGGTAATATATTTTTCAAACTCGGCCAGAAAAAGCTGCTTATAATCCGCCCCCTGCTTAATCCGCACGCTCATCTCGGCGGCAATCAGGGCAATCAGCGCTTCTTTGAATAACGGCGTGAAAAGCTTCGGATCCGAAACGTCGGCAATATAAGTGATATTGATATTGCCGGGCTGTTGGCAAAGCATCCGGTTGCCTTCGATCGAGTAACGAACGTCCGGAGCAACCACCGCGTCGCTCACGTTCGGCATTTTATAAAACTCGCCGAAATCTTTTAAGACCAGATAATCAGCCGGCAGGGCATAAGCATAAGCAAACAGCGTCGACCCCGTTTCCTCGTCCAGTTCGGCCAGACGCGCGCGTTTCAAGGCAAAACGCCAGTAATGCGAAGAAAGCAACATTTTGCGCTGATCCTCATAAACCAGCCCCATCAAATCTCCGTACGGGTTTTGCGAAAGCGACGTGATCGTCCCTTCGCCGATTTTGATCAAAGCGCGGTTGATTATCTCGATACTCATCTTTTCTTAAAAACTCTTAAAAAAAACAGAAGCCGGCAATCCGGCCCCTGTTTTGTTAACAAAAAAGCCCGACGGTTGCGTCAGGCCTCATTTTCGGGAAGTTTGTCGTTTTGGATTTTTTCCTCAAGCATTTTCTCTACTCGTCCCATCACGTTTTCGGTGATTTTGTCTTCCAGCTCGGCAAGAGCCGCCGCCTTCACCTGCTCAAGAACTTTGGCAATCTGCTTATCGGTAACAACCGTTTTGTTTTCGGTTGCCGTCAAACTCTCCTGTGCGTTTGCCTTGCGGAAAAGCTTCGGATTGAGTTTGTCCAAATCCTTTCCTTCAACAACCGCCCCGGCAGTAATAATCTTGCCGCCGTCAAGCGTTTCTTTCAAAGCTACGAATTTTGCCATCTCTCACCTCCTATCTGGCCAGATAACCGAGGGTTACGCAAATAGTGCCGCTTGCCGAACTGTTGCCGGCAACCTTGCCCTTCAGCCAGGTTTTAACATCGGGCGCCAAAGCAATCTGCGCAATCAAATCACCGGCGGCATAATCCCCCACCGTCAAATTCGCGCTTGTTTCCGTTGTCGAAAAACCGCCGTCTTTGACGTCATCGCCCAAAATCGTGACCGTAACCGAGCCGGCAACCTTGACCGCGCTTTCGGCAATCACGTTGACGACCAGTCCGCCGTTGGTACCGCCGCCGTTGACGGCCTCGCCGTCAACGCTGGTTTGAGAAATATCCGCAACCGCCAGATCCTCTCCCCACACCCGCAATTTATGTTTATACATTCTTTCTTCTCCTTTTAATCCAAAACCACCTGCGGTTCGTCGCCTGCCATAAACTGGTACGACGAAACCATCGGAATACCGCTCCACTTGCCGATCAGGAAGTTCACATTCTTTTCGTCATTAGTCATACGGATCATTTCCTTTTTGTAAGCCTCTCCCAGCCAGTTCAAAACCCGCGGATGCATCATTATACAAGTGTCACCTTCATCCGCCTGCACCTGCAACAAAGCTTCGTTGATCTGTCGGATCGTCGGCAGATTATCTTCGGAAATGTTGACGATTGTCGCACAGGTATAGGGATTCATCAACTGCACGCCGAAATAGCCTTTGACCTGTGTGGAATAACCGGCAACGCCGTTCTCGTCGTGGCAAAGCTGGCCGCCGTAAAGCGGCTGCACGTCAAGCATGGCCCCCTGCTTAAAACCTTCCGGCGAATACAAGCCGCAACACTCGCCGGGAACCTGCCGGACAAAGACTATTGAATACAAACCTTCGGTTCCCCCTGCCGTCTGCACGTTTCCGTTGTCAATCGCATACCGGCGATAATTTGTATAAACAATGTGCTTTTCCGTTTGCATGCCGGCTTTGGCAAGAATACTCGGCATCTGCTTGGCCAGGTATTTGGCCAACCCGCCGAAAGCCACCGCCTTGTCCTGCGGTACGAAAATCTCACCGCCCATAATATTCAGATCAACCTGCTCCAAGGCGGAACGGGTCGACATTTTCGGCATCGGCGAGTTCATCGGCACAAAACCTGGACCGTTAATTTCGGTTTTCTTTTCCGCGACATTCCACAGCGGATGCGATGCCCGTTCAAACAGCATCCAATCCAAAATCGGTGTTCTTTTCAGCAGATAATTAATTTGCTTCGGCTGTTTTTTTGCATATTCATTCGACAACTCGCGCAAAGTTGCCGGCTCATCAATATTAGCCATTTCTCATTCCTTTCGCTTTTTCAAAAATTTCGGTTAAATAATCGACGGTCGACATTGCCTCGTCTTTCAAAGCCCCGCCGCCGCTCAGGCCTTTGGCCGTGTCTTCGCTCAAAGCGTTTCCGAGCTTCAAGCAAAGATCCATAAAGTTCCTGGTGCCGATTGCCGCTTCCATTGCACCGACCGCCTCTTCACCAAGACCAAGAACCGCCGCGCCCCGGCGCGCCAGTTCCTGATTTTTTGCCAGCCCGTCGCCCTGCGCCTGCTGCCAGGCTTCCATCTCGGCTTTGGACCGTTCGTTCCACATTTTGGCCTGCTCTTCCTGCATGTCGTCCCAGGCCTTGACCAAACCGGCCGCTGCCTTCCGGCTCAGCCCGTTGTCAAAAAAAGCCTTTTGCATGGTGGCAGCAAAAGGCTTGTCCGCTTCGCGGAAACTGATTTCATACTTGTCCGGCGCTTCCGGACGACCCAAACGGGAATAAAGTTCGTTCCATTCCTCCGGCTTGTCTTCTGCCGGAATATAAAACTTGTCGGCCGGCGCTGCGTTTTCCGCCCCGGCCTTATCAACCGCCGGTTCGGCAGTGTTGCTTTCCGCCGCCGGCTCATCCGGCAGCGTGTCAATATCTTCGTTCATTTACTTCTCCTTCAAATCAGAGTTAAATCGTTAAACAAATCGTCTTCTCTTTTGGCCTCACTCATAGCGGCCAGATTGAACACCTCGGTTTCATCCACCGCCAGCCTGGAAATCAGCAAATCGTAAACCCGGCGGCTGCCTGCCATATACGCCACCAACGCCGCGTCAAACCGTCCGTCGGCAGAAAAAAGCGACAATCGTCCGTCTTGGTTCACCCGCCTTCCTTTGGCGCCCACCTCGTCCCTCAGCCATTCAAGAACAATTTTGGCATCCTCTTTCAATTTGCCGTCAGGCTCAAAAAAAAGGCGCTTTAACGCCCGTACCTGTTTGTATTTTGTCCATAAGTTGATCATGCGCCCGCCTCCTTCAAATTCTTCATAGACTGCGACAGAACCGGCGCCGCCTGCAACAGCTGCTCGGCCTGCTGTTGCTGCGCCCTTGCCTCACCCAGCGCCTGAATTTGTTCCGGCGTCCGCAAAATCCGGCTCGGCACGCCTTTGTAGTTGGCAATAATGGTCAAGGCCTCGCCCATATCGATCCGGTCAAGCACCGTCGGATCCACCTGCGCAAGCGACATTGCGCTCTCCAAAGTTTCAAACACGCCTTTAATCTCTCCCGCCTGCTGCATATGTACCAGCGGGCTTTCAAACTCAATCTGCAAACTGCCGTCTTCCATCAGCTCGTCCGGCACCTCATCCAAAAGCCCGTACTCACGGATAATGTCAATTTCCCGTTCACAATTGCCGACCATCCACTCGGAATTGATCCTCTCGCCCATCGGCGCCAGCAGCATTGCCTTTTCCTGTTCGCGCAACCGCGCTTCCTCGGCCGTCATCTCCTTGGTTTGCGCCAAAGACAGGAAAAGCGGCTGCAAAAAGGCGTTGTGAATTGCCTCCCGCACCTGATTTTGCAGCTCCAGTGTTATCGACAGATTGTTGCCGTATTGCATCGGCGCCAAGAGCGGCCGCCCCTGTGCATCCAACCCGCCGGGAATCAACGCGCCGGCAGCACCGGCTCTGGCGGCATTGGCAATGTTGGCGGCGGATAAAATCGGCGGATTGCCCTGCAGCTGCCCGGTACGAAGCACGGTTTTGCCCATTTCGTTAATGGTCAGAATATCGAAAAAGGCCTGCAATGCCGGACTGTCGCCGTATGCCGACCCGGGGATCCCCAGATAGTGAGGCACCATATAAGGCTGCGTGCGGTAGCCGCTCTCATAGATCAATTCTCCGCCCTCGTCGTCCAGATTAATGTGATACGACACAAACGGCATTCCCGAATAATCCTGCCGCAAAGGCTTCCGATCCTCACGCGGCTCCACCACATGCAACAGCCGGACATTGCTGTCCGGCTGCTTTTCAAATCGTTCCTTCATCTTTGCCGTTGCCCGGCTGCCAAATTCCTTAATCGCCTGCCTTAGTGACATTTCATATTCCCGATAAACCGTATCCACCCGGTTAAAACGGTTCACGTCACAATAGATTTCGGCCATCAAAATCGTGCGGTAAGAAATGCCGCGGCCGATGTTGTCTTCAACCAGCCACGGAGATTGTCCGTACAATCCCAGCTGCGTCAGCATCATATCCGCCTCGCTTGAAAAGCTGGATCCGGCGGCATAACGAAACTTAAACAGCAGATTGTTGACATATTCCAAGAAACGCCGAACGGCATCATTGTCATCCAGCCCCGGCCTGCTGGCTTTGATCCGGTGATAACGCTGATTGCTCGGCACCAGAATTGACTTTAATGCCGCGGCAAAACGGGTAAGATCGGAACGGGCTGTCGTATCAAACACTTTTTGTACAAACCGTCCCTTATCATCTTTAATATAGATTCTGGAATTAATCGAACACAGTTCGGCCGCCTTGTCCCAGTACGGCTCCCAGAATTTCCGTTTGTCTTTCAGCGCCGACAGCCTTTTCAAGGCATATTTCACCCGTTCTTCCGTCATGCCTCAAGCTCCCAGCGTGGTTTTGGTCGTGGTTATGCCGCCGGTCGTCGTCTGTCCCGACAAAAACTGACTGGCCGCACCCTGACGGCGTCTCCGACGGCGTTCTTCTTCCTGCGTTTTGGCAGAATTGTCGATTACTTCGGGTTTCACTTCTTCCACCACCGTCGGCGCCACCTTAGGACTGCCCCCAATAAGCGAACTCATCTCTTTCTCCTGAAATTTGAAAATTAAATATAAACGTTTCCGTCGACAAAACCGCCTGCTACATCGTCAACATAGACGTTGCCGTCCACGAACTCAGTCTGCACAGTTTGCAGCGAAGACGGATAAAACGCTTCGGCAAACGTCAACGCCAGCGCGTCACCTAAATCCGGCGAAAAGCCCAACCGCGTTTTGATGATTCTCTTTTCTTCCAACATCAGCCGCCCGCGGTTGTCAAACCCCTTGTTAACTGCCGTCAGATCCTCCAGAATCCCCGGCATATCGGTAAGAGAAACGCCGCTCTCGGTTTTCAACCAGTCGTTCAAACGCCCCCACATCTCCGCCCGCCGGTTGGCATAACGCTCGGTGTCCTGCGCTTTTGATCCGAAGTTTACTTCCCGCACCACTTCCTGATAACCGCGGTCGATCAGCAAATCAATCACCCCGGCGCCGTTTTGTCCGGCATCAATATTAACCCGCACCGGCTTCTCTTCCCGAATAATCCGCACAATCAGGTTGGCCACCGCCACCGTGTCCAGATGTTTATAGGTCTGCATCTTGTAAGCCTGCCGGCCGCGGCGGCGGCAAATTGCCGTCCGGTCGTCGCCAAACCGCGCCACGTCCACCCCGACAACAAGCGGCAGCATGTTGTTGGCGTTGTCAATCTTAAACGCCAGCGCTCGGTGAACGTCGGCGCTCGAGATAAGCTTCAGCGTTCCCTGCGGCAGCGGATCCCCTTCCCAAACATGAAGATAGCTTTCATAATCCTCGCGTTTGCATTTCTCCGCCTGCTGCTTTAACTCTCGCGGGCAAAAAGGATTGTCATAATAATTGACTTTGCGCACCAGCGTCCGTTCGTCCGGGTTAGCGGCCAGCGCAACCCACAAAGCGTCGGTCTCCTCTTCCCTGTTCATCGAAATCCAGATTTCCGATCCGTCTTTACGGATGGTCGGATTCAAAATATCCCAGCTTTTGCGGGTAATCGTCTGACCTTCCTCGATCCAGCAATAATCTACGCCTTCCAGCGACTTGATGTTCTGGCTGTTTTGGTCGCGCAACCCTTTGAAAATAAACCGGCTGCCGGTTTTAACGTTGTCGATCCGGTCTTCATAAAACCGGTAACCGGGCAGTTGATACAATTCAATTCGCTCTTTCAACAGCTTGTAAACGGAATCTTTGATTGAATCCTGAATTTCGCGCAAACAGGCGACAAATATTTTCTTTTGCGCCCCCAAAAGCGCCAGACTGTCGGCAAAGGCATAAGACTTGCCGCCGCCGCGCCCGCCGTAATAAAACTTGTAACGCCATCTCTCCGTCAACAGCGGCGCAAAAGCTTCAGGTATTTGCATGTCCGCCATCATTACCGCCGCTTTCCTGCTTTTCCTCTTCCGCCCCGCCGGCCATATTCACAAACCGAACCGTCACCCCGCCGACCTCGCCGCTCAGATTAATGTCTCTATCATCATTCCAACTGCTGGTTTTCCAGTTTTTCATATTTTTAAGAATAAACTCGGCCTTGTTACCGGGCTTTCCTTCCGCCGCCTGCCTTACCCAAAACTCCTCGACAATTGCTTCATACTGGTTTACGATATTTTCAAAGCCTCTTTTTTTCCCATATGCGTAAAAAGTCGTTTTTCGTATCCCGCAAAAAACGCAAAAGGCCTCCAAGGTCGTCGGCGCCGGAACATTAACTCGCAAAACCTCGCTCTTACCCGGAAACTCCACAATTCGATTCAGACTGTGCTCAAGAAAATCATAAATCTTCTCGGCCAATTCCTCGGGCGTTTTAAATTTAGGAGGCCGCCCGCCCAGCGGATATTTTGCTTTTATTTCCTCTTTTGTCAGCATTTTTGCCCTCAAACTGCCTCGTTAAAGCCCCATATTTAACCACCCGCAAGCCCTTATTTTTCAAGGCCTTGCGCTTATATTTTTCTCTCGCGCGCGTATTTTCGAGTAAGAAAACTACCCCACGTTGACGTTTCCACGCAAAAACCCCGGAAAGCTTAAGCCCTCCGGGGTTTCCAACAATTTTTTAAGCGAGAAATATCTGAACCCATTTGTTCATCATATAAAAATTATAGCGCAAAACCGCAAAAAATGTCCAACACAAAAATGTTTAAACATGTTTAAACATTTGCTGTGGATAACTTTTTTTACAAAAAAGTATTGACATGTTACCAAAAGTAACATATAATGAATTTATAAAAGGAAGCCAAAGGGGCAGGCCTTAAAATTCTAAAGGAGAATTAACATGAGATACACTTTCGATCAGATCAAAAAAGCAGCAGAAAAAGACAATTATAATAAAACAGACTGCAGCAGTCCTGCCGACATATATATCACACGCCACATAAACAACTGCGTCCGCGCCGGCGATAAAAAAGCAGCAATAGCATATTTAGAAAAAGAAGGTTTATTAAAAAAATGACCAAAAAAGGATATCTCACCGCCGCGGAATATCGCACCATCCGCCAGACGCTCGGCTTCAGTCAGGCTGAAGCCGCCGCATTTCACCGCGTACAAAGCGTCATCACCATCAAACGCTGGGAAAGCGGCAAAAGCTTTGTCTCAGAACTTGCCTGTAACAAAATCACAGCCCTGTTTGAGCAAATCAATCAGGTTGTCAAAGAAGGTGTTGAAAAAATATTTTCCGCGGCAAAGGATACGCAGATTGTCCTGATTGTCTACCCGGAGGGCTGCCGCGACCTGATTCCCGGACTTGGCGACTTGCCGCTCTCCGTGCACACAGCCATGGTTCGGCGAACATACATCGCCGCCCGTGAGCTCGGACGCAAAGTCGGGCTGGTAAATTTTAACCCGCAATCATATTTTTCTTTTCTCGCCGCCAACAACCTCAAAGACGGGCAGGACAGCCGTTCGGCTTGGGCGTGTCTTGAATACGACCACGAAAAAGAAGCCGGGGATTAACCCCGGTGTTTCACAAATTCGGAAACACCGTCCAAAGCCCGTGGTCTTTGGCGTTCATCAACACTTTCAGCATGCCGCGCTGGTAGTCGGCGGACAGCGTCGTCCTTGAGGTTCCGTCAATTTTGAACTCCGCGTCCAAAACATGCATCAACGTCTTAAAGCCCATGCCTCCCGCACGGAAAAACACCACCAGCTTTTCCCGCCGCGAAAGGCCTGCAAACCAGTTGTCCATCACCGTTCTCGCATCGTCACAGTCACGGTTGTCAGCGGCAATCATATCATCGGCATCACTTGCCCACAGGTGCGACGGAATCATCAGCCCCAACGCGCAGACAAACCCGCTCGGTCCCGGACGGCTCTCCAGCCGGTGAATCTCCACCGCCCTCTCCAGTTTCCTTTTGCAAAGCTCCATTTCCGTCATTTATGCCTCCGCAATTCTGATACAGCAGTTTTTATAATCCGGGACTTTCTTAAAAGTCCGCCGACGCCGACTGTTTTTTCTCCGATCGGAATAATCCCGAGGAGTAACGCCGGCGTCAAGACAGACAAGCGCCGCCAGTTCTTTGATCCGCGGCAGTGCTTCACGGGTTGCTCGAATAACCGTTGCCGGGTTGCGTCCGAAACCGCACCCGATTTTCACCGTCGAAAACCCGGCCATCCGCAAAGCGCAATAAAACACAATTCTGGCGGTGACGGCCTCAAACTTCCGGCTTCTCCCGCAAATAACCTCATCCGGCACCCCGGTCTTAAAGACAACCTGTTCAAGCAAATTGTTCCATAAAAAAACCTTAGCTTCCGTCATCTGCTCCTCCTTGTTTCAACCGCGCCCGCCGCAACAGCTCTGCCGACAGGCTCTCCGTCCGTCCCTGATTTTCGGCAAACCTGAAAATCAGTCTTCGGATCCACCATTTCTCAACCGAACGGCCCGTTTTCCACGCCTTCAGCTTGTCCTCAACCCCGCGGATCAGAAAATCATCCAAGAAATTCAAATCCGCAATCTTCGGGTCCAGAAAATCAAGCCGAAAATCCGGCAAGATCACCACTTCATCGCCATCCGGCCAGCGCTTTGGCGGTTGGTCTTTGTCCCGTTCGCCGCCGCGCACATGAACACTTGCCGAGCTTTCTCCTTCCCCCGCGCCGGGGGAAGGCCGGGTTGGGGGCCGTTTATTGCCGCCTTCAGGCGGAACATTGCCGGCTTCCGGCATCTCCCTGCCCTCCGCCGGCAGTCCGTCTGCCGGCGTTTTCCATTGCCCTTTGCCCATTGCCGCCAAAGCGTCCGGCTTTGGCTTCCCGGCGCTCTCCGCCGCCGGATCCGCATCAGGCGGATCCGGCTTATTGCCGGCGTCCAAACGCCGGTTACTGCCCTCCGCCGGCACGGCGGCAGGGTTATTGCCCGTCAGGCCGTCTGACGGGTGATCGTCCGGCGGATTATCCACAACCGGCCTGTGGATAACTTGTTTTCCCCCACACCCCCTTTCCTCAATAACAACCGAGTGTTTAACGAAGTTGTTATTTAAACCAATAATCCTGTCACCCGCGGGTAGATTTTCCGCTATTCCTTGCTCTGTATGGTTTAGAGGGCTTTCGTCAGTCAAAGTTTTTGGACTGACGAAAGACAAATTCTGTTCTTCGTCAGCCTCTTTTTCAGATGTTTCTTCAAACTTGTCCACAGCCGCGGCGGCATATTTCTGTCGGCGGCGCTGGTTAATCTCCTCTTTGTTTTCGCTATAGTACCGCCGGTCGCGTTCCCGCTTCTCCTGCCGGCTCCGCCGAACGGCTACCGCCTTTTCGCTTTTCTCGCGCTGGCGTTCCACAAAATAAAAATATTTCTCATTACTGGCCTTTAACCGCTTTTTAACACCATTCCAGGCCACCCGCGCAGCAACAGACATCTCGGGCAGTTCAAACCCCTCGTCTGTCTCCCACTCGTCCCAATACCGGCAATAATCCCGCACCGCCGTCATTACCTCAGCCATAACGGACAGCGGGATATCCTCCAACATATCCATAATGTCCATTAAAGGGATACAATGTTCTGTCCTGACATATCCGTCCATTTTACGGAATCTCCACATTTGATGTGGGGTCTGAGGGAATTTCTGCCATGCCCAGTGAATTATATTCCGTGATGGTTTTGTAAACCATTTTGAACGCCACTTTTGCCACCGGCGACAAATCAGAAATGTCAAACCCTTCACCGGTTTGATGGATTTCCCAGTATCTGGCATAATCATCGATTGCCCAAACAACCTCAAGAATAATCTCCGCCGGAAACTCTCCTTGCAGAGCCTCCCGCACAACTCTCGGTACCATGAACGCATCTCTGATCAATTCCGCCATTGTTTTATGCCTTTTTTAAAGACTACGATTCGACCATATATTCAAACATTGAAATTTGTTTCCGGGCTTCTTCCAAACGCTTAATACTGGCAGCCCAATAATCCGGATCTTTCTCTATACATACAAAACGCCGACCTAAATTATGCGCCGCAACCGCGGTGGTACCGGAACCGGAAAACGGATCCAAAATCAAATCACTGGCTTTTGAAAAATCCTGCAAAATAGCCTGGAACAACTGCAGCGGCTTTTGTGTCGGATGAATTCTTTTGCCTTTTTCGTCTTTTCCGGAAATAAATCCCATATTGACAAATGTGTATTTTTTGACGGTACAGGAGAAACTTGTCCAGGCCAGCTCGCAGTCCGAGAATGGGTTTTTCAAGTCGTATTGCCCGATTTTATCCCAAACCAGCCAAGCATTTGTCGGCCTCAAATATTGCGTGAAATAATTTCCGCCGAATATGATTTGATTTTTTGACACCCGTATGATTTCATCAAAAATCTCTTTGGGCGGAATTTTATCGTTCCAATCAAAACTTCCGCGCTTGCTTTTTCTTTTCTGAAGACCGTATTCCGATGTGAATTTGTTGCCTATACCATACGGAGGATCAGTTAAAACCAGATCAACGCATTTGTCCGGCAATTTTCTTAAAACATCCAGACAATAGGCATTGATAATCCTGTTTTCGTATTGCTCTAAAATTTTCATAATTTCTCCCTTAAAAAATTGTCCGGCTTGCCTGATTTTCACTCTCATATGCGGTCTCTAAAAACCGTTTCCCCTCGAGTTTGCGCCATCGCTCGGATCAGGCATCACGACAGACGGCCGGCCGCCTGCTAGGAAATAGGGGAAATCTCACAAATCAAGCGCTTTGCGATAGGTGTCGAGCAGGTACTCCTGTTCGTCGCGGGCGGCAGCGCTCATTTTACGCAATTTTAAAATCTCCCGCATGATCTTGACGTCAAAACCGGCCGATTTAGCTTCGGCAAATACGTCGCGGACGTCGCCCGAGAGTGCTTTCTTCTCTTCTTCCAGACATTCAATGCGTTCGATCAGTGAACGTAGCCTGTCGACAGCAATGCCGCCGACATTGTTTTTTTCGTCAGCTTCTTTTACAATATCCATAACCGGCTCCTTTTCACTTCCCCGAAGTTGCACAACTTTTTCAAGAACGCTGTTCAACTTGTTTGTGTCAACCACAATCCGATCCAGCTCATCCGACGGCATGTTTTTAAGCTTTTCGGTAACCACTACAGACAATTCCCGGCGTCGGTCTTCTTCCGTCTCTTTTTGTCCGATACGGATATAATCCGCCGCCTCAAAAGCAAACGGCTCAAGCCCGATATTCCGCAACATCCCGTTCTTCATTTGCTGAATATGAATTAGAACGTTAATAAAAATATGCCCTTTGGCCATTGCCTCACAAACCGCATCCCGATCAATCTCGGCATCTGCTGACATTCTCTCAACATTTTCCCGCAACGCCTGCTTCTCGTCAGCCGTCATATAAGCAACCGCACCCAGCATCACTCACTACCTTTTTCAAACAAAATCACCGCAACAAGGATCATCCAAAACATGTTGCTTAAAAAAGAAAACCACATCCACCGGTTTGTTCGACGAATAGCGGAGTACACCGTCCGCCGCCAATATTTCAAATCCTGGCACCAGCCGTCGGTTGCCATCTCACAACTGTTCTTTAATAAAACAACAAGCGTTTTTTTCTCTTTCCAATTGTTCCCAAAGCTCCGCCAACTGCTGCTTTAATTCTGATTTTTTGTTTTTCTTCCTGGCCTTCCTGCTCATTTTCTTTAACCCTTGAAAAAATTATAAAAACAAAAATGACGGCGGCACTGCCACTGTCACGCCGTTAATCATTACCATCGCCGCTGTCTTCAAAACAAAAGTCATCGGCAGTTACCATTCCTCCGGTAATATTGATAATTTTTCGCATATTTTTTCTGGTCGGCATTCCCCGACCATTGATGTAATAGCTTATAATGCCTTGCGTAACGCCTATTTTTTTTGCAAAATCGGCTTGCGACATTTTCTTTTCCTTCAAATATTCGCATAATTTCATTTATTTTTACCTCCTTTTCTTAATATAAAAAATTTTGATATAAAATCAAGTAAAAAAATAAAAATTATTTATATTATTTTTATTTGCTTTTTATTAGTTTTTTTAATAAAATAAAGATATGAAAAACAGAGTAAGAGAAATGCGTCTGGAGAAAGGCCTGTCACAAAAAGAACTGGCAAACCGCTTAGGCTATGTCCAGCCTACGATTGCGGCTATTGAACGGGGACAAACCGCTCTCAATATAAAACAGATGGCCGAAATATCCAAAGCACTTGACTGTGAACCTTACGAACTGCTGCCGCTTGAGTGGCAACCGCAACCGTTGACAGAAGAGGAAAAGCAATTGCTCGCTCTTTTCCGTAAAAAAACTGGCAATAACGAATAACAGAACATTCTTCACTACATTATTGCTTCCGTAAAATCCTAATTAACTAAAATCAGGAAAGGAAGCAATATGACTGATGATGATAAAAAAATTTTAATAGAAATAGTTAAACAAACCATTTTTGAAATCTTTGATGAAGAGACTATCGCACAAATAGACCTCTGCCTTCGTCGCATAATTGCCGATGAATTGGATAAACGGCGAGAAAACAAATAGTTTGTTAAAAAAAATACTGTTTTTTCGCAGTATTTTTTTTGCGCTATAAAAAAATTTTTTATATTTTTTCTCCTTGGAAAATAAATTTATAGATTTTTTTTATATTTTCTCTTGACGAAATATAAAAATTTTTGATATCCTGTTTTCAGGAGGTAGAATCATGAAAAAATATATCAGCAACGAAATTCTTGATCATTTCGACGCCACTTACCAAAAGCCGGCGCCGTCGCTTTCCGCGGCGGACATTACCGCAGCAGCCGTTCTCGGAATTGTCCTGGCTCTTGTTTTTCTGGGGAGTCTGTTATGATCTGGCATCCTTATCCTGAGTTTAAGCCGCTTAAAAGCGAACGCTACATCGATTTTGCGGTCCTTTATCCAAACCCGCATTATAACGGCCGCGAAGACTGTCCCCGTTATATTCCCGACCTCATGAACTGGGACGGCGAGAAATTCTTCTGCGTAAACGAAAAACATCGTCCCCGTTACTGGTGCCGGCTGCCGAAAATTCCCGGATCGGGAGAAGAATGATGGAAACAAAAATCTGTTCGACTTGCGGTAAAACTCTGCCGCTTATGCTGTTTAACCGCGACAAGAAAGCAAAAGACGGACTAACTCACAATTGCCGTGAGTGCCGTAGAATTGCTGCCCGCAATTACCGCGCAAAAATAAAACCACCAAAGGCAGTAAACAATGTTCAATAAATACCAAATCGGCGCAAAAGACAAACATAAAAAAATCGAAAATCTGATCAACTGCGCAGAAAGAGAAATCGAACTCCGGCGACGCGTTTATCTCAAACTGGTTATTCAAGGCAAAAAGACCGAAGGCGCCGCCAGATATGAAATCCAGTGCATGAAAGAAATTTTAATTATTCTGCACCTGGTCAACCGGCTGAATTTTCTTGATCAGCCAACCACAAAAACAGAACGGATGATTTTTGAAAATACTCATCCGGATATGAAAAACGAATAATTTAACTGAAAATAAGGAGAATAACATGTCTGAAGAAAATAAAAGAAAAGAAATAGAAGCCGCATTTGACAACACTCTCTATAAACTCAACGAGTTAAGAGGAAATATTAAAGCCTTTATGTTGATTGCTATGACCGACGAACAATCAAATGAGGAAGAAGATGCCATCCGCGGCGTTAACGCTACGGTCGGGAGAATGAAGGATCTCGTTACGATTTTTAATAATATCAAACCAGAAATCAAACATGCCGCTGCAATCGGGAGCTTATCCGAAATTTTAGGAAAAGTTTTCGGGGAAAATGAGAAATCAGAAACTGAAAAAGATAAGGGAATACAGCCCCTCGCCCTTAACAACACAAGTGATTAAAAACCCCGGGGCGGCCACCCCGCCCCTTATTTTGAAAGAAAACAATGGTAAAATTTAATTACATAGACCTTTTCTCCGGCATTGGCGGCTTTGCCTTAGGCTTAAAGCAAGCCGGTATTGAATTTGAAAACCATTGGTTTTCCGAAATCGATAAGCACACAATTAACATTTATAAAAAACACTTTCCAAATGCGAAGGAATTAGGAGATGTTAAAACAATCAGAGATGTTTCTGGCATCAAAGCCGATCTCATCACCTTCGGATTTCCTTGTCAGGATTTGTCAACTGCTGGCAAACGAAGAGGTCTTGAAGGCTCAAGAAGCCGTCTGTTCTATGAAGCGATCCGGATCATTCGTGAACTGTCCCCCCGTTATTTTATCTTTGAAAACGTCAAAGGTCTGCTTTCAAGTAACAGAGGAATGGACTTTGTCAGATGTTTGCGGGAAATTGCCGACATTGGGCTATATGACTGCGAATGGCAGCTTGTTAATACAAGCTGGGTATTACCCCAAAACCGAGAGCGGGTTTACTTTGTCGGACGTCTTGGAGGACAATCCGGAGCAAAAATATTTCCTCTCTTCAGTGGCGGTGAAACGGCTGATGGGTTACAAGGACAATACGCTAAGTGTCTTACAACAAAAGGAACCCACACAAATGGAACGTATGTTGTTGAACGTAAACAGTTTCACAAAGTCCGGCAAATAAACCGGACCGAAAAGAACCACCAGCAAGAAAGAGTATATTCTCCGGAGGGGATATGCCCTGCATTAAACACGGTTGGAGGGGGTAATCTTGAGCCGAAAATAGTTTGCCCATTGACACCAGACCGAATTATAAAAAGACAGAACGGGCGGAGGATGAAAGAAAACGGGGAACCCTCGTTTACGCTGACGGCGCAGGACAGGCACGGCATATATGACGGATGTTTAATCCGTAAATTAACACCGCTTGAATGCGAGCGTTTGCAGGGTTTTCCCGACGGGTGGACCGAATACGGAGCGGATGGCAAAAAGATGTCCGACCACGCCAGGTATAAAGCGCTGGGCAACGCCGTCAGTGTCCCGATACCACAATATATAGGAACCAAAATTTTAGAAATAGAAAGGAAAACAAACAAATGACAAAAACAGAAACCAATCAAATCAAAGAGCTTTTTGACAACGCCGTCGCTGTTGCTTTTGAAAATACGGATATTCAAAGAACCATCTACGATACCATTCAAAAGACGATATCAACAGCCGTCGCCAATGCCGTGGACTGTTACGAGATCCGCCGCGCCGTCGAACAAAAGATAAAAGACACTGTTAACATTCAGAATCTGGATTTTGGCAATTACGGCAAATTCGTTGAAAACGTATTCAAAAAGGCCGTCAAAGACTTCGAGCTGGAGCAGCTCGACCAGCGTTTAACCCAAATTGCCCGGGAAATTTTGGGCGCCCCAGACAAGAAAGAATATAATTTGTGGGAAGACATATTGCGCCCGATGATAGCTGAGGCAGCAGACGAAGAAGAAGACGATATTGAAGAATACGACTACAGCGCATACGCTTCTTATAGACGTAGTCATACCGATTTTGGCGGAGAATGGATCTATATCACAATCAAAGAAAACAAATACAGCTCTTACGAGAAAGGCAAAATTACGATCTATCACGATCAGGAAAAAAATAAATGGGAGCTTATAAGTTGCACCTGTCCCTGCGGTTTCGAGATTTCAGACACTTATGATACTCTGACCTTCAAAAAATCTTTCAACGAATTACAAAAAAGAATGATCGACCTCGTCATGAAAGGCTGCACCCTCACTGGCGTTGACACCGCGCTTTCTTATTTGTCGGAGGAGTAAAGACCATGACAAAAACCCCCGAAGAACTGACGAAGGAGTGGAAAGCGGGAGAGCTGGAGGACGGATTGTATTATATCCTTCTTGAAAATGGAAAAACGCCCATATCCGAACTTGAGACTTGGTATAGAACAAACATTGAGGAATCAAAAGAATATTACGAAACAGAGCAAGCTTTTTATGGATACTCGGATAATATGATTAGTGAAGTCCTCGCCCCCGTTCCTACCTATGACGAATACAAGGCTATGCAGGATCAAATTGCTGATGCCAGCAAAAAGGTTGAACAATTGAAGTCCAACAACAAATGGCTTGCAAATGGTCAAAGAAACTGGTGGCATCGTTGTCAAAAGTATGCCCGTGAAAACAACAATCTGCGCGACCTGCTGAGAGAGTGCAAACCTTATCTTTCTTATTTTATTAGCAATAACAAGCATGTAGGACTTACCCCTAACACTACTAACCTTTTAACCTGTATCAACGCCGCCCTTAATGAAACACAAGCTAATCCGGCAGATAATATTAAAATACAAGAAAGTGAGGAGTGATGATTGATATCCTTATCTTTTCAATTGCTGCTGTTTCAATTACAATTGCGAAACCGACGACGGAGAACAACGGCTGTTATCTCACGAGCAATATAAAGATTTGATGAAAGCCAGGAAATCGAAAGGAAAGAAAAATGAAACTCGTTGAAATTAAAGACGTCCGCCCCGGACAAATAAGAAAAGTTACAGCTTTTAATCAATGGAAAGACGAAGAAGAATTTGAAGTTTTGGCCGTTATTGAGGCGTCTGGGCTTGGTGAATATGCAGAATTTGACACTTATGCTGAGTTTTATGATATTAAAACTAAACAGTTAATGGAAGATGATTCTGAAGAATTGCGCTTTTATGAAAACGGCGAACTTATCGGCAAGCTAGGCATTACTCACCGCATTGAGGACGGGAAACTGGTCGAAATTCCCCATACGACAGAATTTGAGGTCGACGATATTGTTCGTCACGAAAACGGAAAAACAGGTGTGATTGTTAAAATAAACAATGTTGGTTTTGCCATAGGATATGAATATTCAATAAATTGTGGCAGCGAGGGTTTTAACGATACTTTTGAATATTTAACCAAAATCGGCATCCTCGGCGTCACCCACGAATTTGTAAACGATCGGGAGGCTTGAAATGAGAGGTCGATCCTTAAAATGTTATAAATGCGGAAAACATCCTAAAACTTTATATAAAACCGCTATCAATCTTCAAACCGGTAAGATTATGCAAGTTTGCTATATGTTTTGTGGGGACTTTGAAACAAGCGGAACAGGAGTGACCAAAGATGAGGCCAAAAGGAACGCTGTTGTTAATTGGAATAAAATGATGAAGGAGATTACGGCATGAAACCTATTTTAGATGCCTGCTGTGGTGCAAGAATGTTTTATTTTAACAAAAACAATCCAAATGTTTTTTTTATGGACAACCGGGAAGTATCAACTTTCTTGTGCGATGGACGAAAGTTTGAAATTAAGCCGGATATAATAGGCGATTTTAAAAATATAAATTTTCCAGACGAAAGTTTCTATCTTGTTATTTTCGACCCACCGCATCTTATCAAGCTTGGAGAAAACAGTTGGCTGTCCATAAAATACGGAAAGTTACCTAAATATTGGCAAAGTGAATTAAAACAAGGTTTTAATGAATGTTGGCGCATTCTTAAAAAAGGCGGAACACTTTTGTTTAAATGGAATGAAACAGATGTACCAGTTAAAACGGTAATTGATTTATTCGAGGTTGAACCACTCCTTTTTAATAAAAGGGATAAAACACATTGGATTGTTTATTTTAAGGAGATTACGGGATGATAAATGAACTTATTGTTGGCCATACTTATACTCTTAAATCTGGGCATAAAATGAAAGTTTTAAGATATATACCACCTCGAGATGAAAACCCGTATGACCGCCCTGCTTATGAGGTAGAGGCTGGCGCTAAAACTTGGGTTTGTAGTGAAAAAATGTTGAAAAAATTAGAATATAAGGAGCAAGGCTAATGTCATATTTAGAAGAACTGCTGCCCGAGTTCAGAAAAGGGGCTAAGATTAGAAGAACAGGATTATCAAAACCGGTAAATGCAAAAGGGTACATCTTTTATAAAGAAGGAAAAATTTATAACGAATTTGGCAGAGAGTGCGAACCTGATTTGGGATTATGGCTTTCAAAAAACGATTGGGAACTCTACGAAGAGCCTATCGACTGGCAATACATCATTGACCACGAGTGCCTCTGCTGGTTTTGGGAGGATAGTAAACAAGATAAATTGGCACAAAATTTGAATAGTGTAGATAGCAATTCACCATTTATGTTTGTTGATAGCAGGAACGTTGCATATAAACATTGCCGCCCCGTTCGCAAAGATGAAGTAACTTTTTATGAGGACCAAAAATGATCATCCATTGTTTTAATATTTTCAATATTTGCCGGGCCATCTGCAATGATGAGAGCTTGTCTGAGAGAAACGCAATGTATCTTATCGCCGGAATTGCCGAAATGGGAATATTTGATTTTATAATCTATAATCTTATGAGGTGAACCATGGTAAACAGAAATCTTGACGGCTGTTATTTCCGTATCAGACGCGGGGAGAAATACGAAAACCTGTGCTTCTCTGACCTCACCAGCGACGAGCAGGAAGCGGTTTTGAAAGACAGACCCCCGGAGTTCATTGTCGGGCTTACCCTGCATCTTGCGGAAACCCTCCGCAAAATCGGGGACGAATTCGATTTAATCGGTAAATAATATAATATTTTTCATATTGCCGAAAGGTTAATAATATGTTAAAAAAGATTCTTAACAAAAAAGAAGCAATGGAATATCTGAACATCGGACGCGCCAGATTAGACGCCGAGATAAAGTCCGGCCATATCCGTTTCAAAATCATTGGCAAACGTCTTATGTTCCCTTTATGGACTCTTGACGAATGGCTAAACGACACGACCAAGCATATAGACTGTACAAACGTGGAGAAACATGGCACGCGTATATATCATACATCGGAACTGACGGATCACGTACCCAGCTTAGATGCTCTTGTCGCACAACAGAAAGAGCAAAAGCTGAACAATTCGTTATTGAAAAAATCAATAAAATTGAAAAGAAAAACCGCACTGCAACCGGCGATTTAGTGGAGTTATCACTTGATGAAGCCTTTGGTCTATTTTATGAAAAACATGCTCAATATTATGCGCGCCCAGACGAAACTTTACGAAAAATAAAACTGATAAGTAGCTATTTAACTGTCAAATATGTTCATCAAATAGATGAGGCAGAACTTTCAAATTTCATACAAAGACGTAGATATAGTGGCGTCAGCAATTCAACCATCAACCGCGAACTTGTTATTTTATCCTCCCTGCTTTCTCAATGCCGCTTGTGGAAATATAAAACGTCCAATGTTCGTCCAACAACGCTAAAATTAAAAGAACCGGCAGAAAACATAAAATATTTAAAGAACTGGGAAGTTGCGCAAAGAATAATCGACCTTGCTGCTCCTCACCTCAAACCCATTATATATACAGCCCTCTACACAGGATTAAGACGTAGCAATATACTATCTCTCAAATGGGAACAGCTGGACTTTTATAACGATTTAATCAATGTGAAAGTAAAAGACCGCACGAAAACTGGCGGAAAAAATCTCACAGTTCCAATGATTGATAAGCTTAAAGATATATTACAAAGCCAGCCCAAAATTAACGAATATGTCTTTAATTATAAAGGATCGCCAATAAAAGACATCAAACACTCGTGGCACTCTATTTTCTATAACAGTGAAGGTAAACTAAGAGACAACTCTTTTCCTTATGTAAACTTTCATACTTTACGCCACACCGCGGCTACTTGGATATTAAAAAAAACAAATAACTTGAAAATCACACAGGAAATTTTAGGTCACGCCAACATTAGTACCACCTTAAAATATGCGCATGTTATGAGCGAAGAGAAACGTAAAGCGTTGAATTCAGTTTTTGACGATTAAGACTGTGGAATTTTCTATTTTTGCACAAATTTTACACAAAACAACAAAACAAAAAATAAAAATAAATAAAATCAAATAAATAAAAGAATACATAATCAGCCTTCTAAGCTGTGGGTCGGGCGTTCGAATCGCCCGGAGCGCGCCA
>OGGZ01000562.1_pt1 | contig 39804 bp, 26 predicted proteins | sample 1571371 | NCBI WGS metagenome assembly OGGZ01 (sample SAMEA2582025, study PRJEB24529) | metagenome | biome: Human gut stool | place: China | collected 2011
GTAAAAATAATGGTATAGAAAGAGAGCTTGTTAAAATATTCTTTTAAAGATTTTACAACCTGATCTGGAATGCAAGTCATATTAGGCTGACGATCTTTTATGAAATTCAAAATATTTTCTTTTTCTAGGAATTTATGTACAGCCGACATAGCTTTCTCTATGGTCATACTATCCGGCGTCTCTGACAACCCTTTATACACAATAGGTATCAAATTATCTAAAATGCGTTTGGTAATATTTAACTCCGGATGCTGATCTCTATAATACTCATTAATCATTATCTTTACATCATTATCATTCACTCTCATTTTTCCTCCCTACTTTAGCTCGATATATATATCTGCTGGTGCAAAATATAATTCAATATTTTGTATATCATTCAAATACAGCTCGTAGGCTATCATTGCAGTATTATCTGTATTATATATAAAAAGATATGGTTTATCCGAGTCTGACATAGACAGATAATAAGTATATCCTGCGATGTTTGGATGTTCACTGTCAAAAAAACCATTGAAAGTACCACCTTCGCCAAATTCGTAAACCATTGTATCTGATATTACCCATTTACCTATTATCTTACTTTGAAAGATATCTAAAACTGAATCTCTATAATTTCCTTGAAAATCGTCATTTATACTTACTACAGGCTCACTGATAATTGAGTCTTCAGATTCCATCTCGACATCTTCAAAAACTGTATCTCCAGTAGTTTTAGAGGATGTCCCCATTATTGTTTTTTTATCTGTAGATTGTTCTGACAAAATCAATAAAAAAATCGAAACGATGATAATATCAATCAACGTTAATGCTGCCATTAAAAATCGTATGCTATTCTTATTCATATTTTCCCTACTATCTGCTATCTAAATTATGAGTTTTACATCATCCAATTCCATATAATCCTTTACCATTTCAAGTTCTCGCTTGGAAAACAATAATACCGCATTTTTTTCATGATCCTTTTTACGATAAAAAAAATAAAGTGCATTATTCATCATTACAAACGGGCTTTGATAAGGATTGGCATTAGTAATACAACCTTTTCTTAATGTAAGCACAGAATAATTTGAAGTTATTCTTCCTGATTTATCCGGAGGACAGAATGTTTCTTTGTCTATGCAATACACACTGCTTTGTTTTAAGTTCAATTTATCAAGCGGAATAAGTACTGCGTCCAGGACATTTAACACATATTTTTCTTTATGTATATCACTTATATATCGTTCTTTTTCATCCACAAGAAAATTGTCTACTTTTATAAATTCTGGATGCTCTCCTTGCAGATTGCAGGGCAAACCACAATACCTGTAGCTTGTCAAAAATCCGTTTATTTTGATAGCTACGACATCATTTGCTTTCAGTTCTATCCGGCCAGCTCTTACGAAGAATGCCAGATCTTTAAGAATATCCTCAAGTGAATCCCCATCAAAATGCGCAGTCTTTATCAAATCATAATATTTACTTTTTCTGTAATCACTGATAAATTCACGAGGGCGGAATATCCCATAAATGTTTTCATATAAAAACAGTAACTCATATCGTTCACTTGTAATATGGTATTTGTCCATTACCGTTATATATTTATTCAAAAAAGCACCTCATTTCCAATATAAAAATTGTAAAAGGAAATGAAATGCTTTTTGTTTCATATTAGGCAAAATATTCTTCTTTTAATTGTATTTTCCACAACTTCCGAACAAGTCTTCAAAATCAAGTCCAAGTACATAGCACACTTTCAAAGCAGTATCTACATGTATTGCAGAAAAATCTCTTTTTCCATACAAATAATCATTCAAGCGCTGGACTGTTATACCGCATAATACACAAATATCTGAGATTGTGTAATCCGATTTGTATAGGGCATCCAGAACTGTCCTGGCTATTTTTTCATCAGGCATTATATTCATGGATGATTTAATATGATAGAAAATAGGAATTATATATTTTTCATAATCAGCAAGCGTTATAACCTGTCCGGCAATATAATTTTTAGGATTCTGAATAAAGAAATCATTATATAAATCATAAATATTTTTCAAATTATCAGCAGTTACTTTCCCTCTGCTTTTAATCTGAGCAATCCTTGCATATATCCTTTTCTTCAAATTATTAAAATCCAAATCGATTGGATGCTCATTACGCCATTTTTCAACTAACTTACTCACCTCTGTGTCAATAGAATAATATTTTTGAAAGAACTCCTCTACCGGAATATCCAACAATCGAAACATTGTTATACACTTATATACCGGAAGATGTTCAAGCAGTTTTTCTCCAGATTCATAATATGATACCATTCTAGGTGTAATATCTGCCATTTTTCCAAATTGACGAACAGAATACCCTTTCTGTAACCGACAATTTTTTATAAATTCGTTTCCTGTCATAGTTTCACCTCACGTATCAAGTGTAGCATTTTATATTCTTATTGTCAAATATAAAAAGAGCCTGGCATATTCCAAGCTCTAGTTAAAACATCTTTAAATACCATTTTTATGAATTTGTGTTTCCAATATATAGCCATCCTCAAACTTCCATCTATTGAGATTATGGTCCTGATACAGTCTCATGCACTTACCATGCTGCTTTTCTTCTTGCATAATATTGTCTTTATCATACTGCATTTGACAAAATAATTGATCCGCTTCTTTTTGACAAATACTCATTTTCACACCCTAAAATTCTAACTTAAAATTTTGATCTGTTTCTGGATAATATAGTTGCATATTTGAATCTTCATCAAAAGATAATTTATATTGTACAACAGATGTCTTATCCTTATTATAGATATTGACATTTGCAACATATGGTGCGCTATTATCTTCCAGGCTGATCACTTCATATGAATAGCCCTTTACATCCGGATTATCTGTGTCAAAGAAACCATCAAAACTGCCATCAATTTCAAAGTGCATTACTTTAGTATCATCAAGATTTACTGTGCTCCCCTGTAACAACGTAGCATATACGCTTAACATCTTATCCTCTGCATCTTCCATTGCTGCGTCAGGATTATCCGCAGAATATTCTTTTGCTACTACAGCAATATCCTGGTTTGATACAGACATACGTTCTTTGCTTATCAAAGAAAATATAAGATATGCAGCAAGACCAATAATAAGGCAAACGTTAATAACGCCTACTGCAATTTTAAATTTTCTCGACTCTAAGATTCCGTCTTTTTTCATAGTATTTTCATACCTCCTATTAAACTTTTCTTTCATCATATCGAATTATTCGGATAATAATGTTGTACAAAAGTATAATAAAATTGAATTCATTAGCGAAAATTGATATTCAAAGCAAGAGGGAGAATATCTTTCGATACTCTCCCTCTATCAGTAGACTATTGATTAGTTACGTTTAAAAGGAATGGAACCACCATTTCGCTTTTTTGCAATAAAGAACAATGCTGCCAGGCCTCCTATTGCTACAATTAAGAGAATATACATTGCAATTCTAAATCCGGTATTGCTGGATTCTTCCTCCACAAGTGCTTCTGGTGTTTCCTCGGTCTGTGTGCTTTCTGTCACCATCTCAAGTTGTTCGATATCGTTCACAGTAATTTTACTTACCGTAACCGGGGATAAATCCGGAATATTGATTTCAATAGAATCACCACTTGCTCTTGAAAGAAGTACATCATAAATGCCTTCACGTAACTGACTTTCATGCACGATCAGGTACAACGCACCATCTTCAATATCAGCAGATGAAAGTCTCAAATCAACATCTTCCTGATTATCAATTGCTGTCTGCTGATCAGCACTCGGAACTACATCTACAGAAGCCAAAATATCACACACAACTGATTTATTCTCATCATTTGCTGCAGCTCTGATTTCGGATGCTCCCAGTTTGCCAAGTTCATCCAGGTTATTCAGATACCAGTTAATGATCTTGAGTGCATTATTTTTCTGTGCTTCAGTTGCATCTGTAAGTGATGCTCCATTAGAAGAAATCTGTGCATCTGCATCCGCTGCAATTTGATTCAGAGTAATTGTTGCTTTTTGGTCTTTTGCCTTTTCCGTTGTCGCAGGCACCTGAGTCTGAGCACTTTCACCAAGCTGTTTCATACTGCTTGAAGAAATGGTCGATGCAGCTACCACATTCGTACTACCCTCCATCTCAACATCATCTTCTACAACAGATACTGGTTTATCTGCTGTTTTATCTGCTGTTTTTGCTGTCGAAGAAGTATTTTCCGTATTTGTGGTATCTGTTTTCTTATTTGAAGATGCACTCGTACTATTTGCCGTACTATTTACTGTGCTACTCTCCTTATTGGTGCTGGCTGTTGTACCAGTATTTGCAGTTCCTGAACTACTTCCTGTTGAAGAAGTTGTACTGCTACTATTTTTCTTCAAAGAATTTAGCTGGCTCTTTAAACCACTAATTTCAGATTTTAAATTGCTGTTTTCAGTATTCAGCGATGTAACCTGCTTATATAAATCTGTATTAGTATTGGTCAGACTATTCACCTGATCAGTCAAGGTATTGATCTGATTACTCAATCCAGATGTATTAGAGGCCCCAGATGACTTAGATGTACCTTCTTTATATCCAGATGCGTATCCTGTATTATATCCATTGTTATAATACAATGAAGTATTCACAGATTTCACACCCTCTGAATAACCGGTATTATAGCCATTCTTGTAATCTCCGTTACTATCAGAAGTATTTCCAGAATTACCTCCAGCGATCTTTCCGGCTGCGTATCCTACATTATAAGCATTTTTGTAAACCGCACTATTCTCAGACACATCTACGCTTGCTACACCAGCTTTATAAGCATTTTTATATACTTCACTGTTTTCAGATACATCCACGCTTGCTACGCCAGCTTCATAACCACTCTTATATGCTGCGCTTTCAGATGATATATCAACAGAAGCTACACCATCCGCAAAACCAGTCTTGTAACTTGCTGAATTTTTATCAACTACATCCGGATCCGGATTTGTAGAAGTCTGAATTGCATTTTGAACATCTGCTACAAGCTGATCTCCAGTATTGGAAGAATTAACTAACTGCTGGATTTTAGCAAGAGTATCATCAGCACTTGTTTTTGCCGATACATACTGCTGAATTGCCTGGTAAACATCATCGTCTGAAGCTCCTTCTGCAAGTCCCAGACCAAACAATTTATTGGCAGTATCAACCGTCATTTTAAATCCACTTGCTGTATCTGTAAGAGCATCTAACTTTGCCTGCAAATCCTCGATCTCTTTATTTTTAGCTGAAATCTGTTCCTGCAACTGAGTTACAGTATTCTTTGCGGCCTGCAAATCCTGTTCCTTCTGCTCCAAATTGGTTTTTGTAGTTTCAAGTTCTGCGGTTGTCGCTTCTAGCTTCGCAATCGTTGCATTTTTTTCATCTATCTGTGCCTGTAATTTATCTGCGGCTTCTTTATTTCCTGCGGCGATAGCAGCTTCATACTGAGCTTGCAATGCATCTTTATCACTCTTTGCAGTTGCAAGATCATTTTTTGCCGTATCAAGTGCAGTATTGGCTTTGTTAAGTTCATCTTTGGTAGAATCCAATTCAGTCTGAAGTTGAGAAGCCTTATTCTCTGCATTATTCAACTGTGTTTGCAAATCAGTCACAGTCGCTTTTGCTACTGCTAAATCATTTTGGAGACTCTGAATTTTACCAACGATAGCATTAAGCGTATTTGCAAGACCGCTGATCTGATCTGCACTTAATGATGAACCTGTCAATTTGGTATAAATTACATCTAAAGCAGATGCATAGCTTTCAATCTGAGAATTCGCATTTTCGAGATTTCCAGTAAGTGAATCTACTTTACCCGCCATATCGTTGATTGCATCTACGATCTGAGTATACTGATCATCGGAAGTATCAAAGTTATATCCGGCATCTTCAAGTGCTTTCTTTATTTTCTGCAATCCTGCGTCGCAGTCTGCTAACTGTGATTTAATTTCTGCAAGCTGTGCTGCAGCCTGACGCTTCAATGCTCCCAGGGTATCCTTATAAACTACATCTTTTTCATTTACTTTTACAGGATATCCGTCCTGATCTACAACATGTACACCATCATTTTTTACAACAATGTATGTTTCTTCTGCTGTTCCATCTCCGTTTACATCATATAATACTTTGTAAATTGTGTTGCCATCAGAATCCGTTTTACCGGTATCAACATAGGATGTCGGATTACCATTGATAAATATTACATCTTTGGATTCCCCTGTGGTATCATCCTTAGTAGTGCCAAAATAACCATTACCAGCCTGGTTATTATCAGATACATATTTTTCTAATGTTTTTACAAGCTCTGCGTAGGCTACTTTATACTCATTAAGTTCCTTTGTTAATTCTTCGATTGAATTAACATCGGCTTTCTCCAGCTCCTTCTGAAGTGCAGCAATCTGATTATCAAGTTCTACAAGCTTATCGGCAATAGCATCATAAGAACCATATACCTGCTCAATATAGCTCTTAGAAGTATATTCCTCAACTCTGATAGATACTGGAGTTGAATAGTACTTTCTTGCAGTTACGCTGCCTTCACTGTTTTTCACATCATAAAATACGATGACAGTTACAGATACTGTACCTGTAGTTGCTCCAGGATCAAGATCGGAGTCCGCTGCATGAACTGGTTCATAAGATGCAATCGCATCTTCTGTTACACCGCCATCTTTTTTCGCTTCAGTATTAAATTCAGATGTTCTGACAACGTAAAATTCACCGACAGAGTAATTTTCTCCCTCTTCTGAACCATACATTCTTGTAACGGTCATATTTGCTTTATCAATGTCTTTGGTTGTCAAAATAGTGCCGTTATAATATGCATCAATTCCAGTCTGCTCTTTATCAACTTCTGTATCCTTCAGGCTTGTTACGCCATCTTCTTCCATCTGAGTATCAATATTCTGTTTTGCTCTAATGGTTACAGAAGATGTAGTTCCCTTAATGTAATTTGTGTAATTACCAGAATGCGCATAAGATGTATAACCATTCAGAGTAAGAATACCATCTTCGGACGGATTTACAGACTCTCCTAAGTCAACTGAAGAAGTTGCAGGAACATATACAATTACATCCCCAGAAGAACCTAACGGACTGTAATATGTACCGCCATTTCCATAGTACTGAATCAGCATATTCTCATTCTTAACATATACTGTTCTGTTGCTTACGCTACTTGAATGTCCTTCCCAATCATAGGAAATGCTTACCACATTCTTATCTAACACCAATGTATCAATGGCACCGCCATTTTCAAAGGCGTGTGCCGGAAGTGCCACATCCGCTTCAAGTTTCTTCAATGCTGTCGTCCCATTGAAAGAATACTCATGCAAGGTAGTTCCAACAGGTACATACAAACTCTCTAGGGAAGTAAGTCCGTCAAATGCATAAGACTCAATATTTGTAGTACCGCCGATCTTTAAGTTAGTTACTGCACTACATCCACTAAACGCAGATTCTCCAATAGAAACATTTCCGCTGATGTTAATATTTTTCAAAGATGCATTATTATGGAATGCTTTTTTATTGATCTGCACATTTCCTCTTACTGTAACATCTGTTGCGGTAGTATCTGCAAATGCTACAGATGAAATAGTCAGTCCGGATTCTCCACCCTTCAAGGTCACATTGGCAACTCTTGTCGTTTTACCAAACGCATAAGAACCAATTGTACCATTCATTTCACTAACCTTTACACCAGTAATTTCAGACATATAAAATGCCTTAATACCGATTGCAGTTACAGTTGCCGGAATGGTGATCTGTGCCTGAGCTGTGGTCTTATAAAACGCATAGTCATTGATTGTAGTAACCGTATTAGGAAGGGAAAGGCTTGTCCATGCTCTCTCGGAAGAAGGAACTACCGGCGTATCCTCTGTTCCACCACCAATTTTTACTACTGTTCTTCCTGCTACTTTAGCCGGAATATTAAGTGTACCACCATTATCAACTATTTTAACAATATTGGATTTTGTGTACAGTCCAATAATATCTCCATTGCCATCCAACTTATAATGCCACTCTATATTTGTAGAGGAATCCTTATAAGTGTACCATGTTTCAGCATCAAATCCCGTTGCATTTTCAGATACATCTACAGTCTGTTTCTCTGATGCCCAATACTCATTTGCAATAGATAGATCCCTTACTACAATATAATAATCATAGGTTCCTGCTACGCTATCCGGAATAGTGATTTCCTTTGCTAAATGAGAATTTGATGCTGATTTATCTGACTCCCAATCAGATGCAGCAACAATGTAAATGTCATCCGCTGCAACAGTATCATTTAATGTGTTATTTTTTGAAGTAAATACTCCGCTGATATCCGAAGCTTTAATAACATCACCGTTTGGCAGATTAGACTCATTACCATTGGAAAGTTTTACACCCGTATGGTAATCATCAACTACATCTAATGTCATATATGCAACAGAACCACTCTGGTAATCTGTTTCGTATGCCGTATATGTATTAGTTCCATTAAATGTAGTGCCATTTTTAGAGTTCTTAGAGGTATCATATGTAGATGTACCACCTAACTGCTCCTCAAATAACGCAAATGTGTATGTTCCCTTCTGAATACCGTTTGGAATGGTAATCGCTACCTTGCCACTTTCAGATGTAACCGTTGATAAAGGACCATAGTATACAATTTTACCATTCTGATCATAAAGAATTGCAGAAATAACAAGTGCGGATCCCACTCCTGCATCATTTACTTTTGACTTGGTTGCACCACTGTAATCTACATTATAAGTATTTCCAATAATTGCAAAACCTTTCTTGTTATTGATACTGGAAGTAAAACCGGATGCAAAACTTTCATCCTGAATTAAGAACTTAATACCTTTTGATGTATCAAGTCCAGCAGCATCATATGCAGAGAGTCCAGTGCTGGCAGCTACTGATGTAGCTGCATTAGAGGCACTTCGTGCCATTACAACCTTTTCAAGGTTGAGATAAAAAGCGGGCGCCACCGCAAACTCGAAAGCGACGAAGTTGACATTGACCTGCCCACTGGAGTTGACATCGAACCCATAGCAGTAGCCGGAACGGTCGCGACCCCAGAAGGAGCGGGACCACAGAAAGCCACGAGCCCACTGCCAACCGGTGCCGTCGTAGACATTTGAATAGTCCTTACGGAGATTTGCAACAACTTCTTCAACCTGTACCGGATTGTAGTACATCTCATCAATAGATGCAGCAAACAAATGTGCATTCTGCAATGTGTCCGATGAAGATAATGTTGCACTAACTCCACTCGTGCCGTCAGTTTTTACCGTCGCACTCTTTACTGCTGATTTCTCTGCATCCGAAAACCATGATTTTCCAGATGCACTAATGGTAGGTCTTGAATTTTTACTACCATCATAGCTAAAACCATTCGTATACCAGTTTTCTACATTCTGCAAAGCAGTCGGTGCGAAATCGCTTGTAACTAATGTACTTGCATTTGTATAGTACTGTGCGAAAAGATACTGATCATCCCAGATTGCATCCGTATCCATAAGTTCCCATGTAGTAGAAAAATCAATGTCGGACCTCTGTGTAAAACTATCAAACTGCGATCCACCAGAATAATTTCCTTTTACGGCCTTATTCAATCCACTTGTTGTTTCTAACAGTCTGGCACCACTATTATCACTGTATATCTTCAAATGTCCGGAAGTACCAGCATCACTCTGCTTCACTCCATCATTCAACTGATTAAGTGCCTTAAATTCATTACCTGCATACCAGTAACTTACTTTGCCAGATGTATCCTTAGCAGGTAAATTAGCAGCATTCCATGCCGGCTCTGCTACTGTTGATGATGTACCTGCAAGAGTTGCTGCTTTTGCTTTCATCGGAGTATAATTATAATAAATATTAGTAACCGTAAATCCGGACAAAAGCATTGTAGTAATCAATGTAGATGACAATAATCTCTTACTCATTACTGCCAATTTTCGACTCTTTTTCATAAGATTTTTCCTCCTTGTAAATTTTCTGTTTCTTTTTGAAATTATAAGATCTGTCTTTATGCAACAGGCTCTCATCTTTGGTAAATATATATTTATAGGTAAGATATGCGTTCATGGTTCACATTATCGTAGTAACCCTGAATATCACATTGCAAAACGTAGAAATCCGTACCATATTTCTGATACATCTTTTCCAAAATACTCTTTACAATCTTTTGGGCTTCTGGTGGTCCTTTATCTTCCTGACATGCCACATTTCCCGGATGTAATTTAGGCTCAAGAAACGGTTTTACAAATCTATCCGTTAACCACTCCTCTACAATCCTATCTTTATAATAAGGGGCACTAATAATCCGGTTTGGGTGATAAACTTGGAAATCATAATATCCTTTTGGCTTCCATATCAAGTAAAGTATTTCTGTTGTCAAAGGATCAAGATAATATCCCAGATTGCGTTCAAATTCAAATGCTTCTTTTGTAAAGCTTTTCTGTTTGATTCTGTCAGTCCAACAGACATACAATTCACCCTGAACCTCATCATAAGTTAAATGCCAGGACAGATATGAATCCGTAGAATCATCATATATTTCCAGAGTACCATTTTCATTGAATATGACCTTTATTCCACGCTCACATTCATCAAAAGGAATTTGAAAATATTCAATTTTATTTATAAAAAATACATCCACATCTTTAATATAAAGATGGTTTATCTCCCCATAAGACAATTTGCGCCAAATTGGCGCAGTGCTTATGACAGGAAGGGAATAACTGTACCTTTTTATCTTATACATACACCGTAATGCATGCACACACCGTAAAAAGCGGGCGCCACCGCAAACTCGTTCGCGACGTTGTTGTCATTGACCTGCCCACTAGAGTTGACATTGAACCCATTGCGGTTGCCGTCAGGGTTGACACCCCAGAAGGAGCGGGACCACAGATTGCTACGAGCCCACTGTATAACAGCTATCTCCGATGATTATTCAAACGGTCAATACGTTTCTTATCTGATTCTATCCATTTACCATAAGAAATTTTTAAATTGGACAACTTATTATTCAATTCCCTTTCCTGTCCTAAAGATAAGCATTTGCACTTCCTTATTACTGGAAGCAGATCTGCAATCTTATTCATCAGTTCTATGGAATCCATATGTTTTGCCATTCTATCTGGTGATGCCAGGTCAAATGCATTCGCTTGTCTCGCACTATAAATCAATTCACAGCTCAAGGTTTGCACAATTTTACATATAGTAAAGCGATATTCTTTTGTTGCTCCGGCAGATGCCGTAAATATATCCGATGCAAAAGACTGACACCTATGAATAACATCAAACGAATCTCCACGTATTTTACCGTTATATTTCTTTTCTTCAGCCATAAGGACTCCTTCCCAGTACCATTCTAATTTTCGCTACTCGATTTCTCAGAAAACGCTTTAATGCATCTTTTTTCTCTTTGTTCTTTTGGAATGATAATGCCGCAACGCTACTTCCCTTACTTAATTCAAGGTCAATTTTATTTTGCAGATCTATGTATGCACTTGTCTGATCCGTACCAGAACATTCATAAAATTTAACATACTGCTTTTTTACGGACGATACAGCTGATATCGTATCTTTTTCATCATTGCATACAGACTCTGCTTCAATATCACTATCCTTAACTGAATCAAAAGTTGATACAATAGATACAAAAGAATTATCATCATATAACTCATGAACCACAATTTCTTGCGCATCAGAAACGATATGATTTATCTTCACTTTTTGTATAAGTCCCATGACTTTATCAAGCGCATTGCAAGGGAATCCACACGTATATAAAGAGTTCTTCGATCTACGCCTTAGCTTATATCCAGTTATCGCAGACAATGCAAACGCAGAATCATCAAAGGATTGATAAAAATTACCTCTTAGCCTTAAAATGAGTGTGTACGGATATTTTTCTTGCAGCTCCCCGATACTTAAATTTTCTGAACTATCCATTCCCGCCTACCTTCCTTTTCTCCTTAACATTGCATTAAATCTTTCAGTCTCCAAATTTTTCTCAGCGCTTCTGGCAATAATATTCAAAATACATTCAGTCATATAAAAAATTTTATTATAAAATTCAAACAAGGTTGTTATTGTTAAAGCAAAGAAAACTAAAGATTGTTTGACTTTATGCAAAAAAAGAAGATAGAAAATCTACCCTCTTTCAAACCCTTATATATGAATAAACACAACAATAATTATAACTTTCTATTATTCCTGTTCAATTTTGAATAACCTGCACAAACATCCAATAAATAATTTATGCTTGCTAAATCCATCCCCTTAGTAATTTCGTCAAACCTCTGACCGTTAGTTTTCCTCTTATTCTGGTCATAAGGAAATAATTCACTCGGACTCACACGCAACGCTGCAGCAATTTTTATTACTGATGACAATCCGATATGTGCTTTATTATTAAACACTTTGGTTAACTGACTGTAGTTAACACATGACAATTCAGCTAGTCCCCTTATTGTCATACGCTGCTTATCCATTTCTACCCAGATATTCTGCGCAATTCCCACCAATACATTTTCCATAAGTTCCTCATTATATATTGGTGTATCAATCAGATCCGGCGTAAAAAACTTGTTATTATTTGTCGTGTAGTTCTTTTTCTTTGAATCACTTGAAGTAGTGTGTTGATCATATTCAACATCATCAGGAAGTATAATACGTTGTGCTGTCTCCATATGCCCACTCCTATAATATTACTTTGCATTAGTTCGATATTACTAGTAATATTACTGTAGCACAAAAACTATTTTTTGTCAAAACTTTTGCATAAAAGCAATATATTTAAGACTTACAATAGATTTAATAGAAAATAGAGCAGAATATATAATTGATTCTGCTCTACTTCTGAATAACTATAATGCTATTTTCCTGCGCACATTAACAGTTTCTACAGTATTCTTTTCCGACTCATTTTTCGATTCTTCCAACAGAATACTATTAAGTTCTTCCTGCCTTTGCAGTAATGATTGTAATTCTTTTTCTTTTGAAAAAGGTTTCTCAAATTCTTCTCTTGTAGATATCAATGCAGCTTCTACTTCTTCTAGTCTATGCTGATATTCTAGCAACTTATCATCCAACTTTTTGACACCATTTTGTATACGAATGGCATTTCCAATATCCGTTTCTGGTTGTGTATCAATCTTATATTCAAAATTCCCCTTCAAAATAATTGAATAAGATACATCACCTGCCCATGAGGTTTCCTTACATACACCTACAGTAAATCCTGCATAAGTGCCAATGTCTAATGTCCTATCATGCACAGAAATCTTTTTAAAAGCTGCCTGAACAAGTTCACCAGCTTTTCTTCTTTCCGTTACTTCAGTTCCATTAAAGTTCATGCTAAATGGAAATGAATCCGTATCTGCATCACGCTCAAATACAAATGAAGAAGTTTCACTACCAGATGCTTGCCGGTATAATGATGAATTATTTCTGACTTCTATATCTCCTCTGATTTTTTCAATTATACCTTTTAAATTATGCTGCTTTTCAGGCAATACCTGACACAACTCCTTTTCAAGTTTATACTTATTGGCTGTAAAACTACGTTTTATCAACTGTAGTCTCGTCACCTCAGCATCGACCTCCATTTTTTCCTTTATCAAGGGATTACCTGATGCAACTGCTTTCATTTCTGCGTAATTTAGTACAGCTTCATCCACATCTGTACATGATCTTGCAATATCCCCGCTTGTCATTACCTGGCTGATAAATTTCTGTTTATTCTCGATAATAGACCAATTATAAGCATCAAACGTACCTTTCGTCACATATCTAATAATATGCACATGATCATACATATTACCTTGACGGAGTATACGTCCTTCTCTCTGCTCAACTTCTGCCGGCTTCCAAGGCACATCTATTTCATGTAATGCAAATAATCGTTTCTGGATATTAGTACCAGTTCCAAGTTTCTCAGTAGATCCAAAAATAATACGTTTCACTCCATTTCTTACATCCTGGAACATATCTTCCCTGTCTTTATCATTCTTTGCATCATGTACAAAACAAATCTCGGAAGCAGGTACTCCCTTTTTTATGAGTTCATCTTTAATAAACTGATATACATTAAAAGATTTATCCCCATTCGGAACACCAATATCAGAAAAAATTACCTGTGCACCCTTTTCATTGGCTGATTGCTGCCACAATTCATACACCCTTTCCGCACAACGATACAACTTTCCATTCGGATCAGGTTCTGCCGTTAGATCTAACAATCTTACATCTGTTGACACAAGTTTTGCATCGTGACATATTTTAAGCATATTATCTTCAGAAGGATCTACCATTTTATTTTTTATCGCTTCTGCACGATCTACGAAGCTGTTTACATATTCTTTGACAACTTCACTTGGCTCACATTCCACGATCTCAATCTTATCATTTTCCAATTTGGGAATATCCAAATATGGTAAATTATCCTGTAATTGCACATCAGCAATACTACGGAACATCGTTACAAGTTCAGGTAAATTTGTAAATTTTCCAAACCTTGTTTTTTCCCGGTATCCTTTTCCTTCGGGTGAAAGCTCCATTGCAGTAACAGTTTCTCCAAAATTTGCTGCCCATGCATCAAAATGATAAATACCCTTTTCACGAAGTAAATCCGCTTGCAGATATTTTTGCATAAGATACATTTCACACATTGTATTCGAGATTGGAGTACCTGTTGCAAATACTACATTACGATTTGGATTCAATTCATTGATATATCTCACTTTCTGCAAAAGATCAAAAGCTTTATTACTGCCATTAGGATTTATACCCGCTACTCGGCTGATTTTCGTCGTGAAACTCAAATTTTTGTAATTATGCGCTTCATCAATCATAAGACAATCTACTCCCAATTCCTCAAAAGTAATTACATCATCCTTATAATCAGAATTGGTAAGAATCTCCAGTTTTGTACGAAGCTGTTTTGCATAAGATTCCATTTGTTTTACGGACCAAGTTTCATTCCTATCTTCCTTCATTGCTGCAATAAAACCTGTTACCTCATCAATTTCTTGTTCAATATTCTTCTCCATGCGTTCTCTTGATATCGGAATTTTCTCGAATTGTGAATGTCCGATAATTATAGCATCATACTCACCGGTTGATATTTTACTGATAAACCTCTTACGATTATTTTTTTCAAAATCCTTTTTCGTCGTAAGCAGAATATTCGCTGTCGGATATAAATTTAAAAATTCTGATGCCATTTGACCAGTTAAATGATTCGGTACTACTATCATAGGCTTATTCGCAAGACCAAGCCTTTTTAATTCCATTGCTGCCGCAGCCATTTCATAAGATTTTCCAGCACCTACACAATGCGCAAGTAATGTATTTCCGCCACGAATAATTCTTGCCACTGCATTCTTCTGATGTGGGCGAAGCTCTATATTCGGGTTCATACCAGGGAAAGTAAGATAACTGCCATCATATTCTCTCAATCTGATATTATTAAACCTATCATTATAAATTCTGACATACTTTTCACGCCGATCAATATCCGAAAAAATCCATTCAGCAAACTCTTCCTTAATAAGCTCCGCTTTAGAGCGTGCCAGCATAGTAGCCTGTTGATTTACCACATAAGTGTAGCTGCCATCTGCATTATCTATTCTATCCTTAACTGTTATCTGCCTTAAATTCAAAAGATTTTCATAAATCTCCAATGCACTCATCCGATCAGTTCCGTAAGAACTTTTGTTTTCTGTAGATGTACAAGACGATTTGTTTTGAATAAAATATGTATTCAGCATGGCACTATATTCTAAGTGAATACTACTCTGTCTCCAATACGGTATTTTAAACTTATCATACATAAATTGCTCATAATCTTTGGGGCTGATCCAGTTAGCACCAATTTTAACAGTTATTTCAGATGCATCTAAATCATTCGGAATCACTTGCTCCAGTGCATTTATATTTTCCTGATACCTTGCATCATTAGTCACTGCCAGCTTTGCAGATGCAATTTTTTTACGAACATCACCTGAAAGATATTCCTCTTTTGTCTCATACCCTTCATATTCATCACTAGGATCTGCTTTATCCGGATTTAAATATATTTCTCCATGCAATTCATTTAACAATGTTTCAAAGGATACAGGATATAATCTCTGCATATTCTCAATATTAACATAACCGTAATCTGCAACTGTAATATTCAAAGCTTCCAAGGCCGTATCCACAGATTCTTTTTTTACACTAGGGAAAATAGTTTGTTCTGTAAATATTTTAGCTTTGACATATTTGCCATCTTTGACATCTTCCAATGCACAAAGAAGTGGATATTCCACATCATCACAAAACGCATTTTTTACATCCTTATCATTGATATGACCATACTCACTCACAAAATGGTCATATAACCGATTCAATATAATCTGTGCATCCTTTAAATCTGCATCAGAACATCCTTTTATTTGCATGTCAATAATACTATGCAGAGAAATTCTAATATTACAGAGTGCATGAATAATTTTTCTCTGTTTCTCACTTCTTCCATCCTGCAAATACATTTTTGAATTTTCTCTCATATACACTTTTCCGTCTACTATGGTATAAGTGTAATTTTTCACATCCGGATTTGCAGGAATGCTATTATCTTGATCAACACTTGCAACATCAACAACAGTATTATTTGATATAACAGGCTCATATATATCCATCGGCAATTTTTCAACCGCTGCACTTAAATCCGTTTCCAAATCACTATTTGCACTTGGAACAAGATAAGTTATAGCACGTTCTGCGCCAAAACGTTGAGTATCAACTGCCATGTGTCCCATCATCATATCAGGATTAGATACAAAATAACTGTTTAAAGGAATACCGTCTTGAGACATTTCTACTGTTTCAAACTCCTGTTGTTCTATGGTAGGTACTGCTTTCTTTTTCAAGAAAATAATATCGCTTGTTACTTCTGTATTAGCTGATTCGGAAAAAGTAGTATTAGGTAAACGAATTGCCCCTAAAAAATCTGTTCGTTCTGAAATATACCTTCTTACACTTCCGTCTTTCTTATCAAGAGTTCCTTTAGAAGTTACAAAACAAATAACTCCACCAGGCGCACACAAATCTAACGCCTTTGCAAAGAAATAATCATGAATCAAAAATTTTTCTTTATTAAATTTTCTATCATTGACCTTATATTCGCCAAAGGGTACATTGCCAATAACACAATCAAAATAATTCTGCGGAAGCGAAGCATTTTCAATACCTGAAATCTGAATATTACAATTAGGATGAAGAAGTTGCGCAATGCGCCCGGATATAGAATCTATTTCTACACCATAGAGATTGCTGTTCTTCTTCATTTCCTCCGGCATGGCACTATAAAAATTTCCGATACCCATAGCTGGCTCCAGGATATTGCCCCCTTTAAAGCCAAATCGATCCAATGCCTGATAAATGGCGTCCATGACTATTCTAGGGGTATAAAATGAATCTGTCACCGTAGAACGTGCTGCCTTATATTCTTCCTCCGTCAAACTGTTTTTCAATGTACTATAGTTGCTCTTGTTACTGTCGAACCATTCAGGAAGTCCACCCCAGCCTATATAGTGGCTCAAAATGTTCTGCTCATCTGATGTTGCACATCTCCCCTCTGCTTCAACTTGCTTTAACATATTTATAGCTTTGATATTGGCAGATCCTCTTTCAAAACTGTTGCCTACTGTTGCAGACCAGTCATTACCATAAGAAAAGTCAACACTTTCCTGAACATTTCTCTGCTCTTCTTTTATGCTGTCTATCATATGTTTAATATGAGAGCGGGCTGCCATATATACAATATCATCATAGCCGATTACAGACACTTCTTCTGCATGCACTTCCAGATAGTCCTGTAATGCCTGCATATCCGAAAAAGAAGCATCAAAATTAGGATATGGAATCAGGTTTCCATCTTCTCCGATTGTAACAAGTCTATATTTTATCTCTTTATTTCCGCCAAAATGATATTGCGCCACAAATCCAGTCTGTTGATCCGTATAATCTTCCGAACTTTCAATCGCAACCGTAATTTTTTCATCGCTGCTCTGCTGTTCAATAACTTCTGTTTCACTTGCTTGACTCTGAAAATCAGAATTTTCCGCTGCATCTTCGTCTGCCTTATTGTCCTTAACATTATGCGCTGCCAAAATAGAAATAAATGCTGCAGTTATTTCCTCGTATGAAAATGAAACACAGTTACTTCTATAATACCAACCCTCGGTTTGAATATAATTCTGAGGGAAACAATGACATTCAAGAGTTGCAGAACTGAATCTGGTGTCTACACTATAGCTAAGACCAACTCTAAAATAGTCATATCCTTTCAAATAGAAAGTTTTGTCAGCTCGTTCATTGAAAAATTTGTATACAAAACTTTCTTTTTCATTCTGTGAATACTCATTCGATAGCAATACTGTTGCCATTTCGTCTCTGGCATCAGATAACACATCATGATTCCATATATTCTGTAAAAGAGCATTTTTATATTGCTGTTCTTCTTCCTCGGTCAATAATGGATAATCAGGATACGATGAATTTTTTTCACGTGGAAGATGTTCAGACTCCTTCGCCAGTTCCTGTTCAAATGCTTCATAGGCAGCCTTACGCTCATCCTTATCCTTTTTCCACTCCGGATATTGTTCTTTTTCACCTTCCAAAAATAGCTGATCGGCTTTTATATAATTGCAAATTCGTTTTGCAATTTCCTTATACGAAAACGTTCTCTCCAGCTCATCATTCCCATTATTTCGAATACTGATTTTATATCCCTTAGACACAGAATAATCAGCATTGAATCCTAAATAACCATATCCGCCATCTCCAAACTTATCCTTTATAAAAGCAGCTAATTTTTGTGCATCTGTTCCTTTCTCCGATGCTTCATACACTTCTCTTCTGAAAAGAATATTATTATCATTCTTTCCTCTCAATCCAATTGATGAATCTATGGCATCATTTGGAATAAACGAGAATTCTGGTACATCTATATGATTAGGTAATTCAAATTTGTGTCTGCCATTTAAATAAGCTTCTAAATGCTCTATACGACTATATTGACAAGCATATTTCCAATGTCTCTCTATCTCACCGTTTTCATACATAGCCCAAAGTTTTTTTGCTGCATCCAAAAGAGCATTTCCCTGATCGCTATTTCTGATGTATTCCTTTATTGCTTCCGATCTGTCTGGATATACATGGGGAATGGCATTCATTATGTCTGGTTGCTGGTCTTCATCAAGATAAAACGCATCCTGGAAAAAATACATGATATCAGTAACAGTATCTTCCTCGTCTACATCTGCCGCAATTTTTTCCTGCATATAATCAAGGTATTGATTATTTTCAACCATGTCATAAATATGGCTTTCAACATCTTCCCATGATATTGTTGCGGTAGGTCTTTGCCTGGATTCGATTCCATAAGACAGAAGCATTCCTTTTTCTTTATCATAAAATACACTAATTTTTTGTCCATCAATGATAAGACCGCAAGAGGCTCCTCCATAACAGTTCTTTACCATCTCGATTGCATCTTCAATGATAATATCATTCCAATGCGTACTGTAATAATTAAAGACTTTATATCTACCATGATGATTATATCCAAACGGACCGGCTGCAAGTATTTTATCAATGACTTCATTGGAAAATCTCGAATTTGTATCAAATCTGCTCTTTTCTGCAGCATCACTAATATCAATATGCCCTGCAAGAGCATTTTCCTGTCCCAGACCGTTAATGTAGGAAAATAAGTCAATCTGTTCTGCACCACTTTCTTCCGTTGATGTGTTATCTATAACTTCAGCGGTTTGAATAATACCTCCCGATTCACTGTTTCCATTATCTGCTCCATTATCTCCTGCTCCGCCTGTACTCTGTCCTGGAAATTCATATTCTGTACGTTCATTTTTTTCTGTAAATTGATCTGCATTGTGTTGTACAGTTCCGTTGCTTCTAATATTCTCTGATCCAACAGATTCTCCAGCATTCCGTTGCTCATCAGTAGTGGCATCTGCTCTTGGTAATTCTCCATTAGATAGTCCACTATCTTTCTTGCCCAAGACATTCGTTTGCTCAGAATTGTTTCCAGATCCTTGTATATCTGTATTCTCTCCAGACCCAGATGCTTCAATGCTTCCTCTTCTGTCATTTCCTGCATCATTTGCATCTCCGGATCCACTACTTCCTGTTCCATAGGCTCCGGCATTTCCTCCATCAGATCGGCTACTGATACGTTGTTCATCTTTTATCCTCCTCTTTTCTGTAATGACATAATTCTTAACAAATTTCAATTCACTTGATGCGATCCTTTGTACAGCTTTCATGCACTTCATAAATGCTCCAGCTTCCAAATTCCCATCTTTAAGGAAATAATAATTGAAAATATTTATAGTATCTGCATCAAGTTCATAATTACGACCACATCTGCCTAAAAATATTTTCAGGCAGCAATCAGCAATAAACCTATGCATATGAACCCTTTTTTCCACTTGATCATCAAACCACAACTCCATGTCATAAGATAAAACATATCTATAGGTGCAATCATAAAATAATCCTTTGAGATACTCAATATTATCGTCATCACCTGGTTGCATAGATCTATAATAATTCAGGAGATTATCCATGATCCCATCCGTCATGCTCCAAAGCCGTATATCTCTTCCTTTGGTGTCGCTGATATCAAAGATGTAATCTGAAAACCTTGCAGAAATACCCATGGTTTCATCTGGAAAAACTGCAATGCCTGTATTCTGCAGTGGAAATCGTCCAGTTTTCTTCCATCCATCAAAGCCAGTTACAAGCGTAGCATCTGGTTTTTGATAGTACGTTGCCATAATATTTTCAATATCCATCTGATAAATATTGCCGTTACAGCAAAATGACAGAAATTCTCTTAGCATCTCCGGTGTATTTATTTTTAAGACTGTATCACTTACGCATTTTTCCAGTTGTTCAACTTTCATCGCTTATTCCTCCTTTATGCATATCAAGAAATGAAAATGCCACTTTATTGGTACTTTTATCTATACACAACCTTGCTGAAAAGAGTTTCCTTTTCGTAGGACTGAAAAAGCCAGATATAACATCTGTTCTCCCATAAACAAGCAGTTTTTTAATCTGTTCTTCAGGAATATTTACAGATGAAATTGTTGTATGTAAAGAAAATCCACATTCTCCGCAATAATATGAGTTTGTCCCCTTATAAAGTTTCTTGAAACAAATAGGACAGGAATAATTAGACTGTTCTCTGCGTTCCTCTACGCCAGGGAATTCAAAGCCGATTTTTTTATTGTCCGCATCCCATCGGAGATATGCTGAGAATGGTTGTTTTCCTTTTTCTTTTGGTTTAAAGCCAGATATAAGATCTGTTTTTCCCGTTTCAAATAATTTCCTTACCTGCGCTACCTCCAAACTCACACCTGCAATATTTCCAATGTGGAACTGACACCCTTTCGTCCTATCAATTTTACCGGAACAAAAATAACCATACTTATCTTTCATGACTTCCTGATTGCACAGAGGACATTTAATACCGGTTTTTTCTGCCCGGTTTTCATCGAATTGCAAAGCAATTCGTTTTTCAGATTCATTCCAGTATAGTCTTGCTTCAAATGATTTCTTTTCGCTATTTTTTAATACAACCGGCTCCGTTGTCTGGCCAGATAAAATCTGTTGTAATTCCTTTTTCTTAATCGTATGACCTAAGATGCTACCGGCATAGAAACTACAATCGTTTTGTTTGCGATCCTGGACTGGTTTATAATTTTCGCACCGGAATCCATTACTTGTTTCCAAAATTTCACCATTACATATAGGACACTTTAATCCGCTTTGTATGTCAGTATTATTGGGGAATCTAAATTTTATGTTCTTATCTGCGTCCAGATATAAAAAAGCATCAAATTTATTACCAGCGGAACTTTTAAATCCGCAAATGAGATCTGTTTCTCCCGCTGATAAGAGTTGTTCTACACATTTATCACTCATTGTTTTTCCGGCTATCTTACCGATCCAGAAACTACATCCATGATCCTTATCAATATAATCTACGCATTTATAATACTTTCCTTGTTTTAAAACATTTTTACCGCATTTGGGACAATGAAAATCCGTTTTTTCCCAAGGCATATCTGTCAGATCGAACCCTATTTTATGAGTTTCTTTATTCCACGTTAAATAAGCTGCAAAAATCTTATTCTTTTGTGAAACGAAATCATAAAAAGGTCCTGTTCTGCCCTTAATCAGCAATTCTGCAAGTTCCCCAGTCAATAATCTATGCCCCAATATATCCCCATTTACAGAAAAATTGCACCCTTCATGGCGGTTTACATTTCCTTTACACTTAAATCCCCATTCCATTGTCTCTATTTCATTACCACATAAAGGACATATCAATTTTGTATTCCATGAATCAAAATTTTTATAATCCATTCTGATGCTGCTGGTTGCAAATCGTGAAATCATCCTTTTTACATCTTCCCGATTCTGCGTACCATCCTGTTTAATTACACTACATTTTTCTCGAATGAACTTATAAAATTTATCCTGATATGTCAGTTTGGTTGTTTTACCATCAGCAATTTGAGATAGACCTTTTTCCCATTCTGCAGTAATTTCCGGAGATAACAATTCAGGAATTTCCTTTTTTATGACCTCATATATCATTTCGCCCAGGGGCGCCGGAGTAAGAATCTGTTTGCTTTCACTAATATAATGCAGCTTGATCAGTTTCTCTATGATATCCGCACGTGTAGCAGATGTTCCAATACCAGATGATTTTATTTGTTCCCTTAAATCATCATCTTCTACAAGAGTACCTGCATTTTCCATGGCAAGAATCATTGAACCGGATGTATATCTCTTTGGTGGAGCTGTTGAACCCTTTTTTATTTCATACTTAGCAGGATATGTATTCCCTTTTTGAAGTTGTTTCATGGACTGTGACAATGCATTTTTGTCAGAATATTCTCCTGGTAAGCCTAACACATCAAAATATCCAGTTTTTGAAATAACCTTGTTAGTACCAACAAATAATTCATTATTTGCTTTTGCTTCAAATCTAACCACTTCAAATTCAGCCGGAGGATAAAAAACTGCAAGAAATCTCCGGACAATCATTTCATAAACGCTCTTTTCTAGTCCAGATAATTCCTTAGCTGTTTTTCCAGTAGGAATAATTGCATAGTGATCAGTAATTTTGCTATCATCCACATACTTATTCCCCAATGAATAATGCCTGCTTTCTATTTCCTCTGCATACGGCCTGAAATCCCCATTTTTAAGACTAGACAAGTTTTTTTTAATTTCTCCAGCAATAGCAGAAGAAAGCACACGAGCATCTGTTCTAGGATAAGTCGTCAATTTCTTTTCATATAAACTTTGTACTACACTCAAAGTCTCTGACGGTGATATATGCAGTACTTTGGTACATTCTCCCTGTAATTCTGCAAGGTTAAATAACAACGGTGCATTCTTTTTTTCGTATTTACGTTCCATGGATGTAATTACCATATTATCGGTCAGCGTATCCATAAACTCCAGAGCATCTGCTTCGGTATTGAACCCAAATTCTGAATACAATTTAGGAGAATTATAAAAGGCGCTGTCTGAACTCACTCTCCATTCGCATTCTACCAAACTCCCTTGTACATTTAGATTTCCCTTGATTCTATAAAAATCCCTTATTCTAAATCCTCGAATTTCTCGCTCTCTATTAACAATCATGCCAAGTACACATGTCATTACCCTGCCAACAGATATAGGTATTTTTCTTTTCTGGCCCGATCCAGAATTAAGCATTGCAGCATAGAAAATAGATAATAAACGAGAAAAGTTGATTCCAACTAAATAATCTGCAATTGCACGCATATATCCTGCATCTGACATATGAGAATACTCCGACAAAGATTTTGCTTCAGAAATTCCTCTCATAATTTCATCTTCTGTTTGAGAGTCAATCCATACCACTTTTTCTACTACTCCGTTTTTATGACCAGCGAGCATTCTGATAAGCATCTGGATATAAAGTCCCTCCCGCCCTGCATCACCGGCATAATATATAACATCTATATCCTCTCTGTTATATAAAGTTTTTATCACCTGAAATTGCTTGCGTGTATCAGGAATCAATTCATATTTAAATGTATCAGGTATAAAAGGTAATGTTTCAGCTTTCCACTCTTTAAGTTCTACATCATACTTTTCCGGATATGCCAGGCTAACTAAATGCCCTACCGCCCAAGTAACAAGCCATTGATCATTTTCATAATATCCCTGGCCTTTATTAGTTACCCCCAATACCTTTGCATATTCATTCGCCACACTAGGCTTTTCTGCAATGATTACATGCTTCAAAATAGTCCCTCCAAAAAATGCTGACACTGCGTATGCAATGCCAGCAATCTATTATTTTTATCTTCCTGTTGCGTGCGTTCTCGCCTGCTCTGCATTCAACTCAGCTTGTCTCTGCTGTTCCTGATCTGCGCGATAAATTTCATGGCGTGCAAAATCATATTTATACACATGATCTGATAGACGATCCTGTAAAGCCACCGACGACGCATTAACCGTCTTTACCATATCTTCCAACTCATCAACAGACATCTGATTTAGTTTTACTAACAAAACTTCATGTACGGATGAAGGTAAAATGTAAAAATCGTCCTGCATATAGCTCCTTGCTAAATCCATATTGTTAGGATCAATAATTGCCGCTGCACCATTTACTTTCTCTGTATTGGACATAATGTACATCATTTCATCTGCTTCAGTTGGTACTCCAATGAGTTCAAACTGTTCCTCTCCACACATTTCAATCAGGGTTTCCGTCATGCTCTTGATTGTGACAGGAGTGAAATTGCTCATTCCGTTTTTAGCTGCTGTAAATAGAACATCTTCCGCTATTCCCCAGCTTTGCATCAACTTATCGGAGATCGGCACAGTCATCATCCCATTCTCCTTTGAAAGTAATACATGATAAGTAACCGCTAGATCTGCCATTTGTCTATACGGTTTTCCTTCAAGCAGCTTCTCATTATTCTCCATGCAAATAATTTTGGCAATAATACGATCCTTTACCAGTTCAAAATCAGTGATCCTTGATACATCAAAATTTTTATCAGGTACATTTTGAACATAAATTTGTCCAATTTCGCCCATGACTGTATCCAGATCTTTACTGCCGCTCAAGTAATCCTTATAGAATGGATCCAGATAAATTGTAGGTGATATATTTATCTTTTCCTGGTGAATGATAATGCCTGTTAACGTCTCATTATTCTTAGCCACCTGTTGTAAATCTACATCTGCATCGGAAAATTCTTCTGGCAGATAATCAAGAATAGTATTTTTGATATGTTCCTGAAATTCATTGAAATTAAGCATTGTCTTCTTTTTTCTCCTTTTCCTTTGTTCCCAATACAATTTTTCCTGCATATGCCGCCAATGCCGCGCTTCGATCCTCTGCCTCCTCTTTATTGATCTCATAATTTTCGCACACATAATTCATATTCCTATTCCTCCCTATCGTGATTTATTCTGTACCATGTTAGGTACATTAAGCAACGTATCAAAAGTAGACCCGTCCATTTCCTGTAATTTATTCTTATTTGTATCATACACAAGAATATCATTACAGAGTCTGGACTTATCTTCTATCAATCCAGACAATTCCTTAAACACTCCGTTCAATTCATCCGGAGTAATTCCATTGCCTTCTGGTATGCAATACATATGGTTTACGCTGGAAGGCATAATGTAATATTTTTCACATTGTAATGATTCTGCAATGCGCTCAAGCATTCCTGGATAAAACAATGCTGCAGCACCATTAAAATATGTTTCGTTAGAAAGTACTCTAATTCTTGAAATATCAAATGCTTCCTCAAGAAAAATACTCTCGCTGCCCTGGACAAAATCAGTAATGGGTTGCAGTACCGCTGGAAATTGCTTTACAGAATTCTCAGATGCCATCCGAAAAAGATCATTCTTGGGAATTCCCCAGCCATTTAACATGTCATTTGTTACGGTCAGACAAGTACTATAATGTCCAGACAAATTTTTATCTCCTACACAAAGCTGCGTAAGGACAGCAAAACTGCCCTTACGAATATGTGGAAAATTCAACAACCGATCTGCACTTTCATCATAATTGATAACTGCAATCAGCAATCTTTCGGATAAATCCTGTACTGTCATATCTGCTATTTTCATAAATCAAAATTCCTTCCTATCTTCCTGAGTGCCTGCGAAATCCATTCTGCATTTGATTATTTTGAGGCTCTGTACCTTGTCCAGCCATAACATCGGCCAGTGTACAATCGTTGCTTGCTGCATGAGCTTCTTTGTATTTTTCACGTGATTGTTCAATCTTTGCAACTACGTCTTCTGATGTAAGCGTTAACGTTACTGTATCATATCCGCCCTCTCCATTATCAAATGATTTCTTTGCCGTGAAAGTATAATCCCCTCCTTCGGGTGTATGTCTAAACAAAGAAATTTTTACTTGATTCGAATCCGGAATTATTCTTATTCTTTCCTGTGGTACAACAATTTCATAAAAAGATGCTTTATCTGCATCATTTTCATAAATGGGAACCGAAACTGCATAAAGTGTTTTCCCATCTTTACCCTCAAACCCTCTTACAAGTTTGTCAGAAATTAACGTTGATACAAATAATTCTTTTGTTTCGCTTCTGGAAACTGCTTTATCAATATACTCTTTTAATTGCAAACTGCTTACTGCCATTTCCTTATCAATGTATTTTCCATCCTCCAGTTCGCTATACTTAAGATTTACCATGTAATCATCGGTTGTATCCTTCTTCTTTTTGGGAAAACCAAAATAACTCACCCCCTCTGCTTTTTCAGATTGTTTAAATCTTTCCTCTGGTAATATAAAACTACACCAAAGATCAATATCTAATCCTTCAACAGGTACTGGGATAGCAATAGAAACAAATTTCTTTTCTCCTGATGTGAATACCTTTCCCCATGAAGTAGGCACTGTATAATTCACAAACCCATGATTTTCAGCAAAATTTTTTCTTTCCTCTTCATATGCGATTTTCAGATCTTCAATCTTCCATGTTTTATAAATTCTATCGTACTTTTCATCATTAGGAGCTGTATCAGGCACATCCTCTTTCCGCTTACTATACTGTACCTGAATCTCTGTTCCCTCAGGTCTGCTGAAATACACACGCTCAGGATTATCATTTCTTACCTTTATACTGCTAAGAGGGTATAAGAACGTGCCATTACCAGGTGCAAATACTCTTGCATAATCCTTTCCTGTTTTGTCATTATGAACAGGATTTTCTGTATTTACCTGCTTTCTGCTCAAATCGATAGTTACAAAATTGATATTTTCACCCATTATTTTTCCTCCTTTTTCGCATATAAGTGACCTATCTCAATGTATGAATCTACAATAAAACATTAGATCTTTAGATATGTTATGGTAAAATCATACTTTTCCCGAAATGTGTTGTTTTAAGCAAAATAAAAGAACTCTGCACCGTAAAAAGCGCAAAGTTCATTTATTTGACTCAAATATTAGACATTGCAATTCGATAATAATCTTCCTCATCAATACATAGAAAACCATTTTCACAGACTTTACAATATAATTCAGAGATTTCTTTCATATCGGCTGCTATTACCAGCTCAAAAGATTTCTTTTTGCTGTTATTCTTGTCAAAGACAGTTTCACTATCTCCATATTCTGCCTGCTCAATGATAAATACTTGTGTAAAATGCTTTGTTTGATTTGCATCCGCAAAAATATGGTTCCGCATTTTACCACGACATACTATCTTAGATCCTTTTACAAAATTAGAATTGATAAGTCTTGCTGCATTTTCAAACGCAACACATTCAAAATAATCATATCTATTTTTTCCAGAATCTGTGTTATCAAATTCGCAACGCATCTCTGCTACTGCTATCGTAAAGACACACATACTTACAGATTTTCCTTCTATCTGTAAAAGCTTAATCTTCGGTATGGTACAAATTCGTCCACTCACAATCACGCTATTCATTTAACCCTTGCACCTCTCATTCATAGAACATTTTAATATAGTTTGAAATATCCTCTGCGGACATTGTCGGTTTAAACATACGCCTCAGCAATTCAGCATCTTCTACGTTTATATGTGCCTTCAATGCAAGCATAGATTTAATTTGTGACAAATCATAATCTTCCAATAAATCTGTCACTATTTCATCACTAAAGAAAAGTTCTCTTTCTTCCGTAACTGTAACAGGTTCCTTGTTCACTTCATTTTCTATTTCGCCTGGAGAAACATATCCCAAAGAAGATTGTTGATCAACGGTATCATTTATTTCTTCACTTACCATGCCATTGAATATTTCATTTTCATTGACATTATCAAGTCCAGATTTATCAGCAATGTCAATTATATCCGGGGCAAAAAGGTCTTCTGCAACTTCATCATTTCTTTTCCGGTGCATTAAGATTAGGAAATAAATGCCCTCATATATAATAAATCCGAGAATCATAGTAACCGGAGTAATGTTATTAAAATAATTGTTAAAAGGATTTCCTACCACCAAACAAAATGCCGTCAGGAAATCAATATTTTCATCCAATACAGCTCCAATAATGCCAGATAACAGATAGCCAAAAAAAATGAAAAATACAGAGCCTATAATGCCGATTGCCAGGAATATCAAGTTTCCTCTTTTTTGTTCTTTATTATGCATAACCAATTCATCCTCTCATTACAAATTAAGCTGATAGATTGCAGTTATTGCAAAATTGCACCACATCATTATCTGATTCATGATTATAAATCATTTTATAAAGCGTCGTCCTGGATACTCCCTGATCTGCTTTCATAGCTGACTTAACTGACTTAACTGTATCCTGTGCATATTCATTTTCCATTAATTTGATAAATATCAAATTATCCTGCTCTGCTACAGATTTACGTTCAAACTTCATCATGAATAATTTTTCTACCAGGGATGCAAAAATGCCACTATGTTTCTTTATTGTATCCCTTTCATCTTGTATCTCAATAATATCGTCCGGATTATAATCCCAATCATCAACAGGAGCTGAAACATTAAAATCCTCGTTATACTGCTGTCGATCATCCAATTCCGGAAAGTCAAAAGATTCCTGCATATTCTCATGAAAGAAAGTATCTGCTTCAGGCTGAAGTGTGCTTTTATTCGCACTGCCCACGTTCCTTAATACTGCAATCTCTTTTTCCAATGTCTCTATCTGCACACTTTTTATTTCATTTTCTGATTTATGCGCAGCACAATCTTTCTTCAGTTTTTCATATTGCAACTCTAATTCCGCTTTTTCCTGTACTAAGCGTTCATTTTCATTTACAACAGTATTATTTACCTCGCCTAACTGCACAATCATTTCTTTCTGTGCCTGAAATTTCTTTTCCAAAATAGTATATGCTGCTTCACGTTTTTTCAAAGAATTCTGCAATCGCTCAAGTTCGACTTTGGAATTCATGAGTACATGCTTATCAGCAATGGAAGATTCCATAATATTCTTCTGTTCGTCCCGGCATTCATTAAGCTCTTTTAACGTATTGTCTAACCGGATATTTAACTGCTCATTCTCATGTTTCAGATGTGCAATAAACTCCGATTCAAGCCTGCTTTCCGATTTTGGATCTACCGCTACTGGCTCTTTTTCGTCACTCGCATCCAACTCACCAATTGCCTTATCTACCAATGCCATAAAATCTTCTGATCCCGATGAATTTTTCTCAATATCTTTCAAGATTTCACAATCCAATCCACTCTGCAATGCCCTGGTAATAATGTCAAAATAATCAATAATGTTCCCACGCTGATCACTTAAAAATTCAACAAAATCATACCATGTAACATTTACATTATGCGCTAAAAGATACTCAAATACTGGAATATCCGTATCATTAAGTGAATCATAATAATCATAGATAGATCTAAAGATACGGACATCAATATTATCTGCATCCGTTAAATGCAATATAAATTCCTGTACTTTTTTCTTTTCATCCTTTTCAGCCTGTCCAGCAAGTACTTTCAATCTTTCCAGGTAATCTTTTACTGAAAGTTCCACAAATACCACCTCCCGCCTATCCTTCAAGATAAGAATATGCGTTTTCACTGTCTTTACGCTCATTCAATGTCAGACTTTGCAGTTCCGAAATTTTCTGATTTATGGCCTCTCTGCGCATTTCCGTTCTTTCAGCATTCTGAATACGGGTATTTAATCTAACAATTTCTCCACGCATTTCATTGATCTTATTCTGTTGGCTCGACATTACACGCTGCTGAAGATTTAAGAGTGCATTTAACCTCTTAATTTCTTCCTTGTCATTCTCAACCTCATGAACTACTTCAGATGAATATGCTGCAAGTTCAGATGCTGCCAACTGAAACTTTGCGACAATCTTATTCAGATTATCACTAACGGTACGTGCTGAATTGTCTCCATCGTTTTTCATGCTCATTACCGTAATCAGACTATTAAACATTTCTGCATATCCGGAATCTACCTGCTTATCACATTCCTTATCATCAATCTTCTCTGCTCCATCCTCCTGCTTTGGTATTTCAAGCAACGAATTGACATCATTATCACTTTCCGGCACTTCATCAGCAGTTTCATTGAACGTTTCCGGCTCATAATCTACAATTTTCTGATAAATCAAAAGTTGATCTGTTTCAGAGCCAAATAACTTTTTGATCTGCTGTAAAGGAATGTCTTTTTCAACCGCTTCAATAAATACAACTGAAAAATCATCAACATCAACTGCTGTGTTCTTTTTCAGGAATGAATCTACCCATTCCAAATGTTCAGGTGTAATTTTCAGATTGTTCATAAAGCCTGCAATCTGAAACAGAAAACGCTGATCCGTTCCAAATTGCTCCGCTACTCCACTGATATATTGTAAAACATCTTCTCGTACTCCCAAAGACGCATCTTTCTGAAGATTGCTGCAAACAAACCGATATAACGCTTTATTGTTCTGTTCCAACTTACTAAAAATATCATTTACATCCGGCGTGTTTTTGTCTTTTAAATATATAATTCTGCATTCATTGTTCATAGGTATCTCCTCTCAAAACAAATTCATTGAATAATTGTTTCTCCTTCTGTTCCAGGTTCATAAGTATTTTCCGTATCATCATATATAATTTCTGTACCAAATTCTTCGTACTCCTCCACTCCGGCATCTCCCTCATTTACAATATTTCCATCCTCATTAGAACCAGATTGTGACTGAATATTTTCTGTCTGAACCTCACCAGAAGTTCCTTCTTCATTACGTTTATCAATCCCTGTTGACGGATCATATATCAGGTTGCCAAAATCATCATATAACTTAATGGGATCATTCCAATTTATATTTTTATCATGCGGACTACCATTATATAAAGTTTCATCGCCTGATGCCACATACCGAAACATTCCCGTACCTGCCACGTAATAATAGCCTGTTTTGAACCATTCCGGAATTTTAATTTCAATACAATTACTGTGCAGGAAATCATAATCATATGTAGTAAATGATTCTAGTGCACCGAATGTATGGATATTGGCCTTCATCTTAAAATCCTGATAAATTGTTCCTGTATACCATTCACATATATAATCTTTATCCTTGTCCAGATTAAGAACAGTTCCTCCATCAGACATAGATTCTTCTCTGACAGGAGAACCACCTATCTTATCAAGAAATAATGTTGCTACAGATGAAAAATTCTCATTGAGCTGATTTACATCAGATCCTCTATATACATACCCATCAAAGCCATCTCCATTAGCATTTTCTATACGGTAATGCCCGCTGGTGTCACCTATCATGTTTGCAACGCCAATTGTATATCCGTAATCAGAAAATCTCTCCCACTCGATTCCTTCATAAGGAACCTTAGTAGATGATACATATAACAACTTATCGCCCGGATATAATGTTGGAATATCTACATCCTCCGAACTGGAGAACCAGACTGTATGTGTAATAAAACTGTCACTATCCCAGTTCACGCTGCCAGAAGGACACAGCCTAAAAACATCTGAAGCTGCTATTCCTTCAAGATCTTTTTTTATATCGTTACTATTTTCATTGTGCCAGATATAATAGCATCCATCAGCCAGCTCATCCACTGAGCTTGTCTGTTTTTTGGTCTGCTCGTTCTGTCCGAAAGTATCAAAACTGATACCACCTGTAGAAATCATTACAATAATAAATGCCACAATACCAAGAACGATTAAGAAAAAAATTAAATGCTTTTTCTTCATATTACCTGCCTATCTAGCTGTTTGGTGCTACTATCTGGACAGTATGATGCAATTCTTCCGGTTGCATCGTCTTAATGCCCACAAGCACCGCAACAAATACTACAACAACTACTACTGCTACTACTCCCATTCGGATCAGAAGTTTTCTTTGTGCCTCGTCAGACATCTTTTCTTGCTGTTTCTGCTTTAGCTCAGCGTCTTCCTTAATGCGATCTGCTTCCTGGTGTAACTGTTCAAGATCTTCTGCCGGTTTTGAATAGAATGTTTCCACCGGCTTTGAAACCAGCAGTTTAAAATATTTAATCAACGATAGATCCTCATTGAAATTACATCCAAAAGCCACTCCTAAAAGAATGGGAAGCAACGTAAGTATCATTGTAATGTTTATACTGATATCCAATACAAAAGTACCGACAAGATTGATTGCAATTCCAATAACAATACCACCAACAAAAACTACTTTCTGCAGCATTGACTGATGATTCAAATATGATATACCCATAAAGGCATCTGTATTTACTTCCTCAAGATTGACATTTCTGTTCATTGATGCCATCTAATTCACCGCCCTCCTAGAAAAATCTGCCTATTACACTGTCTGCTGTTTTAACCAGACCCGCAATCACGATCGGAGTAATCATATTCTGTACGGAGATATAAAGCAATTTTTCATTGGTTGATAAACTTGCAAAATCAAATGCAATAAGTCCTCCATTCGTAAGAGCCGTTCCTAATTTGACGCAGATTACCATGAATGCTCCACTAATACAGAATCCGAAAAATGTCTTAATGTAACCGGTTGTTACTCGTTCTGCCTCATGTGATCCAGATGCCAATGCTACTGTAATGCTTGAAAAAGGCAATATAGCCAATGGCTTCAAAATACGTTGAAACGCACTCGACAAAATTGATATACAGGATGCCACTATGATTCCTAATGTTACTATTGATGCAATAAAAAATAGCAGCTTTGTCATTGCAATTTCCAGATATTCTTTTGCAAATGCAATAAGATCTGTTCCGAAACTGGTAAAATGAATTTCTGTCTGCGGTGCCAAATCTTCCACATCTGCAATAACACTACTCAAGTCTCCTGACATACTCATAAGATATGTAGCACTACCATTGCTGGAAAGCTTATCTGTAACACCATCTGCGATCTGCATAATATATCCCATTACATCCCACAAATTAGCAAGAATTCCAATTAAAATACAGAATTTTAATCCATCACCAAAGAACTTCCTAACCTGCTGATCCGGTGGAGACGATACCACATCCTTGCAAATTGCAATCAGGAAAAAAACTATCGCAATCGGTAAGGATATGTCTGTTATGGCATTATACATCAACCTACATGTACTGTAGACACTTGAATTAGCTGCTGTTGGCGATGTTGTAAATAATGTCATAGCCAAACTTACCAGGCTATTCCATATACCATACGCCGTATTAAAAACACTTTCTGTCATAATTTATACCTCTACACCTCATTGAAAATGCCCATCCAATACAGACGGGCATATCCATTTTACATCTTCCATCCTTAGGTCAATGCGGTAATGATTGCAGAAATACCAATCATGATAGCCCCTGCTACAATGGTATAAATAGCATTGTATTCACCATTCTGATCCTTTTTCTGAAATGCTTCCGCAAACTTCAATCCACCAAATCCCAAGACAATTACTCCTGCCGCTGCTACAATGGAGATAAATACCGTTTTCAATTTATTGATTGGATCAAGATATGACGATGCATATACTGGTGTAGCAGCGGTAGCGTAAGCGATTGCTAATGCAGTAACACTACTCAGTACCGCCTGCTTACTCCTTTTACAAAATATTTTCACTTTCTCTTTGATTTTTAACATTGATTTAGCCTCCTGCGTGTTGTTTTTTTATTTCTGCAAGGCGTCCTGATGCCACCCGCATATCGTCAACTGACATATTGCAGTTGAAAAACTGTGTTATTTCTTCAAATGAACATCCCATAGTGATCAATGCATTCAATGCATTGATTTGAGTAGGAATAAATCCAAGATTTCGTAACCTTTGAACAATAATAATCTGATCATCCGAATAATCGTCAAAATTCAATTCTGATTTTTTCTTATCCTCGATATATTCTGCTGTGCTGCTATACACTTTTCGCCAAAACTCATTTGTCGTTGCATCCTTGCCCGGAAGTGGCTGATTATTGTTTTTTAAGACAGAAACCGCATCCAGATCCAGCTCGTTCAAATTGATTATCTTTACCCCTGCTTCATCACATTGTTTCAGATATTCAGATGCTTCTTTTCCAACTAAAACCTCTGGGAGCTGCTCGCAGCATGACTTTTCATACTCATATTGTGAAATTCCAGCATCTATTTTCTTTCTAACTGTATATGGCTTTTTTCGAGTTAAAAGCGGACACAGCGGACTATTTTCAAATCTGACCTTGTCTACCCATAAAGGATGCGCTCCTTTAACTCTGATTGCGCAATAACCATCTTTCGCCATATTATAAATATCCTGTGCTGGAAACAGATAATGTTCCATTACATCCTCATTCTCTGATGAGCTGCCCTGTCCTCCTCTGGTAAGTCCTGTTGTCTGTTTATGGATTGTATGTTTTCCAAATTCTTCCGAAAGTGTTTTACAGCTTTCATTATCCGGACCACCCAGAATAATCGTTGTGGACATATTAGAACGCAAATTCTTATCCTGATCATTCTGTGGAAATTTATCTTTTAACTGCAATAAATTCTGAATGATAATTACTACGCTGATTCCTCTTGATCGCATTGTAGATGTTAATCCTACAAACGCATCCGGCAATGTGACATTGTAAAACTCATCCATCAAACAGGTTAGATGATTTGGAAGCGTCTGATGTAACGTAGGATCATTCTTTGTAATGGAATAGAGCTTATCAAAAAATAACGAGTATATCATGGATGGAATCCAGTCAAAATGCCTCACACTTTCCGATGTTACTATGTACAATATATATTTTCCGGTAGGTGCTTTCTTCGTTTTTCTTCCGTATCCAAATGTATTGATGAAATCAAGATCATCCGATGATAGTAAATCTACGACACAATCCAACTTCATATATTTACAATGTGCATCCAAAGATGACACAATCGATGATGCTGTTTCCTGTGCATTGGTATATATTTTCTCGACATCTCGGAATCCTTTTAATTCCTGCCCATTATGATCTTCTTTCCACTTGTTATTTGCTCTGATAAAACGCTGCATTAGACAATTAGGATCAGAAATATCTATGGCTCCTGTCTGTGGATTGGCACGTACCGTATCACAGTTCAAAAGCTCCACAAAATGTGCCCAGTCCCGCTTACTCTTAGGATAGGTATAATGCATGAGATAAAATATATCTGTCAAAAGCACTTGCGCCATGTCCTCGAAAAATTGATCTCCGGAAGATGCATCCTTATTTTTTGTTGCTTTGAAAAGAATTTCACAAAGACTCAATATGTCCGATTCAGTCTCTATGTACATAAATGGATTAAAATGGTGGCTATTTGCCATTCCCATTTCAGATTCACAGTCAATAACAAATACTCCATATCCATTATCTTCAAAGAACTGTCCACTCTGCTGTGAAAGCTCTCCTTTTGGATCCGTTACAAGATAACTGCCGGCCAGTTGAGAAAGCATCGGACGTACCACCCTGAATGATTTTCCAGTACCAGGGGGACCGATAATTTCAATGTTCAGATTTGAAGTAAGCTTGTTATCTATATTCAAAAACACCCCATCCCCCAACCAGTAATTGTGAGTATTCACAAGCACAGGCTCTTGCGGAGGAGAGACATCCCCAAAGTTAATTTCTACTACATGGGATTTATCATGATTGCCAAATTTTTTTGTAAATTCAACAGGATTTCCCCACTTCGCATCACCATATTCACGACCAGAAAAAGGATGCTGGATCTTTGTGATATATACCAGATATCCTAAAGTCCATACAAATTCAAATACCAGTACTGTACCAGGAGTTGCTCTTGTCACACCTGCTATGAAATGATGCTGTTCAAATACGAAAACATAGAAATTATCAAGCCATTCTACCAAGGTGCAATCCGGTACCCATGATGCACCATACAATAATGCTGCATACAGTACGATACAAAAACCTGCCATATAATGAACTAATTTCTGCTTCGGAGTTGTCTGTTCATTCATTACCATATTGGTTCCAGAATTCATGTCATTTACCTCTTAGTTGCAGATCTGACATGAGATGCTGTATTGGCAATTCCTTCTCCCATGACTTCTTTAATCTTGCTTTGAGCTTCTTCCGGTGTAATAAAGATATTAGTTACTGCCCGATTTGTTTTCTTAACAAAGGTAGGCTTTGATTTTTCGTCAATAGTAAATTTTGCTTTTCCATTGACTATACCTTCATTTTTGGTTGAAGAAAACTCAAGCCTCTCATCATCAGAAAGGATCATGCAAAGCTTTCCGTTTTCTCTGACAAGCATCTCCGGATCACAAATGATATCAACATCTGTGCCAGTAACGTTCGCAGAAGCAAATCCCTTTTTCTGTTCCGAAACTGCATTTAAAACTTCAGCTTTTGCTTCTGCTGAGGAAAAAACCTCTTTTCCCTCTTTTAACCGTTTCTCAATATTTTCTTCTGCCGGCGACTTAACCTTTCCATGATATTGCAGATATGCCTGCAATTTTTCTTCAGTCTTGAATGCTCTGCACTGTGTTTCTTCAAGGACACCTGCCTTATCCATCAATTTCGGAAGCTCTGTACTGTTCCACTTTTCTTTTGTCATGTCCATATCAGAGCATGTGTAAATTTCACCATTCTGCGTTTTAACAGAATAATTACTGTAAACCAGTCCGATATCATCCTGCTTAAATTCTCTGGTTACTATTGCTCCAATATCCGGAACATAAAACATGACCTTAGAATTCGGCATATAGCTTTTATCCCTAACAGGCTGAAAGCTCTCGCTGATGCTGAATTTTGCACCAATTTCAACACCTTTTTCATATTCTGCCATAGCAACTTCAGGATTCTTTTCAAAGTCAGTTCCTTCAGATTTCTTTAAAAACTCCTGAAAACTATCCGTTACTTTTTCACCGTTTACTACATCTTCACCGTAGTCTACCCATTGCTGCACTTCATCCTTAGCCTGTTTCAAGTTCTCAATTTTTGTCTCAATCTTTTCTTTTTCTTTGGGATCCGTACAGCTTAACAGCTTTTCTTCCTCCTCTGCGATCTGATGACCATAATCATTTACAGACTGCTTATCTTCATCTAACCGCATGGATGCCACTGCCTTGTATATCTGACCCCACACAGCAGCTTCCTGAGCTGGAATCATCAAAGGGACAAGTCCATCATTTGGAGTAAAATCAACACATTCGCAATAATGCAACCCTTTGGATGTTGCAACTCTTATGACTTCATCAATATCTACTTCTCGAATATCCAACGCCTGTGGCGGTGCTCCTTCACTCAGTTTAAAGATATCTCGAATGTCTTTTTTCCCTGGTTCTTTTAACTTGCTGTCATCAATTTTCCCTTTTGTTTTCACTCCGAAATTAAACATTGCTTTGATTGCCCTTGCCATGAATGCTGCTACTTCTAAGGATGCCTTAAAGACCATCTTTACTCCATTCAGTTCCATTTCACAGACCTGTGCTATCTCATCTGCCATCTAATAAGCACCTTCCTATTCTGTCAAGCCTAAATCTATTGATTTTACTGGCTTTGACGATTTTTATTTACCTCAAAACAAGAGCTGAGAGTGATAGATATCGTAGTATCTGGTACCGAATAGCTGATAAATGAGTACACTTCATAAAGCATCCCTGTTGTTTGCTTTATAAAGGCTATTTCCCCTCTGATCAACTATGATGATGAACCTTCCGTGTCTATGGGGATCATGTCCCAACTTCCTTCGTCCCATCTACCATACACTGAGTGCCAGCCAAGCTCCTAGACGGGGTCATGCCCCACGGTGAAAACCGATGCCGGCTACAGCTCTTGTTTTTGTGTTTGATTTGTTACTGACCTGCATTCACCTGTCGTGGTACTGATTTACTCAGTGGACGCTATACCACTACGGCTTACTGTTGGTCTTTTGCAGATGCAGTCCGTTCCGGACTCCATCGTTTACGGGTTTCTGTTCCAGAACCCTGTCCAGTCTCCGATGCATTCCATCAGCCACTCGACAGAGTTCTGGAGTTACTTCTTTTATTTTATTTGCTATGCTGCCATTGGTGTCTGTGAAGCTGCCGGATGTTTGATATCTTTCAACAGTTTCTGTGGATCATAAGTTGTCCCTGTCTTCAGAATTGTGTAAATCACCCTCAGTATCTTGCAGGCTATCACAACCAGTGACTGCATCTTTTTCAGTGGATTGTTGCTTCGGGTTGTGTAATACTCATGCAGCTGTTTGAATTCATCCGCATGCGACACTGCTGACTTTGCCGCCTGAAACAGCCAGTAACGCAGTCTCTTGCGTCCTCTGTGGCTGATCTTAGTCTGTCCTTTATGCTTGCCAGAGCTGCATGCCACCAGCCCCATTCCACTTAACTTCTGGATTTCCTTTACATCATCAAACCTGCTGATGTCTCCCATTTCCGCCAGTATTCCTGCCAGAATATTTTCTCCTACACCATTGATTGCAAGGATGTTCTCTGCATAAGGTATTTCCCTGCATTTTTCATGTAGAGCACTTTCAATCTCCGAGAGCTGTTCATCCAGTCTCAGGATCTGTTCTGCGTACCATTTCACTGCCTCGCGTCCTGCATCTGTCCCATCCGTTAATCCAACACTTTTCTCTGCATAGCTCACGATTTCATTGGCTCTGCTGTAACCGCGTCCTCTTAATTTTGCATTATGCCAGATATTTTTCATGCCTTCTGCTCCCAGTACTGTGATATCCGTTGGGATAGCTGATACTTTCAGCACTTCCAGAGTAAATGCTCCATCTATTTTTCCAAATGCGTCCATGTATTCTGGAAAATAGATTTTCAATTCCCGGTGAAGACGATTGATATTTCTTATCCTGTCTTCGGTAAGCTGATCCCTGAACATGGAGAGTCTTCTCATGTCTGCGTAAACTTTTTCTGGAAGATAAGGCATTCCGTAGTTTCCATCTTTCACAAGATTTGCGATCAGTTTCGGATCTTTTCTGTCGTCCTTGAGCTGGCTGTTATCTTCAATCTCTTTGCTCTGCTTTACGGCATATGGATTTACCTGGACAACGCTGATTCCGTTTGAAATCATCCATGCAGCCAACGCAAACCAGTAGTGACCTGTCGGTTCAAGACCCAGTACTATCTGTTTCTTATCGTTTTTTGCTGCAAGTGCCAGTACCCATGCCCTGGCATTCGCAAAGCCTTCTGAAGTATTGCTGAACTCGAACGCCCCACTGCTTAACTCCCTTCCCCTGACATCGATTGCCCTGATATAATGAGTCTCACTGCCTATATCGCATCCTACTATAAGCATGT
>OGGZ01000571.1_pt1 | contig 39438 bp, 37 predicted proteins | sample 1571371 | NCBI WGS metagenome assembly OGGZ01 (sample SAMEA2582025, study PRJEB24529) | metagenome | biome: Human gut stool | place: China | collected 2011
TTCGGATATAATCTTTGCACGGGATCCGTATAAATTGTCTTTTTATTTTTATGATGAAAATCTCCATTTCCTTCCAATGGTTCTCCCGTTACTTCATCACTACTAAGTTTTCTTATTAAACGAATTTTCTTATATATTTTATCACATTATCTGAATTTACTCCACCTAAAAAGACACCCCAGCCAATAGCCTGAGTGTCCGCAAAATCTCTTTCCTATTATAATATCATATCACCTCGAACATATTCTGTTTCAAGGGTTTATCATCCGTATCCGAAATTTCCATCTCTTTTCTGGCATTTTCCAATCCTTGCATCTTCTGAAGTTCCTTTTCTGCATCCTCAAGTCCTACATGGATATACACATTGCGTACTCTGTGTTTTGATCCTCTTCGCAATCTTAATTTTTCTGTCATGCGCGTTCCCTCCTTCGTATTTCTGGATGTCCATTCAGATATCTTTCAAACTCTTTTTTCAGAATCAGCCCCCTGCCATTATAATAAAAGGCTATAAATTCCAATTCTTCTTGATGTAACAATTCAAAAAATTTTCTACGACTCAGTTTATAATAAGTAACTGTCTCTTAAACTGTCATGGCGTCCTTGTCATCAACTTTTGATTTCAATTATTCTTTGCCCCTTTCTCAGCTAAAATTCCTCTTTTGAGGTATAACATATATCACTCTTACAGAGAAATAAGTCAACTCCATTTACTTTCTGCTAATTTTCATCAGATAATACACACTTTGTTCGTTTTTCTTATATAAAAAATCCTCCCCATCTAAGCTAACTCCTAAATCATGTTAAAAAATAAGAGACAGCCCCAGTGGGCAGGATTTTATATTCCAGTATTTAATTCATTTTATTTTCATAATCTTGCAATTCATAAAAAATATTATCCACATAAACAGTATCGTTTTTAATACGATAAAGCATAAAATATCGATGCGATAAAAAATTAATTCTTCGATATCCTAACACTCTTAATTTGGGATTATCACAAAGTTTCAGACTTCCAACAACATTTGACAGACTTGTTTTTGTTGCCTCGAAATCATTTAATAAATTTCTTGCAGCCTGCTCACTATTCTTTTCAAACAAAAGATATGTGATAAATCTATCAAGATTCTCCTCTGCATCCCTCATCAAAACAATCTTATATTCCATACTTCAACCTCATATCAGGAACCACAAAATCTGCATCTCTGAATACCCCCTGTTCTCTGGACTTTTCCAATTTTGCAAGCATTTCTGTCTCCGTCATAGGTGCATATGGATTTGATTCTATCTGCCTTTTTATTTCAAAAGGAAATCCATTTGTCGCAACTGCCTGGGTCAAAAACATTCTGATTGCTGTTGTTGTATCTGTTCCTAAATCCTTAAATAGTGCATCTGATTTACTCTTTAACTCATCTTCTACTCTGACCTGAATTGTACTAGCCATGTTCAACACCTCACTTCCATCTATTTTCTTCATTGTAATGCTAAATCATTTCTATTTCAATACATTTGTATTGTTTTGTTATTACAAAATTTAAAAACTGTTAGGTTATTGGTGAAATGTAGAATGAGAGTCCCGTTTGTAACGCAAGAGTCCCTCTTTGTAAATGAAAATCTCATTTTGTAAACGAGATTCCCACTTTGTAAACGAAAATCCCGTTTTGTAAGCGAATTTCCCGGATTTTCATTTGTACATTGACATGTTATAATACGTTCAGCAATAAATTTGCACACGACAATAAGGAATCAATTCCCGTTCGAAATTTTTGTATTCGGAGAATCCATCCCTGTTTTGAAGTTATTCTGCTGTCATTGTTCTGGCGGCACTTTGCAAATTTATCTGTTACTTTTTGAGAAGTTTAGGCTTTAAGATGATGTTTTCGGCGGCAACCGGTTTACATCCAAGTTTCTTAAGTATATCTTCTCCGTAATAAAAGCTGAACGTTTCGTATGGGCTACGGTTGTTCAGCTTTTTTCTTTTATAAGAATTGATATGATCCATCATCAGAAAAATATCCTTCTGTGTCAAATCATCAAAGCTGCTTCCCTTTGGCAGGATACGACGTATCAGCTCATGATTCACTTCACAGGCTCCCTTTTGGTAAGGTGCACTTGGATCGCAGTAAAATACATTCGTTCTGCTGCATGGAATCGTATCTCGTTTTTCAATTGCTTTTGGATTTGAAAACTCACTTCCATTATCCGTAAGAATAACCGGAAACAACCGTGAAAAATCTTCATTTCCAAGGACTTTATCCAACAGATTTATAATCTGTATGACAGATGCTGAAGTATTTGAATCTCGTAGAAATGCAAGCATTAAACTTGTTTCAACGAAATGTATAGTAAGCAGGCATTTGCCTCCCACACGTCCGATAACACTATCCATCTGTACAACAGCAGACTCCGGCTTTGTTTCAAGAAACTTCTGGAAATCAGTATAGCTTCTACCAATACGACATCCTCTGTCTACCTTGAATTCAGGCTGTTTGTATCGCGGGCGATACTTTACTTTACGAGGCAGATCAATGTTACGGATATCAAAAAGCTGGGCATCAACATAGTTATACAATGTTTTTTCACTGCACATGATTTCATCAACATGCTCTATATAAATCTGATGAAGAGACTGTCCATTTTTAACCAAGGGGCTGATGATTCCGTTGATTCTTGCTATATCATCCTCATTGGATAAAATACCTGTCCTGGATTCCGAAATAGACTGATGTGCCATTTCATGAGCATCTGCCGGGTCATAAATGCGTTTTAACAAGGTACATTTGGGAAGCTGGCTGCAACCATTACATACATATGGAGGTTTGGTTTTAACGGAACAGATATCCTCTGCAAAATCCGGACAATGTAATGTACACTCGGAACACAGACTGCATTTATACGCTGATTGATGCGTACAACTGTTTCCGCACAGCTTTTTAGCTTTGCATGTACTGCGATGTTTACATGGATTGTAAGGATATCCTGGGCGACCACTTTTCTTATCATAGGAATGCTTTTTTATTTCCTTTGCAATCGTGGTACGATCCTTGCCTAATTTATTTCCTATAACTCCAAAGGAGACATTCTCCTGAAGGAGTTGTGCAATAACTAATCGATCTTCATATGTTAAAAACTTTGACATGGTAGCTCCTTTCCAGCCGCCAGAAATCAAAGCATAACAAAAAAGAGACCAACAATCCAGTCAGTCTCTTGAATTTGTAAAGGAAATTCCATACCCTTCCTTTACACTTACTACTATTAACTTTTAAAGAAGTCTGAGATGGCGGGTATGGAATCTCAGATTACAATTGACGACTGTTAGGTTATTACTACTTTTTAACGATTATCCACATTTCCTGTTTTTCATCTTTCCATTCGCAGTATTACCGTAGTCGCTAACTGGCATAAATGCAATTTTATTCAGCTACGTTTATCACAACCAAAACCAGCATAATTCGGCGGTCATTTTTTCATTTATTGAAAAAATCTTGATAAACTAATACCCCTTTATCCGATTTTCCAATAAAACTATACTATGCCACGACAGAATATCCGTTTCTTTCTTTATCAATAACGAGAGGATTTATATCTCCTGTGTATAGTAGTCAGTTAGAGATACAAAGACTACTTTTGGAGTACATTATTTACCGATGATATTATTTCCAATTACCACATTCTCTTTTTCACACTCTCAGAAATATATTTTTTACATTTTATTGTATTACTGCTTTTTGCACAGAATAAATGATAGCTTACGGATTTTATCAAACATAAAGCGGTAACTTTCCAGAGTTAAAATATGCCAATTGCATAGCTTCTTTGTCCGAATAGTCATCCCTATGTATATAAGAAGCCAATGCTATTATTTCATTTTGAAAAACATATAAAAACTTATCAAATCCAGTGCTGAATAAATTTTCTTTAAGCAAAAAGTCGGGATTTAAGAAAAAAGCTTTAACACTTATTTTTCTTTTTGCAATTGCGTGAGTAATCCTATGGTTTCCATCTATAACAAGCCATTGATAAAATTTATCTATCGTCAATGGTACAATAATAATTGGTTGTTTTTTTATCTCCACAATATCAGTTGTTTGCGTCCAATTAATTCGTGTGTTCTTATCAGTAAACTCTTTAATATTAACGTCAGTAGCATTATCTAAAAAAAAACCTGACTTCTCCAATATCTGAATTATGCGCGACACTCTAAAGTGAATATACATTGAATTTGTATCATAATTTATTGGTATCTGAAAATTCTCTGGAGCTTCCATTCTTTCTTTTAACATAAGCATTTTATTTTTAGGATCATTATAATTTTTACACGCAAAGTCATCTTCTGTCATTAAAAATTCTATCCACTTATCCAAATAAATTTTTTGAATGTCTCCGGAATGAAATATTGGCATCTGTGATAATTCTTTTTTCCATGCTACATAATCTACTTTATATATTTCACCTGATATAAAATCTACTGGCATATCGATTCTTCTCCTCATAAAATATTATTATAACAAATTATTCTCTTTTCTTAAAAATGTCTTGCTATAATAAATACTTGTGCCGTTATGAAACCCACCACCAATGGCACTATGTTTTTTCATCAATCATGTCTTTTCTACCCAGTGTTTCTTCTTCGTGATTAGTATATTAAATTTTTCTACCAAAAAACAACGTCTATTCCTATAAATCTAATTACCCAAAGTTACCTTTCTTATATTACAATATATTGTCATAAATAAAAAGAGCCGATCCCTCGACTCTCTAAACTTTCCCTACAAAATATTCTTTTCTTCTCCCCTCAGGACACCCCATCTTCCCCGAATCGCATCCTCACTTTCTTTCCTTCTCCCTTTTCCTCCGCGGTCGCCATCCGGAACACGATCATTCCAAGGATAAAGAACACGGATATCGCACCTACGCCGATATTTACCTTTCCGGTCACCTGCGAGACCAGGCTGATTACGGTTGTTCCAAGGAAGGATGCACCCTTTCCGCATATGTCCATCATGCCGAAATATTCGCCGGATTTTTCCGGTGGGATGATCTTAGCGAAATACGACCGGGACAATGCCTGAATTCCGCCCTGGAACATGCCTACCAGAATCGCCAGAATCCAGAACTGCCACTGCTCCCTCAGGAAAATTGCGAATATGGCAACGCCAAGATATGCGCCAATGCAGATCGTGATGAGTCGTTCTGTTTTATAACAATTGGCTAACCTGCCGAATATGATTGCAAAAGGAAATGCTACGATCTGTGTGTTTTCTTCTCGTTTCTCAATTTTTCAAAGTGACACCCAGTCGTTTGAAGCTGTTCCGAATCGCCCGTGGCTTCCGTTCCACGTAATGTTTCATAATGATGTCGCGGGCAGAACTGGAAACCTGTTCGATTACTTCCTGTCCCATCCGGTAATGTGCATATGTAGATGGCATATTCTTTTCCTCTCTTTGAATATATTGTTTTCTCTAATTTCTGCTCTATTATAAAATTGAAATTTGCCACTCTACTATCATATTTCTGTGGAAACCATGTAAAATCTAAGTCAAATTTCCGCATATCGGCTTATTACGAAAAAACGTTGGTTCATATAATGATGAACCAACGCTTCTGCATTCTTTTTCTATTTATATTCTTACTTCTTACATACGGAAATGCGACACCACGCCTGCCATATCATTGGCAGATGAGCTGACTTCCGTTGACATCTCGGTCACACTGTTTACTGTGCCAAGCACCTCATCACTAAAGGAAATCGTTCCCTTAACCGTATCCTCGTTTCTCTGTGCGATATCACTTAAGTTCTTGATATCTTTTCCGATTTCATCGGTTTCTTTGCCTAACTGTACGGTTGCATCACGAATGACATCCACGCCATCTGCAACATGAGATACATGCTCCTGTAACTGCTTGAATATATTGGCAGTTTCAACCAGCTTCTTCGTCTGATCATTCATAGCATCCTGTACGCTGTCCATAATATCCATTGTCTGGCTGGAATTATAGCTTAACAGATTCACCAGCTCGGATATTTCTGTCGATGCTTCATTACTCTGGTTTGCCAGCTTGCCAATCTCTTCTGCGACTACAGCAAAGCCTTTACCGGTTTCACCTGCCCTGGCTGCTTCAATCGATGCATTCAGAGATAAAAGGTTTGTCTGATCTGCAATATCGGAGATGTAACTAACTGCGGCAATGATTTTTTCCACAGATTCATTATTCTGCTGCGTCTGCTTCTGGATGTTCTCAACCTCGGTCATAACATCCTGGTTCGAAGCATCGAGCTGGTTCAACGATTTATCCACGTCATTTCTGGCGTCAAGCATCGCTTTTGTCTCATCGGAAAGGTGATCCACTTCCCCGAGCGTCTTTTCCAGATGAATATTCATATTGTGAATGCTGTTCTTGATATTCTGTGCGTTGCCGGTCTGCTCGACAGCTCCGGTCAGCATATTGTGCAGATCATCGTTGATATTTCCAACCGCATTGCCTGCCTGTCCGGCAGCCGCATTCATCTCCTCAGAGGATGCATTCAGGGTCATGGTATTGTTGCTGATTTTGCCAATCATCGCAGATAAGTTGTCGATAAGTGTCTGCGTATTACATGACAAAGCTCCCGCCTCATCTTTTCTATCCAACATACTCTGCTCGATCTCAACATTGAGATTGCCTTCCGAAATCTGTTTTACCACATCCATACTGTTCCGGATACTCTTTGCAATTCCTCTGGAAACAAGCAGACATCCGATGACCGCGATTACCAGTATAACAAGGATTGCTACTGTAAAAATCATGGTAATCAGATTCAGGCTCGCATATATCTCCTTGACCGGCATTCCGGCGAAAACCATACCGATGATCTCATCACTGTTATTCTGGTGCACCGGCACATAATATCCAAAATAGAAAGTACCATCTACCAGCACACGATTGGTAAACACCTCATTGCCATCCTGCAGGACATTTTCCACAAGGAAATCGCCTGCCTTAGAACCAAGGATCCGCTTCCCGTCCGCATCCTTTAATGATGTCACAAGTCGCGTGTCGTTGTAAAAGAATGTAACCTCAATCCCGGTTTTTGCAGCAATATCATCGATAAAAGGCGTAGACAGCGATACGTTGTAAGCACCCTTCCACACATCCCCGGTCGCATTTACAAAATAATCTCCGGCATTCTGATCATACGCCGCAAGCACGGCATTCGATGTCGCTTTCAGTTTCTGCTTCGCATCATCCAGCAGTTTATTTTTCACGACTGTATTACTAATGAGAATCGCTACAATACCCATGATTAGTACCGGAATGATAGCCAGTATAAGCATCTTGTACTGCAGCTTCAAATTGCGAAATATTTTCACGGCTATCCCCCCTATTTCCAATCTACGACTTCCACATTGTGATAATACCAGTTGATCTTACCGGTAATCGTCGCATCATCCAATGTCTTTCCCTCTTCTCCGATCACAGTTCCATCGTTGGTAAGGATTTCTCCGTCAAACACGCCGAATTCGCCGGATAAAATCTTCTGCTGCATCTCATTTACTTTCTCCTGTGTTCCATCCTCACACAGAGAAGATAATCCTGTCAGTCCAACCAGACTTTCGTCCATACCTCCATAATAATTCGAACCGTCATATGTCGCATTGACGATACTATTTACATAGGAGGTGTAATACGCACTCCAGTTCCAGATAACCGATGTCAGCGTTGCATCCGGTGTCTCTTTACTCATATCGGAATTATATCCGATCGCCCATGTTCCGTTTTCCTCGGATGCAGTCTGGGGAGCTGTCGTATCTACATGCTGTGCCAGCACATCGCAGCCCTTGCCAATCAATGCATCAGAAGCCGCCTGCTCGTCATCCGGAGAAAACCAGGAGTTCGTCACTGCCACCAGCACCTTCGCATCCGGATTGACTTCCTCGACACCCATTGCAAATGCATCAATACCACCGGTACACTCACTGTTGTCGCTGCCCATCGCAGATACATACCCGATCAAATTACTTTTTGTCTTCATACCCGCTACCAGACCGGACAGATATCTCGCCTGATAGATTCTTCCGAAATAATTCGTAAAATTGCTTCCATTGCTCATATATCCGGTTCCGTGTGCAAAATAAACATCCGGATATTTCTCAGCATATGCCGCGGTCTCTTCCATGTAACCCCAGCTCGTTGTAAATACAATGTTGCAGCCTTCGTCCATACATTCATCCAATGCTTTTTTGATTGCTGCATCATCGCCATCGTCTATCGATTCCTTGCGTACAACCTGATCTTCCTTAAGTCCGAGATTTGAAACCATACCCTGAATTCCAAGCTCGTGTGCATACGTATATCCCGATGTATCTGATGCGCTGCCGATATACAACACACCAATTTTAACATCCTCTAACGGAATCGTCTTAAGTCCTGCCGGATTGGTCTCTGCCACCTCTGCCGACGCTGTCTGTTCTCCCTGCGCCGTTACCAAGTTAGAAGTATCTGCCTGATTGCTTCCACTTTCTACATCGTTCGTCACGACATCCACGATGACGTCATTACCACAGCCGGATAATGAAAACGCCATCATCACAGCCATCATTACAGTCAATAATTTCTTCTTCATCTGTAATCCCCTCCCTAATTCTTCATTCGCTTCTCTGATATCGGATGCATGGAAATCTGCCCTTTTACCCCATATCATGTTCATAGATATTTTTGCGTTTTTTTATCTTTAAATTATACATCGGATTGTATCATAATTCTATCTTTTTCAGACGAAATGCAAAGAAGAGCCGATCACTCGGCTCTTCGCTAACACTTTTTTGAAGAAGCATTATCCCCTCATAAGCGTGTAATCGACAAAATGTCATAGTTCCACTTTGGTTTCTTATTCTTATCTTTATTTCTATTTACAAGTTTCGGACATATCTTAAATCTTGTACCTTTGTATCCTTCTGCTCTTTGTTCTGATATGTCAATATGAGCAGTTTGCCATGTTATATATTTTTTACCTTCATCGTCCATCCCTGCTGGATATTTTGGAGACCTTTTCCTTGGAAATAACTCAATTATAAAATACTCAAAATCCCATCTTCCCACATATTTTCTGCGATCCTTAAGATCTACAATATCAATCCACTTCCCAGTCGTATTAATTGACTTAACGATATCCCTTGCCACAAATACAGCCGCTGACTCCCCTGACTCAATGTAACTAATATATTCAGCATCATATTTTTCTTTTTTTTCCATAAAATTCCCCTTTTCTTATAATCACAGATTGTAACGAATTTCGTTACTCCCTAAACCATTTTAATAATTTTCTTCCTTTCTCATTGATACTCCACATCCACTTTTCTTCCTCACCCCCAGATGCCACATTTTTATAATCTGTCACTGCTTCAAGTCCTGTTATCATGCGCATAGCGTTATACTCTTTCTTATAGTATCCTTCTTTAAACAACTCAGGATTATATTTACAATACTTCAGATATTCACTCAATAATTTTTCCGGAATATCATCCCTTACAGGTCGTGACCACCAACCATCTGTTAAATGAACAGGACCTTGTTCTTCCAATACAGGTAACAATTTTTCCGCCTTACACATGCAAATACGAAAATATAACTGCTCCTCTCCTTCATATCCTTCTTCAAATTCTGATGACATATCTGCACGCTTATATCCGCAATCAATGAATTCACATATAAGTTTTTTAGTTAGTTTCCTTATATTGAACTCCGCCTCCGGATTCTGTCTGAGCACTTTCATCAAAAAATCGGTCTTCAAATATTTGATAACCTTATGTATTCCATCATTATGGATGTTATATGAAAGAAAGAGGAAAGCTTATAGACAATACAGTTGTTACAAATGGTAGACAAGCAGCACGTCCATCAGGGGCCTGTCGTACTGGGTTTAAATCCGCATTAAAGTCATCCACATCAATTCGTGTTTTCTCCAAATATTCTGCTCCATAGATATAAAGAAGCCCAAATAAATTTTGTTGCGCAAGATTTAGATGCAAAGTATCTACTATATCATTTGTTTCTTTATCAAACAAAAAATCCGGCCATCTATCCTTGCAAACTTTGTCTTGTTCTATAAGCACCTCCTTTATCAACCGATCTACCGGAACATTAAAAACTGCTGCCAAATCCATATATCTGTCAAGATTAACCTTTGTTTTCCCCCTTTCCCAGTTTTGTACTGCCACAACAGATACATCCATCTTTTCCGCCAGTTGAGCCTGTGTAAGCCCCGCTTCTTCTCTGCACTTTTTTATAAATGTACTCATCTTCATCACTCCTAGAATATAGTATTTTAAGTCTTATTAAAACTAATCATTACTTTATATTAAATAAAGTTTTAGTTTGTGTAAAGATGGTGTAGACATAGTTTGATAAAAAAAAATATACAGCATATAAAAAAGAGCCGATCACTCGGCTCTTCACTAACGCTTCTATCCAACATTACCGTTTCTTATATACGACCAGCTCGGGATTCTCACCACTTGCATCATAGGTACTCACCAAAATAAAATCCATACCTGCAAGCACACCGAAATACCGGTCTCCGCCAAACTCACATTCCAACTGATTACCAAGATACGTTTTCTTGTCGTCTAAGAATTTTACTGTCTCGCCACTTGGAAGTGGATACGCCAGATTCACATACTGACCGACAAGCGCATTCAGCTTCTCCACCTTCGGTAATCCTTCGATGTGAAGATCATTTATCTCTTTTATCAACTGATGTTTGAATTCATCGAACTGTCCGCCATCGCTCAGTTCATCGTACCGCTTCCAATAATCTAACTTCGGAAGCAGATCCTTCATATATTCCCGTGCCTGTTCCTCCGGAAATTCATCCGTCACCATATGCTTGACTGCAACATCGATCAAATCATCCATATTACTGTATGTATACATGCCATCTGCATAGCACCATTTGCAATACGATTCATTCATTGTCCCATCCCGGTCATGCCCGATGATCTCATCCTCGAGCGGCATGCCACAGCACTGACAGATCAATCTTCTCGGTTGTCCAAGCAGTGTATTGATTGAGACATCAAATACTTTCGACAGCAGCTTTAACGTATCCGTATTCGGCACGGTTTCGCCATTCTCCCAGCGCGATACTGCCTGTCTTGTCACCATGATTTTCTCGGCTAATTCATCCTGCGATAATCCCTGCTTCGTGCGAAGTTCCAAAATCACATTTTTTGTTTCCATCCCATTCACCTCCATGATGCTATCTTAACAGACAACCGCTTACGATAAAAGCAACCTGCTGTTTCCCCTTAGATGTTCTCCGTATACCGGCAATCCGGAAATCCCTTACAGCCCCGGAACTCGCCGAATTTGCCTTTTCGTTTTACCATCATCATTCCACATTTCGGACAGGTCTTAACATTCTGCCGTACATCCATCGTTCCTTCCCCGGACAATTCTTTTCCAAGTAATTCAAATACCTTCTGGTTCATCTTACAGTCTGTCAATGCGCGGTGTGCGCCCACCGTAGAGATGCCATAATAGTTCGCAAGATCACCCAGTCTCCGATGCTTCCAATCCGGGAATACGATTTTTGCAAGGCGCAATGTATCCACGAAATCATTTGGAAGTACCACACCCATATATTTCTCGAAGTCCCGATACAGAAATTTCATATCAAACGAGGCAATATTATGTCCAACCAGAATATCGTTTCCGATAAATGCAAGGAACAATGGTAACACTTCTTCAAACTCCGGCGCATCCGCCACCATCTCATCATAGATGTGATTGACCGCGCTCGCGCCATACGGAATCGTTCGTCCCGGATTAACAAGTGTGCTGAATTCATCGATGATTTTACCGCCGCGCACCTTCACGGCTGAGATTTCAATTACTTCATCGTAATTCGCAGAGATTCCGGTTGTCTCCAGATCATATAACACATAGTCCGGTACATATTTATTTAATTGTTTTCCTCTTTGGTTGCTCATTTGTAAGTTCACCTGTTCTCATTTACAGCACCTTATGTATCTCATCCCCATTTACCGGAGACAAACACCGGTGTTCCAGTTCATTTACCACGATCAGCTTCTCTTTTTTCTCTGTCACAACACCGATCACGGCGGCTTCCGTTTCCTGCTCTGCCAGATGTTCTACCAACTTCTTTCCATCTTCCACGACTACAAACAGGCAGCCGGTTGCATCAAGCAGGTACGGATTGATATTGAAGAACTCGCAGATTTCGATTGTCTCCTGCCGGATTGGTATATCCACATGCTGTACCTCAAAGCCCTTATCCATCCAGACGCCCATCTGCCACAGGGCACCATAGACACCACCGGATGAGCCATCGTGCATATAGCAGATATCCATGCCGGAATCCGCAATCCTCCGTGCCGCATCCGCAATGCTATACGCATCTTCCTTGACACTTGCCATATCCAGATAGAAATCCGGGAACCGCGTATGCAGTTCTTCCCGCTTTTCCTTCAGTATTATATCCGCGCCCATCAAACCTGCCTGTCCGACCATTACGATATCATAGCCCGGCTTGATCTTCTTTTTATTTGCACAGTAATCGCCTGCTGTTCCAAGCATTGTTACAACAAACTGCGCCCGCGCAAACACTTCAGACACCTGGGTGTGACCACCTAAGATCTGTATGCCCTTTGCTTCTGCATAAGAATTGAAATCTGCCATATATCCCTTGATCCATGACTCCTTTACATTCTGTGGAAGAAGCATCGTAAGACGTGCACCCTCGATCTGTCCACCCGAGCACGCAAAATTATTCATTGCTTTCACCCACGCAATCCAAGGCGTATCGCCGATGCCATCTGCACTTACATTTCCATGCAGGTTTGCATAATCGTTTCCGACTGCTGCCGATACCGAAAGCTTCGGATTCAATCTTCGTATATGTTTAATCACCGAACGCGACAGATAGCGCTCCGGCAGGCTTCCTTGTTCCATTCTTTCTTCTCCTCTACTTTCTCAGTATATCCACCGTATGTGCTCCTGCTCCGATCAGATCCGGCCGTTCACACACCTTCAACTGATATGCCACGAAAAGCTCGTAGCTCTCTTCACTCAATTGATTCACAAACGGACGGATATAATTGGCTGGTCCATCCGGTGACAGTATCTTCTCCCGCTTCAATCCAACCGCTTCGTTGTAGCTGTCAATGTCCTCAATCCGTTCGAATGCATACAGACTATCCGCTGCAGGTACCGTATGAAATGACGCATCCAATGTTCCATTCTTCACGCTTTCCTCCAGATGGTTCTCCTGAATACCATATACGACCACGGCATACTCATTCATCACATAGGCGACTAATATAATCCCGCCCGGTTTCGTCACACGCTTCGCTTCGGAGAGCGCCTGAATCTTCTCCTCCTTCGTCATCAGATGATACATCGGACCGAAGAGAAGTGTCAGATCATAGGTATTATCTTCCAATTTCTTCAGATGCAGCGCATTTCCCTGCATCGCATGCACGTTACTGTTTTTCTGCTTCAATATGCCTAAGTTATGTTTTACCAGCTCCACAGCCGTCACATCGTAACCTTCCTCACAGAGCGACACACTGTAACGTCCGGTTCCGGCACCAATATCGAGAATCTTAATTTGTTCCCGGTTCGTAACCTTCAACTCCTGCATCCGCACATCCAGATAATCATGAATATATTTCATCGTGATACGGTACTCGATCTGCCCATGCCTTGAATTTAATCGTTTTTCCTCATTGAATTTATTGTAATATTCTTCGATCTTGTTCATTTCTTTTTCAACTTTCTTATCGTCTGGCTCCATCCGGTTACTCTGCACATTTCACATATGCACCATCTGCAAGCTCTGCGATTCTCGCTCCGATTCCCATTCCGAATATACTGTTTTCGGTATCAATCACCAGAAGCGGCAACTCATTTTTCCTCAAATCCTCCGCTGCCTGATACACCAGCTTTACCGGATTCCCATGTTCTGTATCATAATTGGACTTGCCATCTGTGATCAGCACAGTGAGATGGATATCCTCCGGATATTTGCGGCGATCCGTCAACTGTACCTGTTCTGCCAAACGCAGCCCCATCGCAAGCGGCGTATTACCCTTTGCCTTCAGTTCGCGCATGTTCTCCGCCGCGACATCCACGCTCTTTGTAAATGGCAGTTTCACCGTGGCATGCTTATCTCCAAATAAAATCAGTCCCACCCGGTTGCGGTCACAATATGCTTTTTCAAGCATTGCCATCACCGCACCTTTTGCAAATGCAAGGCGTTTGTTCGCACCCTGCGACCGGCTGGCATCCACAACAAAAAGTACGGTACTGTGCTTCTTGTTGCGATATCGTTTCATACGCAGATCTTCTGGCATGATCTGTCCCTGAAGTCCGTCTTTCTCCATGTGGCTTCCACGTTCCACACATGTCCGGATCGTCGCCGGGATATCAACATCCGAAAGGCCGCACATTTTCCTTTCTGCTTCGGATGGCACCACAGATCCACTGTGCTTTCCTTTTTTTATCTTTAATTGTGCCGCACGTTTCTGTGAAAACGGAAGCTCCAGAGATGCCATCATCTCATCTAGTACTTCTATAATCGAGCGTTCCCTTCCACTTTGCTCAACCGGGAGAAATATTTCCTCCTGCATATCCACATTTTTCTGCTTCGCAGAGTCTAGTCTCCCTCCCCGGATGTCTCCGGTTCACGTTTTTCTCCTTTTCGGGACAATATCTGTTCCATCATCTCCGGATTCATCTGCCCGTTATCCAACGGATTTTTATGCATACGGTGCGGCAGTACATACTGTGCCGCTCTGGAGATATCTTCCTTTTTGACCCGTTTTCTTCCTTCATATGCAGCGATCGTCTTTGCTGTTTTCACGATTCCGATATCTGCACGATGTCCGTCTGTACCATAGGCAATACAGATCTCTGCGGACAGGCGCAGAAGTTCCCGGCTCATTGTCACCTCCGGCAAAAGTGCTCTGGCTTTGTCGATCTTCGTGCGCAGATGCGCCTGACGTTCCTCGAATCTCTTACAAAATACCAATGCATCCTGTTCATAGGCAAGGCGGTTTTTGACAATCTGGATTCGCTTGTCTACATCCTCCTCTGCTGTCACATCCACTACCATTCCGAAACGGTCGAGCAGCTGTGGTCGAAGATTTCCCTCCTCTGGATTCATCGAACCGATCAATATGAACTTTGACGCATGCGTACAAGAGATTCCTTCCCGCTCCACTGTATTTCTGCCCGTTGCCGCTGCATCCAACAGCAGATCCACGATATGGTCATCGAGCAGATTTACCTCATCAACATACAGGATATTTCCATCTGCTTCCTTCAGAAGTCCCGGCTCAAATTTCTTCTCTCCGTCCTTCAACGCCGCCTCAATATTGATCGTTCCTGCAACACGATCCTCCGTTGCATTTGCTGGAATCTCCACAATTTTCAGTTTATGCATGAGGTTCGGGATTGCACGGACGACAGTCGTCTTGGCAGTTCCCTTCTGTCCCCGGATTAGTACACCGCCGAGTGCCGGATTGATGAGATTCAGCACGATTGCTTCCTTCATCTTCTCCTGACCGACAATCGCCGTGAACGGATATACATTGTCTATCTTTTTCCTTTGCATCTTACTCCTCTGCCTCTCCTTCTGCCTCGATATAAGCCTCCCGGATCGATTCTAACTCTTCCTCGGTTGCCTGATAATACCCTCGATGATTTGCTTCCATAAGGCGTTCCATCATCTTCATATACGCCCATTTGTTACTCTTAGTCATCTGCCTGCGCAGTTCTTCATCCGCCACATAACAACGCGTCATCTCCGAAAATGTCTGGCTGTCCACTGCATCCGTCGATGCCGCAAATCCCATCACATTTTCAAACCGCTTTTCAATCTGCTGCACGCCATGATAGGTATGCCGCATCATGCCCTCGATCCATGCAGGATTCAACAGGCGCGTTCTTATTCCCCGGTTCAGCGCTTCCTGGATATCCTGTACCTTGACGTCTTCCCCGACGGTATCTGCGACAAGCATCACCGGCTTTTCGCCCTTCTGGTTTTCCACCGCCTTGGAAAGTCCACCATAGAACTCATAATAATGATCGAGATCGGTGAGTTCATATTCCACGTTGTTCCGTATCTGCGAGATGTAGTCTACATTTTCATATTGATGTTTCAGTACGCTGGCTGCTGCCTCGCCTCTGTGCCGGTACGAATACGCATACGAAAGATCCGCTGTAAAGCCTGTTCCAAGCTCCTCCGCTACTTTCCAGCTTCCTTTTTTCACAACATCCGTAAGACGCGTCGCATATTCTCCCTCCTTCGGGCCGAAGATCCGGCAGGACGCCATCTCCCATGCCCGTGTCTCGTCCATTCCCTGCTCTTTCATCAGTGTATGCGCCAGTTTTCTCGTATTTGCCGCAAAATAATTTGCCTCATCCGGCTCATCCAACGCAAGAATCTGTTGTAGCATTTCATTCAGGTTATCTACCAGATTCGGATACATATCCCGGAAGAATCCGCACATATGGATCACCACATCCATACGCGGTCTTCCAAGCTCCTCCCGCGGAATAATCTCCAGACGGTCATCAAAGCTCGCATGGTCTGTTTTCAGACGAAGTCCCAGATAATATAAGATCTGCCCGACTGTCTCACCCTGACTTCTGGATGTCTCCAATCCCCAGAGAATCACAGCGGTTGTATCGGGATAGCTGCCTGTCTGCTTTTTATATTGTTCCATGGCAAGCTGTGCGGCCTTTGCGCCCCGCTCATATGCGGTTTTGGTCGGAACAAGCCGGGGATCAAACTGCACAAGATTTCGCCCGGATGGAAGGATATCCGGATTTTTCACCACGTCTCCCGCAGTTCCAACAGGGACATATTCCCCATCTAAGGCATGTAAAAGTCCCTGTGCCTCCTCCGCATTCATCACATGCAAGCCATCCGTGATCAGACTATTTTCATATTCATACAAATATTCCTCGATCTGCTCAAGATCCCCTGTACATCCACATGCCTCTGCCAGATGGTCAATCTGGTTCATCAGATCATCGCAGCGTTCCGGCGCACTCTGCATACTCTCCCTATACTCAGCGATCGTCTCTTTTAATTCCTGCAATTCACCATATATTCCGCTTTTTTTCAAAGCAGGTGCCTGATAACTGATAATCGTAGCATGCGTTCTCCGCTTGGCGATCATAGCTTCCGAAGGATTCCCGATATAGTAATAATAAAAATGAGGAGCTGTCCCGATCAGACGGTCCGGCCAGCATTGTCCCATCATGCCATTGTCCTTACCAGGCAGGAATTCCAAAGTCCCGTGTGTACCGAAATGAATCACTGCATCCGCGCCAAATTCTTCCCCTATATAATGGTAAAATGCCTGATATGCCTTCGGTGGTTCCTGATTCCGGTCATGGTAGTTCTCGATGATATCCGCTTTACTGTCTCCGTCCTGCCGCAACGGCTGTAACCCAAGAAATACATTTCCACATCGAATCCCCTTCACTGGATAGTCCTCACCATCCAGCCTGTATGTAATCGCAGCCTCGGCCTCGTCACTCCACTGTGGCACATTGCAGTTTCCATCCATCACGAACGCTTCCCGAAGCTGTTCAGCCGTCAGGGCTTCCACCTGATATCCCGCCTGTTTTAACTGCTTCAACGCTTCTGCCGCAGACGCAAAGGTATCAAGAAATGCCGCAGATGCAACATTGCTTTCGCCCGGCGGGTAATTGTAGAACACGAACGCCAGCTTCTTATCCTGATTTGCCAGCTTCTGTAACCTCAGATATCCTTCCAGCCGTGCCACAAGTGTATCAATCCGTTCTGTGATTGGCTGCAATTCGGATACCGTCGCATCACCCATCACGCCAACCGGAAACGTGAGGATTCCCCCATCTAATTCCGGCAGCAACATACTGATCAGGAACTCGCCCGGATTGACCGCGGATGCTTCCTGCCATCTTTGCTCTGTGATTTTCGTCAGGCAGAATGGCTTGATATACGGCACCTGCAGTTCCTTCAGAATCTGCACTGCACCGTCTGCATTTCCGCCCATCGGACCTGCCCCAAGCCGGAATGGCATCGTATTGATCACCGCGGATACCGGGTACTTCTTCTGGCAGAGATAACTCTTTAATTTCTCCTGATCACGATCCTCATTTTGTGAGAATGCAATCGGAAGTATGTTATATTTTTCTCTTAATTTTTCACAAATGATACGCACGATTGGCAGATAATCGTTCGGATATGCATGTCCGTAAAACAAAAATGCTATCGTATCCCTGCCTTTGTCATACGGATTTTTCTTCCAATATTTCTCGAGCGTATCTTCGCATGCAAGTGAAAACGGATCTTTCAGATAGATTCCGTACCGCATCGTACAAGGCTTTTCCTTCGGCAGAAAGCTCCTGCCGCAATATCTTCGTAAAATCAGATAGAAGAATGATTCTATATCCGTGTAGGTTGCCTGCTGCCAATAGTCCATCAGCAAAAACACCTGCTTCATATCCTTTGTCATGCCAAATGGAAGGACATTGCCAAGGATCATCGCCATTCTTCGTATCCGGCGCATCTTCTCTAACGCACTGGCTGTCGGTTTTTTGTTTTCCTTCGTATCCGCTTGCTTAGCTTCCTCCTCTGACACATCTCCTGTCTGCGGTTTCTTCTGGGAGGACTTCATCATTTTACCCATTGCTTCCATGGAAAATGTTCCGAGGCGCAGATATTCACGCAATTCGTTACCAATCACAATCCGTTGTCCCCGGCACTCCTCTAAACCGCGTCTGACAATCTCCCGCAACGCCTCTGAAACGCCCATCAGGTCAATGATTGCAACATCCGCCTCACGGACTGCATTCTCCAGAATCTCCGGATGCATCAGATATTTGTTTTCCATTCCTGCCACATAAAAGACTGCAAAATCAATTGCATCCTCCGGGTATTTTTTTGCATATTCTTTTTGAAATATCTGGATCTGTGAAAGTGCAGATACGGACACTGCAATGATTGTAATTTTCATCTGATTTCTCCTATTTTAAGTCGTACATTTATTTCTGGCATATACATCAGATTTTATCATTTACGTGCCGCATATACAAGCCATTTCTCCGCTTACCATATCTCCTCCTGGCGCTTTTCCGGCTGAAAATGTTCCTTTGCAAATCCCATATCCTGCACTAGCTCCAGCGTACCGAGATACTTCCCCTCTTTATCCCGTACCGCCATGTATCTGACAAGCATGCATTTTCCATTTTTGTCCATCCAGATTGGAACCTCGTCCAATGCCCCTGCACGGAACTCTCCAATAATTCTTCGCACGGTCGCTTCAATCTTCGGTGGGTGACAGGAAAATACTTCCCGGTCGATTGCCATCCCCGGACGTTTAAAATCCTTCGGTCCTTCATTGAAGAATCGATTGATATTGTCCACATCCACAAATGTGATTTCCATCGGAATCGTATTCAGAAGTGCGATCAACTGCGCAATCGTCAGATGCCCGCCCGGCATACGGATTTCCGTCTCTGTGAGCGACGTCTCCGGCACATATTGGTTATCCTCTGCCTTCTGCCAGATCTCCGGCTCCACGCCGAAACAAACCGCATAATCCTTCTGGTCATGGTAGATGCCGATCCACTCTTTCTCCGTGAAATTCGCCGCACAGTTCGGAAACAAAATATTTGCCTCTTTGTAGACCATCTCCTGTGCCCGTGCTACCACCGTTGCGAACCGCTCCTGCCATTCAGGTTCCTTATCATTCATCTTCGCAAGAAATGAGATTTCATCCCGGATCTCATCATCAACCGTCCACATCACACTTGCCGGTCCGGATATCCCATACCGTACATTCAAAACCGGATACAGAAGATCTCCCTTCTTCGCATAGTGAATGGAGATGCCACGCAACGATTCCAACGTCTTCTTATTCGCACTGCCATCTTTGATTTTCTCCTCTGCCTGCTCTAACAGCATAGCAAGAGCACCATTCTCATTTGCAAACAGCCACAGCGGATGTCCTTTAGTCTGTGCCAGCTCCCGCGTCTTTGACTCCCGTTCCTCCCGTAACACCGACGCATGCACTGCCCTTTCTGCATTCGCAATCTGTTCCTCCCGTGTCTTTCCATGGAAAAGTGCGGCATGCACATCACACAGCTTCTGCACATCAGAAAGCGGTGTTCCCTCCGCAAACATCTCCTGTTCTGCCTTCATGATCTCCGCAGGATCAACATCCTTAAATACTTCCACAAAATCTTTTCTTACTGTTTCCAGCGGTTCTCCATTTCCAAGCCGCTTCAAATATCCCTTCAATGTCTCGATTCGATCCTTCATACGAATTCCTCCATTTATTCACGAATCAAAAATACGAGAATTGCTTCTGGCATTTCTGATATATCAAATGTCTGATTATTCTCGTATTTCGGATTCCGCATTCTGAAATTAGTATGTCAGTTATCAAATTATTTCATTCCAGCATTTTGCAAAAAATCCCGGTGCTTTCACACCGGGATTTGAATACTCTATCTATAATTGCCCTGGCAAGCTTATGCTTCCAGATACTTATCGATACTTGCAAGCTTCACGCAAAGCACGAAAATCTTCGATGCTGCTTCCATCTCTTCCACAGATGGGAACGATGGAGCAATACGGATATTGCTGTCTTTTGGATCTTTGCCATACGGATAGGTTGCACCGGCGCCTGTCAGTACCACACCTGCATCCTTACACATTGCTACGATCTTCTTCGCACAGCCCTCGAGTGCATCAAAGGAAATGAAATATCCACCGAGCGGCTTTACCCACGAACCGATCTCCAGTCCTGTAAGCTCCTGATCAAATGCATTTAAAACTGCCTCGAACTTCGGACGTAAGATATCCGCATGCTTCTCCATATGTGCCTTCAGTCCATCAATATTCTTGAAGAATCTTGTATGACGGAGCTGATTGATCTTGTCATGACCGATTGTCTGTACTGTCAACTGCTGCTTGATAAACTCTACATTTGTTGTAGAAGTTGCGATTGCAGAAACACCAGAACCAGGGAATGTGATCTTCGATGTCGAAGCAAACATATATGCCATGTCCGGATTCCCAGCCTTCTCACACTCCTCTAAGATATTCGGAATTTCTGCCTGCTGATCCTTATACAGATGATGGATGCAATATGCATTATCCCAGAAGATACGGAAGTCTTCCGCTGCCGGCTTTAATGCTGCAAATCTTCTTACCACCTCATCGGAATATACGATTCCGGTTGGGTTTGAATATTTCGGCACGCACCAGATACCCTTCACTGCGGCATCATTATTTACGTATTTCTCAACCAGATCCATATCCGGTCCATCGGAATTCATTGGGATGTTGATCATCTCAATACCGAAGAACTCTGTGATCTTAAAATGTCTGTCATATCCAGGTACCGGGCAGAGGAACTTGACCTTATCCAGCTTGCACCAAGGAGTCGAACCATTGACACCGTGTGTCATCGAACGGGAAACTGTATCGTACATAACGTTCAGACTGGAGTTACCATATACAATGATATTCTCCTTCTTGACTTCCATCATGTCTGCCATAAGCTGACGACACTCTCCGATACCATCCAGATCTCCATAGTTTCTTGTATCATTTCCAAGCAAGGTACGCATATCAGATTTGCTATTAATCTCATCTAACATCTGCATGGAAAGTGCCAGCTGGGAGAATCCAGGCTTTCCTCTTGCCATATTGAGGCTGAGGCCCTTTGCCTGCTCTTCCTTGTATTCCTCCATAAGAGCGGCTTTTAATGTCAATAACTCGTCTTTACTCATATCCTTGTATTTCTTCATTTCAGCTACCTTATACCTTTCACATTTATTTGCATCGTATAAATTATGCATTTAAACCGTCTGTTTTCTATTTTATAGACATTTCTCTAAAAAAACAAGAGTTAAATAGATAATTCTCTATATTTTTTCTCTATATTCAGGATATTTACTTTGGATTTTTATGTTTTTAGCAATTTTCATGTGTTCATATGCTCTTTTTACGCCCGCCAATGACAAAACGCTCTGCCACAGGAAATATATCCCATCGAAGAGCGTCTGTATGTGGTTTATATGTTGTTTTGATTTGTATTCTATCCGATTACTCTTCGTAAGGAAGAACTGCTCCATCGTATGTATCGTTGATGTACTTCTTCACATCATCAGACTTCAATACATCTACCAATGCTTTGATCTTTGCGCTGTTCTCGTTGCCTTCCTTCACTGCGATTACATTTACATATGTCTTAGCAGCTTCAGAATCGCTCTTCTCGTAAGCAAGTGCATCCTTTCCTACAGAGAAACCAGCAGCAAGTGCATAGTTACCATTCAATACGACAAATGCTGTCTCATCAACGACTCTGGCTACCTGTGCAGCCTCAAGCTCAACGATCTTTACATTGTGAGGATTCTCAGCGATATCATTAACAGTTGCATTAATACCAGCGCCATCCTTCAATTTGATGATGCCATTGTCCTGCAGAAGAAGCAATGCTCTTGCCTCGTTTGTTGTATCGTTTGGTACTGCGATAGAATCGCCATCTGCGATCTCATCCAAACTCTTCTTTGTTCCTGGGTAGATACCGAATGGCTCATAGTGGATCTTACCTGCAACTGCAAGGTGTGTACCCTTCTCCTCATTGAAGCTTTCCAGATATGGTACATGCTGGAAGTAGTTGGCATCGAAGTCTCCGCTTTCTACCACTTCGTTTGGCTTTACATAGTCATCAAAGACAGTCACCTGCAGATCATAGCCCTGCTCCTTAAGCTTATCCTTTGCATACTCCAGAATCTCAGCGTGTGGTGTTGCAGATGCTGCAACTGTGATTGTCTTATCGTCCTCGCCGCTCTTTCCGCAGCCTGCGAGTGCTCCTACCAAAAATGCACCTGTCAGTGTCAGTGCGAGTAATTTCTTAATTGATTTCTTCATAATTCATGTCCTCTCTTTCCTGTTTTTGTAATCATTGAAAACTTTTATCCAACGATCAATTACTTTATATATAAGCAGGTTTCGGTGTGCACATTCCAATTCCCGCATATATTGCAAATTATTTTCTGCGATCCAGACGGTTTGCAACGAACATGCCAACCGACTGGAATACCTGTACGATCACGATCAGTAACGCCACCGTAACAAGCATGATGTCTGTCTGATACCGGTAATATCCGTAACGGACTGCGATATCACCAAGTCCGCCACCGCCGACTGCACCTGCCATTGCGGAATATCCAAGGATGGTTCCGATTGCAATCGTTGCGCCTGTGATCAGGGAAGTTCTCGCCTCAACAAGCAATACCTTGAAGATGATTCTGCTGTTGCTTGCGCCCATTGCCTTTGCCGCTTCAATGACTCCATAATCGACTTCCTTGAGCGAAGACTCTACCATTCTTGCGATAAATGGAATCGCCGCTGCCGTCAGTGGGACGATCGTTGCAGACGAGCCATAACTTTTTCCAAGCAACAGTCTTGTAAATGGAATCAGCAGGATCAATAAAATCAAAAACGGTATGCTTCGTACAATATTCGCAATCACATCCAGAATCTTATATACCACCTTGTTTGGCTTCAATCCCTCTTTGTCTGTGATACAAAGGAGAATTCCCATCGGCAGTCCAAATAAATATCCAAATACAGTTGAAACAACTGTCATGTATAACGTCTCAAGAATACCTGTTCCAATCATGGAACGAACCTGTTCTGTCCACATTAGAACGCACCTCCTGTCTTTGTCTCCGACAACTCTTCTATCTCAAGTCCCCGGTCAATCAGATACTGTTCCATCGCTTTCACATTCGTGGAACCATTCGGAATCTCTAATATCATCTCTCCCTTTGCCACGCCGCCAACATTCTTGGTTGCAGCTTTCAGGATGTTGATTGGCTCCTTAAATGTCAGTATCATATTTGCAATGACCGGTTCAAATGCGGAGTTCTCTGTAAATACGATTCGTATCTTCGTTCCGTCCTGAATCTGACTTGCTGTCTGCTGATCGTCACCGGTGGTATCTCCACCATCGTCCTTTCTGAGCAGTTCTCTTGCCACCTCTGACTTTGGATGATTGAAGATTTCCACAGTACTTCCGTTCTCGACCACCTGTCCATCCTTCATAATTGCTACCCTGTTACAAATCTCCCGGACAACTGCCATCTGGTGTGTGATCACAACGATTGTGATACCAAACCGTTTGTTGATATCCTGCAGCAAAGCGAGAATCGAAGAAGTTGTCTGTGGGTCTAACGCACTCGTTGCCTCATCACACAGAAGAATCTGAGGATCGGAAGCTAAGGCTCTCGCAATCGCCACACGCTGTTTCTGCCCACCGGATAACTGAGATGGATACGCTTTGGCACGATCCTTCAGACCTACGATATCCAGAAGCTCATAAGCTTTCTTCTTTGCCTCTGCCTTCGACTTCCCCTGAATAAACAACGGGAAGCATACATTTTCTAATACCGACTTCTGCATCAGCAGATTGAAATGCTGGAAGATCATGCCGATATGTTCCCGCTGCTTGCGAAGCTCTTTCTCGGAAAGCTTGCTCAGATCCTTATCCTGCACGATCACCGTTCCCTCAGTCGGAACCTCGATATGGTTGATGCATCGTACGAGTGTACTCTTTCCTGCACCGGACATACCGATGATTCCATATATGTCTCCGGCTTCGATGTCGAGCGTCACATGCTTCAACGCGTCGATCTCGCCGTCTTTTGTCTGAAATTTTTTGGATACATCTTGTATCTGGATGATTGCCATAGACGTACTTCCTTTCCCTCGCAGGTTTTATACCCTACTTTTCCTATCTGATATACTATTTATTTCCCTTTCATGGTTTCAGATTATAACGTGCTTCCTCTGTTATGTCAATACAGACAGCCATACATAAAAATGATTGTTTGTTATAATCTATTCCTATACCAAAAAGACTACGCAATACTCATATTCCTGAATATTGCGCAGTCTCATTTGTTTTCTTATATTGTTTTTGCGACTCTCATGTGCAACTCTTACTTTGCATCCAGAATCTCTCTTGCAATTTTTTGCTGTTCGTCCGTTGGAGGATCGATTCCTTCCAGCTTATAAGGGATTCCAAGGCGCTCCCACTCCTGAATTCCAAGCTTATGGTATGGCAATACCTCCACCCGGTCAACCGTCTTCAAAGTCCTGATAAACTCAGCCGTCTTCTTCAGATCTGCTTCGTCGGTTGTTATGCCCGGCACAAGGACATGTCGAATCCACATATGCTTTCCCTGATCGGAGAGATACTGTGCCAAGTCTAATATATTCTTATTCGAGAACCCTGTCAGCTCCCGGTGTTTGTCGTCCTCAATCTGCTTGATATCAAGCAGGAACAAATCAGTGAGTGCCATCAGTTCATTGAACTTCGAGAAGAAAGGCTCCTCTCTTGTAAATGGATTACCCGCTGTATCAATCGTTGTGTGAATCCCCTGTGCTTTTGCAAGCTTGAAGAATTCAATCAAAAAGTCCATCTGCAGAAGCGCTTCGCCTCCACTAACGGTTATTCCTCCGTCGCCCTTCCAATAAGGCTTATAACGAAGTGCCTGCTTGAGCAGATCTTCCGGAGTTCTCGCTTCAACCTTGACGCCTTTATCTAGTAGCAGTTTTGTGTTCTCTTCAATTTTCTTTTCGAGTTCTTCTCGTTCTTTATCATCCGTTGTGTCTGCATAGAGCTTTGTGTAATCGGTTACCAGATTCCACGTCTCCGGGTTATGACAGTATTTACAACGCATCTTACAGCCTTGCAAAAATACTACAAATCGGATACCTGGTCCATCTACGGCTCCAAAGCTTTCTGTTGAATGAATATAACCTAAAATCTGTTTCTTCTCCGGCATGTTCCACCTCTAACAATTTTATTTTTATAAAAAGTCCCGGAGATAGTATCTCCGGGACTCCAGTGAATTACTTATCTATCAAAAACATTTTTGACAAACTTCTAATTAAAGTGAGTCATGGAATGTTCTGTTGATAACATCGAGCTGCTGCTCACGTGTAAGAGAGATAAACTTAACAGCGTATCCAGATACACGGATTGTGAAGTTAGCGTACTCTGGCTTATCTGGGTTCTCCATAGCATCCAAGAGCTTATCCTTACCGAATACGTTTACGTTCAAGTGGTGAGCGCCCTGATCGAAGTAACCATCCATAGCGCTTACAAGCTTCTCAGCTCTCTCAGCCTCATCATGACCAAGTGCAGATGGGTTCATTGTCTGAGTATTTGAGATACCATCCAAAGACCACTCATAAGGAATCTTAGCAACTGAGTTCAGAGATGCAAGAAGTCCTGATGTCTCAGCACCGTAGCTTGGGTTAGCACCTGGAGCAAATGGTGTCCAAGCACGTCTACCATCTGGAAGGTTACCTGTGAACTTACCATATACTACGTTAGATGTGATTGTAAGGATAGATGTTGTAGGCTCTGAATTACGGTATGTGTGTCTCTTCTTGATGTCTGTAAGGAACTCATGAAGCAGCCATACACCGATATTATCTGCTCTGTCATCATCATTACCATACTTAGGGAACTCGCCTTCGATCTCGAAGTCTTCTGCAAGTCCTGTCTCTGCGTTACGGATAACCTTAACCTTAGCATACTTGATAGCTGAAAGGGAATCAATAACGTGTGAGAATCCGGCAATACCTGTAGCAAATGTACGACGTACATCTGTATCGATCAATGCCATCTCTGCTGATTCATAGTAGTACTTGTCATGCATGTACTGAATCAGGTTCAGGATATTTACATAAAGTCCTGCTAACCAGTCAAGCATCTGCTTGTACTTAGCAAGTACTTCATCATAGTCAAGGTACTCAGAAGTAATAGGAGCGTAGTCAGGACCTACCTGCATTGGCTTACCTGTCTTCTTATCAAGGAACTTCTCATCCTTACCACCGTTGATAGCGTACAGGAGACACTTAGCAAGGTTTGCACGAGCTCCGAAGAACTGCATTTCCTTACCTGTCTGTGTAGCAGATACACAACAGCAGATTGAGTAATCATCGCCCCAGATTGGCTTCATTACATCATCGTTCTCGTACTGGATTGAGCTTGTTCTTACAGAAATCTTAGCAGCATATGTCTTGAAGTTGTTAGGCAATGCTGAAGAGTAAAGTACTGTAAGGTTTGGCTCTGGAGCAGGTCCCATATCCTCAAGAGTATGAAGGAATCTGTAGTCGTTCTTTGTAACCATTGAACGTCCGTCCATACCAATACCACCGACTTCAAGTGTAGCCCATACAGGGTCACCTGAGAACAGCTCGTTGTATGACTTAATTCTTGCGAACTTAACCATACGAAGCTTCATTGTGAAGTGATCGATAAGCTCCTGAGCCTGAGCCTCTGTAAGCTTACCAGCCTTAATATCTCTCTCGATATAGATATCAAGGAATGTAGATACACGTCCTACGGACATAGCAGCACCATTCTGTGTCTTGATAGCTGCAAGGTATCCGAAGTATAACCACTGAACAGCTTCCTTCGCATTTGAAGCTGGCTTAGAAATATCATAGCCGTATGACTGAGCCATAACCTTCATCTCCTGAAGACGTCTGATCTGCTCTGTCAACTCTTCTCTCTGACGGATAACGTCATCGTACATATTACCATCGCCGCAGTTAGCCTTATCTTCCTGCTTCCAAGCGATCAGCTGATCAATACCGTAAAGAGCGATTCTTCTGTAATCACCAACGATACGACCACGACCATAAGTATCTGGCAAACCTGTTACGATATGTGTATGACGAGCTGCCATCATCTCTGGTGTATAAGCATCAAATACTGCCTGATTGTGTGTCTTGTGATAATCTGTAAAGATCTTGTGGAAGTTCTCGTTTGGCTTGTATCCGTACATCTCGAGTGCTTCCTCAGCCATCTTGATACCACCATAAGGCATAAATGCTCTCTTAAGTGGCTCGTCTGTCTGAAGACCTACGATCTGCTCAAGATCCTTTGTCTCTGGATCAATGTAACCAGGACCATATGCTGTAATGCTGGATACAACATCTGCGTCCTCCTTCAATACACCACCGTTGTCTCTCTCTGCCTTCTGAAGAGCCTGAAGCTTATCCCAGAGCTTGTTCGTAGCATCTGTTGGTCCTGCAAGGAAGCTCTCGTCTCCATCATAAGGTGTGTAGTTGTTCTGGATGAAGTCTCTTACGTTGCACTCTTCCTTCCAGAGTCTACCTGTGAATGATTCCCATTCCTGGTTCTGTAACATAATAGTTTCTCCTTTCAAATTATTTATATTATGTTTTATATTAGATGTAATATAAACTCTGACTGTATTATACAAAATGTTTCAAATAAAATCAATAATCCCTATCATTTTTATTGTTTTTCTTTTCGTACATTCAGCCGTCTATCCGCTCAATTTTAAAGACATTCAGCGTATCGACATCCGGGCATGCGAAAACAGCGGTGCCCTTCTCCTGTCCCGGTATCTCGCCGCCATAGCGCAGGATATCCACATATGGAAATGCGACATGCATCGCCATCGGGCAGAGCTTTCCACGCTCCGTATCAAAATCATAAGAATCACCGATCTTATGTCCTCTGTGACAGCCCTTTTCGCCCTTCTGGTCGATCAGTGTAATCCGGATCTTCGGTCTTGCCATCAGTCAAGCACCTCCATACAGGTTTCCAGCGGAATTCCCTTATATTTATCCACGTTATCTGCATTTTGGCCGATCATGCTCTTCACGGCATCCATCGCCTCTGCGGTTGCCGTCTGCAGATCCTTGCCACTCATAAGCTTTCCGATAAATACGGCGGAGAAAATATCTCCCGTTCCCGGGAAATGTACTGGAATTTCTTCGAAATCAACCTTAAAATATTCTTCCTTCTTGTGGTCATATCCGACAACCGATCTGCAATCTGTGCCCGCGATCTTCGCACTTGTAATCACAATCGATTTCGCACCGAATGCACGAAGCTTGTCGATCATCGTATGATACTCTTCCTCTGTCACGCCATCTTCCTTATATGGAAGCTCGGTCAGATATGCCGCCTCAGTATAGTTCGGTACGATATAGTCCGCAGCCGAAATCAGCTCACGCATCAAATCAATCGTCTCCTCTGTGATTCCGTTATAGAGCTTTCCCTCATCTCCCATAATCGGATCTGTGAAGATCGTCACACCTTTTTCCGCCCGTGCCTTACAGAACTCGGTCACAAGCTCGGTCTGCTCCTTCGACACGATAAATCCGGTTGAGATTGCATCGAATTCAAATCCAAGCTGTTCCCAGACAGCGATTGCATTTTTCATGTAATCAGTTGTATCCAGGATGTCGAACTTGCCATAATCAAGTGTGTTCGATACGATTGCTGTCGGCAGGTTAAATACCTCGTATTTCATATGGGAAAGCACTGGAATCATCGCAGATAACGCAACCTTTCCATAGCCAGCCATATCGTTGATCAAAAGTAATTTCTTGCTCATTTTGTGTCTCCTTTTTCTAACCTTTATGCCAATTCGCATTTCATCATAGCATATTTTTTGTCAGAAAAAAACACAAAAAAAATCAACTGATTTTCTTCCATTTCATGGATGAAAGCAATGGTTTGTAGTACATGCGGCTCGCAATAACGGCCTCACCATTGTCCATCATAATCTTCCCGCGACTGCCTGAAATCGAAGCAATACTTGAGATTCTGTCTGTATTTACAAGCATGGATTTGGATGCCCGGGTAAAATCATACGAATTCACCTTCTCTTCAATCTGGTAAAGGCGATTCTTTATCTCATAAATTTCCTGTTCCGTATAGGCAAACACTTTCTCTCCTACCGCCTCAAAATACAGGATTTCATCCGTTGAAATCCGATATAATTCTCTATGTTCTCCATATCCTGTGATTTTGTTTGCATCGCCCATTTCTTTCACCCGTCTTTATCCTTTCTTCTATCCGTGGAAATCTCCCGTCTTCCAATTCACTGCCACATATGGCACGATCTTCCCGTCGATTTTCACATAGACCTGATAGACATCATTTCCGATATATTCGTAATGATCCGGCACCACACCATACTCCTCATACAGCGTCTTCTCGAACTCTTCCTTCCACGAATCATCGGATGGCTCGCCTTCCTGTGACTGGGATTCCGTCGTCTTAGCTTCTGTCGCAGCGGGTTCCGTCTTCCCTGTATTCGAACCTTCTGACTGTAATGTGCTGTCCGGGGTATTGCTCTCCGTAACAGATTCGGTCGTAGTTTCATTTTCGGTGGTTGTCGTAACTTCCGTTGCTGCTTCCGTTGTAGTCACCGTCTCGCTGCTCACCTGGATGATATCGGTCGTATTATTATCACTCACATTGCTGCATCCCGCCAAAGCCACTACCATTGCCGTACATAAAATCCATGCTTTCTTTCTCATAGTTCTTTCCTTCTTTCGGTTGTATTATAACGATTGATATAAAAAGAAAATAGGCTTTTTTTCTATCTAAATGTGTCAATTCTTCAGATATTTTCCGATTTTCTTTTTATAACCTGCATCATACATCCGGCATGCATCATTTCTGCATCAATACTGTTACAATTTTATTTCTTTTCATAACCAGGTTCCATCCAGAAACGTGCGCCGCAAGACGCACTAAAAAATGACGTTATCCAAAGTAATGGATAACGCCATTTTGACTATCGATAGTTTCTATTTTGAGAGAAATGTTTTTGTTGTATTTGTAACAGCTCCCTTGTAATTATCCGAAGGTGCCTGTTCACCTTTTTTCACAAGCACAACCTGAATTCCTTCGATTCTTTTATGCTGACCAGTTGTGCCAGACATCTCTCCATTTTTGGCCCACTTCATCCAGCCGTATGTCTGTGAATGCACACGATAATAAATATCATAATGCTCTGCCATCTCACCATAAAGCTCAATCTGAATTGCCTCTAATCTCTTTGCATTTCCTGTTGTCCCGCAAAACTCACCATCTTTCTTCCATGTTGCAGATTTATTTGGATCGGCCTGCCATCCGATTGTCTGCACATGTGCATTGTAACAGATACCGCCTGTATAATCTTTGTTTTTAAGTTCAAGTTTCAAAGACTCTAATCGCTTTGCTTTACCTGTTGTTCCGGAAATATCTCCGTCATTCTTCCAGTTCTGCCATCCATATGTCTGAAGATGTGAACGATACTGGACATGTGCCCGATCTGAGCCTTCAACTGTTGCAGCTGTTGCAGCTGCACTTGCCATATAAGCTTTCTTTTCTGATGCTGTTACACCTTCGAACTTGTCTGGTACGCTTTCACCCTTCTTGACAACTACTACCTGGATTGCTTCAAGTCTCTTCGCGAGTCCTGCTGTACCGGCAGCCTCACCATTTTTTGCCCAATTCATCCAGCCATAGCCCTGTGCATGAACGCGGTAATATACATCGTATTTATCCCTGTCTGCACCTGTCAACTGAATCTTGATTGCCTCAAGTCTCTTCGCTTCACCTGTTGTTCCGCTGATTTCACCATTTGATGACCAGTTTAACCAACCATATCCTTGACAGTGTGTTGTATACTGAATGCCAAGATCTTCATTTCCCTCTACAGAAATTTTAATCGCTTCTAATCTCTTTGCCTTTCCTGTTGTTCCTGCCACTGCTCCATTCTTCGCTGCACTTTTATTCCATCCATAACTCTGTATATGTGTAGAATAAGATACTGTTACAGGCTTCACAATTGGGTTTTGTGGTGTCGGATTCTCTGGTGTCGGATTCTCCGGTGTCGGATTCTCTGGTGTCGGATTCTCTGGTGTCGGATTCTCTACCTCAACCAAAGAAATATTGTCAATTACAATTCTGTGCTGATCAGTAATCTGACCACCTACATTTCCCAAACAGATGCTGAGGAATGCCTGTGCGTCTGTCTCTTCTGTCATTATAAATTCTTCAGTAAACTTCTGATATTCTCTTGTAAGTGTTACAATTCCATCATTTGCATCTTGATCATCGCTGTGCTCAGAGTATACCGGCCATCCAAGAGCCTCTCCCCCCTGCATTACAACTCTGATTTTTCTATCAATGGATGACTTAGCCTCATATGATAATTTATACTTCTTTCCTTTTTCCAGCAATACATTGTTCTGTTTAATCTGTATTCTCCAGTCATCCGCACCTGTATTATCTACAGTCACATCCAATGCATTATTTTCTTTTAAACTGTCAACAACAACAGTTGCTTTTGCTGTGCCGTCTACATATACTTCATATCCTGAAAGATTATCATTGAATGATCCGTTCTTAATCTTTGCATCTTCTACCATTTTTACATTATCGAGAGAGATTGCACCTTCGATTTTCAATGAAACTGTCTTGTCTGTAAACTTTGCTGTTGCAGGAATCTTTACAACATAATCTTTCTTTTCATTTCCTGCTTCAACATTTACTTTATATGTGTTTCCGCCAACAGTTGCAACGACAGTTGCTCCATTTTGCGCATACGCATCAAAGCTCAATGCATATGCTGTTCCTTCCTTAAATGCAAGATCTGACTGACTGATTGTTACACTGTTTCCTTCTGTGACCAATCTTCTTCTATCTGAAAGACCTGTTACCTTAATATCTGCACCTTCTGGTGTTATATCCCAATATCCAAGATGGTTTTTACCTTCCTGGAAAGATCCATTATAGATACAGCTTCCATTTGCAAGAATTGTCTTTTCTTCCTTTGCATTCGGATCTGGCTCCGCAGTCTTCCTAACAACTACGTTCTTAAGAACGATATCGCCTAAACCTGCATTACCCATATTAAACTCTAAACGTCCATTCACATCGGAATCTGCCTTCATTACGAACGTTGTGCTGAAGTGTTTCATCTCCGTTGTAAGCTCTGGAACCATGGTTTTCATATATGACTGGTATCCACGGTCTGGAGCCTTAACATCTACATTCATCTTACGATTCTCAGATGCTTTTGCATCAAAACTTACTTCATAAGTTGCACCCTTTTCAAAAGGAACATTTGCCTGTACTAACTGTACACTGTAATCAACAGTACCTGCATTTTCTGTACTGATAACCATAGAGTTATCTTTGATTTCTGCTGTTGCAGCACCATCCGAAGTAGTTAAGAATTTCCAATTTGTATCATCTGTCAAATCCTCTGCCTCTGCAAATGTGCTGTTCTTAATATAGTTTCCGAATTGGTCTGGCTTGTTTGTAGGCTCAAACTTAACTTCTGGACGTGTTACATTCTCATCATAAGAATCTTTCTGATAGACTCTTACATAATCAACAACAAACGGATTGTCAACAAAACTTGTTTCCTCGTTTGGATTTCCTACCCATGAACCACCAACTGCGAGGTTCAAAATAATGTAAAAAGGTTGATCGAAAGGTGCTGGATATGTAAGTGTTCCCTGTCCTTCTGTTGTGGAATGCCAGTTGCTTTCCTCATGATACTTTATTCCATCTACATACCATGTAATCTTGCCTGGTTCCCAATCACATGTAAATGTGTGGAAATCATCGGAGAACGACTTCTCACCATCTTTGATTGTATAGGTTCCCTGACTTTCTGCATGTGGATTTCCGTAATGTATGGTTCCGTACAACTTATTTGTATCCTGCCCCATAACTTCCATACAATCAATCTCACCGCATCTTGGCCACTGACCATATACATTCTCATCGTTAGCCATTAACCAGAATGCCGGAAGGTATCCCTGTCCATTTGGAACCTTTGCCCTTACTTCAAACCTACCATAGGTAAATGTCTTTAAGTTCTGTGTAGAGATACGACCAGATGTATAAGATTTCTTGACCTTTGTTCCAGCAGTTGCATTGTCACCAAATGCATTTGCCGGAAGCATGTTTGCAGTTGTTTCCACCAAACTAATATCGGAAATTGTTACTACAGATGCATCTGGAATCGATGTATCTCCAGTCTTACGCCCTAAAGAGAAATATAAAGTTGCTGTATCATATCCCTCTTCTGCGTATACGTCGATAGATACTGATTCTTCTTTTTCCGCTTGCAATGATTGTGTTTTTGCTCCATATGAGATATAATTATTTTCTTCATCACCCTGCACACCCGTTTCAATTGTACGAGCAACATCCGATTTTACTTTGTAGCTTAATGTGTAATGCTTTTTTGCTGCCAACTTAACAGTTTGTTTAAGTTGTACATGCCATAAGTCATTACCAGGATTGGTAATCGTATAAGTAATAGCCCCATCAGCAACAGAGCTCTGCGCAGATGCGTCAAAACCATTACTTCCCCAGTTTGCAATTGTTTCAGTCCAATCGTCCATACCGGAACTGAAATCAGCGTTTGACAACAAATTCTGTCCATCAGTTGTAGATGTTGTCTCAACTTTTTCAACAGGAATGATATTCAGATAACCATCTTGTACCTTGATGTTTTCATCAGAATCTACATACTCCTGAAGCTCCCCGTTTACCCAGCCTTTCTCATGCTTTTCGACATTCCAAACCTTACGATCCAATTGATCGCCGTTAAAATCATCCTCAAATACCAGTTTGTACCCTTCATTGTCTTTGTCTGCTTCATCACTCAGACTTTCGTTTTCTTCTACAAGATCACTTTGTTCTGCCTGTACCTGAGTCGGTTCTTCCGCTGATACCCGAATTGGAGTCATCGTAAGAGCTACACTCATTGCCAGTGCAAGAGGAATTGCTTTTCTCAGCTTTCTCATAAAAAAATCTCCCTTCATTTTTTGATATGTTAATCATACTCAAAAGCAAAGGAAGATTATGTTTAAATAATGTCATAAGTGTTATATTCATGACATCTTATTGATTTTGTCTGTTATTCATTTATTCTTTCTGAATTATTTGTACATTTTTACTAATTCTGTTTTAATTCCCACTCCGTGCGGAAACACCTCCTACGATAGCGGTTCGGCGTCTCTCCAACCCGTTTTTGAAATGTCTGAATAAAATGGCTCTCATTTGAAAAACCAAGATAATAGGTTATTTCTCCAATTGAATATTCCGAAAAACGAAGCAGATTCTTTGCCTTGTCAATTTTCAGGTTCAAAATATACTGACTGAACGAGATTCCCATTTCTTTTTTAAACAATCTTGAAAGATAGCTTTCAGATAATCTGAGATATTCAGCCACTTCACGAATTGTAATCCGGTAATGAGTATGACTGTAAATATAATCCAGACATAAAACCACCTGCTTGGAAAGTACCTGACTGTTTTTTATTTCATGCATATGTTTACAAAAATCCAGACACATCACATCATGCAGCTTCGATATCTGTTCGATTGTCTTGCATTTATCCATCTCCAAAATATAGAAATCACTTAAATTATATGCTTTTTCCTGTTCCAGCCCTTCGTGCACACAAAAACGTGTAATAAGCGCTACGGTTACAACATAATGATATCGGATATTGCGAAGCGCATCCGTAGACAACACGCCCATGCCCTCCGGGTTTGTAAATGCCTGTTCGTTACAATTTTCCTGAACTAATTCTATTTCGCCATTTGCAATTGCTGAATAGAAATCCAGTTCACATTCGATTCCACGATGTACCTCCAGCATCTCATGACTGACAAATTCACTCCGATGCCATTTTTTTGTTAAATCCATATATCAGACTCCCTATCGATATGCATTTCCTATCTTTATATCAATTGTCTTTTATCTGCACCCATTTGTCAATCTTATTTTATCGTGAACTGGTAAGTTATAAGAAAGTGCACCTTTCATCCACGCCTTATAACTTATCGGTTCCATACTGAATCTTATACTGAAGCTCCTACAAAAAATCTCTGCGATACTGCGACGGTGTACTGCCCTCCGTCTTCTTGAATACCTTGGTAAACACCCGGTAATCGGCATAGCCGCACCGCTCAGAAATCTCCGCAATGGATAACTGTGTCGAGACGAGCAGCTTCTTCGCACGCTCCATACGGATTGTCGTCAGATAAGCAAGGAAATTCACACCGATCTCATTCTTGAAGAGCTGGCTGATATACTGTGCGCTCAGATGAAATGTTTCCGCGAGAACATTCAAGCTGATCTCTTCTGCCAGATGCTCCTGCATATACCGTACAATTCCAACAATCGTTGACGCTTCACTGCCGGGTGTCACATTCTTCGTCTGTTTCTCGAATATCGATATCTTCAAATGATCGATCGTGTTCCCGAATTCTTCATAGTCGACCGGTTTCAGGATGTAGTCCGTGATCTGCAGCCGCAATGCTTCCCTGCAATAAGAAAAATCATCGTATCCCGATACAACGATGAATGCCATATCCGGGTATTTCAGGCGGCTGGTCTGGATGACCTTCAGGCCGTTCATAATCGGGATGTTGATATCCATGATCACGATATCCGGTACCATGCTGTCGATTACCCCAAGCGCCTCGACGCCATCCGCTGCCTCGCCCACGACTTCACAGTCATGTGCGCCCCAGTCAAATAATTTCTTGAATCCCTCACGTATCATAATCTCGTCGTCGACTAATACGACGCGTAATTTCCTCATGATGCTTCCTCCTTATTTATCGGCAATAGCAACCGCGCTGTCACACCTCCCGCGCTGTTTTCCTCATAGGATAGTCCATATTTTCTGCCGCACAGATATTTGATCCGCTTCTGCACATTCAGGATCCCGATACTGTTTCCATCCAGCTTCGCCTCCTGCTTGTTGTAGTGCAGTAACATCTTGTCAATCTGCGCTTTCATACCCTCTTCAAATCCGCTGCCACTGTCTTTGATGCAGATCTCCATATCTGCGCCTGCGCGTTTTACGGATATCTCGATTTCGCCCCGGTATCCGCGGTTCTTCAGTCGGTCATTTTTTGCGGACAGTTCATACATGCTATCCTTTTCTGTTCTCTGCTCCTGCGTTTGCTCTCGTTTGATTTCTCCCTCCGTATCTTCTTGGCACAAGCAGGACAATACCTTGATGCACCAGAGCCCGGGACATATTCAACGCCGCACACCGTACAATTTTTAGCGGGCATTGCTGCCCACCGTTTTGTAGGTATGATATGTAATTCATCGACAAAGCCGATGAATTTATAGTAAATCTTGATTTCCTGCTTCACTGTTCCGTCTGCCATCTTCTCACGCTCCGAAACAAGTATCTTGTCTATGAGTGCGTTTATAACTGTTGCATCCAGTTCTTTTAAGCCTTGATAATTTCGGATAAGGGCGAGGAAGTCACGGATTCCCCGTGATTTCTCGTAGCTTTCATTAAGAGTTTCCGTCACCTCTTTCAGCCTTGCTTCAATTTCAAGCTGCTCTTTCTGGTATTTCCCCGACATCATCTCAAAATTCCGCTCGGTAATACGCTCCATGACCTTATCCTCGTAGAGAGAGGAAAACAGCCTGTCCAGTTCCGCAAGGCGTTTGTTCAGCTTCTTACGTTCTTTCTCTAATGCTTTCGCCCTGCTCTGGTCTGTTTCCGTGAGCCGCTTTTCTATGGCCCTGACCGCCTTTTCATCATTCACTGCCATATCCGCAAAACAGTTGATGTCGGCAAGAACGGCATTGAATAAATCCCTTGCTTCTATATTGTGGGCACTACACTCGCTTCTTCCGTTTCTTGCATAATTATTACATGAATACTGTACACAGTCGATAATCTCTGGGCGTTTCCTCCTGTGTACGTTCATTGCCCGCAGAGCACATCCGCAGTCCACACACTTGATAACGCCTGCAAAAATATTTACAAATCCTCCCTTGTTCTGTGGAAGCCTACGACTTGTAATAAGCTGTTGGACAATATCAAATTCCTCCTGCGTGACTATTCCCTCATGGGTATTGGGTATCACTTCCCATTCTTCGGGCAGCTTAGAGGGGCGTTTCTTGCTTTTCATATTGGCGGCAATCCGTTTGTAGCCTACAAGATTTCCCGCATATATCGGGCTTCTTAAAATGCTCCTCACGCTGTTCCCACTCCAAATATAGCGTTTGTCCTCGTTCCCCTCAAAATGACGTTCAAAGCCTGTTTCGCCACGCTCCGCCGCATAAGCGGCAGGGCGTAGGATATGCTGTTTATTAAGATGTCTGCAAATTTTGGCAACTCCATTCCCTTTTAATGCAAGGTCGAATATCTCTTTTACAACATGTGCCACTTTATCATCTATCAGCAGATGGTTGTGGTCGGCAGGGTCTTTGATATAGCCATAAGGGGCGGTAGTTCCCATGAATTTCCCCTGTTGAAACCTCGCCCGATATGCCGATTTTATCTTAACAGATATGTCAGCGGCATACATTTCGTTTAAAATGTTGCGGAAAGGCGTGATGTCCATAGCAGATTTATTCAAGGTATCTACGCCGTCATTGACCGCTATATACCTCACGTTATGCTCTGGGAAGAAAACTTCCAGATATAACCCACAATCAAGATAGTTTCTCCCCAGACGGGATAAATCTTTCGTAATCACGCAGTTTATCAGACCGCTTTCAATGTCTTTTATCATATTCTGGAAACTTGGTCTTTGGAAATTTGTACCAGAATAACCATCGTCCACATACGTTTTTGCTATGTGCCATCCCTGCTTTTTCACATAATCCGTGAGGATGGATTTCTGTGTCGCAATGCTCGCACTCTCGTTATCCGTACCATCGTCTTTAGATAAGCGGCAATAAATGCCGACTAAATAGATTTTCTTTTCTTCTTTGATTCCTGCCATACTGTAAAACCTCCGTATCTGTCCTATCTGTTTTCATGTCCCATTGCGTACATTCTAAGCGGACAGCCCCTCATTGTCGAAGGTGTCGCCCTCGGCAATCTTCTTCCGAATATCCTCGGAGATAATCGGGACAAACGCTTCTGTAACGGTCTGTGTGCCGACATATTCACGGCTGATTATCATCTGCACTGGTGCTTTTGGCACGATACGCTTTCTCTTTTTATCTGCTTTCTTATCCTCGCCCATACTTAAATCTTCCTTTCCAGACAGGGCAGGGAAGAGTTTGGAAATGTCCCCGCCCTGCCAATCAGATACCATTAATCCTCGCTGTTTAATTCTTTCTGTAATGCTTTAAGGAGTGCCGCCGCTTCATCAGCGTTCAGCGTGATTCCCTTGCCGCACTTTTCACGGTTCGGGGAAAAGCTGCGGATGTCATACTTCGGCTCTTTCCCATTCCATGAAATGAGATTGATTTCCTTTGTGTAGCCACTGTCGCCCGTAGACAATACTGCGATTTCCTTTACGATTTCATACTGGATTTCTCTCATTCTCCATACCTCAACTCTCTGTATTTACTTCCCGAAAAAAGAAGATTAGCGGCTGTCACGGTTGCGTTTCCTCTGCAACTCACGCTCCAAAAGTTTGATGATGGTTTCCTCCATCTGCTTCGGCGTTGTGTTCTTCGGAAAGTATTTTTTCAGCTTGCTTGTGTTGATTTTCAAGGTTTCTTTCTGGTTGCCCTTTTCCTCCGTCATAATCGCAAATATCGTATCCATGTCAAGCCGCCCGCTCT